>Ga0210410_10001725_pt1 | contig 20180 bp, 32 predicted proteins | sample IncBWC4MmetaG_FD_161058 | JGI IMG/M metagenome (GOLD analysis project Ga0210410, IMG submission 161058) | Forest soil microbial communities from Barre Woods Harvard Forest LTER site, Petersham, Massachusetts, United States - Inc-BW-C-4-M | ecosystem: Environmental > Terrestrial > Soil >... | reverse complement strand
CTAGCACTACTTTGGCAGAATGTGTTTGCGCCGCTGTTTTTCATGGATTTGTTTCCGGCAGTATGGACACCGTTCAGACGGCGGCCGAAGGATGAGATCGACGATGGCGTGACGTACGGCGGGCATCGTTGGCTGAGGCGGAGGCCCGTTGATTCTTTTTTTTCCGCCCCGCGTATGCAAGGCGCCGATGTTGCAGGAAGGCGTAGGCAATCATTGTCATCAGGGCGTGGCGATGAAGACCCTGCCATGATCGCCCTTCGAAGTGATCAAGTCCAAGCTCCTCTTTCAACTGCTGATGGGCCTGCTCACAAATCCATCTTGCCTTAATGGTGGCGGCCAGTGTGCGCAGATCCGTCGCTGCCGGGAGATTGGCGAGATAGTATTTCTTCTCCCCTGAGGCACGTTGCTCGCCAATGAGCCAAGCTTCGTCGCCCGGGAGATGCTGCTGCCCCTTATCCCATATCCGCTGCGGAGGGCCGTCGGCAGTTCGGACACGCAGAGCAGCAAATCGGGCTTTCAGCCGACCCTTCGTCCCGCTGCGCCAACTCACGGTTTTCCACTTCGCGCTGACCAGCATTTGTTCTGCCGCAATCGATAAGATATCTGGTACGTGGTGCTTTCGTGGCTTCCCGCGAACTTTGGTGATCGGCCAAATGAGCTGTACACCAACCGGGTACACCTTGAGGTGCCGAGGGATGCCGACAGCCCAGGCCAGTCCGCGTTCTGTTAGCCCCTGTCGAAACGGTGCGCTGAGTCCGTATCCTGCATCCGCCAGCACACATCCAAAACGCACGTTGGCTGCCAACGCTCGGTCAACCTCGGCCAAAGCAATTTCCGGCTTGGATCGTGCCGTTCGGTGTTCTATCGGCACGCGAGCTCGCTTCAAACGAGACACATTGCCTGTCCAACTCTCGGGCAGAAAGAGACGCAGCGCGACCATTATCGGCACTTCGCCGCGCGCAAGTGTAAGCGACACCAGCGTTTGGCAATTCGCCGTTTTGCCAAGAGCGGACGCATATTGAGCCGCGACACCGACGGAGCGGTCGCCCTTCTTTGGAAGTGCCGTGTCGTCAATAACCAGCACCGCATCTTTGCCGCCGACGAGCCGGTCAGCCTGGTTGAGCAGCTCCGATTCCAGCGGCGTCGCGTCCCAGACACCATCGGCAATGAAATGGTGCAGCTGATCGTAGTTGCCCGTGGCAATGCGCTCCGCCATCGGCTGAACGCTTTTGCGGTCGCCCGGACCGATCAATCCCGCAACGTACAGGGGACACATCCGCCGCCGGGTCTTATGACCCAACCGATTCAGGAACGGTTTCAGCCAGCGTTCGAGTTCGTCTTTCCACTCCGCCATGGTCAGCCCTCCGAGAGCCGACCACCCATGAATCACTGAAAAATTGATTCGGGAATCCTAAAAATCGCGGCAAACCAACGATCTGCCAAAGTAGTGCTAGCAAGTCATTCCGGTCGCACATCTGCGGACGGCCCGGCGAGTGTGGCGGACGGTGGTTCTTGCCACGCACACACCGTTAACTCGTGTCCTACCCGCGCCGCAGGCAGCAGCGATTTTCGTAATCATGCCGTCCGGCTGAAGAATAATCGGCGCAGGCGTCATGGCTTGCGCCGATGCTGCAACCGATAAGGCGAAGCCAGCAACAGCAATCAACCTGATCATTCTGTTCCTCCTTTAACCGTCCAATCACTCCGACCTCTCACAGCGGCGGAATGGTCCGGCTCTCGTGTTCAAGCAGCGCAAGCTTCCGGCGCTGGTCGCTCGAAGGCTTGAGATAGATCAAGGTCTCTACGACGACCGAGCCAGGACGTGAGTAGTTCAACGCGAATGAAGGATCAGAAGTTTCGACCGTCGCAGAGCCGGAGTGACGTCCGTTTGATTGGCTTGCCGCGTCGCTGATGCCGGTGATGGTGACTAGTCGCGTTGCTGCAGGAAGACTGTCATTTGCATTTAATCACCATAGTGTGAGGGAGAAAGCGATAGGCTCCGTCTTCCTGGCTACCATAAGATTGGTCAATCGACGAAGGAGGTTCTCATGCGCTGGATCTACCTCGCCATCATCATTCTGTTCGCCGTAGCGACGATCATCTTCGCGCTGCAGAACTTCGAAATCGTCACGGTGTCTCTTTTCGGCTTCGATGCTCGCGTCCCGCTCGCGCTATTGGTCGCTATCGCCTACCTGCTGGGCGCGGCGACGGGCGGCAGCCTGTTCGCGCTGCTGCGCCGATCGTATGAAGGTTCGAGGCGCAGGGCAGTCGGCTCGCCATAACCTATGGTGTCGCTTCATTTCCGACCAGCCCTAGTCGGGTGACGGGCGAATGTCGTTAATTGCACCTTTGAGACGCGCCGACGATCACAGAAGCTAATCCGCTTATCGTGTAGAACCGGAGACGGCGGCGCACGTTAGAGCGGCGCGAATGACCTATCAGCAATACTCAATTTTCATAGGTGGCTTGCTTGAAGGGCTCCCGGGCTTCGACCAATCACGTTTCTCAGGGTACGGTCGGGTACGATTTGGCCAGCGCTGGAAGAGCAATCCCTCAGCTTCGTCAGAGCGTCGGTGATGTTCCGGCCCAACTGCCCAATCGCTTCATCAGTGAGGATCGATCTCGCACTTCCGAGCCGGTCGACGCTGACATTCAGGACGGTCAGCGCCTCCTTGAGTTGTGCTAACTGGGGTTGAAGGGCCGGCTGTTCTCCTGCCTTGATCTCCCGAAGGGTGTTGCCAAGCGTGCGAACTTCCGTCGTCAGGTTTCGGATATTCGCCAGCACGTCTTTCTGCGGCAAATCGACTTTCGACAGCACGGCCTCAGTCATCGTCGCAACGACGTTTTCGGCAAAACCGTTGATGCGCGCAATCACGACAAGCGCAAAAATCGCGGCGACGATCATCAGGATCGCCGTCGCATTGATCAGCGCCAGCAGCAACTGCCCAGGGAGCCTCCACAACCGCGCGGAAATCCCACTGCCATCGGGCTCGACCATGGTTGCCTCCTGTCATCTGTGGTGCGAGGCTCGTCCTTAATCGCTCGGCGCGGCGGCAGCCGCGAACCCACCGACGCGACGCAAAAGGTTGCGCCTATGTCGGTTCCCTGGCGCCCCTTCCGGCATGGACTAGTGTCAACGTCTTCGCTCCTTGATTTAAATCAATACAGGCACTTTGGAATGGCGTCCGCGTATACGTTCACCAGTCACCGTGGAGTTTTGACCATGAGTGAAATCATCAAATCGGAAGCGATCTCTCGTCGAAAGGCTCTCTCTCTTTTCGCACAAGGTGCTGGCTTCGCCGTTGCAACATCCACTGCCGCGCTGACGGTTTCCGATGCCGAGGCCCAGACCGTTGGCATGGAGCGGCGTCAGGAGCGGCGCGCAGGACGGCATGAGCGACGCGAGGAGCGGCGTACAGGACGGCACGAGCGACGTGAGGACCGGCGCACGGGTGCGACCACGGGTGCCGGCACAACTACCGGCATGGCTACCGGGCAGAAGCAGTAATTCCACTGGCTCGGCGAAGTCAGTAGTCGAAGCCGTCGGGCAGTTACCGCGCGAACTAACGACACGGTCATGCCTGCGCCGCAGCTTGGCAACTTGGGCGGCCTCGCTGAGAGTGGTGTCACTATTGGATACAGCGGCGGTGACCGCGGCGCTGATATCAGCGGTGTCTCGTGCGCTAAGCGCCCCACTGATGGGCTTGGTGGCGCGGCAGCCGCAATTCGGTTTGTATGGCGTCTCAATGGTGAGCGGAAGCGTTGGCGCCGATGTTGATCGATGGCGGGCGGGCTGAGAAACAGAGGAGGATGTAATGAGACTGATCAGTATCAAGCAGGCGTTGTTGGCGACGGGCGTTCTCGCCGTTGCAGCCCTGGTCTCCCCGGGATTGTCACCAAGCGGCGGTCTTTCGCTAACCGTTGATATTGCGCAGGCCAGGGTCGGGCGCCCGGGGACGCCGGCGAGCGTCGCCGGCGTTGCACGACGAACCACGCGTCGCGCGGTGGTGGGAGGAGCGGCCGTAGGTGCGGCAGCCTATGGAGCGGGCGGCTGCGTCCGCGTGCTCGTGAATGGGTCGTATGTCTGCCGCTGACGCAAAAACAAGGATCTAAAGCGCGATGATGATTCATCATCGCGCTTTAGACGAGTTTCAGTGCCAGACGCACGACCTGAGGGTCTCGCTGGGAGCCACGCAGGAAACCGAACTTCCCGAACACGTTCAGCATGGCGGTGTTCTCGGGCGGCACTTCCGCGGTCAGCTCTTTGAGGCTCGCGCTGCGTGCCAACGTAGCCAAATGCCGCATGAGAATCGTCCCGATTCCCTGGGCTTGATAGGCGCCGACCACGACGAAAGCGATTTCGGCCTGGCCGGGCCGGACAACAACATAGCGTCCACCGCCGATGATGACGGGGTGCCCGCCTTCGTCGATTTCCGCGACAAGCGCGACATGACTTTCGAAATCGATATCCAGGAAGAACGTCTTCTCCCTCTCCGAAAAGCATTTCTTTGGTACGAAGAAGCCCGACGCAGCGATTGCGTGCTGGTTCTTCCAATCGCCCCGAGCATTTCGGGCCCGTCATCGGGACGGAGCGCTCGGATTTCAGTCGAACGACCGTCGCGAAGATGCTCGACGGCCGCATACTCGGCGAGTCTAGACATGAGAAATGGTTCCCGCCTCCTGGCCTGCAGGCGGCTCCGCCTTGATCCTTTGCGAGACTCGATCATTCGCCGTGGTCATGCTTGATCTGGATCAAGCATGACCTTGTGAGGGTGCCGATAAGCTTAAGAGGCAAAAGGAAGTCTCACTGCCGCATCGGTTGGCACGCGTCGTCAATGCAGGCGGCAAGGATGCTCGCGGGAAACAGAGCGATGTCCCTGGGGCTATTTCGGCAGACCAGATCAGGTGATGAGATCACACAGCTGGCTGTCCGGCTCGCCCTGCTGGCCTTCCTGCTCTATTGGTCGTTCGTCCTTGTTCGTCCATTTATTCCGATGCTCGCGTGGAGCATGGTCCTAACCGTCGCCGTGTACCCGCCCTACAATTGGCTCGCCACGCATCTGGGCGGCCGGCCGAAGCTGTCGGCCACGATCGTCACGGTCATCAGTCTGTTGATCATCATCGGCCCAGCCACATGGCTTGGGGTGGGCCTCATCGAGGGCCTACAAGAGTTCGCGGGCGAACTCGGTGCGGGGACTCTGGCCATTCCATCTCCGCCGGAGGGTGTGAAGGACTGGCCGATCGTCGGCACGCAGATCTACGGCCTTTGGGATCAGGCCTCGATGAATCTCGGGGCTGCGTTGCGGCAGGTGGCGCCGCACCTGAAGCCGTTGGCCGCTCCGATACTCGCCTTTGCCGGCAGTGCGGGCATCGGAACACTCAAGTTCGTCTTGTCGGTGGCGCTGTCGGGCTTCCTGTTCATCTATGGGCCCGGCCTGGTCGAGGGGATACGGCAGATGCAGGCGCGGGTCGTGACGCAGCGGAACGAGGATTTTGTCGCACTGGCCGGGCTCACGATACGCACGGTGTCGCAAGGCGTGATCGGCGTGGCGGTTCTTCAATCGGTGCTGGCCGGCATAGGATTGAAACTCGCCGGCGTGCCGCACGCCGGCGTCCTGGCGTTCGCCGTGCTGGTCCTTGCCATCCTGCAGATCGGATCGGCGATCGTCATCTTTCCCGTGATCATCTGGATCTGGGCGACCAAGGATTTTGCAGTGGCTCTGCCGCTGACAATCTATCTGCTGGTCGTGGGGCTGGCTGACAACATCGTAAAGCCCATGCTCATGGGACGCGGCCTGAACACCCCCATGCTCGTCATCTTCATCGGTGTCCTGGGCGGGATGATCGCGCACGGCATTCTCGGCCTGTTTGTGGGCCCGATTATCCTGGCAGTGGCCTGGCAATTGATGATGGCCTGGATTCGGGAGGAGCGGGCAGAGACAGCCCCGCCCGACGTGGCGCACAGCGGCGAAACAGCGGCGGCGGAGAGTTAGCGGTCAGGTCCGATGCCGCTTAGGATTATCGGCCACCCACTGGAAGCTGATAGCGGCAGATTGGTCCGAGCGCCGGAGGCATTCGTATGTTGCGGCAATATCTCGTGGGCGCGACTGCCAGTGTCTGCAATATCGCGATCCATGCCCTGGTCATGGTGGCCGTCATAAGGGTGACCCGCGTCGTCGATGAATGGGCGACGACGCATCAAACGTTTCGATTGATCGCGGTCATGATCGCTACCGTGACCGTCTTGATGATCGCGCACCTGGCTGAGGTGATCGTCTGGTCCGGGGTCTACGTGATGACGAGTATCGCGCCGGACGACACCGATCTCATCTATTTCTCTTTTGTGAACTACACGACGCTCGGCTATGGCGATGTCACGCCAGTGCAACGCTGGCATCTGCTTGGGCCGATGACGGCGATGAACGGCGTGCTGTTGTTTGGCTGGTCGACTGCCGTAATCTTTGAGGTCTTGCGGATGACGTTGATGGCGACCGGAGGCGGACCGGAAAAGCAGGAGAGGCGCTGGTGGCCTGGATAGCCTCACGCGCGCGAACGTGCCGAGCGGCGGCGTCGATGTGTGGATCGTGCGTGAAGGTTAGGTATCAAAGGGTGCATTGAGAATCATCCGGCTCCCTTGATCTGTATCAACCTCACCACTTCAATTCCCTTCAGCCTCCAGCTGCGCTCTCGTCGGCCTTGGGAGAGCACCCTGAAGCGCAGTTCCCTCAGGGAATGCCTGGAGCTTCTGACATGGAGAATCAAAATGAAACTCTCGATAGCTTTATCGGCGCTACTGGTTGCCGCCTTTGTGACCGCAAGTGTCGAACCGGCTAGTGCCGTCGTCTACTGCCAATATGTCGACTACCCCGCTGGTTGCAGCGTAAGGGCGGGTGTCGTGCTGCGTCCGCGGCCGGTCGCGCGCGCCGTGGCGACACCAGGCGTCGGCGCCGTGGGAACGCCAATGAATCGCGGCGGTCCGGTGGATCGTGCCGGCCGGCGCTGATGGGTGTCGGCGAACTTTCGGGTGGTGGATCGCTCGACGCTGAAGCGTTGAAGTACAGTGGACATTTTCCCGAAACAGAACTGTGCCCGAGTTCCAGTTGAAGCGGGCGCGGCGCCGCAGTGGAGCAACACATGCCACTCGCGCGATATTTTTCCTACGTTGGCGGAGTATTGCTCGCGCTGTTGTTCATTCTGGATGCATTTTTTCCGAAGGTGCCGGCGGATGAAAGGGCATCTTCCAATGTGCCCATCATCCGTATTCATTCGGACCGGAAATGGCCGGAGCGCATTGTCTTCGATACCAGCGTTCCGACGATCATTCCTGCTCAGATCGCCAGCGGTGAGCCGAGCATCCTCCCTCCGGGAACGAGCGGCGATGTCGCAGTCAAGGCGAGGGAACGTGAGGCGTTCGCGCAGATGCAGCCATCCGACACGAAGCAGGCCAAATCAAGAAGGCCGGAACCAAAACCGCAACGCAAGAGCAGGATCGCACGGAGATACGTGCCGCCGAATTTCACTTCAGCGCCGCCGTGGCAATTTGGCTGGTTTGGTCAGAGTCCCTGGCGAGGGGGTTAAACAGCGCAGAGGGCTATGAGGGCACAGGCGAAGCCCATCACCAACATGCCCGCAGCTGCTACCGAGACCAGGTCAATCGACCAAGGGTGGCTACCGCCGCCGATCAAATCAAAATGTCTGGAGTGGCATTCGTCGCGATATGAATGAAGACGCATGGCAGTTGCACTTCTCATGCACAGTGGCACCATGGGTCTGTTCTGCCCACCCGCGCCGCAGGCCATTGATCCACGTCAAGCATCGCGGTCCTCGGGTGTACAAAGGCAAACGTACCATCGGTTCGGCTCCGGCTCTGCGAGGCTGTCCGCTGGTCGTTGCAATGCGATCCCCTTTCTCAGCCCTGAACCGCGCACCGTGACCGATTATCGTAGCCCAGCACGGACCATGGAAAGCCACTTCGGCGGTGGCCTTGACGACGTGATCATCATCCCGCTCGTTCTTGTCACGCTCGCCGTCAGTAAAATCCTGCGTTTCATTCTTTGGACGCTGATGCGGCTGCTCGACTACGCCTTCCCTTTGGCAATGCAGGTTGTCTGGCTTCCTCTCTTCGCGGCCCGGGTTTTGGGCAATGTCATCGTTACTAGCATAAGCGGCGGGCTGCGCTTCATTCCCGTATCTGAGGCGAAACGTCGACGGTGGAGAATATCGATCCGGCGGAAGTGGTCGTGGCTCCGGCGCAAGATCAGCTATCGGGCGTTCGAGCAAGCTGTTCATGTTGCATTTGAAAGCGGCATGGCGTGGGTATTCCGAAAGTGCCGGCATCTGACGCCGAACACCGCTTTGTTCGTGATCTTGGGCGCGGCCCTTTGGCTTCCGATCTCTTTCGGGGTTGCAACGGCGATGCATGCAGTGTTGTTTGCCAAGGTCACGTCCTGGCCAGCCTGGATGCAACTTCTGCATCCGCTGGCAACGGTCATCGCCAAGAGCAAGCTTTTGGTGCTCCCGGTGTACCCAGCAGCGTGGCCGCAGGCCAAAAAGAATTCTTTCGTTCAGTTCCTGTTCAAGAGCTGTGAAACCATCAAGCGCCTGTATGTGATCAAAAAGGTCGGCTTTCGCTATTGGCAGGCAGAGATCGCCGGCATTGCGGTAGTTGAGAAGCTCGAGCGCACCGCCGGCCTCGCATCGGTAGTGACGTGGCTGCGCAAAGCGCATGTCGCCGAACACTTCGGCGTCGAAAGGCCCACCCGGAAATTGAGGTCGTTCTTCTTGCGATGGTCGATCAAGTTTTCGGCCGAATATTACGAAGCGAAGGAGCGGGAAGCCTCAGGCGTCGCATCCGCAACCAGCAGCAAACTGCGAACGGTGAGATGATCATCGATCTCAAACCGCCAGGACGCTCAGCATTACCTTGAAGCGTCGTCGGCGGTCCGACCCTGCCGGGATCGACCCGCGCCCTATGAGCAGGGGCAGCCTTTAGCCCCACTGCTGCGCCGCAATAATTCCTTAGTTCGAGGAACTAATGTATTCGCGCTGGGGGTCAGAGCATGGGGGGACATCACCATGGCTGACAGCGAAAATTGGAACGAGCGCAGAAATCAGGTGGAACGCTACCGAATACTGGCACGAGAAACTACGGATCCCATGGCGGCTCGTTTGCTCCACGATATCGTTTTGGACTTGGAAGCCGAGTTGGAGAGATCGCCGCAAAATGTGAGCCTTGTTGCCGCATGAGCGTTCCGGTGACGTTCCCGGTATATGCAAACGAATCTTCTATCGCCGAAATGTAGTTCGAGAATATCTACAAGATCGGGAACGACGGCCCTGCCGTGCGCGTGGCTGCACGTTGATGCGGGTGCCTCGCCTATCTCGCCAAGTTGCTCTCGACGACGTTGCTGATCGAGCTGCTCGAGAGAGCCTCGGCTTCTTGACGCTGCCAAAGCATTGACTCGCCGGTTCTCGCTGGCGGGCGACCCGGCCGATATTCTGCTGTTGCCGGGCGAAGCACTCGGTTGATGCGGCCTTTCAGGCCGATGCGTTTGGTGCGGAGAAATCTGGCGGCCCACCGCCGCTCCAACCTTCTTTCCAGGTCAAGAGGGATTTCCATGACCAGCGCTCCGGGTTCGTGGTCGCCCCCGATCTGCAAGGCCTCAACGTACAGGGTGCTCTAAAGGTCCACCGCAGATTTGCAGACGGAGTGGAGGCGGGTCAAAAGGCGCGATCCGCCGTGCGGCCGACCTGCGCCGGTTTTGTTGAAGCCTGATACAGTGCCGAGCGGTCTGCATCCGTGTATCCGTCGCGCCTTGCTCCGTCGTAGCGTCTTTGCCTTGGGCTCACTCATTGCTCGCTGGCAACCCCGACGAGACTGCTCCGGGAGGGGCGGCCAGGCGAACCAGCCTCATCGTAGGCTCGCGCTGTCCTATGCTCGGAGAGCCGCTCCAGCACAGTGTCCGACATGAGATCAAAGATTTCCATCGGGCGCTATTGTCCTCGCGGCCAATTGGGACAAAACGACGGACGTCGGGTCAGCACAGCAACGTGCCCGCGACCTCAAATAACCAGCCGTGAGTTCCCATCAGCCGACTGTGAACTGCTCGCGACGCGATCGTTAGCGACGGATTTTTGAAGCATTTTCGCTCAACAAAAAGGCCGACACTTCTGTCGGCCTTAGTTCTGTTTGGAAAATGTAAATCGAGTTCAGTAACGCGCGGTAACCGGTGCGCCGTAACCGCCGAAGCGGTAGTTGATGCGCAAGGTGACCATATCCACGTCCTGGGTGATCCGATCGTTGAGAAAAGCGGCATTGATCGGATTGACGACCGAGAACGAGTTGTTTGAGTTACCCATAAACAGATGGTCGTATTCAATACCGGCAGACCAGTTCGGTGCGAAGCCGTACTCCCAGCCGACCCCTACGGTACCACCCCAGCGGGTCGCGCTTGCTGCGGCCAGTTCAGCGCCGGTAACCGTGCTAAGTATGCTGAAACGGTTGTCCGTCACCGCGGCACCGCCCTTCACGTAGAACAGTGACGCGTTCCAAGCATAACCGATTTGGCCGGTGAAAAGGCCGATGCCGTCAGTTTTTGTGCGGGTCGAGAACAGTGGATTGATAATGCTGAGACGCGTGTTGCTGAGGTCTGCCCAATCACCCTGAGCTTCCACGCCAAAAACCCACTGACTGGCTTGCCAACGGTAACCGAGCTGCCCGCCTACCACGCCGCCGGACCGATCGCGGCAACCGTCAGCGAAATCTGTCCCGGCTGCATTAAAGAAATCCACACAATTGCGACTCTGACCCCAGCCACCATTGCCGCCGATGTAGAAGCCACTCCAATTGTAGATCACCGGAAGGGGGACCGGTGGCGGTGCCTTGACCGCCATATCGGCGGCCAAGGCAGGCGCGGCCACGCCCAATGCCATCAAACCAACTGCACTCAACACGATCTTCTTCATTGCATTCCCCTCCTGCACCATCGTTTTCGACATGAAGCGAATTTTCAAGCGAATCCTAAGCCCGCGAAGCCAGAACCCCCGTGCCAAAATGGCAACACACAAGTGAAATCGAAAATGCTGGATAAGGGCTTGATTTATCGGCGTATTATTTTAGTGACGGTTGAAGGTCGATCCGGTGGCGCCAACTGATTTGTGTTCTTTTGAGTTCAAGAAGCTCCCGACTCAAACCAGTTTCTGGAAGCGATTTTCTCGTGCGTCGCGCATCGGCGAGGTGTCGAACACAGGCTCGTGGTTGACTCGGTCGGCCGACGGAAGGCAGGGCCGTTAATCTCGCTTCTTCCTGTCCGGCCCGTGAGCGTCGGCCGGATCCTCTTCGCGCTGGTCGTCGAGCCAAGCAGGGACGTCGCTCGATGTAATGGTTCGTCTTGGCAGATGAGGATTGAGAGTGCCGGCGTAAACGATCAGCCCCTCGTTGAATTTCGCGCGCGCAAACTCCCTGGCTTCCTTTTCGGTTTCAAATATCTTGCTTGCCCGTGGGCTTCGCCTTCTTTGCATCGTGCCGCGTTTGTGCACTTCAAATGTAACATACCAGGCATACGGCATCTCGCACCCAAGGACGTCGCAACTGGAGACGTGTCGGCCTCGGCCAAGCCGAGATCGCCGCTCAAAACAGGCCAAAGCTCCTTATTGGCGATAGAGCGTTCCCGTTTCTTATCGGCGACGTCGAGAATAGTGCCGCGTTTCGTGGCTACTTGATCTGAATCAAATGCGGAGCGTGTCCGCGGATCGAGCGCTACCGTATGCCTATTGACGTGCACTTCGAGCGAAGCACGATTTTGATCTTTGGACCGGGCGTGGCGAATTGCTCGGAGGGGTATGACTGATGTTGGGCATATGCTGTACCGGCGGGGCAGTTCTCGCCCGGCGGACACGTCAGCGATAGTGGAAGGCGATCAGTTCCGCGACGCAGGCGAGGCGCTGACCGCCTTCGATTTCGATCACCATGTAATAGTTGACCCTTAGGCCATCGGGCAGGACCTCCTCGACTTCTGCGATGCAGATACGGCCCCTGATCCGTGAACCTGCCGGGACAGGGGAGAGGTATCGGATCCGGTCCGCTCCGTAGTTCAATGTGTTTCGAAGTCCGCTGAGGCCATCACGGAGCGAATGAACATCGGCGCAAGGCTGAGTAGTAACAAGAGTCCGTGAGCGATGGTCTTGCCGCCGGGCAGCTCCTTCTTCGCGCGATCCTGATCAACATGGATCCATTGCTCGTCGCAGGTCGCCTCTGCAAAGCGGTTGATCCGGTCCTGAGTGATCTCGACCCATTCACTCGCACCGATCTCGGTACCGACCGCGGCTTTGAATTCACTGAAGTCGATGAAGATGCGCATGTCGTTCCCGAAAAAGGCTTCCTTGATTCAGTCAGATCTTCATTTCCGGAACGTTGGCTGGAATGAACAGATCCGCTTCCGTCACCGCCATAACCTCAGCCACGGCTCACGCCGGGAGCTATCTCCAGCAGCGTAATTCGTCCGCCGTAAAAGCCGATCACGGCCATGTCGGTAACGACCAGCACGGCTATGACAGCGTGTTGTTCGACTCGGCTGAGGCTTTTCAAAATCACAACGACATCGGCCGGGCGCTCTGCGTCATCCTCGACATCAACCTGAATGATGAGTCCGGGATCGAGGTGAGGCGCCGCCTCAAGGCCGCGGGAATTTCTGTTCCGGTCATTTATATCACCGCCAATGACAACCATGCGATTCGCAAGGCCGCCCTGGAATCCGGGTGTATCGCCTACCTAACAAAGCCGCTCTCGGCGAAATCGCTGATCGAGTCGCTTGAGCAAGCCTCGGCGGGGCCGGCATAGACCTGCGATCGCCAGATACTTTGACGTTGCGTCACTTGCTCATCGCGATCGAGAACCTGAAGGCTTTGCTTGCGGCGCATCGGCGCGTTGATCTGAATCAAGGACCGCTTGCGGTGTTACCCGGAGTAGGTGAGCGCGACGATGACGGGCCCGAGGATGGTCAGGAGTACGTTTCCGACCGCATAGGGCACTGCGACGCCGAGCACAGGCGTCTGACTATCGGCTCGTTCGCAACTCCCTGTGACCGCCGCATCGACCGTCATGGCTCCCGCGAGCGCACCACAAATGATCACCGGGTTCAGGCGCAGGATGCGATGCGCCACGATGGTTGCGATCGTCAGCGGAACGAGCGTAACGACGATGCCCAAAGAGAAAAGCAGCAGGCCGTGGGATTGAATGGCCGCAATCGCTGCCGGGCCGTTTGCGAGCCCGATGGCCGCGATGAATCCGCCGAGGCCGATGTCGCTTAGCGTTTGCTGCGCGGCCGGCGGGAAGCTTCCAACGGTCGGCCGGTGCGAACGCAGCCAGCCACAGATCAGTCCCACGAGCAGTGTGCCGCCGGCGCCGCCCAGCGTCACGGCGAGAGACCCGATCTTGAAACTAAGCAATCCTATCAGCAGGCCTGCCGCAATTCCCGTCGCGAGGAAGGCGATATCGGTCCGGTCACCATAGCGCATCACCTGGCCGACCTTTGCCGCGGCGCGTTCAACATCGTGCGTCGCACCGACCAACGTCATGACGTCGCCGACATAGATCCTTGTTTCCGGCGTGACTGGCACTTCCTGCCCTCTGCGGGTCAAATCCCGCAGAAACACGCCGCGCGCGGCATCGCCGACCCGATCGGCGATTTCGGTCAACGTGCGGCCATGTAGCTTATTATTGGTAACGAGAACGCCAAGTGCGTCGCCCGAGATCTCCCGCAGCACCTCCGCGCCTTCGATCTCGGGGCCGATCGAGGTACCGGCTTTGATGAGGGCCGATGCTGGTCCGGCGAGAACGACCTGATCGTCGGTTTCGAGGACCGTTTGCCGTTTGGATTCGACCTCGCTGCCGTCGCGGACAATGCGTCCGAAGACTACACGCTGGCCGATACGATCTTCGATTGCGCCAACCGTCTGCCCGGCAGCGGCGACGACCCGATAGGCCCGCGCCTTGAATTTCTGGTAACCGAGGTTTCCGGCCTTGCGGGCTTTGCCTCCGGAAAGTGTCGCCTCCAGCTTGGCGGCTTCCTCCTTGAGGTCAACGCCCATCAGCCAGGGCGCGGCAAAGGGCACGAACAGCAGCGTCAGGATGTAACCAAGGATGTAGGTGACGGCATAGCCTGCGGCGATATTGGCTTGCTGTTGTCGCAAGACATCGTCGGCAAGCCCGAGCTGGGCCAGCGCGCCCGTCGCCGTCCCGATCATGGATGATTGGGTGAGACTGCCGGACGCAAGACCGGCAGCCGTGCCGGGATCCAGATGAAAGGCAAAGGCGAAGACGAGAACCAGGGAAAGGCCGGTGGCACTGACAACCAGGGCGACGCCCACCTGTGACAGCGTGCGCAGGCTCAGCGAAGCAAAGAATTCCGGTCCCGATTTATACCCGATCGTGAAGACGAACAGGCTGAAGAATATCGACTTGAACAGCGGAGGGATTACGAAGTTTCCGAGTTGTCCAAGCAACACGGCCACGACCAGCGTGCAGGCTGTGGCGCCTACCGAAAATCCCTTGAACTGGAGCCGTCCAAAGAACGTTCCAAGTGCGATTGCGAGAAGCAGGAAAATTTCCGGTGCGGTCGAAATAATCCACTTGATAGTATCCATAGGCGCGATCCTCAAGCCCAGACGCGCGCAGGGTCGGACCGACCCCATTCAAGTTCATTGATTCAGGTCAAGCCGGCATCCACCGCCGGGCTGAACCTGACGGCGCAAAGGAATTAGCCACCGTCGTGAGTCTGGAAGCTTGATCCAAATCAAGACCCCGTTCGCGCGGAGCTGACTACGTTTACTCAACCGAAAATCGCAGGTGGGGAGAACGGCTACGCCGCAGGGCGCTCACGAGCGTCGGATCGCGACATCAGAAGGGCGTGAACCTGCAACTGGTCGGCGGTAAAGTCGGCGTAGAGCTCTCGAGAGCGGTCGGTAAGTGACGATCGCGCTGCAATGAGCGCAGAGGTTCGCGTAGAGCGTGGACGTCCGATGCTTGGCCGAAGAGGGACACGGGAGGCATGGAAGTGCGTTTGAACAGCAGATCGCGTACGTGTCCCGGTGTGCAGGACACGGAGATCAGTCGTTATCGCTTCCCGATTGACCACGGGCTGATCCAGATGCAGGCGAGACGGCCAAGAGGCGCGTTCAGTTCACGTCAAAGGTTAAACCCTATGATCCCACTCAACTCACGGCGACACTTCAAGAGTTAACGGTCGATCCATAGGTTGCGTGAAGTACGGAATTCGTGAGGAGAGAAGGCAAGTCCGTTATAGCCTGACGGCCTCCGCCTCAGTGCCGTGAAACGCACTGGTCATCACCGGCAGTTGGCGTTGCATGTCCGAGCCTGGCCCTTCGCGACATATCCCGCCGCGCACGAGCCTGATCGCTAACAGGCCAAAGTGGACGCCGCCCTCCTGACGGCCAGCGGGTTTATGATGGGGTGGACGCCCCGCCGACGGCATCGATGTGCCAAAGTGGAGGTGTTGAGCACCACTTAAGGGAGGCGGCCGTGTCAGGTTATCACAGTCGGTCTCGATATCGCCAAGCATGTTTTCCACGCTCACTCCGAGGACATCTCACAGAATACGGTTGGGTTGCCCCCAAGGCGCCGTCACGTGTGGCGATGCTCGCCGACCTGATCGAGGAAGAAGAGATGGCCAGTTCGCTCCCCGAAGCGGCCCACGCCATGTTCCGATTGACGTTAGACCTGCTGGCCAGCCTCAATGGCAAGATCGCCGATCTCGACAAGGAGATCGCGACGTGCTCGCGATGACGACGTATCGCGCAGGCTAATGACCGTTCCCGGCATTGGCCCACTCTCAGCCACTGCGATCGCCGCTCTAGCACCGCCGGCCGAGACCTTTGCCAAGGGCCGTGACTTCGCGGCCTGGCTCGGTCTCACGCCTCTTAAGATCGACAGGCGGCAAGCAGAAACTCGGTAGACGTCCAGGATGGGCGAATGCGCGCTCAGGCGGCTCCTCATCATCGGCAGCAGCGCCGTCGTGCAACAGCGGTTATGTACGACCGCGCAGAAGGCCGGACACATGACTGCAAGCGACCACTGCTTATCACGCAAAAAATTCTTGCAAGCCGAGGGCCATCCACACATGAGGCGGCCTCTACAGCCAGAACAGCAACGCGGCGGCCAGAGCGACGGAAGTCCCGCTCAGTGCAGAGATCGTAAAAATATACAGGCTCTCACTCAAGTTTCGACCCGCGGTTAGATGGGATAGCTGCCAAATCGTCTGGCATGTCCAGCAGCCTATTGATGCTCAATATTGCTCACTTCGAAAAAGTTAATGATTCAAAGCAGGCCACTCTCAAAATCAAACCAGTCTTTCTGCCGATCTCACCCAGAGATCATGATCGCTTTGCACTGCCCGACAATCGTGAAGCGCTATGAGCTCGCTGAACACGCGGGTCTCGAGGCGGGTCAGAAGGAGCGAGTGTTCCGATACCGAGACGGCCTCAGGTCTGGCAACCCGATCGATATTGATGAAGAGATGGTCCTCTTCCTCAATCATCAGCAAACGGTTCACAGTGCGAGGTATCTCTAGGCGGCCACCGACACGTTCGGTCTCGCGCGCGAAGCGTTGGACAACAACCTCACCTTCGGTCCGTCACGACACACTTGACGTTAGGCGACATGGGACGGCCGCCCGAACGACATTCAGGGATGCGGTCGGGAACACACCTCGTCGTCCACGGTCCCGCCGATCATGGGATGCTCACAATCGAGGAGATTGATCCTTCTGGAGAAGGGATCACCGCTCGGACTGGCCAGATCGCATTGTTAGCTCAGATGGCAGCGGATCAGGGCATGCTCCGTGCCGAACTCTATATCGATGGACACCTCATGCGCAGCCTGGGGCCCGCCATGATCGAGCCTTTCGGAAACACGGTCGATTGTTGGTTCCGCGTTGTTCATCGTGATGCCAGCTTGAGAGAGCTAGGCAAGCGTCTCGATCGTGACCGCCTGTAGCCTTCCATTTCTGGTCAGCAGGTTCCCCATATCGAACGTCGAACAGTTAGCAAACTTTACGCAGCGAGGCGCGTCTCTTCTTCTACCGTGGAGCTTTCGCCCGCCCCCCGGCGTAGGAATCGCGCAAGTGCTGCTTTCCGGGGCCGACATTCTGCTCTCGACTTGCGTTACCTGGACGGTGCACTACGGTATCCCCGTGGCGGACTCGGTTGTCGCGTACAATGCGCGTGCAACTGCGCGGCCTACGCCCGGGCGGAGCGGACCAACGGGCCGCTGTAGTGTTGCGAGTTCGCGCGAAACGTAAAGCGCCGTTGCGGGTGGTGATCCAGGTCGGGTCGGGCGTGCCAGCGGGCGGAGCGACGTGCCGTCCCGTCACCTTGCTCGCGATAAACCGGCCCGGGGTTCAGTGTCCATGTCGAATGCCTGCTTTCCCTTTGCGGCCCAGAGCGCGCGGGCCTGTTCGCGCTGATCGCCCCTTAGTTTCTCGGCGATCCAGATTAGCGCGCCGAGGATCGTGGTGCGGTCATCGCCGGTCAAGTCCACGATACCGGCTTTGACGACGAGGCCGCCGAGTTCGATGAGATGCCGTGTGCGCTTGCGGCGCTCGACCTGCCTCGAGCGCATGTCATGTCGCGCCCTTGCGGCTCGGTGCCGGTTGCGCGCCGCTCGGTTGCGCAGGAGCGCCGTCCGTGTTGCGCTCAGTTGTTGGTGCATTTCGCCGCGACCGGCTTTGAAAGAACGCGGCGCCGCGCCTGGCCCATGCCTCCCTCTTTCCGGCTTCTTTTGTCTCGGCCAGCACAATCAGCGCGCCCGCGAGTTCGTCGGCACTCAGCGCATCGGCCCCGGTAGCGATCACCAGTTCGCCCAACCGCTGCACCTTGCGGCTCTTGAGGTCACGTGCCTTGTCCCCAAGTGCCTTCAGTTCGGCATCAAAGTCCCGTGGCTTGCGCATCCCGTCTCTCCATGAGTGTCGATGGAGAAATGATGGTCGAGTGCCCGGCACAATGCTGTAAGGTCGTCAGGACGGCCTGGGACGCGGTAGTCCCGCCCGAGACTTTTTCGAGGGAGGGCGCGCTTATACGTCGTTCCGACGTGCGCTTCGCCGTGTAGATGATTTAGTCGCGATGGCGATCTATCATCTTCATGTCAAGGTCATTGGCCGCACGTCTGGCTCCAGCGCGGTGGCAACGGCCGCCTACCGCTCGGGCTCGAGGCTGCGCGACGAGCGCCTTGAGCGTAACCACGATTTTTCTACCAAGCGCGGTGTCGTCCATTCCGAGGTGATGCTGCCGAAGAACGCACCGGAGGCATGGAGCGATCGCGAACGGCTGTGGAACGATGTCGAGGCGTCCGAAATGCGCAAGGACGCCCAGCTTGCCCGTGAGATCGAATTCGCGATCCCGCGCGAGATGAGTCAGCGCGACGGCATCGAACTCGCCCGCGACTTCGTTAGGGGTGAGTTTGTCGATCGGGGCATGCTCGCCGATCTCAATGTGCATTGGGACATGACCGAGGACGGCATGCCCAAGCCTCATGCCCATGTCATGCTGACCATGAGGGCGGTAGACGAGAACGGCTTTGGCCAAAAAGTGCGGGAGTGGAACCGCACTGAGATGGTGGAGCGCTGGCGCGAGCGCTGGGCAGAGCTTGCAAATGAGCGGTTAGCCGAGCTCGACGTCGACGCGCGGATCGACCATCGCAGTTTCGAAGCACAGGGTATCGCGCTGGAGCCGCAAAGCCAGATCGGCGCGCCCGCCAGACAAATGGAGGAAGGGGGTTTCGAGGGCAAAGGAATTGAGGCCGACCGCGCCGAGATGCACCGCGAGATTGCGCGCGGCAATGGTGCGCGGATCATCGCCGATCCTTCCCTTGGGCTGGACGCAATCACGCAGCAGCAATCGACCTTCACGCGATGGCATCGACCAGTTCAATGAGGTCATGGGGGCGATGCGCAAGGCGCCCGATCTGGTCGAAACACGTAAGTGCGGGCTTCAGTCGTCCATCGGCGTTCGAAAAACTCGACCACAGGTAACCCAATAGCCCGGGTGGAGGCTCCCTCCTTGCTATCAACCAAACGCAGGCAGCTCGCCTCCATATCGGTTTCTGCCCACCGTAGCTTAATCATTTCCGAACGGCGGCATCCGGTGAGAGCAATTTGGCGGATGATATCAGTCGTCATTTGGTATCTCTCGTCCTCAGCCGCTTTACGCAGGATTCCTCCGAGTGTGCGATACTCAGCTTCGGTCAAGCGGCGGTTGCGAACCCTGTCCTTCGGTTTGCGAATCCCATGCGCGGGGTTTGTCTCTATGATGCCGGCCTCCACGGCATGGGTAAGGATGCCTCCGAGCAGACCGACGGTCCGCGTGGCGGTGCCGACGCCTCCCCGCACAATGGCTTTGCCGCGCAGCTTCTTGGTCTTGACGCTGACGCGCGTCTTGCCGGCCATGATGTCCTTCAAGACCTTGTTGACGTCGGCCTTGACGAGATCTTTTACGCGCCGCGTACCGATGAGCGGCAGGATGTGACGGTGTATGCGGCCAGTATCGGTGACGATTGTCGTCGCCTTCTTCGGGCGCCCGCGCTTTCCGAGTATGAGGCCCGCCTTCAAGTCGTTGAGATAGAGGTCGCACAGCTCCTTGACGGTGATCGCCTTGTGATCGAGCTGACGCTCCTCGGCAGGATTGTCGCCTTGCGCAACCCGGCCCAGCTGAACCTTCGCCTCTTTCCTCGCAAGCTCAGGCGTCCAGACGCCATGCTGCCCGATCGTGTAGCGGCGCGAACGACCGGCAGATCGATATTGAATGAGATAACTGCGCTTGCCTGACGTGAATACGCGCAGACCGAATCCAGGCAGCTCATCATCCCAGATGACGTAGTCTTTGTCCTGCGCTTCCGCGGCGTCGACGGTTCGCTTAGTGAGCTTGGCCATCGAATTTCTCCGACTTTAAGCCCGTCTCCCGCGTAAGCACCACGTAAGCAGTTAGAAGGAAATTGGGGCGCGCGGCAGGATAGGCGCTGCGGTCGCCAATTCCAGTTTCCATAACAATTTGAGTAGCATAGCGAAGCATTACTTACCCTAGCGCAGTTTTGCGTAGAGCAGCCTAAATTGCTCCGAAGGCAAAGGTCACACGTTCGAATCGTGTCGGGCGCGCCATTTGCACGCCCGATA
>Ga0210410_10001724_pt1 | contig 20187 bp, 15 predicted proteins | sample IncBWC4MmetaG_FD_161058 | JGI IMG/M metagenome (GOLD analysis project Ga0210410, IMG submission 161058) | Forest soil microbial communities from Barre Woods Harvard Forest LTER site, Petersham, Massachusetts, United States - Inc-BW-C-4-M | ecosystem: Environmental > Terrestrial > Soil >... | reverse complement strand
GCCAAAGTGGGCGGGGAGATTGTGCTGTCACGCGAAGCCGTGTGGACGATGTATCCCGCGCAGACGGCGCGTAGCTTCTGGCAGCATCAAGTGCGCTGGTCACGTACCGTGCGGCTCTGCCGCCCATGGTCCTTCATGGGGCTAATTTTCACGCATGGGTTGCCGTGGGCGCTGTTAGCAGCGCTGATTGCGCCGGCACCGTGGACTGCCGCGGCGTATCTGATTGCGTATGTGCTTCTGCGGTTGACGATGGCATGGATGGTCGGCGTCTGGGGCGTCGGCGACGGCGTCGTTCGGCGCAAACTCTGGCTCGTGCCATTGCGGGACGCAATTCATTTCGTAGTATGGCTGACGAGTTTCGCATCCAACCGCATCCACTGGGGCGACGAAGAATACACAATCATGGAAGGACGTCTAGTACTCGCACCAACGCCATCCGCACAACCATCCGCTACCAGGACGACTACGAACCCCCACCACTAGAAGTATTTTATCGGCGGTCTGTTCTCCATTGCCACAGCTAGATTGCTACGATTCTGAGACCCGCTGGTCCTTTCCTCACATGTAGCGTAATAATTTATGAGACCGTACGGTCTCTTATGCATCTAACTCTGGCGAGAGAGCCATGAGTGAGACGCTGATCGCCAATGCGCCCCTGTCAGCCAAGGCCACGCCCATATCGATGCCGGGCGTGGCGGTCCCGAAGGTGGGCATCAACCCGTGGTTTATCGCTATAACGGTCACTTTGGCGACGTTCATGGAGCTGCTGGACACGGCGATCGCCAACGTGTCTCTACCGCATATCGCCGGGGGGCTGGCCGTGAGCGCCGACGAGAGCACCTGGGTGCTGACGAGTTACCTGGTGTCGAACGCGGTGGTTTTGCCGCTCTCTGCCTGGCTCAGCCGGCTTTTCGGCCGCAAGCGCTATTACATGATTTGCGTGGCGGTTTTTACGGTTAGCTCATTACTGTGCGGCTTCGCACCGAGCCTGGGCGCGCTGATCTTTTTCCGCGTGTTGCAAGGAGTTGGCGGCGGCGGCCTGGCTCCCGTGGAGCAGGCCATCCTTGTGGATACGTTTCCACCGGCGAAGCGGGCCGCGGCGTTCGCGCTCTACAGCATGGCGATTGTGACGGCACCGGCGATCGGGCCGCCGCTGGGCGGCTGGATCACGGATAACTGGAGCTGGCGATGGGTGTTCTTCATCAACGTCCCGATCGGCATCGTTTCACTGCTGCTCACGAGCCGGCTACTTTCTGATCCGCCGGAATTCAAGCGTGAGGTGGAATCGGCGCGGCGAGACGGCAAACTGAAAATCGATGGATGGGGAATTTTCTCGGTCGCTATGGCATTTGCGTGCCTTGAAGTTGTGCTTGATCGGGGGCAAACGGAGGATTGGTTCGAAAGCAATTTCATCATTTTGTTTTTTGTAGTGGCCATGGCAGCGCTCGTGTTCGCCATTGTTTGGGAGTGGCGGCACCCGGACCCGGTTGTGGAGATCCGTTTGCTGGCGGACCGGAATTTCGCGCTGGCCAATATTTTCTACTTCCTGTTTGGTTTCACGCTTTATGGCTCGACAGTGCTTATTCCGCAGATGCTGCAGCGGCTGTTTGGCTATACGGCGACGGACGCAGGGCTCGTGCTCGGACCGGGCGCTTTTGTAATCGTGATGCTCGCGCCGGTTGTGGTGAGAATTCTTCCTAAAGTTGGAGTGAAACGTCTACTCGGATTTGGATACTTGGTTTTCGCTTTGGCGATGTGGTACTACGCCAGCTTTACTTTAGCTACGGACTATCGGCACGAAGCGTGGGCGCGAGCGCTGCAGGGACTTGGAATCGCTACGCTATTCGTGCCAGTAAGCCAACTTGCGTACTCCAACCTGCCCAAGCTAAAAAATAATAAAGCTTCGAGCTTGACCAATCTTTTCCGAAACCAGGGCGGAAGTTTTGGCATTGCGTTTGTAACAACGCTGCTGGCGCGGCGAACGCAATATCATCAATCGGTGTTGGTGGCGCACTCGACTCCTTTCGACGCGCGATATCAACAATTTCTTGGCAACCTCACCGAGTATTTTTCTGAGCACGGTTTCACACATGCGGACGCGGTAGTTCACGCGCAGGCGCGGGCGTTCGATTTGCTGCAACGGCAAGCCGTTTACCTGGCGTTCATGGATTGCTTTATGGCGCTTGGGTGGTTTGTGCTGCTGGGAGTACCGCTGGTGTTTCTGATTCGAAGATTTAAAGGGGCTGCGGCTTCGGGCGGTCATTAGGGATGTGCCCGACGGCTGCGCGCTCGAGCGCTCCGCCGGCGCGTGTGCTTGGTTTGGTCCAAGTGAAACCCGCGTGGCATAATGAAGGCACTGAAAACGGAAATTGGGAGGTCGTCCAATTGGTAGGACTCCAGACTCTGGATCTGGCTATCCTGGTTCGAGTCCAGGCCTCCCAGCCAAAATCACGTTCCCACTGAATCTAAATTGACCCAGGTGGCGTTGCGCTTTGAGGATTCGAGCGTGGCGGCGATGAAACGCATACCTTCCACGCCGTCGTCTACATTGGGGACGAGCAGCGACTGGGGCGAGGGCTTGCGGCCTTCTCGGCGGGCGTAAATTTGCTCGGCTAAATCGGAGTAGAGCTGCGCGAAGGCTTCGAGGTAGCCCTCTGGATGGCCGGCGGGAATGCGGCTAGCATGGGCGGCCGGGGAGTCGCCTCCCGAACCGGGACGGCGTAGTATCTCCGGAGCTTCGCCCAGCTTTCCAAACAGCAGATCGTTCGGTTCTTCCTGGTGCCACTCCAAGCCCGCTTTTTCGCCGTAGATTCGCAGACGGAGATTGTTGGCGTTTCCTGTTGCTACCTGGCTAGCCCACAGCGCACCCTTCGCGCCTTCAGCAAACCGCAGCATGAGTTGCACGTTGTCGTCGAGTCGTCGGCCGGGGACGAAGATGGAAACGTCCGCGGCGAGTTCGCGGCAATGCAGTCCGGTGACGAAGCAGGCGATGTTGTAAGCGTGCGTGCCGATGTCGCCCAAACTGCCACCGGGGCCGCTTTGCGCCGGGTCCGTGCGCCATGCCGCCTGCTTCTGACCCGTATTCTCAAGCGGAGTGGCTAGCCAGTCTTGCGCATATTCGACTTGCACCAGGCGAATTTTCCCGAGCTCACCATCTGCGATCATCTGGCGCGCTTGGCGAACCATTGGGTAGCCGGTGTAATTGTGGGTGAGTCCAAAAATCACGCCGGTGCGCTTTACGATTGCGGCGAGATCGAGCGCTTCTTGCACAGTGGTGGTCATCGGCTTGTCGCAGATTACGTGGAAGCCGGCTTCCAAAAAAGTCTTGGCCATTGGGTAATGAAGATTGTTTGGTGTGACGATGGCGACGGCTTCGATACGATCTGGACGTGCAGCTTCGGCACGGGCCATTTCGGTGTAGCTGCCATAGGCGCGATCAGACGCGATGTGCAGGTCCAGGGCCGCAGCACGGCTGCGTGCCGGGTCGGAGGAGAGCGCCGCTGCGACTAGCTCGTAATGGTCATCCATGCGCGCGGCGATACGATGGACAGCGCCGATAAATGCTCCCGGACCGCCTCCGACCATTCCCAATCGGATGCGGCGCTTTCCTTCCCCCGCGCTTGTGCTTGAGATCATCGCGTCACCTGATTTTGGATTAGGTTAGACCGAGCATCCGGCGATTCGCGGCTTGATCCGCGCCGGACTTTGCAAAATCGTCGAACGAAGAGCTGGAGGCTTGAATGATGTGCCGAGCGATGAAGGGGGCCCCTTCGGCGGCGCCTTGTTCAGCGCTCTTGATGCAGCATTCCCATTCGAGGACGGCCCAGCCGTCGAAATCATATTGCGTGAGCTTCGAGAAAATGCCCGTGAAATCGACTTGGCCGTCGCCCGGAGAACGGAAACGCCCGGCGCGGTTGACCCAAGATTGATAGCCGCCGTATACGCCCTGACGTCCGGTGGGATGGAACTCCGCATCTTTGACGTGAAACATCTTGATGCGCTGGTGAAATAAGTCCAGGTACTCGAGATAATCAAGCTGCTGGAGAACGAAGTGGCTGGGATCGAAAAGAATGTTGCAGCGCGGATGATTGCCCACGCGCTGGAGAAACATTTCGAATGTGGCGCCGTCGTGCAAATCTTCGCCAGGGTGAATCTCGAAACAAAGGTCAACGCCCGCTGCGTCGAACGCGTTCAGAATGGGCTTCCAGCGAGATGCCAACTCATCGAAAGCGGTTTCGATTAGTCCCGCGGGACGCTGCGGCCAAGGATAAATGTAGGGCCAGGCCAGCGCTCCGGAAAATGTGGCGTGCGCGCGGAGGCCGAGATTCGCGGAAGCTTTCGCGGCATACAGCAACTGTTGCACAGCCCAGGCTTGGCGCGCGCGGGGATTCCCCTTCACCGTATCCGGCGCGAAGCCGTCGAAGGCGATGTCGTACGCGGGATGCACAGCAACGAGTTGGCCTTGCAGATGCGTCGACAGTTCGGTCAAATGCAAACCGTGGCGCGACAGCGTGCCGGACACTTCTTCGCAATAGGTTTTGCTCTCCGCGGCACGCTTCAGATCGAAGAAGCGTGCGTCCCACGAGGGAATCTGCACGCCTTTGTAGCCTAAGCCGGCCGCCCAGTGCGCAATGTTCTCCAGATTGTTGAACGGCACTTTGTCGCCGGCAAATTGCGCTAGGAAAATGGCCGGCCCTTTTATCGTCTTCATCCGCATGAACTCCGGAAACTCGACCGAGCATCTTATTATGTTTTGCCGTGCCGTGCACACGTCCGGGGCCACTAAAACATTGGCGGTCCTTGTGAGCCGCGCAGCCGCGGAGTAGACTTTTCGCCACCGCTTGTGGAGGTCGCTATGGCTCGCAATGTGCGTTGCGGTCTGATACAGGTTCACTGCGAATGGTCGCCGGAGAAAATGTCGCTCGGTGACATTAAAGAAAAGATGATCGCCAAGCACGAGCGCCTCATCGGCGATGCCGCCAAAAAGAAGGTGCAAATTCTCGGGTTGCAGGAACTGTTCTATGGGCCTTATTTTTGCGCCGAACAGCAGACGCGCTGGTACGAATTGACCGAGCGGGTGCCGAACGGGCCGACGATTTCACGCATGCAGAAGCTGGCGAAGAAGCATCAGATGGTGCTGGTTGTGCCCATCTATGAAGTGGAGATGCCCGGCGTCTACTACAATACGGCTGCGGTGATCGACGCGGACGGCCGCTATCTGGGAAAATATCGCAAGCACCACATTCCGCATTGCCATCCGGGCTTCTGGGAGAAATTTTATTTCACGCCGGGGAACGCGGGTTATCCAGTGCTTGAGACGCGATACGCACGCGTTGGCGTTTACATTTGCTACGACCGCCATTTCCCCGAGGGCGCGCGCATTCTCGGGCTTAATGGCGCTGAGATTGTCTACAACCCGTCCGCTACCGTTGCCGGGCTTTCCGAATATCTTTGGGAACTAGAACAGCCCGCGCATGCCGTTGCGAACGCTTATTTTGTAGCAGCCATCAATCGGGTGGGCACCGAGCAGCCGTGGAAAATCGGCGAGTTTTATGGGAAAAGCTACTTCTGCAATCCGCGCGGGAAAATCGTCGCGCAGGCCAGCCGCGACAAAGACGAGTTGCTTGTCGCCGAGTTGAACCTGGATGAAATTCAGCAGGTCCGCGATACCTGGCAGTTTTATCGCGATCGCCGTCCGGAGTCTTACGGCGAAATCACGCGTACGCGCGCGGCAGAGAACGCCGCTGCCGCGGACTAACCTTACAACGAATGGAGCAAGCAATGGCTACCGCTGTTTCGACATCGCAAACCTGCCGCAATTTCATTGGAGGGCGCTGGGTGGAGTCCTCTGCCACCGGCACCTCGGAGCGACGTAACCCCGCCAATCTCGACGAGATCATCGGTTTCGCGCCGCTTTCAACGCGCGAGGAAACGCGCGAGGCCGTCGCGGCAGCTCGTGCGGCTTTTCCGGCGTGGCGCGATACTCCCGCCCCCGTACGCAGCCGCGTGCTCGCGAAAGCCGCGCTATTGATGGAGCAGCAAAAGGAGGAAGTAGCGCGACTGATGACGCGCGAAGAAGGCAAAGCGCTAAAAGACGCGCTCGGGGAAGTGCAGAAATCGATCAACATCCTCGAGTTCATGGCCGGAGAAGGCCGCCGCTTGGGCGGCGAAACTCTGCCGAGCGAGCTGCCGAAAAATTTTGCATACACGCTGAAGCAGCCGCTGGGTGTGGTTGCTGCGATCGCGCCGTGGAATTTTCCTGTTTCTATCCCCGTCTGGAAAATCGCTCCAGCGTTGATCTCTGGAAACACGGTGATCTTCAAACCCGCGACGCTCACTGCGTTCACGGGCGCCAGAGTGATTCAGATTTTTGAGCAGGCCGGCGTTCCTGCAGGCGTACTCAACATGGTCGTGGGATCGGGCAGCCAGGTGGGCGACGAGTTGCTGCAGCACCCAGATGTACGCGCGGTTTCGTTCACGGGTTCGAACGAAGTCGGCAGCGAGCTATACGCACAAGGCGCGCGCCGCATGAAGAAGTGCCAGTGCGAAATGGGCGGCAAAAATCCGCTAGTAATTCTCTCCGACGCTGATCTCACCCTCGCCGTCGAGTCCACAGTCTTCGGCGCGTTCGCGTCCACCGGCCAACGTTGCACCGCTACCAGCCGCGTCGTCATTGAAGAATCCGTCGCCGATAAATTTGTGCAGCTCCTGGTAGAGCGTGCGTCCAAACTGCGCACCGGTAACGGACTCGAGCCCGGAGTAGACATGGGCCCCGCCGTTGACGAATCGCAACTGAAGACAGACCTGCATTTCATCGAAGTCGGCAAGAAAGAAGGCAAGCTACTGCTCGGGGGAGAGCGCCTGAGCGGCGGCAGCTATGATCGCGGCTATTTTGTCTCGCCCACGATTTTCGATCACGTCGCGCCGGATTCCACCATCGCACAGGAAGAAATCTTCGGCCCGGTGCTCTCGGTAATCCGTGTACGAGATTTCGAGGAAGCGCTGCACGTCGCCAACTCCGTGCGCTATGGACTGTCCAGTTCGCTCTATTCCAACGACGCCGCAAAAATCTTCGAGTTCATCGACCGGATCGAAACCGGAATCACGCATGTGAATTCTCCGACGGTCGGCGGCGAAGCGCAGTTGCCGTTCGGCGGGATGAAAGCCACAGGAGTAGGCATGCGCGAAATGGGCCGCGTGGCCATCGATTTCTTCACGGAGCTGAAAGCTGTCTACATTGACTTCACCGGGCGTAAGCGTGAATCAAACATCTACTGACGCGGCCGGCACTTTCCCCGCCGCGTTGGCCGCGGAAACCGTTCGCGCGAGCTCGCTCTACAACAAAGATCTCGCTCCGGTCTCACCCGAGCGCCGCACCTGGCGCACCTACAACTACGCCGCGTTGTGGATCTCCATGAGCGTGAATATCCCCACCTACATGCTCGCAAGCGGGATGATTGCCGGTGGCATGAACTGGAAGCAGGCGCTCTTCACGGTTTTTCTCGGCAACGTGCTGGTGTTAATCCCCATGTTGCTCAACGCGCACGCCGGCGCACAGTACGGAATTCCATTTCCCGTATTCGCGCGCGCCTCGTTTGGCGTGCTAGGCGCAAACATACCCGCGATTTTGCGCGCGCTCGTGGCGTGCGGGTGGTTCGGCATTCAAACGTGGATCGGCGGCGAAGCAATCAACGCCATGCTCGTCGCGCTCATCCCAAGCTGGGGCCACGTCGCCTACGGCCCAGCGTTGTGCTTCGCGGCGTTCTGGTTGCTCAATGTCCTAGTCATCTTGCGCGGGATCGAAACGATTCGCTTTCTGCAAGGCATCTCCGCGCCATTTTTGCTCTTGATCGGCCTGGCACTGCTTCTCTGGGCGCGGAGCAAGGCCGGTGGCTTCGGCCCTATGCTCGCGACACCTTCGAAATTTCAGAACTTCGGTGAATTTTTCCGCTTCTTTATTCCGTCGCTCACGGGAGTTGTTGGTTTCTGGGCCACCGTGTCGCTCAACATTCCAGACTTCACGCGCTACGCCCGAAGCCAGCGCGACCAGATGGTTGGCCAGGCCGTCGGCCTTCCGGCAACGATGACCTTTTACTCCTTCATTGGCATCGCCGTAACGTCCGCGACGCTAATCATCTTTGGTCAAGCATTGTGGGATCCGGTCGCGGTGCTCTCGCGCCTCGGTAATCCGTTCGCTGTTGTCATCGCCATGCTCGCCCTGCTGATGGCCACACTCAACGTCAACGTCGCGGCCAACGTAGTCTCTCCCGCCAATGATTTCTCGAACCTCTCGCCTCGCCGCATCAGCTTTCGCACAGGCGGCCTGATTACCTGTCTGGTCGGAATTGCCATGCAACCATGGAAGCTGATGGCCAACTACGGAAGCTACATTTTCGGCTGGCTCGTAGGCTACTCTGGATTTCTCGGCCCCATCGCCGGCGTGCTCATCTGCGATTACTTCCTTGTACGAAAGAAAAATTTAGCCTTGCAGGATTTGTATGTGCGCGGCGGCCAGTACGAATACTCTCGCGGCTTCAACTGGCAAGCCATCGCGGCACTCGCCGCCGGAGCTGCCGTTGCGTTCATTGGCTTGGCTGTTCCGCCTCTGCGCGTCCTCTACAATTACGCTTGGTTCGTCGGGTTCGCGGTCAGCTTCGTCGCCTATCTTGCGTTGATGAAGGTCAACCAACCGCAGCCGTTCGTGCAGGCGGCAGACTAAAGGAGCGCAATGGATTTCGGCATAACCATAAAGCCCGACCTTACTATCGACCGCATCGTCGACCTCACGAAGCAAGCCGAGTCCGCCGGCTTCCGCTATGGCTGGATATTCGACTCCCACGTGATTTGGATGGAGCCCTTTCCGCTGCTGACGTTGATGGCAGCAAACACGAAAGAAATGCGACTCGGAACCTGCGTCACCAATCCAGCCGTTCGGGACGTGACCGTCTCTGCGAGTCTCTTCGCCACGCTCAACGTTTTCTCGCACGGACGCATGCAGCTTGGTATCGGCCGCGGCGACAGCTCGCGTCGTGTTCTAGGTAAGAAGCCCACCACGCTCGAAAACCTCGAAGAGTTCGTCCGCGTTTTCCGGGCACTTAACGGCGGAAAATCCGTGGAACTGGATGGCGTGAGTACGCGTTTCCCGTGGGCAAACGCGGGCGCGCCGCCGGTCTGGGTCGCTGGCTATGGCCCGAAAGCGTTGCGCACTGCAGGACGCATCGGAGACGGTGTCATCCTACAATTCGCCGATCCGGACCTGATCGAATGGTGCCTCGGGTTTGTGCGGGAGGGCGCCCGTGAGGCTGGGCGTGACCCCGCAAGAATCGAAGTGATGGCTGCTGCGCCTGTCTGGGCCTCCGCCGATTTAAAGCTCGCGCGAGAACGCGTGCGCTGGTTCCCTGCCCTCGTCTCCAATCACGTGATGGACCTCATTTCGAAATACAGGCCGGAAGATCTGCCAAAATCGCTGATCTCTTTCGTGAAAGATCGCGGAAAATACGACTATCTGCACCATTGCGAAGTGGGCAGCGACAACGCCGATTTCGTGACTGACGAAATTGTGGACCGTTTCTGCCTGGTCGGCCCCATCGAGCAGCACCGCAGAAAACTGGAAGCATTGCGGAAAGTTGGCGTCACGCAATTCAACATTTATCTGATGTGCGGCGACGAAGAAGAAACGTTGGACGTGTACGCGCGCGATGTCCTTCCACAGTATAAAAATGCCGTTTCCAAATCCACGGTTTAGGTCGAGGCCCGCAAATGCGTTTTGACACCGTTATCCGCAACGGCACGGTAGTAACCGCCACTGACACATCCGTCGCGGATATTGGCATTGCCGGCGGCAAAATTTCCGCAGTTGGCGCAGCGCTGCCCACCGAGAATGCCGGCCGAGTAATCGACGCGGCGAATCACCTCGTCATCCCAGGCGGGATTGACGTGCATACGCATCTCGACATGCCTTTCGGCGGCACCACTAGCGCAGACGATTTCGAAACGGGAACGATCGCCGCGGCTTTTGGCGGCACGACCACCCTGATTGATTTCGCCATTCAGTACAAAGGGCAGACGCTTCGCCAGGCTTTTGACACATGGATGAAAAAAGCGCAGCCCAAGGCCGTTACCGACTACGCCTTCCACTGCATCATCACCGACCTTGGTTCCGCACAGCTCGAAGAAATGGGGCAGCTCGTCAGTGAGGGCGTCACCAGCTTCAAACTGTTCATGGCTTATCCGGGCGTGTTCATGCTCGATGACGCGACGATTTTCAAAGCCATGCGCCAAGCTGCGAAGCATTCCGGCCTAATCTGCATGCACGCGGAGAACGGCGGCGCGATTGATGTGATCGTGCAGCAGGCGCTTGCTGAGGGAAAGCGCGCGCCAAAATACCACGCGCTGACGCGTCCGACGACTGCCGAGGCCGAAGCCACTGGCCGCGCCATTGCTCTAGCGGAAATGGCCGGAGCTCCCGTTTACATCGTGCATCTCTCTTGCAACGAGGCGCTCGAAAAAGTGCGCGAAGCACGCGACCGCGGCTTGCCCGCCTATGCGGAAACGTGCCCGCAGTATCTCTACCTCTCTCTGGAGAACATGGACGCGCCTGGATTCGAAGGGGCGAAATATGTCTTCACTCCGCCGCTACGTGAAAAGTGGCATCAGGAAAAACTCTGGCAAGGCCTCGCCCGCGACACGTTGCAAGTCGTTTCGACCGATCACTGCCCGTTCTGCTTTAAAGAGCAAAAGGAAATGGGCAAGGATGATTTCACCAAAATTCCTAATGGCGGACCCGGGATTGAGCACCGCCTGAGCCTCATCTACACCGGCGGAGTTCACGGAAAACGTTTTAGCCCAAATCGCTTTGTCGAAATCGTCTCGACCGCGCCAGCGAAACTTTTCGGGCTATATCCGCGCAAAGGCACGATCGCCGTCGGCTCTGACGCCGACCTCGTCATCTTCAATCCTGACCAGGAAGAGACTATTAGTGCGAAGACGCATCACATGCGCGTGGATTATTCCATGTTCGAAGGCATTCGCACGAAAGGCGCGCCGCGTACCGTGCTCTCGCGCGGGCGATCCGTGATCGAGTCCGGCAAATTTGTTGGCCGCCCTGGCTCCGGTCAATTCCTCCGCCGCCAAACCTACTCCGGCTTGTAGGCTGCTTTGCTGTCGTCCGGCCGTAGCAGGTGCAGACTTAACGTTCAGGGCAAGTCCTATTGTCCGGGCGAGGGCCTCAGGCATCCTATAACAGGGCATCCTAGAGCCCTGGTGAGGGTGTGCTGCGGGTATGGTGTGGACCGGCGTCAACCAACATCGGAGTCAAGCACAACGCTTGCTGCAAGCGGCTGCGGGAGTTTGTGTGCTCCACGCGCTGGCTTTCGGCACAATGGCTCCATGCGGCCGTGCGGCTTCGCATCCGCAGCAAACCGGCTCTATGGCTCGACTGGTAACTGCGGAGCAAGGACGTCAAATCGCCGCAGCGGCCCTCGAGCAGGACGAACCTGTTCGCGGCACGCAAGATTGCTCCCACTTGGTCCATCAGGTTTATGCCGTAGCCGGGTATGAATACGGTTATGTGAGCTCGTTCGACTTGTACGCGGGCAGTGAACATTTTCAGCGGGTGCGGCATCCTCAGGCGGGCGACTTGGTCACTTGGCCAGGTCACGTGGGGATTGTGATCGATCCCAGACAGCATAGCTTTCACAGCTTGGTACGGTCTGGTTTGCAGACCGAGGATTACTTAGGACCGTATTGGCGATCGCGCGGAAGGCCGCGCTTTTACCGCTACGTGATTGACTCCGGTTCCGCTGTGGAAACGGCGCAAACGACACGGCCTGTTCCGGACGGCGGAGACATCGCTCCGCGCAGAAGAAGCGTTGCGAAAGCAGAAGTGCGTGCCCGGGCCGAAAAGGCGAAAGCAAAGGAGGAAGGCACGGAAGAAGCTTCTCTAAGGTCGAAGGTGGTCACGCCCGCCAGATTGCCTGCGAGTGCCGCGGAAAACACGCCCATGCCTTCGACAATTCTGATCACGCCGGAGCAGCGTCGTCCGACTGCCGCGGAAGCTTTTGACGGAATTTCTGAGCTTAGCAGCACTGCCGCGAGCGCGCTCCGTACTGCGGAGCTCGCCAACGTGACGATTCCGATTGTAATTCTTGATGAGCTGCACGTTGAGCGGATAGAAACCAAGCGCGATAAGGGATGGGCGCATCTGCAAATTGAGTCGCACGTGCGCATAGCCGATGAAGGAGTGGAGTTCAAGCGCCGACGTGAGAAAGTGCGGTGGGAACTTCGCCGAGATGCGTCGGGCTGGACGGCAATTGCTCCGGCGGAGCGAGCCTATGTGGCGCGAGACGGAGCAATACGGGTGCTGTCCGCGCAACTTGCAGAGATGGCGGCGAGTGATGCTGCCGCTAGGCATGACGAGAATGTCACCGGGCAGGAAGCGCGCATCGTGAATCTGCTAGGCGCTCTATTAGAAAAACAATAGCAGTAGGCCGTCTAGCACATTGTAGGCGGACTAACCGCAGGACTTCACACTTTCCAAAACCGCACTTCATATCGTTCGACAATGCGAAGGTCGCACGATATAGTTCCCCGCAACGACGACGCTCTTCAACTATTCTGAAAGAATTCGCTAGGCGGTGAACTCCTGACGATGAACTTCGCTCTGGCCACGCTGGTGCCGCAAAGACTGGTGCGTCTCTCTTCTGTTGACCTGGCCATCATTGCAATCTACTTCTTGGCCGTTCTGTGTATCGGTTTCTACCTGAAGCGCTTCGCGCAAAGCGGCGAGGATTTTTTCCTCGCTGGACGCGAGATGACGGCGTGGGTAGCCGGCCTAAGTTTCCTCTCCGCGAATCTGGGTTCGCTAGAATTGCTCGGCTGGGCAGGCTCTTCCTACCAATATGGAATCCTGGCGGCGCACTGGTATTGGATCGGCGCGATTCCCGCGATGCTGTTTCTGGGCATCGTGATGATGCCGTTCTATTACATTTCCAAGACGCATTCGGTGCCTGGCTATCTGCAATTGCGCTACGGGAAGGCAGCAAGCGGGTTAAGCGCGGTGTCGTTTGGATTCATGACGATTCTGATGTCTGGCGTGAACATGTTTGCGATGGCCAAGGTGATGCAGGTGGTGCTGGGCTGGAACATTCACTTCAGCATTTGGGTTTCGTCGCTCACGGTGGGGATTTACGTCGCTTCCGGCGGGCTCTTCTCCGCGATATTCAATGAAGTTCTGCAATTTTTTCTCATCTGGTTTGGCGCGCTGCTGATCCCGATTCTGGGACTGATCGAGGCGGGCGGATGGAATGGGCTGGTCGCGCGAATCCAGCATAATTTCCCGGGGCAAAATTTCACGCATGCATGGAGCACGCTGGGGCATTTTGAAAACAATCCCATGGGCATGCATTGGACGGGGATCGTCTTCGGGCTAGGCGCGGTGATTTCCATGGGCTATTGGACGACCGACTTTCTGGTGGTGCAGCGTGTGCTCGCGGCCAAGGATTTACGTTCCGCAAAGATGGCCCCGATTATCGGATCATTTTTCAAGATGGCCGTGCCGCTGATCGTGATTCTCCCCGGCTTGATTGGCTTGGCGGTGCTTCCGGAAAAACTTGTTCCGGAAAGTGCGCTGCAGCCCGGCCAGCACAGTTACAACGATGTGCTGCCGCTGATGCTGGCTCGCTATTGCGGACCCGGGTTGATGGGGCTCGGCGTGACCGCGCTGGTAGCCGGATTCATGGCAGGGATGGCGGGTAATGTCAGCGCGTTCGCTACCGTGTGGACCTATGACATCTATCGTCCCTTTATTCGCACAGCGGCTCCGGATCGACACTACGTCTCGATGGGCCGCTGGTGCACCATCATTGGATTGTTTATCAGCATTGGGACTGCATATTTGGCGATGGGTTTTGCGAGCATTATGGATTATGTGCAAGCACTCTTCAGCTTTTTTATTGCGCCGCTGTTTGGAACCGTGTTGCTTGGCATGCTGTGGAAGCGCGCGACCCCGCTAGGAGGATTTATGGGACTGCTGGCCGGAACGCTGACCGCGATCGGAATTTTCGTTTCGATGAAAATCGATCATGACTTGGTGGCCGTTTTTGCTCTGTCTCCGATGGCTAAGGGATTGACGCAAGATATGTATCAGGCACTATGGTCTTGCTCGGTGTGCGTGGTTGTTACCATGTTTGTGAGCCTCGCCACCAAACCAAAGCCGGTGGCGGAGTTGACCGGGCTTGTCTACGGCGTCACACCGATACCGAAGGAAGAAAACGTGCCGTTGGTGCATAAGCCGATTTTTTGGGCCGGTGTGGCCCTGGTGCTGTTTGTGATTCTGCAAATAATTTTCTGGTAGGGCGATGAGCGACAAACATCACATTATTCCTGTGTGGTTCTTCGTAGGATTGCTGCTGCTGACCTATGGGGCGCTGATTGTGGCCAGCGGAATCGCGGAGTGGCGGAATCCTCCGGCAACCGTTCTCGCAAATTTGCACGCGCCCGTGTGGTGGGGCAGTCTTATGGTGGTGCTGGGCGGCGGCTATATCATTGCTTTCCGGCCACGGAGGAGTTCATGAGCACGTTCGGCGTGATCATCGGCAACCGGGGGTTCTTCCCGGACGTGCTGGCGCGCGACGGGCGCGAAGAGATTTTGCGAGTGCTGGCCGAGCAGGGTCATAAGGGGTTTTGCCTCACGCCGGAGGAGAGCAAATTTGGGTCGGTGGAGACCTTTGCCAACGCACGGCGCTGCGCTGACCTGTTCCGATCTCACAGCGATGAAATCGATGGTGTAGTTGTGTCGCTCCCGAATTTCGGGGACGAGCGCGCTATCGCCGATACGCTGCGCCTCGCACGCTTGGCTGTTCCGGTGCTGGTGCAGGCTACTCCGGACGCGCCAGGGAAAATGACCATTGCGCATCGTCGCGACAGCTTCTGCGGAAAAATGTCCGCATGCAACAATTTGAAGCAATACGGAATTCCCTATTCGCTGACAACATCGCACACCGTTGCGCCGAACTCCGCGGAATTTAAGAAGGATCTCGACTGGTTTTCTGGGGTATGCCGCGTGGTGAAGGGCTTACGCAATCTCCGCGTTGGAGCGATCGGCGCGAGGCCTGCAGCGTTCAACACGGTGCGCTACAGCGAGAAACTTCTTGAAGCCAACGGCATTACGGTTGAGACGCTGGACCTTTCAGAGGTCATTGGGCGCATCGGGCGCATGAAAGACACCGACGACCGCGCGGTGAAAAAGCTGAAGAACATCGAACGCTATGTCACAACCAGCGGCATCCCTCAGCCCGCGCTGGTCAAAATGGCCAAGCTCGGCGCGGTAATCGATGACTGGATGCAGAGCGCGCAGGTACAAATCAGCGCGGTGCAGTGCTGGACCTCTCTCGAGGAAAACCTCGGCGTGGTGCCGTGTACCGTGATGAGCATGATGAGCGATTCGCTGATCTCGAGCGCTTGCGAAGTCGACGTCTGCGGCGTATTGGGCATGCACGCGCTGCAACTTGCTTCACAGACGCCGAGCGCTTTGCTCGACTGGAACAACAACTACGGCAGCGATCCCAATAAGGCTGTGTGCTTTCATTGCAGCAATTTGCCGAAACATTTCTTCAAAGATGTGCAGATGGATTTTCAAGCGATCATCGCCGGCACGGTTGGGAAGGAAAATACGTTTGGCACTTGCGTGGGGCGCGTCAAATCGGGCGCAATGAGCTACGCACGCTTCTCCACCGATGACCTCACCGGGAAAATCCGTGGGTATGCCGGAGAAGGGCGCTTCACGGATGATCCGCTGGAAACCTTCGGCGGGGCGGGCGTGGTCGAGATCCCTAATATGCAGAAACTTCTGCATTACATCTGCGAAAACGGATTCGAGCATCACGTGGCCGCAAATTTCTCTACGGTCGCGGGTGTAATTCACGAGGCAACGACGCGCTACCTCGGCTGGGACATGTACGCGCACGCGTAAGCAAGCGATGCCGCGAGTGCAATCCAACTTGGACACCAGTTCATGGCCATAGTGGCGGGCGTGGATTTTGGCACGCTCAGCGTGCGCGTTACGATCGTTGACACCCACTGCGGGCGGATCGGTTCAGGCATTGCCGAATACCCGCTGCATCGAAGGAAAGATGATCCCGACCACGCGACGCAGAGCCATGACGATCACATGCGTGCTCTCGCGCAAGCCACTCGCGAATCTACGGCCGCGGCGCGCATCTCGGGCGAGCAGATTGCTGCGCTCGCCATCGACACGACCGGCTCCAGCGTCATTCCCGTTGACGCAAACCTACGGCCGCTCGATGAGTATTATTTGTGGTGCGACCATCGGTCCTGGCGCGAAGCCGCGCAGATTACCGACACCGCGCATCGGCAAAAACTGCAAGCCATCGATTGGTGCGGTGGAACGTATTCCTCCGAGTGGGGATTTTCCAAGCTGCTGCACTGGCTTCGCCACAATCCCGAGAAGCGCCCGCGTTTTGCCAGCGCCTTTGAGCATTGCGACATGATCGCGGCTGTCCTTTGCGGAATCGATGATCCCGGCAAGGCCCCCCGTTCCATTTGCGCGATGGGTCACAAGTGGATGTGGAACGAGTCGCTTGGAGGATTACCTGGGGAAGACTTCTTGATGCAAGTTGACCCGCTGCTTAAAGGCGTTCGCGCGAAGCTGCAAGGGCAGTACGCGACCAGCGACAAGCTTGCAGGGCAGCTTGCGCCAGAGTGGGCGGAGAAACTCGGGCTTCGCGCGGGCATTCCTGTCCCGGTAGGAGCATTCGATGCGCATTGGGATGCGGTCGGAGCTGGCGCGCGTACCGGCGACGTGGTGAACGTTCTCGGCACCTCGACCTGCATCATCGCTATGAGCGACGACACTCGCCTCATCCCAGGCGTGTGCGGCGTTGTGCCAGGCTCAGTGCATCCGCAAAAAACGGGGGTTGAAGCTGGACTCTCCGCTACCGGAGATATTTTTGAGGCCATCGCGCGGCGGGCCAATAGCAGCGTTGCCGCGCTGTCTGAAGACCTTAGTTCGTACCGAGCCGGGCAGACAGGCTTGCTTCGGTTGACCTGGGACAATGGTGATCGCACAGTGCTCGTCAATCCCGAACTAGGTGGAATCACACTTGGCTGGCATCTAACGAACAGCGCCCAAGATGAATTGTTCGCGGCCATTGAGGGCACCGCGTTTCACACTCGGGTTATCCTGGAACGCATGGAAGAGCACGGCGTCCCGATTCGCCGCGTCATCAATGCCGGCGGCATCCCGCAGAAAAATGAAGTGCTAAATCGCGTTTACGCCAACGTACTGAACAAGCCGGTGCTCATTCCCAAGACGGCTGTCACGAGCCTGGGCTCAGCGATTTTCGCGGCGATGGCGGCTGGAGCGTTCCGTTCGCTGGAAGAAGCGCAGGCCGCGCTTTGCCCCGCGTATCGCGTGGTCGAACCGGACGCGCGAGCCGCTCAAACGTATCAAGAGCTTTATGGCCTTTATCGCGAACTCTACTTTGGTTTCGGCCGTTCGAACGCAACCGCGATCTCCGTTGGTAGAATTCTTCCGACTTTGCGGAGCGTCGCTGCTGCGGCCCGAGGCAATGCATGATCCTGAAAGCGCTGCGTGAGGAAGTCCTGGAAGCCAATCTGGAATTGGTGCGGCGCGGGTTGGTGCTCTATACCTTCGGTAATTCCAGTGGGATCGCGCGCGACGAAGGGCTTGTTGTGATCAAGCCCAGCGGGGTTCCGTACGAAAAAATGAAGGCCGAGGATCTGGTTGTCACCGATCTGCATGGTAAGATCGTCGAGGGCTCGCTCCGCCCTTCTTCCGATCTCCCTACCCACTTGATTCTTTATCGCGAGTTCACGTCGATTGGAGGCATCGCGCACACGCATTCGCGAGCAGCGACTTCCTGGGCCCAGGCGCGGCGCGAAATTCCTTGCTTCGGCACGACTCACGCGGACTACTTCCCCGGCCCTATCCCGGTGACAAAACCGCTCACTTCATCACAGATTCGTGCAGATTACGAAGAAAATACAGGCCACGCGATCGCGCGGCGATTTGCCAAGCTTGATCCGCTGCATCTTCCAGCCGTGCTGGTCGCCGGACACGCCCCGTTTTGCTGGGGCGCCACGCCCACACAAGCGGCACATATTGCGGTTATCGTCGAAGAAATTGCGGCGATGGCGTCCCAAACGATCGCTGCGAATCCTCGGGCGCGCTGCATCTCGAAGCACCTGCATGATAAACATTTCCGCCGCAAACACGGTCGAGACGCCTATTACGGACAGAATAAATAGCGAACATGGAAGCCGCTAGATTAACGCGCGTCTTCACGGCATAATTCTTGGGCCATATCCCAGCCATTCAATGTGTACAACCGAAACGTACTGCCTAGGCGGTGCGTCAAAATGCTAGACGGGGGCAAGGTAGCATCGTGTGTCCTGACCAGGGTCGAACCTTTTCTAATCGTGTAACTCAGAACTACCCACTTTTGCTCGGCGTGCTAGCACTCGGTGCGACGCTGTACGCTTGCTCCAAATCGCCATCGAGCAGCGTCCTTGGAGACGCCGCGCACCCCACGCCCGTGCGCCTTTATACCGTTGCGGAAGAAACGGCCCAGCGCCGCGTACAGGCCGTCGGTTCCCTATTTGCGCTGGAGGAGAGCATCCTGAGTTCGCAAGTAGAGGGCCGCGTGGCGGAAGTGCTCGCCGACGTCGGCGATACAGTCAAGGAAGAGCAGCCGCTCATCGTGCTGGATCCGCAAGAGCTGCAATATGAGGTTGATCGCCAACGCGGACAAGTGCGGCAGGTACGCGCACAACTGGGCATCGGGCCGAACGATCCGCCTCCGACCGATCCAAAGAAAATCGCGTCCGTGCAGCGCGCGGAAGCGGACCTTTTCGACGCCAACGGCAAATACACGCGCGCGCAAGAAATGTTCAAGGATCACTTAATTTCACAGCAGCAGCTCGATGAGACGTCCAGCCGCTATCAGAGCGCGCAGGCCAGCTACGATGTAGCGTTGCAGGAAGTGGACCGGCTGAAGGCGTTGCTCGTTTCGAATGAAGCCAGCGAGCAACTCGCCCAGAAAAAACTCCGCGATGCCACGATTCGCGCACCATTTCCTGGCTCGATTAAAACCCGCAACGTTCATCCCGGCGAATACTTACGCGTGCAGAGTCCGGTGATGGTGCTTGTGCGCACCGATCGCCTCCGCGCGCGACTTGCCGTAGCCGAGCGTTGGGCTGGATGGGTTCGCGATGGCGCGGCGGTAGATTTGCAAGTGGAAGCTTTTCCAGGCGAAACCTTTCATGGAAAGGTTTCGCGCATCAATCCATCCGTATCGCAGGATTCGCGAACTTTTGAGGCGGAAGCTCTTTTGGTGAATCTGGACGGCCGACTGAAGCCGGGCTTTTTCGTGCAAGCATCGATTCCAAGCGAAAAAGAAGAAAAGACAATTTTTCTTCCCGAGCGTGCCGTGAACTATCGGTACGGTGTTTATAAAGTTTTTCTCGTAAGTGGCAATCGCGTTTCGGAGCGGCAAATTCGTCCCGCGGGCCAAACCGAGGACTCACGTGGCCGCCGCTTTGAGGTCGCCGAAGGTCTAAAGCCGGGAGATCGTGTAGCCGTGGCCATTTCTGGCGATCTGCACGACGGCGCAACCGTGGAAGAAAAATCGGAAACTGGAACGCCGGGTCTCAAATAGCAATCTGCTAGCAGTATGATTCAGCGTAAATATCGATGAAACTCGCCGAAACCTGCGTCAAGTATCCCGTCTTCACGGTGATGCTGATCGCCTTTCTCGTGACGCTCGGCGTTTTTTCTTATCGCGGCCTTGCTGTAGACCTGTTCCCCAAGGCCGATCCCGCCACTGTCAACGTAAACGTACAGTTGCCCGGAGCCACTCCAGAAGAAGTGGTGACCGGCGTCGTCCTGCCCCTGGAAGACGCGATTTCTTCCGTCAGCGGCATCGATGAAATCAATGTCTACTCCAGCGAAGGCTTCGCCGATATTACTTGTACGTTCGTGCTCGAGCGCGACATCGAAGGTGCCACGCAGGATATTCGGGAAAAGGTTGCGGGAGCGATTGACCGGTTGCCTCGCGACACTTTGCCGCCAGTAATTACCAAACTGGACCCGCAGTCTGATCCCATCCTTACCCTTCTGGTCAGCGGACCTATTTCGCGCCGCGAACT
>Ga0210410_10001723_pt1 | contig 20194 bp, 15 predicted proteins | sample IncBWC4MmetaG_FD_161058 | JGI IMG/M metagenome (GOLD analysis project Ga0210410, IMG submission 161058) | Forest soil microbial communities from Barre Woods Harvard Forest LTER site, Petersham, Massachusetts, United States - Inc-BW-C-4-M | ecosystem: Environmental > Terrestrial > Soil >... | reverse complement strand
ATAGACTGTCCAAGCAGACATCTCTTTCTTCGCGGGGAAATTCTGTAATCCATTGAAATGTCATGGGCTATGGCGTTTGTAAAATTACTTACCTGATAGGAGAGATGGGCCGTTGCACCGCAGCGGCCCAACACGCCCGTTTTGGGGCATCTTGATGGAGGCATGCTATTTACAACAGATGATTCAGTGCAACAAAGATATTTGCGATTGGTTGAGCTGAGTACGGATCTCTTTATCGTTTCGCGCCGAGAAGCCCAAATTAGAACGATGCAGGCCTAATGGAAAGACAGAAGATTCTCAGCTTTGAAGGGATCCCGGCAATTTGCTCACAAGTTTTTGTTCAGGTTCAGCGGGTGCGTCACTTGTTTTCTCCTGGCGTGCTCTGCCACCCGGTGAATGTCGCGTTGGAGCTTTTGCGTCGGGACTGCGCGGTGTCCAATCTGACGGCGGAAAGGCGATTCGCCAGAATCGCGGAGAAGGAAGTTCAAACTCGACCCCAACTTCTCGCTTGCCCGGTTGATCGCGGCCGACATGGACCACACGACAGCTAACTTCCTCCATGGTTTGCGCGTTTTTGATGCCTACAAGCTGGCCAATCTCGACCGTCAAAGCCAATTGTACTAGCGCCCCGTGCGCACTTACTAGCAGAGTGTTGGTTTCTTCCGAAGTGAAATGCTTTCCCGCCCTTTCTCTGAATACCTCAATCGGAAGATTCAGCCAGACGCGCTGGCTTCGACGTAAGTGCGGCATTTTGCTGGGTTGCGGATCAGTGCGCTTCATGATCGGGAGTTCGGCCCTGGATCCAATGACAGTTCTAGAGCCAGACTTTTGGTAGCAGTTCTGGGGCCAGACTCTAACTAGCAGACGTTCCGAAACGGTTCTGCAAGACTGCCTGACGGACGATTACGATGTTTATTTCCCGATTGGTGAACTCACCCGAATCGGTACAGCTGCTCGCACTCTATTCAAGCGATCCTAAAGCTCGCCTAATCGCCTTTCCAGCTTTCTCTCTTTGCGTTCGATCTCTGCCACACTATCCACGAATGGACAGCATATTTTCCTGTGTAACAAGCGAGCACGCCCCCAAAGGTTAATAGAATCAGAAAAAGAAACAGCACACTGAAGAACAGCAAGCACACAAGAATTTCCCGTACTTGGTAAGAGTACAAACCGATTCCCAGGAGCAACGGGGAGATTGTTAGGACACTAATCTGTTTTCCTGAAGGTTTCACAGTTTTTCTATCGCGTCCAGCTTGAGATTAGGGAGGCCGTTTTCACGGTCTAGATCAGGAGAACCGCAGGATGCAGTATTTCGCCTGCCGCAGTTCTATACCGGCCAAGGTCGCCGTTTGTCACACTACTGCGTAGAACGATAGGGCTTTTCAAGCGTAAGCGCTGTTCACATCTGCACAGCTCAGCTGCATGAACGAGGGAGCAATCGAAATGCTTTCGGTCACAGCAGGTGTGAAAAGGGATGTCCAACCTTCTGCCCAAACGTTACTCGGATTCTGATTATCGAATCGGTGGAGGAATAGCTGTTTGACACCGGTGATAAATAAATCTATTGACTCCTTTAATCCCCGGCGTGATACTTAGCTCCCCTTCTGGAATCTCGTTTTACACTGCTGCGTTCTCCCTCTCAGCTTGTGGAATTTAAACGCCGGGAATAATTCTGCCCTGACAGCTGGCAGTGTGTTCGCGCGCTATCGGACCGGCATCACCCGCCTGTCGGACGATGTCAGCAAAAACAAACAAGATGCACGATGAAACGAAAAGCGTTTTGGCGTCCTTGAGAGTGGCATGGCCGCCACTCTTTCTCGGTGCCCGAAGCTGCGGACCAATGGGGAATGAACCTTGCCAGTGGCTGCGCTGTCCGAGCAACCTGCGGACATCAGGAGGGTCTTGTGGTTTCAGATGATACCTAAGGAACGTGGTGCGGCTCCGGAGGCCTGACATGCGGCTGAGAAAGAATGTAACTGGAAAAAGTGACGCAAAGAGAATCCTCATTGCCGATGACGATGCGCTTACGCGGCGTATTTTGCAAAATACATTGCAGAAGGCAGGTTATGAAATTGTCGCCGTAGAAGATGGACGCATGGCGCTGGAGTGTCTTGCCAGGATAGCCGGACCGCGTCTCGCGCTCCTGGACTGGTTAATGCCGGGGCTTAACGGACTCGAAGTATGCCGCGAGATCCGGAGGCACTCTGAATATCCGTACATCTACATGATTGTGCTGACAGCAAGAACGTCCAAAGAGGACATCGTCAGGGGTCTCGAAGCCGGCGCGGACGATTATCTGACCAAGCCTTTTGACCTGGAAGAACTCAAGGCAAGGCTGCGGTGCGGCGAACGGATCCTGAAACTCGAAGACAAAGTGACCTACGATGCGCTTCATGATCCGCTTACGCGGTTGCCAAATCGCGCATTTTTTTTGGAGCGGTTGTCGCTTTGCGTCAGCTGGGGAATGGTCCACCCGGAATACAAGTTTGCAGTGTTGTCCATTGACATGGACCGTTTCAAAGTCGTGAACGACAGCCTGGGTATCTCCGCGGCCGATTTTCTCCTCGTGCAGATTGCGGAGCGACTCCTCGGATCCATCCGGCGGGAAGACGCGCTTTTGCGTCCGGCGAAAGCGGCAGGGGAGGCCGGTCAGTTCGATGGACGCGGCGTACTGGCGAGGCTGGGAGGTGACAAATTCACGATCTTGCTGGAAAACATCGGGAATACTAGTGAAGGAGTTCGGGTGGCTGAACGAATCCAGCAAAACATTCAGGCACCCTTTGATATCGATGGACAGACAGTGTTCACCACGGCGAGTGTTGGCATTGCGTTTAGCGGCACCGGATATAGCGCGGCGGAAGACATGCTCGGCGATGCAAACACCGCGATGGCACGGGCCAAGACTCTTGGCAAGGCGCGGTATGAAATATGCGATCCATCGATGCACGCTACCGCAACGGGCCGATTCCGGCTGGAAACGGATCTTCGCCGGGCGACGGAAAACCAGGAATTTCTGCTCCATTACCAGCCGATCGTTTCCTTGATCGATTTCCGCATCACCGGGTTTGAAGCCCTGGTGCGCTGGCAGCGGCCGCAGTTAGGTCTGGTGATGCCCGGGGGGTTCATCTCGGCTGCTGAAGACACCGGCCTGATACTGTGGATTGGGACGTGGGTTTTGCAGGAAGCTTGCCGCCAGGTCTGTGCCTGGAACCTGCAATTTCCATGCTTTCCTCCGTTCACGATTGCCGTAAATATCTCTGCCAAGCAGTTCGCGCAGACCGATTTAGTCAGCCAAATCAGGCAGATCCTGGGCGAGACCGGCCTTGCCCCTGAAAACCTGAGGCTGGAACTCACTGAAAGCGTGACCATGCAGGATGAGGAGTCCACTAGGCGAATTCTAAGTGAACTCAGAAAACTGGGGGTTTGTTTGTGCATCGATGACTTCGGAACTGGATATTCGTCTTTGAGCTACTTGCGCCGGTTTGCTCTCGATATTTTGAAAATCGACCGGTCCTTTGTGACTGATATGCTGAACAACAGCGAAAGCCAGGAGATCGTAAAAACCATTTTGAGCCTTGGAAGAAACCTGCACATGCAGGTCGTAGCGGAAGGTGTAGAGACCGGCGAACAAGTGACACTACTGAAATCCCTTTCTTGCGAATTTGCCCAAGGTTATCTTTTCGCCAGACCCCTGGACTCGGCCGCAGTGGCGCGAACCCTCGAGGCAGCGGAAGCAAACTGTTACACCTTGCGGCAGGAATCCGCGGTTCAGCTCGTTGCACCCGTGAGGTGATTGGAGGATAAGCTCGTAGCCCGTTGGACACCTGCAGCAAAATCCTTTTCTGATCGGGCCAGGGCTGATACAGACTTGAATTCCGTTCGAATAAAATCGGCACGCGGCTACAGGCTGCCCTCTTTCAGCCCTCGGGACCGTGTCTGGAACAGAACCTTCCTTTCCAACTAGGCATGCGATGAAGACGAAGTCTCTGATGAATCACAAGCTGCAAGTTGCGATCGGGTCCGCCGTTTTGGCCCTGGTCGTAGTGGGTGCGGTCTCCTATCGCAGCTTGGTCGAGTCCAACGAGAGTGACCTATGGGTGCGCCACACCGACCAGGTTCTTGAGAAACTCCAGGACCTGCTTGCAGCCATGCAAACTGTGGAATCGAACGCCCGCGGATATCTGTTGACTGGCGACGAGTCCTTTCTCGAGGTTTACCGCGCCGGCATAGCAAAGACGGAAAAGGACCAGATCATCCTGTGTAACTTGACGGCGGACAACGCCGGACAACAGCGCAGGCTTGATGCTCTTGCGACGCTTGCCGCTCAGAAATTCCAGGTCGAAGGGGAGGTTCTTGGCTTGCGGCGGACAAACGGTTTGCAGGCCGCCACAGACGCCATCCAGAAAGGATCGGGCAAACAGATCATGGATGACTTGCAAGGGCTGGTTGCCCAGATGCAGGACGAAGAGTTAAGGCTGTTGGCGCTGCGCGAGGCAGACGCAAAGCGGAGCTTAACCCAAGCCAAGACCGTCCTGGCCCTCGGGACCATCCTCGGTTTGTTGATCACCACCGTCGCCGGATTGAGCGTCCAGCGCGACAACTCCGAGGGCAAGGATTCCGGCGCGAAGTATAGAGGGCTACTGGAAGCCGCACCGGATGCAATGGTGGTGGTAGACCAGGGCGGGAAGATTATCCTGCTAAATGTTCGAACGGAAAAACAATTTGGATACAGCCGAGATGAGCTTGTCGGACGGAAGGTGAAGAACATCATTCCCGAGGGTTTTGCGGAACGGCTGATAGCGGACGGTACGCGCAGCGCGGCCGAAGCGCTGGCGCAGCAGATCGGAACAGGAATAGAGCTCGTTGCACGGCGGAAGGATGGAAGTGAATTTCCAATCGAGATCATGCTGAGCCCGCTGGAGAGTGCGGAGGGAACGCTGGTGACGGCGGCCATTCGCGACATCAGTGTACGCAAGGAAGCGGAGAAGCACTTGGCGCGGATGGAGGGCCGGTACCGCGGCCTGCTGGAAGCGGCGCCGGATGCCATGGTAGTGGTGAATCCTGGCGGAGAAATCGTCCTGTTAAACGTGCAAGCCGAGAAACAATTTGGCTACCGCCGCGATGAGCTGGTCGGGCAGAAGGTGAAGAACATTATTCCGGAAGGTTTCGCAGAACGACTGATCGCGGACGCTCTGCGAACCACTGCCGACGCACTGGCTCAACAAATTGGAACAGGAATTGAGCTGACTGGGCGGCGTAAGAATGGCAGCGACTTTCCGATCGAAATCATGTTGAGCCCGCTGGAAAGCGCCGATGGCATTCTGGTGACGGCGGCGATTCGCGACATCAGTATACGCAAGGAAGCGGAAAAACATCTGGCCCGTATGGAGGGCCGGTACCGTGGCTTGCTGGAGGCAGCCCCGGACGCCATGGTGGTCGTGAATTCCGATGGAGAAATCGTCCTGTTGAACGTGCAGGCGGAGAAACAGTTCGGATACAGCCGGGACGAGCTGGTCGGGCAGAAAGTGAAAAACATCATTCCCGAAGGCTTCGCGGAACGCCTCGTGGCGGACGCCCTGCGTTCCGCGGAAGACGCTCTGGCACAGCAGATCGGCACCGGGATTGAACTCACTGCACGCCGCAAGAACGGCACCGATTTTCCCATCGAGCTGATGCTCAGCCCGCTGGAGAGCCCCGATGGCATCCTGGTGACCGCCGCGATCCGCGACATTACCACCCGCAAAAAAGCCGAAGCGAATCTTTTGGACAAGGTGGAGGAATTAAACCGTTCGAATGAGGAATTGGGACAATTTGCCTACATTGCCTCTCACGATTTGCAGGAGCCGCTGCGCATGGTCGCCAGCTACACCCAGCTTCTCAGCAGGCGATACAAGGGAAGGCTGGACGCCGACGCCGATGAGTTCATTGCTTTTGCCGTGGACGGGGCCAACCGCATGCAACGTCTCATTCAGGATTTGCTGACCTATTCGCGCGTGGGGACAAAGGGACAAGACCTGCTCGCTGCCTCCAGCGAAGGGTCGTTGCGACAGGCGTTGATCAATCTGCGCGGCGCCATCGAAGCGAGCGGCGCGCTGGTGACGCACGATTCTCTGCCTGCCGTCATGGCAGACGAAATGCAGCTGGTTCAACTGTTCCAGAACCTTGTCGGCAACGCCATCAAGTATCAAAGCGCCGGAATTCCCAAAGTTCACATCTCCGCGGCTAGGGATAGCGCTAAGAAATGGATGTTTTCGGTGAAGGACAACGGACTGGGTATCGACCCGCAGTACTTTGAAAAGATTTTTGGCATGTTCCAGCGCCTGCACAAACGCGAAGAGTTCGCTGGAACCGGCATTGGATTGGCCATCTGCAAGAAAATTGTCGAGCGGCATGGCGGCAGCATCTTGGTCGAGTCACAGCCGGGCCATGGTTCCACGTTTCGCTTTGCCCTGGCAGAGAGTGAGAAGAAATGAAGAAACCCATCGGAGGAGAAGGTATGCCCATAGAAGTTCTTTTGGTTGAAGACAGCCCCGGCGATGTCCGGTTGACGCAGGAGGCCTTCCGCGATGCCAATCAGTCCATCCACTTGCACGTGGCTTCCGATGGTGTGGAGGCCATGGCCTTTCTGAGGCGCGAGGGAATCCACGTCCGTGCTCCTCGCCCGGATCTTATCCTGCTGGATCTAAACCTCCCCAAAATGGACGGCCGCGCGGTTTTGGTGCATATCAAGGAGAACGCCGACCTAAAAACGATCCCAACAGTCATCCTGACCACTTCCGAGGCGGAAGCAGACATTGTGAAGAGTTATCAGCTCCAGGCCAACTGCTATCTCACCAAACCCGTGCAGTTGGATGCGTTTGAGAGCCTGGTGAAGAGCATCAACGATTTCTGGCTGACCAAAGTCAAGTTGCCGCAGCAGAGGCAAAACGCATGATCAGGAAATTGCTCAAGTTGCTCCTTCTGGTCGAGGACAACCCCGGAGACGCCCGTTTGCTCCGCGAGATGCTCATAGAGGCAGGCGCGCACAAAACCGAATTGACCCAGGCCGAGAACATGAGTGAGGCCGAGAAACTTCTCGCGGAGCGCTTGTTTGACATTGTCTTGATAGATCTGGGACTGCCCGATGCGCAAGGGTTGGAGGCAGTGCGGCGAGCCCGTGCAGCTGCGCCCCGCGTGCCGCTGGTGGTATTAACGGGCTTGGATGACGAGTCGCTGGCCGCACAAGCGTTGCAAGAAGGTGCGCAAGACTACCTCATCAAAGGCCAAATCGAGACGCGCGGGCTTCTGCGTGCCTTGCGCTACGCCATCGAACGCAAGGCCATGGAAGAGGCGTTGTTTGTGGTCAAGGAACGCGCTCAAGTCACCTTGAACTGTATCGGCGACGCCGTGCTTTGCACGGACATTTCAGGAAATATCACCTTCCTCAATCTCGTCGCGGAAAAAATGACTGGTTGGTCGTGGGAAGAAGCCTTGGGCCGTCCCATGGCCGAGGTATTTCAGATTCTGGATGCCGTGACCCGCCAGACCACTCCGAATCCGATGGACGTGGCAGTGGAGCTGAACCGAACCGTGCATCTGCCATTGAATTGTATTCTTCTCCGGCGTGACGGATTTGAAACGCCGATCGAAGATTCCGTTGCCCCCATCCATGACCGCGAAGGAAAACCTACCGGAGCCGTCATCGTTTTCCGCGACGTAAGCAAGGCGCGGGCCATGGCAGCGGAGATGACCCATTCCGCGCAACACGATTTTCTGACCGGCTTGCCTAATCGCATGCTTCTGAACGACCGTGTGAACCAGGCGATTACCCTAGCTCCGCGGCACTCGAAAAAAGTCGCGGTACTTTTCCTGGATCTGGATGGCTTCAAGCACATCAACGATTCCCTCGGACATCCCATCGGCGACAAACTTCTTCAGTCCATCGCAAAACGTCTGGTGGATTGCGTGCGCAGCTCAGACACCGTGAGCCGCCAGGGAGGCGACGAGTTTGTGGTGCTGCTTTCTGAAATGGAGCAATCCGAAGACGCCGCCATATCCGCTATGAGATTGCTGCAGGCGGTTGCGGAGGCTCACACTATCGATCAGCACGATCTGCACGTCACCACAAGCATTGGCGTGAGCGTCTTCCCCGATGACGGCATGGACGCCGAGACACTCATCAAGAATGCGGACACCGCCATGTACCAGGCCAAGGAAAATGGGCGTCAGAGTTATCAGTTTTTCAAATCCCCGATGAATGTTCGCGCCGTGGAGCGGCAATCCATCGAGGAGAACCTGCGGCGCGCCCTGGAACGGCAGGAATTTGCGTTGCACTTCCAGCCGAAGATCAACCTGAAGACCGGCAAGATTTCAGGCGCGGAGGCGTTGATACGCTGGACGCATCCCGTGAGAGGACCTGTCTCTCCGGCGCAATTTATCCCGGTTGCGGAAGACTGCGGCCTGATTCTTCCCATCGGCCAGTGGGTTCTTCGTGAAGCGTGCAAGCAAGCCAGGGCCTGGGTGGAAGCTGGCCTGCCCCTGGCCACGATGGCAGTGAACATCTCTTCGATGGAGTTCCGCGACGAGAATTTTCTACAGAGCGTGTTCACCACTCTCAGCGAGACTGGCCTAGACCCGAGATCCCTGGAGCTGGAGCTGACGGAAAGCGTCCTGATGAAGCGCGCCGAGTCCGCTGCGTCCGTCCTGAAAACTCTGCGAGAAAGAGGCGTGCAGATTGCCGTCGATGACTTCGGCACGGGCTACTCCAGCTTGAGCTATCTGAGAAAATTTCCGATCGATGCGCTGAAGATCGACCAGTCGTTTGTCCGGCAAATTACCACCACGCCCGATGATACGTCCATCGTGACGGCCGTGATCAGTATGGGCCGAAGCCTGAAGCTGCGCGTCGTTGCCGAGGGGGTGGAAACGCACGAAGAGCTGGTATTTCTTCAGGCGCGCCTCTGCGACGAAGCACAAGGATATTATTTCAGCCGGCCGGTGCTGCCCCAGCAATTCGCCAAATTGCTCAAGAACGGAATTCCCGAAGCGGCGGTTCTCGTTCATCGGTGAGTATTTGTTTTGCAGTCGAATCGGCGAAAAGGTGCGCCGGCATGAATGTTCGGTTTGAGCTTGCCGCTAACGAATTATAAGGGTTTCCCAACTTCAGCGACGACTTCCCGAACCCCGGGTCCTGCATGCAAATTGAATCGATTCCACTCTTTTATGGGAAAACACTGACAATAAATATCTTTGACGGACCGTCTCTTGAGAGGGGATGAGGGTATACTGGCAGCACTATGGAAGAACTTCAGGCATTTCAAGTCACCGCTCGAGAAGGCGGATTCGTTGTGGCCGAAGAATCCGGGGATGGCACTGTCCTGTGGCTTAAGAAGGCGACGACGGAAGCCGAGGATCGCATATGTATCGACAGTCTGACGAAGAGCGCGACGGCGTACTGGGCGACCATTCCTTGGAAGATAAACTCGAAGACGTTTCGCGATGCATCCGCGTTGCACGAGTGGATTCTGTCCAGACCGATTATGTTGGCATCATGACAAACCACGAGGTTCTCTTGAAACTCTCCGTCGATAAGAACGACCACCTTGCGGTGACGTCCCTGCTTGAAAACAACGCCGAAATAATCCGCATGACGGTAGTGCGCTATTTCGGAACGGGGACGGTCGCGGAGAGTATGGAGTTTGCGCTTTTGAAGCGCATGGCCGACCACGCTCGGTTGTATGAAGATTCCGAAGACCCTGACGTGTGGCTGGCGGATTGCGCCAACACGGAGTGCGACCGCTTGCGTAACGAAGCGATTCGCGAGAAGGCGAATAGGGATTAGGGTCGAATCAACAATAACAGCAGAGCCATCACCGCCGCTGTTCTGCAGGAAACGATACGGCATCGCAATAGAAAACGGAACTTCCCGCCACCTACGAGAGTTTATTCCAGTTCCAAATCGATGAACTGAAGTCCCCGGCGATTTACTCGCGACTGGTGCGTTTGTTGAACTTGGGCATTTTGACGGTCTACAAAACCATCTACACCGCGGTAGACGAGATCCAGAAGTCATGGGGTAAGTGCTTGAAAGAATTGGTCGGGGCGAAAGGATTTGAACCTTCGACCTCCTGGTCCCGAACCAAGTATCCAAATCCCATAAACGCTTTATTTGGCGTCGCTTACGGGACCAGAAACGTTGTTTCCCCTCTCTTAGTTGTCCGTAAGTTGTCCGCACCGCAACGACCTGAAACATAAGGCATTCGGTTAACAGCCACTTGCGTGACTTAATCACGATTTGCCGGAGCGGGAGTTTTCCGAGGAGAATCAAGCAGTTGCGATGAAGGGCGAGAGTCAACTTCTCTTCCGTATGCACATTTTGTTTGCGGTTTTTCAACGTTTTCCACGACTACAGTGACAGTGGCGTGACAGTCGACCCTTCGGCGAAACCCCGGAGGAGTACCTTTCCAGATGGGAGCCTCGATTGAACTATTAGTTCGAATAAGTGGCGGCGGGTTGCTGATTCATCCTGGTTCAATATAGCGACGGTCGAGAGCTACCCCCTAACAGTGAAGTATTTACATTCGCGATCGTGTGCGTTCCCTCGTTTCCCCCCCACGCAAACAGCAAGAACACTTGTGGAAACCCACCCGCGCGCAGCGTGAGCCCGGCGGAAAAACTGTGCAACCATGGATTCGAGCCAAGGTCTCCGCGGGCCAATCCCACTTTGCCTTCGTCGGCCATCAGAGAAAACCCAAGCGGCCCCCAGATGGAATGCTCCAGACTCTGCCGAAAGAACATCACATTGGGGGCGCGAAACCGAAAATCCTGATAGCTGGGAAGCGATGGGGTTCCATTGATGTCCATTCCTCCCAGAGTTGGCTGAAAGTAAAAAGGCACCAGGTTCCCGCCCGGTGTCATGGATTCGGCGAGGAAGAATTCCAAGCCAACGGTGCCCTGACGGTCGCGCGTAATCGCCGCGCACTCGGGCTGCTTCGGATCGGTCGAGAGCGAACATTCGTCCGGCCCGTTAGGATTGTCGTCGCGCGGCCGAAAATATTCCGTCTTCTTGGTCTTGTGATAGATCACGAACTCGTGAATCAAATCCGCAGTCACCCGCTGAAACGTGAAGTTCGAGTTTCCCGGCGCAAAAAACTGCTGGTACGCAAACCGGTAATTGAGTCGGAGAAAATCATCGAAGTACGTCGGGCGAATCTGCACGCCTTCGCCGAGCTGCAAAGCTCCCGGCTGTGTCGTAAGGCCCGGCGCGGTCGCTTCCGTGTACAGCGCGCCAATCGTCGGGCTCGGCTGTCCGTTGCTCGGGCGGATGTCCACGAATCGCCCGTTGATCTCTCCAAACACGCTCGCGTTCAGCGGTTGGAAAAATGGCTTAACGGCATTGCCACCGACAATCGTTTGCGTCATGCCGTAAAAGGTGCGGCCCGCTTCTATGGTCGATGGCCCCAGTCCAAAATAGGTCAGCTTGTTGAGTGAGATCGCTTGCGCATAAAGATTGAAAACCGGATGCTCCTCGAGTTCTGAAAGCACGCGCGTTTTTCTGCCCTTAGTTCCAAAGTGCCCCCCGACAGGCTTCTCGTGCGTGTCCACGAACTTGATGTACAAGCCCGCGCGCCACGACCCGTTGATCGATCCCACGGCATCGGAGTCCCAATTGATTCGCCAGTTTTCCGTCGTCTTGTGCCCGAGATAAGCGACGCCTGCGCCAAATCCGTTCTGCGGAGCGATGCTCCCGACAGCGATATGCAGCGGCTGCCCCGTGAACAACTCTTCGGCACAACCAGGGATCCCTTTGAAACTGGAGCAACTCTCCATCAGCTCGTCGATCTCTCCAGCGGGATCGATCTTCGGCGGAGTGGGCGGTGGAGCGGGGTTCTCTTGCGCCCGCGCCCCTCGCGCCGCAAACAAAGCAAACAAAATGACAGCAAATACGATGCGTCGCACGGAGCCCTCCATCACTTTCTCTTCCGCTTACTCTGCTTTTCATTCGTTTTGGACTTACGCTTCGCCTCGCCTCGGGCTTTTTTCGGCTTTGCGATCTTCGTCGGTTTCTCGGCGCCCTGCGGATGCAGGCGCGCGGTCATCTTCTTCAAGTACTTGCTTGCGTCCAGTTCGGTCTTGATCTTCGAAATCTCCGTCAGCTGCTCACCCGGCCTCGCCAGCGATTTCTCGACCTCATGAAAATGCTTGATCTGGTGTTCGATGAGGCTGGAGATAAACCGGCCGTGATTGTAGGCGCTCTTTGGCGTCTTAGGGATTTTCTGCACCAATTTGTATCTTCGTTTCAGCATCGTTGGCCTCACAGATCAAAAACCCAGCAATCGTCATCCGACCGCAATGCATCGGTCAGCGGCGTAAGGAAATTGTTGGAGTGTTTTTCGCGTGCGGTGCGGTTGTCATAGTTCTTCAGGAAAAAGTTCGTCACTGTCCCGGGGATGCACGCGTGTTCAAAAATGATCCCGTTCGGATCTTCTGTTCCAGGAATCACGGTTCCTCGCGGAATGTACGGGGAAATGAGAATCGCCGGCACTCGAACGCCCAGCCGATCGAAGTTGAACGCCACGCCCGTTCCGGTCTTATCCCCCGGCGCGCTGTGCCCGTCAGGAAAATTAGGGTCACAATTCGGCGGCGCGACGTGGTCGTAAATTCCGCCGTGCTCGTCATAGACGATCAGCATCGCCGTGGTTTCCCACAGCTTCTGATTCGTGCGAATCGCGTTGTACGTGTTCGCGATGAACCTCTCGCCTTCCTGTACGTGGTGATCCGGGTGCTGGTCCGAGGCGAGGATCTGCCCTCCGCCCGGCCCTGGATGATCGCTGTAGCAAGGCTCGATGAAGCAGTAATCCGGCAGCGTATTCCCCTCGCAGTCGGCTTTAAACTGGCTGTAGCTCCCGAAAATCTGCGGCTGGTTCTTTAGAAGATTCACAATCTCCATAGTCGAGCTCTGCTGGTCGTAGTAATAAATCTTCGCGGTATGCCCGCCTTGAATCATTCGCTCGTACATGCTTACGATGGGGTCCTGAACGTAAAACACGTTCATGTCCACGTTGCCAAAGGACGTCCCATAGTGGGCGAACGCGCGGTTGCAGATTGTCGGCCCGGGAATCGAGGAGAACCAGCCGTTGAATAGAGCGTATTCCGTCGCCAGTCTCGTCAGCACTGGCAATTGTTTCGGAGGAAAGTACGCCATGATGCCGTGGGATTCTTCGATGCTCGTCTTCTGCGTGGCATAGCTCTTTATGAACCCCTGCATGTTGGCCACGCGCCCAGACCCTTGGTCCGTCGTGCCAAAAATCTGCAAGTCCACGCCCGGAAAGTGATGATCCGGATCGTGGTCCAATTGCCCCTGAAATTTCGCGTTCGGCTGAACGGTCACCTTCGTGCCGTTCACGTCTGGATTCCATTCCGTTCCAGTCAGGCCGTTGATTTTGGGATATTTCTTCACGCCATTTTGCACGATGAGGCTCAACCCGCCCAACATATGATCAAACGATCGGTTCTCCATCATCAGCACGACGATATGTTGGAGCTTTGCAAGTCCACCAGTCATGTACCCTCCGCGGAAGTCGTTTCGAGAAGCGTTCTTGTAGTCCACCTCATTTTTTGCTTCGCCATCTCCTCCCTACTTGCGCCGCCGCAGATACTCGCTTAGGGAATTTACGCCTGTTTCCTCAAGGAGGGTGTCCAGCCTCATGTCACTTCGCACACCCTCCGCAAACACAGGGCCATACTCCCCGCGCAGCGTTCCAACCAGAGTATCTCCTCGTTTTCTCCGGATACTTCCGTCCTCGTCACGGCAACGGCGATCAAGACCCGACTCGCATTGCTTGCTCATTTTTCCCTACCTCCCGTTCACGCACGTTGCTCTGCAAACGACCTTGCACGATCCTCAGCCTAGCGAACTGCCACCACAGCACAACTCCAACCACTCACTTGTTCGCCCTTGCCACGGTTGTTTTGCCACTGCAGCGGCTGTAGGTTCGAAATATCATCGGTACCACCCTTCGACACGGGGACGATATGGTCGATCTCCCAGGCCTTTCCGTTCACCGTGGTATCGCCATAAGCATTCCGTTCTATCCAGGCCCCACAGATATCCTTGCGCAGGAACCGTGGATCAGCCCCGGCCACGATTGCACCTTTCTGCCATACCGCCTGGACGCTCCATTCGTCGAACGGCATTCCAACTCGGGAGGAATTTACACGCCTGACGCTTGTTGCCATGTTCATCTCCTATGGCGAATACGCTCGTTATGCCGAATATCCCGTCGAAGTCTTTTTATGGCCTTGCTCTTCCGCGCTGCTCATGTTTCCCTTCGTTCCCTCCGGTGACCGGGGAGACTTACAAATCATGAACCGAAGCTTTAGAAATGTCAACGTGCCTAACATGTATGTCAGTGTAGCAAACTGTTTATGATGCGCCATTGGCCGTCAGTGTCCTAAACGTGTTTGCGAAGTTGACATCCCAGAGATCCTGCGTGACACTATCGACGTGGCTTCGACGCGTTCCGACCACCAGCTCTTTTACCGCCAGTTTGGCCGAATACTCGCCGAGGCCAGGAACAAGAAAAAAATGTCGCAGGAGGTGCTCGCGAGAGAGTTGGGACTAACGCGGACCTCCATCACCAACATCGAGAAGGGCCGCCAGCCAGTTCAACTGCACACCCTCTACCATATTTCTCAGCTACTCTCTGTGGAATTGAAAGATTTGCTGCCCGCACCCCAGCTCATTCAAAGACCCGAGGCCAATCAAGACGTGAACGTCAGCCGCACTGATTGGCTTCAGACAATGAACGTAAAACTGCCCGATGGAGGCAACGATGCGAAAACGAAGGGATATCGAATTCGAAGCAAAAAAACTTCTCGAAAATAACTCTGTCTCCCGCCCGCCTGTCCCTGTTCAGGATCTTGCAGCGGCGCTGGACATTGATGTCCGATTTTCTGCCGGTAAAGACGATGTATCCGGTGCCTTGATTCGGAGTGATGGGTCTGTCGTGATCGCGGTGAATTCGGCACAGCACGAAAATAGGCAGCGCTTCACCATTGCGCACGAAATCGGGCACTTTATCCTTCACAAAGGAACGCAAGTCCATTTTGACGACGACTTCCGAGTCAATTACCGGAAGGCAGATACCACCGGAATTGCGACGGTTGACGAAATGGAAGCCAACTGGTTCGCCGCTGCATTGCTGATGCCGGAGAATTTCCTTAGGAAGGACTGGCTAAGACTCCGGCTCGAAAATCACGCGGCGCTTGGAGCCATCCAATCTCTTGCGGTTAGATACAAAGTAAGTCCAAAAGCTATGGAACTCCGACTCGTAAACTTGGGTTTCGTATCGCCCGTGGAATAACTGTGGAAAATGCCTCACATCTACCACATCATGCACGTAATGAATTTACGGAGATTCACCGGCGTGGAGGCCTTCTTTGCGACAGGGTAGCTCACAGCACCGCGCCCGAGACACGTCTGCTCCCTCACGACGGCATATCGACGCCGTTGTTTTTCGGTCTACAGGGATAGACTTGAGAAGTGAACTCAAACAGCCGTCTGCTAGAATCATCCTATCTGAGGGAACACAATGCCGTCCGCTCAACAGATGCTTGCTCTCATAAAGAGTCACGTCCGAGGCGACGACGAGCGCTTCTACTCCCTCGTGTTGCAGCTTGCTGCAGCTGAAGCCAGACGAGGCCATCAGGCCGTTGCTGAGCAATTAAAAGAGCTTCTGGACCAGGCGAAATCTCCGAGACCGCGCGTCGTATTCTCGCACGGGCCGATGCCCGTCCCGGCCGTTCGGAGCGACCTTGCCAGCATTCTATCCGTCCAATACCCTAAAACGCTTCTCTCCAACATGGTTCTCGAGGACGATTTGAGATCTCGCCTTCGACGCATCGTGCACGAGCAACGCCAGCGCTCACAACTCAAAGCACATGGACTGCATCCGCGCAGAAAACTTCTGCTAACCGGCCCTCCCGGATCGGGCAAGACAATGACGGCCAGTGCTCTTGCGGGAGAACTTGGTCTTCCGCTTTTTTCAGTCCTCCTGCACGGCATCCTAACCAAGTACATGGGAGAAACCGCGGCCAAACTTCGTCTCATCTTTGATGCGATGATCGAAATGCGCGGTGTTTATCTCTTTGACGAAATTGACGCACTAGGCGCGAGGCGTGACAGCGAGAATGATGTCGGTGAGGCTCGCAGAGTACTTAATTCGTTCCTACAATTCTTGGAGCAGGACCAGAGCGACGCATTGATCGTCGCGACTACGAACCATGAAACCCTACTTGATCGAGCGTTATTTCGTAGATTCCAAGCCATTCTCAAGTACCGGTTGCCGTCGCCTGACGTCGTCGTCAACGCCCTGAAGGCCCGTTTGTATGCGTTCGATATCTCTGACGTCAACTGGCAACAGATGGCGATCGAGGCGAATGGTTTGAGCCACGCGGACATCATGGGCGCGGCGGAAGACGCCGCGCGCAATACTATTCTCGATGGCGGAGGACCAAAAATATTGAATTCCGACCTTCGCGAAGCAATTGCCGCCAGGCGAAGCCAGTCACAGTAGATTTCTACCATGGCTGGCGAACACTTCTCACACATCGTCCTTCATAACGTTTCCCAAAGGGAGAAATTCTCAACCCCAAAGATGGGTGGCGGCTCACGCCTCCCGTCCCGCGTACCGAATCGCGAGGCACACGCGCAAGCTCTACTCCAGCGTTTGCAAAGCTCAACAGACGCTGCACGCGATGGAGTCAATCGAAGAGCCGAGACTCTAACCCGGGCGCAAAACGGCTTCTATCTCACGATCCAAAGCCGGCCTGCGGAACCGCTCCTCGCTGAAAGACTTGAGCAGCGGAAAAAGAACATCGAACTACTTGCCGTAAAAGAAGAGCACGGCACCACAACAGCTACGCTGTTTGTGCCCGAGTCATCAAGTCAATTTTTCCAAAAAAAGATAGAAGACTACAGAACGAAGGACGAGCCACGATCCAAAGAACCTGAACCAAAAGGTCGAAGGTTGGTGGACGGAATCGGCGACATTCGACTTGCCAATTTGCTCGACTTCTGGACTGACGACCCAGATCAGTTTCCAGGCGACGACACGGTCGCGGATTGGGAAGTTTGGCTACGCCCTGTTTCCTCGGAGTACTTCCGGCAGGCAGCCCGTGACTTAGGAGCAATCGTCGGCTCTGGCTCTTTGGTTTTTCCGGAAGATATTGCTCTGTTTGTCCGCGCTTCTCCAAATGTCCTCGCGAAAATAAATGACTCGTCGCTTGCAATCTCGCGTCTTTCGTCCGCAAGAAAGACTGCCGATGCATATATATCCACCAAACCTCCTGACCAGGCACGGCAAATTGAAGACTTTCTCGCGCGTCTTCAGCCCCCTGGCGCGAATCCAAATGCGATTTGTCTGCTCGACACAGGGATAACCCGAACGCATCCGTTGCTGATCCCTCTCCTTGCAGATGCTGACCGGCACGCGTACATCGACGATTGGGGTGTAGACGATCACTATGGCCACGGCACCGAAATGGCCGGCATATGTGGTTACGGCGATTTGACTCTCGCGTTCCAGGGCAACGGTCAATTTCCAGTGCCTTACGTGTTGGAATCAGTAAAGACACTGCCGCCTGTCGGCCGCAATCCGTATGACCTGTATGGGGCCATCACCGCTGGATGCGTAGCCAAAGCGGAACTTGCACAGCCACAACGCAAGAGAGTCTTTTGCTTGGCCGTGACTACCGACGAAGACCAAGGACATCGGGGCCGCCCAACATCGTGGTCGTCGGAATTGGACCAACTATGCCTTGGTTCACCACTTGCCCAAAAAGATGCACGCTTGTTTTGCGTATCAGCTGGGAATATACGAGAGCCTCAACTCGCTCATGCTGACTATCCGCAGTTCAATGATCTGCAGGAACTAGAATCTCCGGCACACGCTTGGAACGCATTGGCAATAGGCGCGCACACCGAAATGACCCAAATAACGGATGCTACGCTGGCAGGGTGGATTCCGTTTGCCAACAATGGCAATCTCTGTCCCGTTTCAAGAACTGCAGCATGGAATGACACGTGGCCGGTAAAGCCAGATGTTGTTATGGAAGGCGGTAACTACGGCGTCGATCCTGCAGATGGGCTTGGATACGAAGTTGTCGAATTACGACTACTGACAACTTCGAGAGAATATCCCCAAGTTGCCTTCTCGACGACTGGCGATACGAGCGCCGCTACCGCAAACGCCGCTCGCCTCTGCGCTACCCTCCAGAGCCAATACGCAGATCTTTGGCCAGAAACGATCCGAGCGCTGGCGGTTGACTCTGCCCAATGGACCAACGCCATGCTGGCCTACGTGCCCGCTAACCCAAAGAAGAAAGACTTTGCCTTGCTACTGAAGCGGTTCGGGTTTGGAGTTCCCCATCTTGAACGCGCCCTCTACAGTGCTGCCAACGCGCTTACTTTGATTGCGGAAGATTCGCTCCAGCCGTTCATCAAAACTCCCAAGAAATCGGTGTCTCTTAATGAAATGAAACTGTTCCCACTTCCGTGGCCATTAGAAGAGCTAACGGCTCTCGGAAACGCCGAGGCTCATATGCGAGTTACCTTGTCATACTTTATTGAACCAAACCCAGCGGAGAGTGCGCGCAATCAGCATTCGCGCTATCCGTCCCACGGCTTGAGATTCGCCGTCAAGTTGCCAGATGAAGACCTTACCGAATTCCGAAAACGAGTGAACAAGGCTGCCCGCCAGAACAATGACTCACCCCATCACGAATCGGATGAAAACTGGCTGCTCGGATCAAAGCTACGCGATCGTGGATCAATTCACTCCGACTTTTGGCGAGGGCCTGCTTCCGACCTTGCCCGGAGAGGAGCTATCGCGGTGTATCCGACGTCTGGTTGGTGGAAAAGCAGGGACCACCTCGAGAGATATAACCGGCAGACCCGGTTCTCTCTTGTGGTGAATATCCAAACGCCGCACAACGACGTGGATATCTACACGGCAATCGCAAACAAAATCGCAATTCAAATTTGACTTTCAATACTTCGTGCAACCCCCAGTTCCGGATACCCTGGCGGGCAGTACCTCACACCGAACTCACTGGACACGGCTGGACACCGCCCTACCATGAAGAGCAGCCGCGATCAGGATTTCCGGCTTCATTTCCGTTCAACCGAACTCGTCTTAAAGTCCCGCTCGAATCGCGTCCCTTTCCTGCACGTCGGCGACCAGCAACTGCCAGGCATTGGGTGATTATTGCGACCGGCCCCGAGCGGGCTGACCGAAGTCTTCATAGCCTGAATTCCGTCACGCAAGATCGATGAAAATTCAGTTTCACCATCCCTTCCTGGCTAAACCCTGCGCCTGATCCGCCTGCTTCTTCCGTCAAGGGCTTTCGCTTCGCTCCAGTGAACGCATAAACCGCGCCCTTGACGGCGCAGACGGACAGTCGCCTTCCCCTGCCACGAAGGGCATTTGCTTTTCATGCATCGCTTCGCGTTGCGCGAAGGGCAAAACCCAACAACGCAAAGGAGCGACAAAATGCAAACCGAACGAACAGAGCTGTATTTCCGGCAAGGCAGTTCCGACAAGGTGTACCACCTACAGTTGGAGAACGTACAAGACCAATGGTCCGTTCAAGCACAGTGGGGGCGACGCGGTTCCGCCCTGCAGAACGATGTGAAGGTGAATGGCACCGGCTACGAGGAGGCGAAGCGAGTATATGACCGCATCCTTCGAGAGAAAACAGGTAAGGGGTATCAAATCGCGCAGGCGACTGCAAACGGCAACGAGCCAATTGCCGTCGGACTGCCTGTCACAAAAGAGCATTCTGGCCATGCGCCGGAATTGCTGACACCCATCGAGGAGCAGGAAGCGTTGCGGCTGGCAGAGGACGTGTCCTGGTGGTTTCAGCAGAAATTCGACGGGAGGCGACTCGCCGTGCAGAAAGCCGATGGAAAATACTCCGGCATCAACAAACTCGGCCAAATCGTTCCCATCGACTCCCGGCTGACTGAGCCACTCGACCTTGTCCAAGCGAAAGGCTTTCTGGCCGACGGGGAAATCACCGATTCCCATTTCTTCGTCTGGGACTTGCTCAGCGTGAACGACACTGACCTTCGCATCCAACCCTACGAAATCCGGTACGTACAGCTGACACAGCTCTTTCGCGGTGTCCACCAAACCCTTCGCGTCTGCGAAAC
>Ga0210410_10001722_pt1 | contig 20209 bp, 13 predicted proteins | sample IncBWC4MmetaG_FD_161058 | JGI IMG/M metagenome (GOLD analysis project Ga0210410, IMG submission 161058) | Forest soil microbial communities from Barre Woods Harvard Forest LTER site, Petersham, Massachusetts, United States - Inc-BW-C-4-M | ecosystem: Environmental > Terrestrial > Soil >... | reverse complement strand
CCCAACCAGTTCTCCGTCCGCCTCACCCGCGCCTACTGGAACCAGATCATCACCGACCCGAACCATCCCCTGCTGAACAAGACCATCCAGGCTCAGCTCGCACCTGGCTCCACGTTCAAGATCATCATGTCGTTCGCGGGCCTGGAAGAGGGCGTCGCGCAGGACATGCACGTCGTGTGCAACGGAGGCGGCACCTTCTTCGGTCACTTCTTCGCCTGCGACAAGCATCACGGCATGGTCGATATCGACCACGCCATCCCGTGGTCCTGCGACACCTTCTACTACAACCTCGCCAACCGGCTCGGCATCGACACCAGCGCCAAGTACGCCACCTCGGTAGGGCTCTCGCAGAAGACCGGCATCGACCTTCCCGACGAAGTCTCCGGCACCATGCCCTCCACCGCCTGGAAGCTCAAGACGCAGCATGAAAAGTGGTACGCCGGCGAGGTCATCTCGGTCGGCATCGGCCAGGGCGCCGTCACCGTCACGCCCCTGCAGCTCGCACGCGCGCTCGGCGGAATCGCCTCCGGCGGAGCCCTCAAGCGCCCGCACGTCGTCTTTCCCGATGAGGTTCCAACGGAGATGCTCCAGACCATCCACGAGACCTACCCCGGCTCCGGCGATCGGGTCATCCCTATTACGCCCGCCAACTGGCAACTCATCACCGACGCCATGGCCGCGACCACCACCACCGGCACCGCCGCTGCCGTCCACCTGGAAGGCATCGACTTCGCCGGCAAGACCGGCACCGCCCAGGTCGTCAGCCATAGCGCCGGCGCGACCAGCCTCGGCAAGGGAGCCGAGCGCGCCAACGCCTGGTTCGTGGGCATGGCGCCGCGCCGCAATCCAGACATCGTCGTTGCCGTGCTGTGCGAGCATGGCGGCTGGGGCGCCGAAGCCTCCGCCCCGGTCGCCGCAAAGGTCATCAACGCCTTCGTCACCAAGCAGCGCAAGCGCGACAACAACATCCGCATCGCCACAACGCCCGAGCCAGCCAAACCCGCGCCTGCCCCGACGACTCCTGTCGCAACCAAACCCCCAACCCCAACCGCAGAAGAAGAATAGGAGAGACCCACAAACATGCAACGCCTCTCCTCGTACCGCGACTTCGACTGGGTGCTTCTCGGCTTCGTCCTCCTGCTCTCGCTCATCTCTGTCCTCGAGATCAAGTCCGCCACCCTCCACACCAAGTTCCACGGCTTCGACCACAAGCAGATCGGCTTCCTCGCCATCGGCATCGTCCTGATGTTTCTCATCTCGCTGATCGACTACCACCGCCTCATCGACACCGTCCACTGGGCCTACGGCATCGGCATCCTCTCTCTCATCGCCGTTGCGCTCTTCGGCACCAAGGTCCTCGGCGGCAAGCGCTGGATCAGCTTCCACGGCGCCCACTTCCAACCCTCCGAGTGGATCAAGCTCATCCTCATCGTCGCCGTGGCCCGCTTCTTCTGGGGACTCACCGGCAGGGAACTCACCTGGACCGAAATCGGCAAAGTCTCCGCCATGGTCTTCATCCCCATGGCGTTCGTCCTCAAGCAGCCTGACCTCGGAACCTCCCTCACCTACCTTCCCATCCTCATCTGCGGCCTCTTTCTCGGCGGCATCCGCTTCAAACAGGTCGCCATCATCCTGCTCGCTCTCGTCGTCCTCGGTGGTATCGCCTGGAAGAGCGGCAAGCACCTCAAGCCCTACCAGCAGGCCCGCATCAACGCCTTCATCAACCCCGACTCCGACCCCCGCGGCTCCGGCTACCAGATCCGCCAGTCCCTCATCGCCGTCGGCGCCGGCGGCATCTGGGGCAAGGGCACCAACAAGGGCACCCAGACCCAGGGTGACTTCCTCCCCATCCCCTACACCGACTTCATCTTCGCCGCCTTCTGCGAAGAGCACGGCTTCGTCGGAGCCGTCGGCGTCCTGCTGCTCTACTTCCTCATCCTCATGCGCCTCATCCAGAACGCCCAGACCGCCGCCGACTTGCCCGGCAGCTTCATCATCATGGGAGTAGTCGCGGTCATCGTCTTTCAGGTCGCCGTTAACGTCGGCATGGTCGTTGGCCTCATGCCCGTCACCGGAATCCCCCTGCCCCTGCTCAGCTACGGCGGCTCCTCAGTCCTCTTCACCTTCCTCGCCCTTGGCATCGTCATGAACGTCCGCATGCGCCGCTTCGTCAACTAGACCTGTCGGGGAAGATCTGAAGGGTGGGGACGGTTTTTGGGGTCGAATTTGACAAAAAAAATCTGAGGAACTGAGGCGCGGTTTTGGCTGTTTTGCGGGCGTTTTTGAGGGGGGTTCTGGAAATTCGTGTGTTTTTTGATGGTAATTTGCTGGTGGATTTGTGGTGATTGTGTGGTGGATCGTGGTGTGGAGATGGCGCTTATTTGAGCGCCAGAAATTTTCCACTTTTTCGAACTTTATTTTTGGCTGGACCGATGCGGTGACCAATTAAGCCTGACGTAGTGACCAGCAACAGCAACTTATAGGATTCGCTCGTGCCAAATACGCACTTTCATAGCTCTTGGCGAAAAATGAATGTCATGGAGTTGTCAACTTATAGAAAAAAGACAGCTTAAAGGAACAATTCGGTTTGGCAAGCCAAGTGCTTATCCACAGAGCACAGAACCAGCGAATCTTTCGACAAGCAGGCTCCCTGTCTGCGAGGCCCCGGGCTCCACGTTTCACGGAGGAAGTCATGAAAGGTTTTCAGCTTAGATTACTTTCCCTTCTCCTGCTCCTGAGTACCTGTGCGTACGCCGTAGAAGTTACCGCCCGCATCAAGGGCACGGTGACAGATCCTTCGGGCGCCATCATGCCCAACGTCAAGGTCACGGCCACCAATAAGGACACCGGTGTGGTGACTACCACGACCACGTCGTCCAGTGGCGACTACATCTTCCAAAAGCTACTAATCGGAACCTACTCCATCGGCGCAACCGCTCCCGGCTTTGTAGGCTTTACGGCAACCGGTATCGTTCTCAACATCGACCAGGAATATGTGCTGCCAATCAAGCTCACCGTCGGCAGCTCCGTTGAAACCGTCGAAGTTCAGGCCAACGCCGTGCAGGTCAATACCACCGACATGCAGTTGAGCAACGTCGTGAGTGGGCACCAGATCACCGAGTTGCCGTTGATCGGCCGTGCATTTACGAACCTCGAGCTGATTCTGCCCGGCGTGCAGGCCTCGAACGACCGATTCAACACCGCTTTCTCGGTCAACGGAGCCCAGGCCCAGCAGTCGGCTTATGTCATCAACGGTGCGGATACGAACGACCTGCCGCTGAACACCATCTCCTTCCAGCCAAACGTCGACGCTCTTCAGGAGTTCAACCTCATCACCGGCCCTCTCAACGCAGAGTACGACCGCAATGGCGGAGCAATCATCAGTACCTCCATCAAGCAGGGCACGAACCACTTCCACGGCGATGTGTTTGAGTTCTACCGCGACACGTTCCTGAATACGCGCAACTTCTTCCAGAAGGCGGTCATCTCCCCAGTGGGAGCGCCAGTTGTCACCCAACCCACGGCGACCTTCCACCAGAACATCTACGGCGGCACGGTTGGAGGACCGGTTCTGAAGGACAGGCTCTTCTTCTTCTTCGGTTATCAGGGCACGCACCAAGCGATTCCACAAACCGGCGGCAACGTTCGAGTCTTCTCCCCAGCGCAACTCGCTGGGAACTTCACTGGAACCACGTTCACGAACAACGTCATTCCGGCAACGATCAGCATCCCCGGCTGCGTCTCTGGCACGACAACGTGGAAGAACTGCTTTACCACCGGTCAGGTGCCCGTAAGCGCATTCAATTCCGTTGCCACCAACCTGGTGAAGACGTACGTTCCCGCAGCCACCTCAGGCGCGAATGTCTATACGTTCAGCCCGATACAGGCCAACAAGATCAACCAGTACATCGGCCGCTTTGACTTCAGCCCCACGCAGAAGAACCAGTTCTACGTTGTCGCGATCCACGAGCATAACGCCCAGACCCGGACCCTGCCCTTCACCGGGGCGACCATTCCAGGCTTCGGCGACTACAGCAATACCAATATCTATCAGTTCTCTGCCGGATGGGTCCGCCAGATCAGCTCGACTGCTCTCAACGATCTCGAGGTCCACTACACCCGCTTCAACTTTGACACTGTTGAACCGCAGCATGTCGTTGCGCCCTCGAGCCTCGGCTTTTCTATTACTCCGCAGAATACCGTAGCGCAGAGCGTTCCCACCGTCGCCATCACTGGCGCCAATACCAACCAGGCTCTCTTCACGCTGGGTTTCTCGACCAACGGCCCTCAGCCGCGAATCGACCAGGTGTACCAGGCCAACGACAGCTTCTCCAAGACGATCGGCCACCACGACCTGAAGTTCGGGTACGACTGGCGCAAGTACCTGGTCAAAAACCCCTTTGGCGCACGCAACAACGGCTCCTACACCTTCACCACGACCGGCAACAGCTTCACGACAGGCGATGCCGGCCTAGACTTCCTGCTCGGGATTCCCGCCACCTACGCTCAGGGCTCCGGCGCGTACATCAATGCCTACGCCTTTCTGAACTATATGTATGTGCAGGACACCTGGAAGGCATTGAGCAACCTCACGTTGTCGTATGGTCTCGGCTACCAGATCGATACGCCGCTGCACAATCTCCAGTACGGCGGCATCGGAGTCACCTGCTTTATCCCCGGTCAGCAATCGAAGATCTTCTCGACCGCGCCTAAGAACCTCGACTATCCCGGCGACCCCGGCTGCAACGATGCCAGCGGCGCGACGACTAGGTACACAGGGTTTGGTCCCCGGTTCGGTTTCGCCTGGGCTCCGAACCTCGGTTTCCTCTCCGCAGGCGATGCGAGGAAGCTCTCGATCCGCGGCGGGTACGGCATCTACTACAACCGGACCGAAGAGGAGAGTTCACTGCAAAACCTGAGCGACCCGCCCTTCGGCCTCAATACGAACGGCGCGGTCGACAACGGAGGCGTGACAAACCCGGGCTTTGCTAACCCATTCCAGGATCTCAACAAAGCCGGTCCGGCCGGAATTTACCCCAATAAATTCCCCTTCGTCCCTCCGGCTGCCGGTGCCGCTCCCAACTTCGCGCCGCTCACACCCTTCAGCCTGAGCCAGTACAACCCTGCTTTCCGCTCGCCGTACTCTGAGAACGTCCAGCTCACCATCGAGCGTGAGTTTCCAGGACGCGTAGTCGCCCGCGCCAGCTACGTCGGCGCGTTTGGCCGCCACAACCAGGCTGTCATCGAAGGAAACCCAATTACACAAGCAGGTCACGACGCCTGCCTCGCCGCTCCCGCCTGCTCAGGGACGTCCGGAGCTCGCAATACGCAGAGCCGGAATTTTCCCACTCACACACAATACGGTTATGCGAACAGTGCTGGCCTCAACGACTTCGTCAGCATGGGTTTCATCTCGTCCATCAGCTCCTCCAACTACAACTCGGTGCAACTCTACCTAAACAAGGACCTCACGCACGGCCTACAGCTTGTGGCCAGCTACACCCTCGCCCACTCGCTCGACGACGCATCCAGCTTTGAAAACTCCGGATTCGGCGGCACCAACGGACGAGCCTACAACCAATACGTGAAGAGCCTGAACTACGGGAACTCTACCTTCGACTTCCGGCACCGGTTTGTCATTGCTCCCATCTATCAGGTCCCCTTCAAGAAGGGCGGCGGTCTCTTCTCACCATATAACCTGTTGCTCTCGGGTTGGCAGGTCTCCGGGATCGCCACCTTCGCAACCGGCGCCCCGTTTGATATCTACGCCTCCGCCACATCGAACTCTTTGTGGTGCTCGTCGACCTATACCTTCTACGCCTGCCCGGATATTCCGCAGCAGACTGCTCCGTTGGTCAAGGGTAACCTGCGCACAATGAACGTCAACTCCTCTGGCAGCAGCCTCAACAACGTCACCTTCTTCAAGACAACCAGCTTTGCAGCCGAGCCGATCGGCAGCTTTGGCAATGTCGTCCGCAACAAATACTACGGTCCCGGAATCAACAACACCAATCTCATCGTGGCCAAGAACTTCTCGCTGTCGAGCGATGGTGTCCGGACGCTGCAGATCCGCATGGAAAGCGACAACGTCTTCAACCACACGCAATTCTTGAATCCAACGGCAAACTTCTCGTCCGGTAACTTCGGCCTGGTCACGTCCGCAGCCTCCGGTCGTCAGACACAGCTCGCAGCGAAGATCTACTTCTAACCTCACAGATATTGACTTCATTTAAACGGTCGCGTCAGCAGCAGGCTTACTCCAAGGGCACGCTAACTCCTGGTTAGTCGGCCATCCGGAAACTGCTCGCTCCCAAAACCGAGTCCAACGATCGCCTGGTCCTTTCCCACGCAATCCTGCCTGTGGAACTAACTCGCCCACCCCGAATCTTCCTCCACACTGGCGTCTGTAACACGTTTAGTGCAATACTGTGTTAACACCTGTTCGGCTGTAGATGCCGCTCAGCGTATTATCCCGCTACTCCAGGCGCACGGTCGCCAGTCAGCGGCAACAGACTTTTAGAAGAAAAGGCCGGCCAGGCGAGAGACATCGATCCATTGGCCGGACAGGTTTCAGGGAAATGATTGCATCCGGATGGCGAACGGCCCCGCCTCAAGTTATTGATTTTGAGGTTGTTCTGGCCACAAACTCCGCATGTCAGCTGTCGCTCGAAGCATCCCCTCGTGTTCCCGATCCACCATGTGTTGCCCCACGCAAGCTCTCCCAGAGCACGCGAAGGGCTGAGTTGTTCCAACACCTCGCACCGGTCATCGAGTCCCGTTCACGCGCTTCTGCACCCCGCACCCTGTCCGCTCCACGGTGAGCTAAGCCTGGCCATGATGCCAGGTCAACTCGCGATTGTTCTCTGTCTCGGTCTGCCGCTCGCACCTCAAGGGTCGGGCAGAAAGAGCACAGAATGTCGAAAGAAATTTACATCAGCAGTACCCCTCACGAGACTCGTCTCGCTATCGTTGAAAACGACGCCCTCACCGAAATCTATTACGAGCGCGAGAACGAATACACCCTCGCCGGCTCCATCTACAACGGCAAAGTCACCCGCGTTCTTCCCGGCATGCAGTCCTCCTTCGTGGACATCGGCCTCGAGCGCGACGCGTTCCTCTACATCACCGACTTCATGGAAGAGGCCGGCGACTCCGCCGATTTCGACACCAACGGCAACGGCGATTCCAGCCGCCGCCGCAACGGCAGCGCCCCCACCATCGAAGGCACGATCGCCGGCGACCAGACCACCGACGCCGCCAACCGCCCCGAACGCACAGACCGCGGAGACCGCAACGGCCGTGGCGACCGCAACCGAGGCCGTGGCCGTCGCGACCGCAGCGGCAACCGCGACCGCCAGCCCCTCTCCGACGCTCCCGCACCTTCGGACACACAGGACACCCAGGACTTCAGCCGCGAAGACTTCAGCACCCCCGCCGAATTCTCCGCCGACAACACCCCTACCGCCGTCCGCACCGGCGAAGCCGACTTCGGCGAAGGCGCACCCGGAGCTGACGGCAGCCGCCGCTGGCGTGGACGTCGTGGCCGCCGCCGCGGCCGTGGCCCAGGTCAGCGCGACGAGTCCCCCCTGCCCACCAACGCCCAAGCCTCCAGCCCTTCCGTAGACTCCACCTACGAAGCCCCCGGCGACACAGACTACGACGACTCCCTTGACATCGACGGCGCCGCCGCTCCTCCGCGCAGCGAAACCGCCCCCATCGCCTCCGCCTACCTCGACGCAACCAGCGTCGCTCCGGAAAACATCAGCCGCAACGACCGCGGCGATCGCAATGATCGCAACAATCGCGGCGATCGCAACAACCGCGGAGGCCGCGACCGCAACGACCGCAATCGCGGCAGAGGCGACCGAGGTGGCCGAGACTCCCGCGTCCCTCGCGGCTTCGCCCCCAAGACCGCCCTCTACGGCGTAGACGACACTCCCGCCTACAACGAATCACCCGAGTCCGCCAACGCCCCTGAGCCCATCATTCTCCCCGGCGAGTCCCTCTCCAAGTACCGCAAGGACAGTGAAGCGCCGGCCGCCTCAACCCCCAGGCCAACCGAAGCCAACATCATCATCCCCGCTGCGCCCGAATACACCATTCCCTCCGGCTGGGACGGCGGCGCCACCCTCCCCGGCGAATCCCTCTCCCGCCATCGCCGCACCGAAAATCTCCCTGAAAATTTTCTCGACCGCCGCTCTCCGTACCGCCAGGACATCCGCACCGACCACACCAGCAACCCCGAGCCAGGCAACCAGATCAATCAGGAACCAAACGGAGTCCACGCAGCCGAAAACATCGAGCCTCAGCACCAGGTCTCATCAGCCGCTCCCATCGAGTACGAGCCCACCGACGCCTCCGCCTCCTACCGCGTCGACCCTGCAGCGCCCAGCGAGTTCCGCCAGAGCGCACCCGTGCTCGAGACACCAGAAGCGGAAGCCCCCGAAGCTGAAACCCCAGCCCCTCCAAGCCACGAAGCCATCGTCGAAGCTCACGACCAAAGCTCCACTCACAGCATTACGCCGGAGCCCGTACCCCAACTCCACACCGAGCCCACATACGAACCCAACCCGACCACCGAAAGGTTCGACTGGCAGACTCCGGCAGCCCCAGCGCATCCAGCCCCAACCCCAGCAATCGTAGCCGAGACAACTCCCCACGACGTCACCACCCTCCACGCCACTGGAGACCTTACCTCCGAAGCCCCATCCACCACCTTCATCCCCAGCGCCGGTGCCCTCGTCGAGGAGACCCTCGACGAAGAGGACTACAACACCACTCTCCACGCCAGCTCCATCGAAGAGATGGAAGACGACTTCGAAGAAGAGGAGACGCTCGAAGGAGCCGCCGATCTCGGCACCATGATCCGCGAGATGTCCATCGACCAGATCACCCGCTCCGGCAACGTCGACGAAGAAGAGGAAGAGGACGACTTCGAAGAAGAGGACACCCTCCACGACCCCACGCTCGAAGATCTCAACGACCTCGAAGAATCCGACACCGAAGAGGAAGAAGACGAGGACGAACTCGACGAGTCCGACACCGAAGAGGATGTCCTCCACGAAGAGTTCACCGAAGGCAGTGAAGCCGCGCCCACCAACGGTTTTGACCAGGCCCAGGCAGGCACTCCCACTCCCGCACGCGACCGCAGCAGCGATCGTGGCCGTGGACGCCGCGATGGCCGTCGTGACGGACGCCGCGACCGCTTTGGCCGCAGTGATCGAAGCGACCGTCCCCGCCACGCCGGCGGCGCCGCCGACCGCGAACGCTCCGGAGGCGGAGGCCGCGATCGCCGCGGTGGCCGCAGCTCCATGCAGTCCACTAACCTCCCCGCCATCAGCGAACTCCTCAAGCCCGGCCAGGAGATTCTCGTCCAGATCGCCAAGGAGCCCATCGCCAAGAAGGGCGCACGCATCACCTCGCACATCGCGCTCCCCGGGCGCTTCCTCGTCTTCATGCCGACCGTCAACCACACCGGCGTCTCGCGCAAGATCGACTCAGATGGCGAGCGCCGCCGCTTAAAAGAAATTCTCCTCAGCGAAAAGGGCGACGCCGCCGGCGGCTTCATCGTCCGCACCGCAGCCGAGGGCGCCAGCGAAGAAGAGCTCCGCTCCGACCTTCGCTTCCTCCTCAACCTCTGGGCCGACATCAAGCAGCGCAGCGAATCCTCAAAGTCGCCCGCCCTCATCTATCACGACCTGAATCTGGTCGAGCGCATCCTTCGCGACCAGGTCACCGACAACTTCTCCGCCATCTGGGTCGACACCGAGGCCGACTACGAGCGCATTCTCCGCTTCCTGCAGCGCTTCCAGCCCTCGCTCATCCGCCGCGTCAAGCTCTACACGAAGGAGACCCCACTCTTCGAACAGTTCGGCATCACCGAAGAGATCAACAAGGCCCTCCGCAGCAAGGTGTGGCTAAAATCTGGCGGCTCCATCGTCATCAACCAGACCGAAGCCCTCGTCGCGATCGACATCAACACCGGCAAGTTCGTCGGCAAGACCGCGCGCCTCGAAGACACCATCGTCAAGACAAATCTGGACGCCATCCCCGAGATCGTCCGCCAGATTCGTCTCCGCGATCTCGGCGGCATCATCATCATCGACTTCATCGACATGGACGAGCGCAAGAATCGCAACCGCGTCATGGCCGCCCTCGAAGACGAGTTGAAGAACGATCGCGCTCCATCGAAGATTCTTCAGTTCAACGATTTTGGTCTCGTCGCCATCACCCGCAAGCGCGTCAAGCAGTCACTCGAGCGCACGCTCTCGACCACCTGCAACATCTGCACCGGAACCGGCATGGTCAAATCGCCCGTCACCGTCTGCAACGACATCTACATCGAGATGCGCAAGATGCAGAAGCATCTCGACCGCGGCGACGTCATGCTGCGCGTCAACCCTGAGGTCGTCAAACAGCTCAAGTCCCCCGGCACACGCTGGCTACAGGAGATGGAGGAGATGGTAGGCAAAACCATCCTCGTCAAATCCGACCCCAGCCTCCACCCCGAGCAGTTCGACATCCACTAAAAGGCTTCGGCCCTCTCTAAAAGTTCGGGGCGCTCTCTAAAATTGTCATCCTGAGCGAAGGCACTCACGGCACCATCGTGAGTGCCGCAGTCGAAGAGCCTGCCCTGAGCCTATCGAAGAGACCTGCAGTTTTCCCTTGCCGTCGCCTTTCTGTTTGTCATTCCGCAGCGCAGCGGAGGAATCTGCTGTTAGCCGTTGCCGATCGCATCGACATCCCACCCAAAATCCCTGTCACCCTGAGTGAAGTGAAGAATTCTCGCATGGTCTTTGCCTTTGCCGTTGTCCATTCTCTCTCCACAATAAAACGTCATTTCGAACGAAGCAACTCACAGTCTCATCGAGAGCAGCGCTGCGGAGAAGTCCGCACACCACCACACCTATCTATCCATTTGTCAATATTTTGTCATCAACTAGAATGACAAATACGGCGGCATTTTTGTCATCCTAAACGTGATTTCCTGCGTCTTACACAACAAGCGTATTAGAGTTGGGTTCAAGCCAAGGAAGAACCTCGCAGCACCAAGGGAGCCATAAAAAAAGATGCACTCGACGATCAATAAAAATCGCCTCGCCACCTTCATTGGCCGCATTGCGGCAGTCACCTCTCTCGCCGCCGCAGGCACGCTTGGGCTGCAGGCGCAGCAATCGGCCGGCACCGCTCCGTCTCTGCCGCCCATCAGTCTCAAGTCGAGCCTCGCTGCACCGCTCGACGTCTCGGCTCCCGACGACCTCAGCTATAGCAGCAGCACCGGCAGCGCCGAGATGGCCAACGCTGAAAACTTCACCCTCAGCAGCGCCGACCAGCCCCCACCGCGCCGCCGCTACGGCCGTCCCAACTACAACGACAGCCACACTAACTCCGACGGCTCCGCCAAGTACGTCTTCCTCATCGGTGGCGGCTTCACCCTGCCCGCCGGCGGATCGCACAACTACCTCGCCCCCAGCTATGCCATCCAGGCGGGCGTCGGACGAAACTTCAACAAGACCTTTGGCGTCCAGGCCGATTTCAACTGGGCCAACTTCGGCTTCCAGACCGCGACGCTCAACAATCTTTTGGCAATCTACAACAGCACCTGCAGTGGAGGTTGCGGTCTCACTCAGCTTGGAGGCACCAGCCACATCTGGTCCTTCACCATCGACCCGATCATGAACTTCTACAACTCGGACACGACCGGCGCTTATGTCATCGGCGGCGGCGGCTTCTATCACAAGACCGCCAACTTCACGATTCCATCGATAGGGCAATATTGCGATCCGTTCTATGGATGCTTCACCTATCAGGCAAACCAGACCATCGACAAGTACACCAGCAACGCCTTCGGCGTAAATGGAGGCGTCGGCTTTACCTATAAGTTCTCCCGTTTCGCCGGAGAGAGGTTCTTCGTCGAAGCGCGTTACGTCTATACCTTCAACTCTCGCCGCAACTTCTCCTACGGCGATGCCAACGGCAACAACTTCAACGTCTTCCCCCAGAACAGCGCGAAGACGGGCTTCATCCCAATCACCTTCGGCATCCGGTTCTAACCAAGCTGTTCCAATCTGCCTGGCGCTAAAGAGAAGAAGAGAGGCTCATCCTCTCTTCTTCCTCTTTTAATTCCTCTCTTCTAACTATTAAATCCAGGTATCTTACGCACCAAAATACACCGGGGAAGGGGGTCCCCTACCGCAGATGAATCATGAACCCAACCGCCACCCCCGCCGCCGACGCAAAGCTCATCACCAGCTGGTGACCCAGACCACGTTGCCGCATCTCCCACACGTTCATCCACAGCACCGCAATCAAAATCACCACCAGCCCTGATCCAACCAGCAACGAATGAGACTCTCCATTGACCAGGGCTGCGACATACCCCCCGGCCATGGCGCAGACCAGCCACACCAAATCCTGCACCAGCTTGTACTCTTTTCTGATCCGGTTATTCTTTGCGACAAAGCCCGGCGAAACCGCCGTAATGCCGAACGTTGCGGCCATCGACAGAGCGACCGCTACCGCATATCCAAGAAAGAGAGCCAGCGCAATATAGCTAAGAGTGATGATTGACATAGATTCGTAGTTCTGCGACGGACAGCTTCACCAAGCGAGCAAGTTTATCAGTCAGCCTCGACTGAGAATACTAGATCCTCACACACCCACCGGATACGGCTTCTCATGCATCCGCTCCCCCTGGTCCCCGCTCCGTTCAAACCGCCCTTGAAGCAGGCTCAGCAACCCCGTATACCAGTACCCAAATACGAACAGCACCAGAAACGGCACCGTAAAAAAGTTCTCCGTAGTGATGGCATAGTAGACCGTCCACGCAAAGTAGCACCCGATCGCCAGCTCGATCCACGGCACCACGCCAAGCCGCTTGCGATACACCTTCGCCTGCGACCTCTCACCCTTCTTCTTCACGCTGTACTTCGGTGTCCGGGCAAACGCGCTCTTCACGCCAAACAGCGCCTCCAGCACGGCCTTGGTATTGGTGATCGTCAATCCCACTCCGCCCAGCGCCATCACGAACGGAATATAAAGGATCGACATGTACCAGCTCTTCGGATACAGCTCCTTCTGGCTCACCAAATAGAACGTCGAAACCGACATCGTACTCGCAATGAACAGTGGAAAGTCGATCAGCAGCATCTGAAGCAGCCCTTGCCAGCTGCGGATAATCATCGCCGGCATCAGCAACACGCTCAGCACGATCATCAGCGGATAGCTGATGTTCGCCGTCAGGTGATACCACGCCTCCAGCTTCGTGTGCCACGGCGCATCGCTCTTCAACACCCGCGGCAGAATCTTCTTCCCCGTCTGAATCAAGCCCTTCGCCCACCGCGCCTGCTGCGTCTTGAACGCCGTCATCTCGATCGGCAGCTCCGCCGGGCACTCCACATCCTGCAGATACTTGAACTGCCACCCCACCAGCTGCGCCCTGTAGCTCAGGTCCGTATCCTCAGTCAGGGTGTCATGCTGCCACCCACCTGCGGTCGTGATCGTCTCCCGGCGCCACATCCCCGCCGTCCCGTTGAAGTTGAAGAAAACTCCAGCGCGGCTGCGGCCTCCGTGCTCCAGCACAAAGTGCCCATCCAGCAGAATCGCCTCCACCTGCGTCAGGAAACTGTAGTTCCGGTTCAGGTGCGTCCACCGCGTCTGCACCATCCCGATTCCCGGCTCGGCAAAGTGATGGATTACCTGCATCACCCACTGCGGCGGCGGCACAAAGTCCGCATCGAAGATGGCGACAAACTCTCCCCGCGCGACATCGAGCCCCTTATCCAGCGCGCCGGCCTTGTACCCATGGCGGTTGCTCCGGTGCAGATACACAATCGGCTGCGGCGCCATTCCGGCGAATCCACGCGCATACCGCTCAACGATCTCCCGGGCCACACCCGTCGTCTCATCGGTCGAATCATCCAGCACCTGAATCTCAAACCGGTCGCGCGGATAGTCGAGCTTGCATACCGCATCAATCAGCCGGTCGATCACGAACTGCTCATTGAAGATCGGCAGCTGGATCGTCACAAAGGGAAGCTGTCCTTCCCCGAACCGCATCGGCGGTTCATTCCACTTCGCTGCGTTCTTCTTGTTCTTGAGGTACAGCCACACCAGCTGATACCGATGAATTCCATAGAACGCCAGGATGATCATCACGACGAAGTAGGGAATCAGCATCGCCGTATCGAACGCATTCCACCGGTAAAGCCCGTGGAAGTTATAGATCTTGTCCGTATAGTGCGTCTTCCAGTAGTGACCGATGCCCTTGGGAGCGAGCAGCAACCCGAGCAAAGCCGTCGTTATATGAGAAAAAAGGTACAGGTCGATGCTCCAGCAACAGGTCGGTATTCAGTCGATTCTACGCGATACGATGCCGAATCCGCGCCTTGGGTCTACCGTCATTCGTTTTAGCCGCCGCAGCAGAAAAATTAGTTCAAGAACATCGTCCGGTATAACGTATCGCGCTGCACCGGCTTGAAACCGGCATCGCGAATCACCTGCCGCACCTGCTCCTCGGTCGCCGCGTTCGCTCCTTCGGCAAACAGCACGCTGCCAACATCGTTACCACCGAAGCGCAGACCAACCTGCAGCACCTTCAGCCCCTGCGTCTCCAGATGCGACTGCACGTTCTCCACATTGCTCAGGTACATCCGCGAGATCGCCAGCGTCTTCAGATACTCGACCGCCGTCGCCTCTTCAAACCCATTCAGCGTTGAGCCTCGCGGCGCAAAGCGCTGCGGTGCAAAGCTCCAGGGCGTAAACGAGGCAAACCCGCCCGTTTCCTCCTGCAGTTGCCGCACCGCCTCCAGATGATTCATCCGATGTTCAAAGGTCTCCCCAGTGCCAAACATCATCGTCGCAGTCGTCTGCATTCCAAGCCCATGCGCCGCGCGATGCACCGCAAGCCAGTCGTCGGCCCTCCACTTCACGCGAGCGCCCTGGTGCTGCACGGCATCATCGAGAATCCCCGCGTCATCACCGGGGATTGAGTCGAGTCCCGCGTCGCGCAAACGTGCGATCGTATCCTGCGCCGTCATCCCGGATTGTTGGGCGATCGCCAGGATCTCACTCGCGGAAAGGGAATGCAGCCAAAGAGCAGGGAAGCGTTCCTTGATCCTGAGAAAGAGCCCGTCAAACCAGGCGATTGTCTGCGTGGACGTTGCCTCACCTTCAAGCATCACACCCGTGCCCCCCATCGCGACGATGTCTGCGATTCTGTCGCAGATAGGCTCAAAGTCCGCGTCATCAGCGAAGCTTCCGTAGTTGATTCTGCCGTCGATGGTGTAACTTACGACGCCTTCCGGATGCAGCCGGCGGCGCACCGCATCGGCTTCCATCCCAATTCCGATCAGATCATCGCTCCGAAAGCAGTCCAGAGCGTCTTTCCAGCTGATTCCCATGCTTTGATTCTACGGTCTTTGCAGAAAAAAGATCTGCGTGGTGGAAGGGGGTGTTTTTACAAGGGGGTTTGCGATTTCCCCCCATGTTTTTGGATGGTAAAAACGTGGTGAAATTGTGGTGAAACGTGTGGTAAACGTGGTGTGGAATGCGTCATTTTTCGGGCGCCGAAATATGCCACTCTTCTCAACTTTATTTTCTGGGGCACTCCAAACGCACTTAGCGGCCACGCACCAACAATACGATAACCACGACAACCAGCACGACCAGCAGGGAGACTCCCGCCTTCACCCACCATCCCAGCGAGGTCACCTTTGATTCCAGGGTCAACATCCGGTGCTCGTGCTGTTCGATGGAGAGCCGTGCCCGCTTGATCTCCTCAGACACCTCAGCGATCTGCGCGCTTTGGTCCTGCAGTTGCCGGTAGAGTCCCGCATGGGCCTTGGTGACCTGCCCCAGATCGCCGCGAACCCCCTCGGCCATCGCCGCCATCGCGGCCTCATTCGCCTTCTCGGAGGCGGTCTTGGACGAGAAATACTTGTCGGCCATAGGCACCAGCCGCGTGATGTGGGGCAGCAACTCAAATAACTGTGCAATCACCTTCGGCCACATACACTCATCGCCCCTTAGCTGTCGCGCTTATCCCGTCCGGCGCGCCGATTAACCATCCTAGACCACGCGTCCGGAACGCAACCCTTCTTCGGATCTTTATTTCGAGAGCTCTACGCCTTCAAGACGACGCGCCCCTGTCGCCACCGCATCACCAGCACGCCCACCGTCAGCAGCAGAATCGCCGTGACAATCCCCTGCGACCATAGGCAGTAGATGCACCACTTCTGCAGGACATACGCTTCGATATAGCTCAGGAATGCGGCGAACAGGAAGCCCACCTGGGCAAACTCAAACACCAGCCACCAACGCCCCATCAGCGCGACGACGCCAATCGCCGCATAGCCCAGGATGCCGAACATTGCGACTGGAATATGGGAGCCGGCCTTCGGGTCCTCATCGAAGGTCCGTGGAGGAAAGACCGCAAAACGACTGTGATTCACCGCACCGCAATCGAACTTTTCCGTCACCGCACATGGTGGAGCCTGGGTTGGGTCCATGTAGTGAACGCGAAGCGCCATCGTCGAAACCACAATCCCCGCAACCGCCAGTAACGCAATCAGATACTTCATGGGTTTATTTTACGTTGACGGCTATGACCCGTCTCGGCGAGCGTGAGACGTTCAGGAGCGGCGTATCATGGAGATAAGGCCCTTCGAGACCGGCTTTGGAGATGCAAATGCCTGAGAACCGCTTAGACCTGAACTCTTTTCCCACTATCATCGATGTACCCCGCGAGCAGACCGCCTCGTTGCTGGCCAAGGTGCTCGGCATTACCTCGCTCGGTTTCCTCATCACGGCGTTCGGCGTTGCGACCGCGCCTCCGTGGGGAACTCTTCCCGGGCTTATCGCGGTGTTCGCCCTCGTCTTTGGCATCAGCTTCGCCCGCAAGGTGAATCCGGCGCTTGCGCTTGGCCTTTTCCTCGCCCTCACTTATTTCATGGGCTGGCAGATCGGCCCATTGATCCACCGCTATATCCAGACCGTGGGTTCGGCGGTGGTGTTCAATGCCGCCGCGACCACCGGCCTGGGCATGGCGGCCATGGGCTCGGTCGCCTACCTCTTCCAGATCAACTACCGCCGCATCGCCGGCATCGGACTTGCCGCGCTTCTTCTGCTGATCATCGCGGGCATCGCCAGCATGTTTCTCCACTTTATGACGCCGGACACCTACTCCTGGCTGACGCTGGGGATCTTCACACTGCTCACGGTGGGCGACTTCGCTCGCATCCGCGCCGGCGGCGACGGTCAGTCCGCGGTTTCGCTCTCGCTCTCGATCTACCTCGACGCCATCAACATCTTCCTCGCCGTGCTGCAATTGATGAGCGGACGCCGCAGAAACTAATCCTCGAACATTCGCGCCCATTCGCGCGCCGCGCGCAAGGTCCGGACATGTGGCGCGCTTGCTCAGCTTGCTGTGTCCAGGTTGAATGGTTGCGTATACGTCTCTACCGGATACCCCTTCTCCTTCCACGCCGCCAGTCCGCCCTTCAACAGCTTCACACGCGTAAAGTTCAGTGCACGCGCCTTCCCCAAAACCATCTGACTGGTCTCATCATCGGCGCCCGTGCAATAGATCACGGAGTTTTGATCGCGAGAGAACGAGGCCGTCTGTTCAGCGATATCTTTCGGCGGAATCCTTATCGCTCCGGGAATGATCTCCGGGTGCGCCAAAAAATCCAGCGGCTGGCGCACATCGTACAGCAGAACCTGTTTCGCCTTTAGCAGCGCGTACAACACCTCAGGCTCAATGCTGTTCGTCTCTACCTCGCGCTTTGCGCGCTGGCGTCTCATCACGATCCATCCCAGGATCAATATGCAGAGCGCTGCTGCACTGACCGCTATCGCGTTCATACCTGACCTCCCAGCACCTCATTTAGATGCACTTCCTTAGCTAGATGGGGCCGGTGACCGTCTTGTTTCGTGATACTCAACGTGCAGGGTAACGACTTTTATCCATCAGCCGCCCACAGATTTATCATGGAGCGGTGAACACGACCAGCCGCAGGCAATTCCTCACCCTGCTCGGAGCAACCGGCCTCTCCGCAGCCATCCCCTCCTCTGCCTTCGCCGCGCTCGCGCCTCCGCAGGAGTCGTTCACGTTTCTCTTCGTCACCGACGCGCATCTGCAGCCCGAACTCAACGGCGTCATCGGCACCGGCATGGCCTTCAAGAAAGCCCGCACCATCAAGGCGGACTTCGCCATCAACGGCGGCGACCATGTCTTCGACGCTCTCGGCGTTCCAATCAAGCGCGCCGTCACCCTCTTCGACCTCTACGACAAGACCGAGCAGGACCTGGGCCTGAAGCTCTACCACACCATCGGCAACCACGATGTCTGCGGCGTCTACCCGGCCAGCGGCGTCCATGAGGACGATCCGCTCTACGGCAAGAAGCTCTTTGAGCAGCGCTTCGGCAAGCTCTACTACTCCTTCGATCACAAGGGCCACCACTTCATCGTGCTCGACTCGATCGGCATCACCAGCGACCGCGCCTACGAGGGCCGCATCGACGCGGCGCAGCTTCAGTGGCTCGCCGCCGACCTCGCCGGGCTTCCTGCCGGAATGCCGATCATCGTTTCGGTCCACATCCCGCTGGTGACGGCCTACCTCGCCTATATGCCGGAGATGCCGGTGCCTCCGCCGCATCACAGCCTCAGCGTCGCCAACGCCAACCAGGTGCTCGATCTCTTCGCCGGACATAACGTACTTGGCGTCCTCCAGGGCCACACCCACGTCAACGAAACCGTGACCTGGAAGGGCGTTCCCTACATCACCAGCGGAGCCATCTGCGGAAATTGGTGGAGGGGCACGCATCTCGGCACGCCCGAGGGTTTCACCGTGGTCACGGTGGCCAACGGAAAACTGACCACACGCTACGAGACCTATGGGTTCAAATCCATCGCGCCGCAGAACACTTGATTCCGCCTACTCCTCGACATAGCGGGCGAGCCTCTGCTTCATCACCTTGACTGCGTGGTCGCTCTCATCGACCAGCAGAAACCTGCGTCCATGTTTTGCCGCGGCCTCACCCGTCGTCCCGCTGCCGGCAAAAAAATCCAGCACCGTCTCTCCCGCATTCGAGTGCACCCGCACAATGCGCTCCAGTATCCCCAGCGGCTTTTGCGTCGCATAGCCCGTCTTCTCTTTGCCCGTAGGCGAGACGATCGTGTGCCACCACACATCGGTCGGCGTCTTGCCGCGCGCTGCCTTCTCCGCGCCCACTAGCCCCGGTGCCATGTATGGAATCCTGTCGCTCTCGCTCAAATGAAACGTGTAGCGCGCCGGGTCTTTCGTGTACCACAGGATGTTGTCGTGCTTGGCCGGCCAGCGCTTGGTCGCACGCGCTCCATAGTCATAGGCCCAGATAATCTCATTCTGAAAACACTCGCGCCCGAAGATCTCATCGAGCATCACCTTGCAGTAGTGGACCTCGCGGTAGTCGATGTGCAGAAACAATGATCCCGTCGCCGACAGCACACGATACGCCTCCATCATGCGCGGCCGCAGAAATCCAAGGAAGTCGTCGAACCGATCGCCATACCCCGTGCCGCCCGCCTGTTGCGCGAGGACCTCTGTGCGGTACCGCCGTCCGCCAAATCCCACGCGGTCGCCCGCTTCGTCGCGGACCGTCTTCATCTGCGTCCTGCTCTGCCGCTTGCCGGTATTGAACGGAGGATCGACGTAGATCAGCTCGATCGATCCCGCCTCCATCTGCTGCAACACCTCCAGGTTATCCCCAAGCACGATCCGGTTCATTCCGCCCTCTCCCGCACTAACACTAACGTACCCTTGGTTCCTGCCGCTTCACCGTGTATTGTTTTCCTCGGGCTGTTGAACGACCAAGAATGTCTGCGAACCACCTTATCTACGCCATGCTTACCCACCGCGGCCGCGTCCGCCATGGCAATGAGGACACCTGCGCTGCCTCACCCGAGGCCGGCGCCTACGTCGTCTGCGACGGCATGGGCGGAGCCGCCGCCGGCGAGATCGCGAGCAACCTCGCAGCCGACACCTTCCTCGCGCACCTTACCCCGCCGCCGCGCGGTGCAGAGCCGGTGAAGCCGCAGGCACGTCTCAACGCCGCCATCCAGGCCGCCAATCAAGCCGTCTATCAGCAGTCGCGGCAGTCCGCCAAACTCGCCGGCATGGGCACCACGCTGGTCGCTCTGCTGCATGCTCCCATCCTCAACGGAAAAAAT
>Ga0210410_10001721_pt1 | contig 20227 bp, 13 predicted proteins | sample IncBWC4MmetaG_FD_161058 | JGI IMG/M metagenome (GOLD analysis project Ga0210410, IMG submission 161058) | Forest soil microbial communities from Barre Woods Harvard Forest LTER site, Petersham, Massachusetts, United States - Inc-BW-C-4-M | ecosystem: Environmental > Terrestrial > Soil >... | reverse complement strand
CCTCGGCACCGATCCACGATCCGTTCTCCCAGGGCGCCTCCTGCCGCTGCCACATGCCGGCGTAGATCACGTTGGGATGCTGCGGATCGATCTGGACCTCGGACGCGCCGGTTCTGTCATTGACATACAACACGCGCTTGAACGTTGCCCCGCCATCCACCGATCGGTAGAGCCCGCGCTCCTCATTCGGCCCATACGGATGTCCCGTCACCGCCACGAATACTTTGTTTGCGTCCTTTGGATCGATCGCCACCTGGCCGATCTGCTGCCCACCTCGCAATCCCGGAAGATGAGTCCACGTCATGCCCGCATCGGTGGATTTATAAACACCATCACCGGTCGACAGATCCGGCCGCTGCAGCCCTTCACCGCTCGCCACGTAGACTACATTTGGATCCGATTCCGCGACTGCGATCGAGCCGATCGACCCTGTCGGCTGCGAGTCCCAAACACTTTGCCACGTCGCTCCGGCGTCCGTGGTCTTCCACACTCCGCCATTCACCATCCCGAAGTAGAACGTCGCCGGTTGGCTCGGCACGCCGGCGAGCGCACGCACGCGTCCACCACGCATCGGGCCAATCTCGCGCCAGCGCATATCGGAGAAGAGCTTTGCATCGACAGGGCCGGTTTGCGCAACAGCACTACCGATGAGAGAGACACTTCCTAAAATCGAAGCGACAAGGGACAGGATGCGGCGGTGAATCTTCATAGCTCTCCTCGATCAACAGCATGCGATCAACTACACGAAAACCTGTTGCGCTCGAAAACCTGCTTTGAGTAGGCTCACTATAGCGCATACTGTATCGACCACTTTCATTCGATAGAACATATCTTCGGAGTCAATCCAAGCTACCATGGAGTTCCATTGAGCCTGCAACTCAGCGTCCTTGACCTATGCTCCTATCTCGGTCTGGGCGCGGTCGGCGCGGCTACAGCCAATTTATGGCTCGGCATGCTCATTTCGATGCGCTACAGCCCGCGGCAACTCTGGCCGCATCGGCGCTTGAATCTCTTCGCGCTCCACCAGTGGACTGCCTACGCGGCCATCTCACTCACGCTGACGCATCCCGTCGTCCTTCTCTTCCTCAAGGAACCCCGGTTCCGCCTGTTCGACATCCTCATCCCTGTCCAGTCCCCGCTTCAGCCAAAACTCAACCTCGCCGGTGCCGCAGCGCTCTATCTTCTGCTGTTGGTATTTGTCTCGTCGCTGCTTCGCACCCGGATCGGCCGTCCTCTCTGGCGACGCCTGCACTACCTCGTCTTTCCGGCTGCGGCGCTGTTCTTCCTGCACAGCATCCTCACCGATCCAAATCTCAAGGACGGCCATCCTGACTTGCTTGACGGCGGCAAAGTCTTTGTCGAGATAGCCTCGCTCCTGAGCGTGATAGCCGTTGCTATCCGCTATCGATTGCGCGGCAGGGGTCTCCGCCAAGACCCGGGCAAACGCAGTTCAACGGCATTACCTTGAATCTGTCCAGGCGCCAGCGATGGGCTCGTTATCGCTAGATAGGTGCACTCGTCAATCAATATCGTTCTGTTCTAGTGAGTGCTCATATCGTGCGCACGCAGGTAAGCAGCCAGTTCTCGCTGCCTTCAGCGAATGCGGTCTGGGCTGCGAGGCTTGCGACGAATTGTGTCACGGATTCTGATTCCGCGGGTGTAGCTTTCCCTTAAGCAAGGCGCGTTCCTTCATCATGACGAAGAAGACGGGCACCAAGATCAGGACGTGAATGGTCGAAGTAATCATGCCGCCGACGATAGGCGCGGCAATCGGCTTCATCACATCGGAGCCGATCCCGGATTCCCAGAGAATTGGAACAAGGCTGGCAAGGACCGCGCATACCGTCATGAGCTTTGGCCGTAAGCGTTGCACCGCGCCTTCAATCGCCGCTTCCTCCACATCGACGTTCGTCAAAGGTCTTCCATCCTGCAGCTTGTGTTCGAGCGCCTCCTGCAGATAAACCACCATGACGACACCGGTCTGGACCGCGATTCCGAAGAGCGCGATGTACCCGACTGCCACAGCGACGCTGAAGTTGTATCGGAGCAGCCATTGCAGCAGCAACCCTCCACTCATCGCATAGATAGTGGGGAAGATGAGGACAAGAGCTTCAGCAACCGAATGAAAGACCATATAGAGCAATAGGAAAATCACAAAGAAGACGACCGGCAGAATTAATTGCAGCCGCTGCTTGGCGCGTAGTTCCAATTCATATTCTCCCGACCATTGAAAAGAGTAATTTGCTGGCGGCGCCAGTTTGTTGTGAAGGACCTTGTCTGCATTTCGAACGAAGCCGCCGTAGTCGGTGTTCTTGAGATCGATGTAAATGTATCCCGTCAGCGCGCCATCCTCATCCCGAATCATGGCCGGACCATGAGTGAACGAGATCCGCGCTACTTGACTGAGCGGAATCTGAGCACCTGACGGAGTTCCGATGAGCACGCCACGCATCTTCTCGACATTGTCGCGGAAGTCTCTCTGGTAGCGGACATTGATGGGATAGCGTTCGCGGCCCTCGATGTTCTCCGCAATATTCTGTCCGCCAATGCCGGACGAGACCGCAGTCTGAACATCCGCGGTCGTGAGACCGTACCGAGCCGCCTCCTGACGGTCGATATCGACATTGACATAGAAGCCCTGGGCAACTTTCTCAGAAAAGACAGATCGCACTTGCGGTAGCCCCGAAAGAACATTCTGAATCTGTGAAGCGAACTGCTGGATGCCATCGACGTTCGGCCCCTGCACCTTCATGCCCAGCGGCGTCTTGATGCCCGTCAGTTCCATATCCAGGCGGTTTTCGGCGGGCATCGTCCACGTATTCGAGAGGCCGGGAAACTGGAGTTTCTCGTCCATGTCCTGAATGAGCTTTTCGTAGGTCATTCCTACGGGCCACTGCTCCCGCGGTTTGAGCATCACGGTGGTGTCGTACATATCGAGGGGCGCATTGTCGGTCGCGCTGTCCGATCTGCCAACTGCGCCAAACACACTCGCCACTTCAGGGAATCGGCGGAGGATGCGGTCCTGCTGCTGCAGGAGCACCTTCGCCTGTTCGATAGAGATGCCCGGAAGAGCAGTCGGCATGTATAAGGTGGACCCTTCAAAGAGCGGTGGCATGAACTGACTGCCCAGACGCGATGCGAGCGGAAACGTGACAATCAGGAAGATCAGGTTGACGGCAATGGTGATCCAGCGATGGCGGAGGCAAAAACGCAGGATAGGTAGGTAAATCGCCTGTGTGATGCGCGAGATAGGATTTGCGCGCTCCGGTCGCAGACGGCCTCGAATCAGCATCACCATCAGGACCGGCACAAGCGTGATCGCAAGAATGGAGGAGGAACCGACCGCCAGCGTCTTCGTCCACGCCAGCGGGCGAAACATACGTCCTTCCTGCGCTTCGAGCAGGAAGACCGGAAGGAAGGAAACGACAATGACAAGCAAGGAAAAGAAGAGTGCCGGGCCAACCTGTTTCGCTGCATTGATAAGAATCTTCTGTCGCTCTGGTTCCGACACTGGATTGGCGTCGGTTTCTTGTCGTTCCGACAAATGACGGTAGCCATTTTCGACCATCACAATCGAGGCATCGACAAGCACTCCAACTGCCAATGCGATGCCGCCCAGCGACATGATGTTCGAGGTCACTCCCAGCCAGTACATCGGAATGAAAGACACCAACACCGCGATGGGCAAGGCGAGGATGGCGATGAGCGCCGAACGGAAGTGGAAGAGGAAAACGATGATGACGAGGCTGACGATAATGGCTTCTTCGAGCAAATCCCGCTGGAGCGTTTTGATCGACGCATCAATCAAATCGGAGCGGTCATATCCCGTAACGATTTGGACGCCGGGTGGTAGAGAGGGTGCAATCTCACGCAGCTTCTGCTTGACGCCCTTGATGACGTTCAGCGCGTTCATGCCTTGACGCATGACGATGATTCCGCCGACAGTTTCCCCCTCGCCGTTCCACTCCGCCACGCCTTCGCGGATATCAGGCCCGAAGCTCACCGTTCCCAAATCACGCACCAGGACAGGAGTGCCATTCTTGCTGCCGACTGCAACGGTTGCGAGATCGTCGAGAGAGCGGAGATAGCCGAGGCCGCGGATCATGTATTGTGCCCCGCTCAGGTCGAGCACTCGCCCGCCCACTTCATTCGTGCTCATCTTTACTTTGTCGATGACCACAGAAAGCGGAACGCCATAGGCAAGCAGCTTGTTGGGATCAAGCTGTACTTGATACTGCCGGACGAAGCCGCCAAGGCTGGCGACCTCAGCAACTCCGGGCACGGTCTCCAAGGCATACCGCAGATGCCAGTCCTGCAAGCTGCGAAGGTCGGCAAGACTGTGTTTGCCGCTCTTATCGACGATTGCATACTCGTAGACCCAGCCGGCGCCCGTCGCATCGGGGCCAATCGAAGGATGCACGTTCTGGGGCAAACGTCCGCCGATCTGTTGCAGATACTCGATGACCCGCGAACGAGCCCAGTAGAGATCCGTGCCATCTTGAAAAACTACATAGACGTAGGAGTCCCCGAACATGGTCTGCGCGCGAACCGCTTTGACATGCGGGGCGGCAAGCAGGCTGGTGACGATCGGATAGGTCACCTGGTCTTCGATGACATCGGGAGGTTCACCTGCCCAACTGGTATGAACGATCACCTGGACGTCCGAGATGTCCGGCAGCGCATCCAGCGGTACGTGCTGCAACGACCAGATTCCAGCAAGGGTGAGCAGTAACACGGCGGTAAAGACCAGGAAGCGATTGCGTGCGCAGACATCAATAATTCTGGAGAGCATCACATGCCTCCTGTCGCGTTCACGCGCAACTGCTTCGTTGCGATCAGCTGCCCGTTCTTCTGGACGGAGATGGTCACCTGCCATGTGCCTCCGGAACCGAGCGAGCCGCTTCCCTCGTACATGCCGTTGCCTTTGTCGTTGAGCTTGGTGGTTGTATTCATCGCTGCCATGCTCATCGCCGGCATAGCAGCCATATAGAAGGTGACCGTGACTTCCGCTCCAGCGGTCGGACTTCCATCCGCATTTGTCAGCTTCACTCGAAAAACATTGCTACCCTTTTGAGGTGGATTGGGATCGGTCGTGAAGTCGATGTCCGCCCGTGCAGTAGCCGGTGCATTCGCGGGGGGAGCGTTGCTTCCGGCACCCGGCGGGGGCGGCACAAACGAACCCGCCGCGGCCTGCAACTGACTTTCGGAATCGATGAGGAAGCTGGCCGAAGTAACGATGGACTGATGTGCTTCCAGCCCCTTGAGCACGACGAAGTCGTCTCCGACGCGAGGACCGGTCGTGATCTCTTTTGGCTCAAGACTGCCGTTACCATGATTCAGAAAAACGAGTTGTCGAGTACCCGACTGGAAGACTGCCGATGCAGGAACCACGAGTTGACGTCCCAGGCGGGGTTTTACATCGACATTGACGAACATGCCCGGCTTCAGTTTCAGTCCTGGATTCGCCATCGCCAGCCGCACACGAACGGTGCGCGTTGCCATATCTACTTGTGGCAGAATTTCTTCGATCTGGCCGGAGAAGGTGCGTCCCGGATAGGAATCGACGGTAATCTGTGCGGTATCGCCGGGCTTCACGCGGCCAACGTCGTTCTGGAATACCTGGGCATAGACCCACACGTGCGACAGATCGGCAATGGTGTAGAGCTTGGTCGAGGGCTCGGCATACATATTGGGCAGAGCGTTTCGCTCGGTGATGTATCCCGTAACCGGCGAGTTGATACTGAGATCAGCAATGGGTTTGCCCGTCTCTTTTAGCTTTGCAATCTCACTCTGCGGCACCTCCCATTGCTCCAGGCGTTGTTCTGCTGCTGCTGACAACGACTCAGCTCCCGCTGCAACTCCGTCTACAGTACTGGCGCTCAACGCTTTCTGATTCTGCCGTGCCAGCAGATACTCCTGCTGGGTCGCCACTAGGTCCGGGCTGTAGATGGTAAAGAGTGGTTCTCCCTTGCGCACGTATTGATAGGTGGCATTCGCAAATACCTTGCGGATGTAGCCGGGGAAGCGTACCTGCACATAGGAGAGAAGGCGTTCATTGATATCCACCGAGCCTGTCGCACGTATGTCGTCGCTCAGTTGTTTGTACTCGACGGCGCCAGTTCTTACACCGATGCTCTGCATCCGCTCGGGCGTGAGTTGGATGGAAACGAGCGGTGTTTCCATCGCCTGTTCCGGCAGGGCTGATGCTGTCTCCTTCGCACCGGTTGGCGGACCAGAGGCTACAGGTTGCACATCCCCGGACACTGGCATAGTCATGGTTCCGGGTTGTTTCGCCAAATGGGAACGGTATGCCCAAATTCCTGCGACAGCTGCGAGGACAATGGTCCAGACGAGAGAAGTTCTCAAGACATACTTGTTCATCGCAGTGTCGCTCCTGTCAGAGTTTCGAGGTGTGCCAAAGCAGTTTCGTGATCAACGAGGGTCTGCGCATATTCGAGCTTCAGGCCGAGAATGTCTGTGAAGTAGGAGAGGACGTGAATAAACTGCTCGCGATTGGAGGAGTAGGCGCTCAGTGTTGCCCGGTATGCTGCGTCGGACTGTGGAATCAGACCTTCTCGATATTCCTTCAACAACTCTTCATCGCTTGTTGCTTTTACATACTCCTGCTGGACCTCTGCGAGTTGCTGTTGCAGATGCGCGCTGAGTGTCTGCTGCGATTCAGAGCGCTTTTCCGTCGCCTCTGCGATCTCAGCATTCACCCGCCCCTTGCGCGGAAAATGCACATCGAAGGTGAACATGTAGTAGTCCCGATATTTACGGTCGGTGTTCTGGTACATGTAACCAACCTCGAAGTCTGGCTTCCCTTCGCGCTTTGCGGACGCTAACTGCGCATCCTGCTTCCGAATCGAACTCGCATCGACTTGGATCTGAGGGTTGTTCTGCCGGACCACCGCAAGCAGCTCATCGGGAGTACGTTTGAGTGGAGTTTCGATCAGCTCTTCCGTAACGATGTCCGATGACGCCTGGTCACGACTCAGCAGACTTTTGAGGTGTGCCTGCACCTGCCCCATCCGTTGATGGTGCATCGTGATTTCTTTCACGATCTTGGTTCGGCTCACTTGAGCCTGTAGAACGTCTTGCTGCATTCCCTGTCCTACCTGGTAGTGAGCGGTTGCACTCTGAATGAGCTGGTCGAGAACGTCTTCGTTTTGCCGGAGAATGCCGAGCGATTGCTGCAAATAGGCCAATTGAAGGTAGTCAGCTTTCACGGCATCGGCGATGCTGGTCTTCGTAATGTCAACCTCAGCTTGTTTCGTGTCGGCATCGCGTTTGACCACCTCTCCTCGCAACCGCAACTTCCCTGGATAGGGCAGCTCCTGTGAGGCTCCGACGCCAACATAAGCGAAATCACTGTTGGTGTATCCCGCAAACGGCTTTGGACTTCCGACGCTCAGTTGTTGGTAGGTTAGTTTCGGGTCGGGCAACGCGGTTACCTGCGGTGCCATTTGCCTGGCAGCTCGTGCGCGATGGTCGGCTGCGGAAATTTGCGGGTTGTTTGCCCCGGCCTCAACTAAAAGCTGGGACAAGGGCGTGGGAGTGCTCTCCAACGGCGTCTGCCCATAGGCAGAAAACGCAGTGGTCAGCACAACCGTGGCGGTCAACAAAGAGACCACGTTCATACGGAAGCTCCAATCTCAAATACAGTTCATGGCAATCGCAGAAACGCACAGACAGGCGGTGTGCGCTCGGCAAAAGTAGAATGCGAGAGAGGAGCGGACTAGATTCTGAGGATGGAAATGGTCGAAGGAGGGGACTTCGGAGGTGAGTAGTCGGCGTGTTCGACCCACCCGGTGACAGCGGAGGCCGGATTCACCAGCTCGGCACCAGCCAACCAGATGACAGGCACCACAATCGGATGGAACGTTACGGTCTTCGTGTCCAACGCGTTATCGTGAACGCTCGGCGGAGTCTTCTGGCAGCAGCCATGCGACGCCGGCATTCCCATCTGACCGCATTGGTTTTTCATCATGCGGCAGCAGGCGCGTTCCTGAGTGCTCATTTCCGCGTTGGGAACCATGCAGGCCATCGCCGGGGCTAGGCATGACACCAGCAGCAGGATCAGCACACCGAATTGGCGCAAAATACGCATTGCTTAACTATAAGACTACGTCCTGATAGGGAAAGAGAGCAACCGGCGATCCGCGCCGCACCCCAGAACGACCGTAGATGGCCCATCAACTAAAGCTGGAGCGGATGTTGGGGTGATTCGAACGTGAAAGGACGACCTATTTCGGGCGTGCTCGCAACAGCAATTTCCTGCACGCTCATTGGCCCTGCGAGGAAAGCGCTGCGACTGCCCCTGATAGCCGTGGCAAAGGCACTCGCCATTCGAACCGGATCAAGAGCACGCGACACAGCTGTGTTTAGCAGTACGCCGTCGAATCCCCACTCCATCACCTGACACGCGTGAGACGGAAGACCGATACCCGCGTCTACGATAAGTGTGATCTGTGGAGCGCGTTCACGCAGCTCCCGTAAAGCGCGCGGATTGCGTGGTCCTTGGCCGGTCCCGATGGGAGCGGCCCAGGGCATCAGCACCCTACATCCAGCGTCAATGAGGCGTCTGCAAAGAATCCAGTCTTCCGTGCAGTACGGCAGAACGTAGAAGCCAAGTTTTACAAGTTCGACTGCAGCTTCAACCAAACCGAATGGGTCTGGCTGCAGGTTGAGTTCGTCTCCGATCACCTCGAGTTTTATGAAGTTGGTTTCAAACAACTCCCGTGCCATGCAGGCGGTTTTTACAGCCTCGCGAGCACTGAAACATCCTGCAGTATTTGGGAGAATTGCCCGCTGGCTCTCGCGAAGCAAGTTCCAAAATGATTGACCAGACTCCTTCGAGCCGGAGATTTGGCGACGGAGAGACACTGTAAGCATCGCAGGGTCCGCGGCTGAGATCGCATCGGCCAACAGTGAGGGAGAATCATATCGGGCAGTCCCGAGAAGCAGACGGCTCGAAAAACTCCGTCCATACAAATTCAGCTGATCTTCCATCTGTGGTCCATTCATTTCAACCTCCCGCCGTAGGGTGAACGATATCGATCCTGTCTCCCGTGGAGATGACGCACTCTTCATAGGTTCCTCGCGGAATAACCTCGTCATTGCGCGCTACTGCGAACGGAACCGCTGGTGAGAGAAACCGCAGTAACGCGTCGAGGGTTCGAAGTTCAGGCAAAAGGCAGGTCTTGCCGTTCACGTTGACAAACATGGCTGCATCTCATGTGAATTCAAAGATCCATACACGGCCGCGGAGCAGTTCACATCCAGACAGCGCCAGCGTCCGCTTGACCGCCCGGACAACAGGCCCAATACTTCCTCGACGATAGTAGGTGTTAACAAGAAACCATGACGATAAAGCCCGTTGATACGCAGGACCTTTTGCTCACGATCGAACTGAATCGCCGGCAGATTGCCTGGCAGGGCAGGCCGGACCTGGGTGTTGAATTCGAGGATGCGCGCTTCTGCCAAAGCCGGGAGGATCGAATAAGCAGACGTCAGGAGCTCGAGAACTCCGCGGACGGAGGCAGGCGAGCGATCTTCGGACTCAATGGTGGTGGCACCGACAACTAGTTTTCCGTCTGCGCGAGGAACTATGTATACGGGGTACCGCGGGTGCAAAAGCCGCAACATGTGATTTAGTTCGATCTCGGGTGCTTGCAGACGCACAATCTCGCCACGAACACCTCGAAGATTGCCCCAATCGCCCTTGGCACCCATGCCACGGCAATCCACTACAATTCCTGAGTCTGGAAGACTGTTATCTTCAAGGGCAGTCTCCCAGTGACACTCAACCCCCGTCTCTTCTAGACCGAGGCCAACCGCTTCTAATAAGCCACGATTGTCGATCTGTGCTTCGCCGGGGACGTACAGCGCTTGGGAAAATCGTGTTCCGAGCCCGGGTTCTACTTCAGCGATTTGCGAACTTTCCAGGCATTCGACGCACGACTGCGCTTGGCGTGAGGCGAGCATGCTCTGAGCACGGGCGGCTTCTCCTGCATCCTCGCCGTGCCAGAGCAGAAGAGTTCCGGTATTACGATAGAAGACGGGGATAGGCAGTTCAGCTAACCATTGCGGCCATAGTTTAAGACTGTGATTCCCCATCGATGCGATTTGTACGTCTGCGTCGATGGCTTCTGTCGTCGGAGCGATCATTCCAGCTGCCACCCAAGCTGCTGAGTTTATCCCTCGGCTGCTGGCCGAGTCATAGAGGACAACACGCGCACCAGAGCGGGACGCACGCGAGGCCAAACAGCGGCCAACCAGCCCACCGCCCACGATTGCGATGTCCGGTCGCCTCACAGGTAGACCTCGCTACCGCGCTCTACAAACTCCCGCGACTTTTCCGCCATGCCGGCTTCCGCGTCTCCTTGATATTTCGCGCGAATCTCCTCGGTAATCTTCATCGAGCAGAACTTCGGCCCACACATCGAGCAGAAATGCGCGGTTTTGGCGCCGTCGTGGGGCAAGGTTTCATCGTGAAACTCACGAGCACGGTCGGGGTCAAGGCTCAAGTTGAACTGATCCTCCCAACGGAACTCGAAGCGTGCCTTGGAGAGGGCATTGTCCCGAATTTGTGCTCCGGGCCATCCCTTGGCTAAGTCTGCTGCATGCGCGGCGATTTTGTAACTGATGATGCCTGTACGGACATCCTCTCGATTTGGAAGACCGAGGTGTTCTTTGGGAGTTACGTAGCAGAGCATCGCAGTTCCGTACCAGCCGATCTGTGCCGCGCCAATCGCGCTGGTAAGGTGATCGTAACCGGGAGCGATGTCGGTTACGAGCGGCCCCAGCGTGTAGAAAGGTGCTTCGAAGCACTGCCGCAACTCTTCGTTCATGTTTTCGCGAATGCGCTGCATCGGTACATGACCGGGGCCTTCGATCATTACTTGGACGTCGTGCTCCCACGCTTGCTGCGTCAACTCGCCAAGCGTTCGCAATTCTGCGAACTGTGCCTCGTCGTTGGCGTCGTAAATAGACCCGGGACGAAGGCCATCCCCCAAACTGAAGGACACGTCGTAAGCCTTCATGATTTCGCAAATCTCATCGAAATTCGTGTACAGAAAATTCTCCTGATGGTGTGCAAGGCACCACTTCGCCATGATGGAGCCGCCGCGCGACACGATTCCCGTCAGGCGCTTCGCCGTAAGCGGAATCCACGGCAACCGAACACCAGCGTGCAGCGTGAAATAGTCGACACCCTGCTCAGCCTGTTCAATGAGCGTGTCGCGCATCAATTCCCAAGTGAGTTCTTCGGCACGCCCGCCTACTTTCTCGAGCGCCTGATAAATTGGCACCGTCCCCACCGGCACGGGACAGTTGCGAATAATCCACTCGCGAAGTTCGTGAATGTCCTTACCGGTGGAAAGATCCATGATCGTATCTGCGCCCCAGTAGGTGGCCCAGATCATTTTGTCCACTTCTTCTGCGGGCGAAGAGGTGACTGCGGAGTTGCCGATGTTGCCGTTGATTTTGACTCTGAAATTCCTGCCTATGATCATCGGTTCCAGTTCGGGATGGTTAATGTTGGCGGGAATGATTGCGCGGCCGGCGGCCACTTCGGCCCGCACGAGCTCAGGCGTGGCTCGTTCTGGAAGCCGTCCGCTGTACGACCGTCCTCGATGTTGCTGCAGTAGTGAGGCGTAGGCAGGGTCCTCAAACAAGCGCTCCAGCAGCATCGATTCACGCAGGGCGACAAATTCCATCTCCGGCGTTGTGATCCCCTTACGGGCATAGTGCATCTGGCTTACGTTTCGACCACTGCGTGCGCGACGAGAGAGAGGCGGAGAGGGAAAGCGCGAGTGGTACGTCAGCAGATCTCGTTCACGCTGGCGCGCATACTCCGAAGTGGGACTCGAAAGAGTCTCGGTATCATTGCGTTGTTGAATCCAGTCGGTGCGAAGGTCGGGCAACCCGCGAGACAAGTCTATCCGGACATCGGCGTCGGTGTACGGACCAGAAGTGTCGTAAACCGGCAGGGGAGGGTTCTCTTCGATGCGATCACTATGGCGCGTGGGGGACAGAGCGATCTCCCGGTAAGGTACACGCAAATCCCCCCGATTGCCTTGAAGGTAACGCTTGTGCGATGCCGGATAGGAGGAAGGTGTACGAATTGTCGAAAACGTTGGAGATTGTTTCAGCATTTGATCCTCTTTGCGCAGTAGATACCACTCCCGACTGAACGATCCTCCCTCACCATGTGAAACTCGTGCGAAGAAGAAATACGTCCGCGCCGTGTTCATTCTTCGCCACCCCAGCGGTCATAGGGTTCCAAATGTGCTGATAACTTGGAATCAGCCTGATCGCTGGAGTGATCGCGAAATCGTAGGAAACCTCGAGCCCATTCTCGTTTTTCACAGTGGCTGCGGCTCCGGTGAGCCGCTGGAAGTCATTTTTCAAAGGGCGACTGATTCCATTGTGATAGATTCCCAATCCAAAACTGTCATTCGGTCTATGGTTAAAGAGGCCATAGGCAAACAACGCTACGTTCGCATCACGCGTGATAGCGTTGGTTTCCTCTGGGGCATATCCGATGCGTCCGAACAGACCGATTCCTCTGAGCGACTGGCCGCTCCCGAGTTTCGCAGCGACCGCCTCAGGGCGATCCTTCACGAAGAGATACTGCGAAAAGTTTCCGATCGTCACCCAACTCTTACTCTTATAGTTGATGGGCAAAGCCTGAGCTGAAGGGGTTCCCAACAGAACTCCAACAGCCTGCGGAACTTCCGCCGGTGACAACTGCCCAAATGGTGATGTCAAATCGATTTTCGGCCTATTCGTCCAGTTGGCCTGCGCCCAGGATTGGCCCGGCAGGTTGCCGATCTTGTAGGAAAAGATTGTGAGGCCGTAGATGTTTACCCGAGCGAAGGCCTTCGTCGCGAAATTATTTGCCTGGCTATTGGGATCGTACACTCCAGCAGAAGCGGTTAGCCATTTTAACGGCGTCCACACCCCAATCCCTGCCCACGAAGTGGTGTTGTAAAAATTGAGGGCCATCGGATTCTTGTTGAAGTTCAGGTTTGCGAAGTCGTACTTGTAGCTGTTGCCGAAAAGTGTTTGGTCGGCGTGGGTGAGCACGTTGACCTTTCCCAGGATGACGGAGAATTTCGGCGTCAGAGACTGAAATAGTAAATACTCCGTGGGGAGGACATCATGGACGAAGAAGGGACCTGGGAAGGCCAGTCCGGTGTACTGAGGCACGGTGGCGCCCGCGGTAAAAGTATCTTGCGGTGAAGAGCTTCCATTCCTGGCTTCCAAGGTGATGTGGATTACGCCGCCCGGCCAGAGTCCTGCACGCCCGGTATCCACATTCATCGAGAGCTGGGTGTTTTGTATGAAGGCGCCGCCGGTTTTGAGACCACCTGACGCCACGTCTTGATACGCACTCGTTGAGTAAAGATCAAAGAAAAATCCATGGCGAGCTAGATCTGTTCGCAGCCCGCCCCAATCGCCACTCAATTGAGTGCGATAGCGGAAATCTCTCGAGTCGGTTCCTGGCAGCCCGAACACGGGTCCGTTGTTGAAGTATGGCAGGAGGTAGGGTGCCAAATTCGCAACAGACGCTTTTTTTGTTGGAACTGGGCCCCAAGAGTCAGCATCATTCGCGCGGGAAGGCGTAGTTTTTTCTTTGATCGGATCATCGTCATGAGTTGGGTCGGCGATCTCGTTGTGAGCTGCATCCACATCTGGCGTCATTGGCGCGCCGAACCTGTTGAGTGGTGAGGGTACGACATCTGCCGATGGCTGGAAGAAATTACCTGACTGGACGTCCATGTTGAGGGCTTGACCAAACAGGGTGTTTTGGGCGCACGGCGCCAGAAGTGCGAGTGTGAAAAGTACAATCCTTCCGGCGCCGTTTCTGAGCATCTTTTTGAACATCGTTTGCTCCCCTATTGAGTTGAAGCTAGTCCACGTCGGGTACCAGCGGCCGGAGTTGATGCGCGACACGAATGGCGATCACGGTGGGCCCGTCGGCAGCGAGAGCTGTTCTGAAAGCCGCCTTGATTTCCTCTGTCGTGTTGGCGGCCACCCCGGCACAACCAAAAGCCTTGGCGGTTGCGACGACATCGAGTCCGGGCAGATCAAGCGCAGGCACATTGGGAGTCTTCTCAAGTACCGCAAACTCTTTGAGAATCGCGTACTCGTCGTTGCAGGGGACGATGTAGATGAGCTTTAGTTTCTGTCGAGCCGCGGTATAGAGGCTCTGTACCGAATACTGGAGAGCTCCATCCCCGATGGCAGCGATGACCCGGCGTCCGGTTCCCATCTTCTTCTGGGCAATCGCGATGCCGACTGCCGCCGGTTCTCCCCATCCAAGTCCGCCACTCGCAAAGGTGTAGTACGAACCGGGCTCGTTGATTGGCCAGCACTGGGCGAGATCCGCGAAATTAGAAGCGGTCTCGTTCACCAGAATGGCATCCGCGGGCCGCAACTCGCTCAATGCGGCGAATGCCTCAAGGGCTGTTAAAGGACTATTCGGCGGCGCTGGAAGTTTTCGTTCGATGTGTGGCGCCGCGGGAGCGGGCCGCGACGTCACTTCCGGGATTGCATCATTCAATGCCTCCAGGGCCAGCTTTGCGTCTGCCAACAGGCTGTCTCCGACGATAGCGGCAGCCGCATCGTAGGGGTCATTGGTGATTTGCAAGAGTTCAGCACCTTCGGGTAGGAAGTCTCCTGCAACGTAGGGGTAATACCGGAAGACCTGGGCTCCAACCACGATGATGAGGTCATGGCCGCGAAGCTTTTTGCTCAGTGGCCCAATCGCAATCGGGGCCATGCCTCGAAACTGCGGATGAGTTTGGGGGAAGGACGCTTTCTCAGATAGCGGCGTCATATACACCGGAGCTCTCAAGCGCTCGGCAAACTTGATGCCGGCATCCCAGGCGCCTGCGCGCTCGATCTCAGGTCCATAAAGCAACACTGGATTCTTACTCTTCCGAATCTTTTCGGCGAAATGAGCGAGCCGCTCAGGATCTGGAGAGTACCGCGAGCTCGCTGTTCGAACGACCGCCTCTCCCAGAGCCGGCTTGTCCCAGTCGTCGAGCGGAATCGATAGGTACACCGGGCCCGCAGGCGGTTGCAGGGCAACCGTATAGGCCCTCATGATTGCTCCGGGGACGTCTTGTGCCCTTACAGGTTGATATGCCCACTTAACCCAAGGCTTCGGTAGGGTCGTCTCTTCGCGGTTCGTAAGAAGTGGATCGCAAAGGATCATCTCACGTGTCTGTTGACCTGCCGTAATGATGAGAGGCGTTTTATTCTGGAAGGCCGTCATGATGTTGCCCATGCCGTGCCCGGTTCCCGCTGATGTATGCAGATTCAGCAGTGCTGGCTTTCCAGTAGCTTGAGCAAAGCCGTCTGCCATAGCCACGGCGGTCGCCTCCTGCAGACCGAGTACATATTCGAAGTCCGGCGGAAGGTTCTTAAGAAACGGCTGCTCTGTCGAACCCGGGTTTCCGAAAATCGTCGTCAATCCTAGCTTCCGTAAGAGGTTGTACGTAACATCCCAGACGGTCGCCTGAGTTTCGCGGCGCTCATCTTTGAGCGCCTCCAGAACTTCGGTTTGGCTATTTCTGCTCATGTCCAAATCTCCTTATGCGGTGTCCGGCTCTTCGGCGTCGGATCGTCACGAAGTGCTTCTGTAATCCTGAACAAATGGTGACAAGTTCCCGAAATTTTGAGAATGTGAGCAACGGTTAGCTCACGGTGAGGGGCCTCACAATGTAGTTGGTCTGGATAAGGAAAACCCCGTGGGAATCGACCTGGGGCAGCGCATTGGACTCGTCACCATATGTCGGGAGCGTCCCACATCTGTTAGTCAGGCGAAATCACATAAATCTATTAGCTTTTAAACCTCGAATGCTTTGGGTTCATTTGCGATCACGAAGCATGAGCACAAAAAGCAAAGGCCCGCCGACGGCGGGCCTTTCACATCGGTGATGCCTAAACCTTTGCCAATGATGGCGCTGGCCTGCCATTCAGCACAGCATCAATGTTGTCGAGTGCAACCATGCCCATGTTCGTCCTGCTTTCGATGGTGGCGGTGCCGATATGCGGCAGCAAAAAGACATTCTTGAGTTCGTAGGCGGGATTGAGCTTTGGTTTCCCTCAAACACGTCGAGACCGGCTGCAGCAATCTTAGCCATAAAACCAAGCGCGTCTGCGTCCACAGCGGACCCATAAAATTTACGCCGGAGGTGGGAACCCGGACGAGCACTTCTCCGGTTTGGGGCACAGGGTCAGGAAGGGCGCGTAATTCGAGAGCCTCAGGCCCCCTGTCGATCGAACCTGGATTGCTTTCATCCCTTACCGGCTTTCGCAGAAAATCGTTTACCGTTTCTTCGGGAACAAGAGCTGAATCTGTAACCGGGCGGACCAGTTTGTGGTGCCCTGAGGATGCTCGACATTGCTAAAGAATTGTGCGTATGTGTTCACGGGCAGAGCGCCGACCCGCACGATCTTCCCAACTCCGCCGCCCACAGGAACTACCCATCGTTGGGATCGTTGTTTCTCCCAATCTGCGGTGACCTCCGGTGAGGATGTGAGATACCACCCGTGACGAAAGTTGTAGTTTACGAATGGCTGCATGAACATCTGATTGACGTCCGCGCGCGCCGATGGTCCCGCCACAGAGAATACGTTGTTCACCAGCGTCCCGAACAACCAGTGCCCTTGGCTTCTGAGAACAACAGCAGTGGGGCCTATGCTGAGTTTCTTTGTCCCAAGTATGTTTTCTGAGGCTGTAGGAATAGAAACGATTGGTCCTACACCCCAAATGATGTGACTGGCCTTTGCCGGTGACAGAAACAACGATAGGCTGACGTCTCCTATCCCGCTCACACCGCTTATGCGAGAGGTAAGGTCGGGCACCTGGATTACCGGAATAATAGTTCGGGTAATTAGATTCCAATCATTCGACAACTTGAAGGGGACGACAGGCTTCATCTGCAGGACGTAGCTGTCCTCCTTCTTGATCCCTGTTTGAGGGTTGAAATCATTCTCGAACGGCACTGAAATTAAGCGCGCGATCGGATTCTGAGCTTGCTTGGCTATGTTCGAACTCTCCTGTGCCCGAGTTGGTTGGACACCGGCAATTATGGTCAAACCCATCAGGATGATTTCGCATGTTGTCCGTATAGAGATGCGGCGCACCGGCGCCTTCGCATCGATTGCAGTCATATGCTTTGAGTCGTTGCATACCCATATCCTAAGGGCGTTCGCGGATCGGTTCGAGAATCCTCTTTGAAAATGCTTCATCGTTTTCTCCTGTCTCGATCGCAAGATTCGCACTTGCGCGAAACCAAGGGAACGTGAGCAACAGTTAGCTCACGGTGATCGGCGATAAGCCAAATGCGCGTCAAGGCTTCCGATGGCGGTCATTGGAGGCTTCCACAGGATCCAGTTCTATTACAGGAACATGTGATTGTTTCGCTGCTATGCAACTGCTAGTCTCACGCTACGTGGGCTATGACATTCGGCACTACAGAATGGACGAGCGAGCTACAGACAATCATCGGCAGTGACATGGACGTCATGGAGCACGAACTCCTGACTCAGGAACTCGAACGGCGCGAAGCTTACCTGACTGAAGCCCAAAGACTTAGTCACACAGGCAGCTTCCGCTGGAAGGTTTCCAGCGGAGAGCTCTACTGGTCCGAGGAGACCTTCCGAATCTTTCAATGCGACGCAAGGACGAAACCGGCGATGGAATTCGCCCTTTCGCGGGTTCATCCAGAGGACCGCGACTCGGTGCAGCAGCAAATCGAGAGAGCATCGCGTGACGGCGAGGGCTTCGATTTTGAGCATCGCCTGCAAATGCCGGACCGCCGCATCAAGCATGTCCGTGTAAGCGCTCGCCCGTCGTGGGATAGCTCCGGCGACCTAGAGTTCGTGGGAGCCGTTACGGACGTCAGCGGGCAGCGCCATACTGAAGCCCTGATCCGGGACAGAGAGAGAGAACTCCAACAGATACTGGACCTCACGCCGCAGCACATCGGTGTACTTGAGGGTGATGGAACTCCCCTTTACGCCAATCGCGTGGCGCTCGAGTATTTGGGAGTAGATATCGAGCGATGGCGAGACAAAACTTTCCGACTTGGTCTCATTCATCCAGATGATCGCGAACGCTTCCTTGGCGAAAGAAAGGCCCGGTTCTTAGTGGGAGCGCCCCATGAGTTCGAGGCTCGATTGCTGAGGCACGATGGGCAGTTTCGCCACCATCTGTTCCGCCTGAATCCCTTTAAAGATGAACGGGGGAACGTAACACGATGGTACGGCACAGCTACGGACATTGAAGATCGCAAGCGGGCGGAAGACAAAATTCGCGAACAAGAGACAGAACTCCGGCAGATGCTGGACCTCACGCCTCAGCTGATCGCTGTGTTCGGACCTAATCGCGAGCGTCTCTATGCGAATCGAATGGCCCTTGATTATGCAGGCATTACGCTCGATGAGTGGCGAAACAGAAGCATTGGCAATGGAGTTCACCCTGACGATGCGGAAAAGGTGAAGGCAGCTGCAGATCATGCTGTATCAACCGGCTCTGCTTATGAACTGGAGTTCCGGCCGCGGAAGAGTGACGGAAGTTATCGTTGGTTTATCATTCGTTACAACCCCGTCTGCGATGACAAAGGAAAAATCATCCGTTGGTACGCTGCTTGTACCGATATCGATGACCGCAAGAGGGCTGAGGAGAAACTGCGACACGAAAACGCCGCTCTGCGTGAAGAGATCGCCCAAGCTTCGATGTTTGAAGAGATCGTTGGAACCTCTCCGGCTCTGAAATGTGTACTCTCGCACATTTCCAAGGTTGCGCCGAGTGACTCCACGGTCCTTATCACGGGTGAAACTGGAACAGGTAAAGAATTGGTTGCACGCGCGATCCACCGGAGATCAGCTCGTGCGTCGAGCCCGTTCGTCAGCGTGAACTGTGCAGCGATACCCCGCGAGCTGATCGCCTCGGAGCTGTTCGGACATGAGAAAGGGGCGTTCACGGGAGCGACACAACGGCGGATTGGCCGTTTCGAACTTGCAGACGGGGGAACGATTTTCCTGGACGAAGTGGGAGAACTCTCGCCCGACACCCAAGTAGCGTTGCTGAGAGTGCTCCAGGAACGGGAATTTGAGCGCCTCGGTGGAAATCAGCCCATCCACGTTGACGTTCGGGTCGTCACTGCCACAAATCGAAATCTCGAAGCAGCCGTATCCAATGGATCCTTCCGCCAAGACCTCTTATACAGGCTAAACGTGTTTCCCATCGAGGTACCGCCCCTTCGCGAGCGGAAGGACGATATCTTGATGTTGGTCGAGTATTTCGTGCAGCGATACGCTTCCCGCGCAGGCAAGAATATCCGTTCCATCGACAAAAAGACTGTAGACCTGCTGCACTACTACGAATGGCCAGGGAACATCCGCGAGTTACAGAACGTCATTGAGCGCTCCGTTATTCTATGTTCCAGTGAAGTCTTTTCCGTTGATGAGTCGTGGCTCTCCAAAGGATCTTCTGGGGCAGCATCTCGGGTTCAAACTCCGGCACCTCTCAAGGTTGAAGCTGAGCCCCGCAGCGAGCGGGAGATCATCGAGGCGGCGCTGGCCGAGTCTAGAGGGCGGGTTTCCGGACCGTCAGGGGCGGCAGCCAGACTCGGAATTCCACCATCAACCCTCGACCACAGGATCAAAGCCCTAAAGATCGACAAAACCAGGTTCAAGTTCCGCTGAAGCCCGCGGCAATCACCAGAACCACCATCTTCACCAGAATCACCGGATTCCCGACAAATCCCTTTTCATTTCGACGGCATGTGATGGTGCTGCTCGTGTTTTTTCATAACTTTACACATTGGCAGAAGACTTGCATTTCCTCAAGCAGTAGTAACGCAGATGGATAGGAGCGTAAGCCAACAATGACCTGCAGAATCGACCGCCGAGTTGTCGGACAGGATCGCGCAACATTGTACATCAGTGGACGAATTGCGGAGGAAGATGTGGATACGCTGCGGGGCTTGCTGGATCAGGAAAAGGGCGTCGTGACCATCGATCTCAAAAACGTCCTCATCGTGGACCGCGAAGCCATAAAACTTCTTGCAGTGGGCGAGTCAAACGGAGTCGAACTTAGAAACAGTCCAGCCTATATCCGTGAATGGGTCACAAGAGAGACGGCGGATAGGAATACGTCCGAGAAACGAACAAAAGGAACGGAGGGCAGTGAAGATGCTTG
>Ga0210410_10001719_pt1 | contig 20241 bp, 19 predicted proteins | sample IncBWC4MmetaG_FD_161058 | JGI IMG/M metagenome (GOLD analysis project Ga0210410, IMG submission 161058) | Forest soil microbial communities from Barre Woods Harvard Forest LTER site, Petersham, Massachusetts, United States - Inc-BW-C-4-M | ecosystem: Environmental > Terrestrial > Soil >... | reverse complement strand
CGGTGGTTCCGCGCTATGCGCTGATCGTCGGCTTCGTGACGGTTGCTCCCTATTTCTGGTCTCGCCGCTTCGAGTATGCCGCCGATGCCGGCGCCGTCGAGGTCACTGGCGACCCGGAAGCGGCCATCTCCGCGCTCTTCAAGCTCGCCCAGCTAAACATGTTGCCGATTCACTGGAGCAACTGGAGCGAAAAATGGCTCACCCATCCATCTTCTCTCCGCCGTGCGCACGCCATCGCCAGAAAAGCAGGCTTCCCCATGGAGCGCGTTCCGGACATCGCCCAAACGGCTGCTGCTGCCGATGATCATTACGTTCTCCCGGAAACAGTTACGCCCGGTGTCAAAGTCCACTCCAGTCACACCAAGCAGGGCGGCACTCTGCGCGTCGCCTTTACCATGCTCGCTTTGCTGATTTTCACCCCAGCGGCGTTTGCTCTCCTGGCGAATCGCTTCTTCCAGGACTCTCCGCTTCGAAGCGTTCTGTTTTTCGCAGGATTTGTTGCCACGTTCGCCATGTACTACGCGTGCGCAAACTTCTTGCCCCCGATGAGACTCCCCAACTTGGTTGCTTCGCTGAAATCCAAGCTGGCCAAAGAAGGAGTCCTGGCCGACGCTTGGGAGGGTGTCTTTGTCGGCTTCTCGCCTGCCGCCGCGCCCCGCAACTACGAGCAGAATACTAACTGGGATCTTGGCTGCCTCTTTCTCCGCTCCGATCGCCTCTGCTATTGGGGAGAGGAAACGAAATTTTCGTTGCGGCCCGACCAAATCACCGCCATCACGCTGGCGCCGGGCATGCCAGGCTTGCTTCCGCCCTGGCGGATTTATTTCGCATGGAAAGACGACGAGCTCGGCACCAGCGGTGTCTTCAACATTGGTTGCATCAACGGAGCTTCAACGCTTCGCCTTCGCCAACAATCTTCCAAACTGGCCGAGCGCCTCACGATATGGTGGAAGTCTAGACCTACCGAGCGCCCGCTGCCCGGCCCGCTGGTAACCTTACGCTCTCCCCAGATCGGCGCAGTCACGGGAGCCGTTCCGCGATTCAGCCCCGGAAAAGTGTTTTCGGAGCTTTTCTTGACCGCTATCTTCGCGATTGCGGGAGCAATCCTGTGCGGTCTGCCATTTCAACTAGTGGCATTTCTCTTTTCGCGGCTGAACGAGTCTCTCGGAAAAATAACCGCCATTCACTCGCCAGGCGCAGGGTGGTATGTGGTGGCGGTGGTCTTGGGAGTGCGCTTCTTCGGCATGATCCCGGCCCTGCGTTACAAAGACCGGGCCGTCGTTACCATGGCCGCCGGGGGGCCGCAAGCCGCGCAAGTCCCAACAACGCCCGGCGCTCTAGGGCAGCAAACCAAAGTCGAAAACGATAAGGTGTTATCGCGCTAGCGCAGGCCGCACAAGCAAATTCCGCAGCCGCCTGTCGATCGCATCAACGAAACGAGGTCGCGCAGGTTGCGTTCGGGCGAACTACATTTTGTAGCGGCCCAGGTCATCGTCAGAAAGACCCTCAAGCCAGTTGCGCAGTTGCTCGCTGGTGCTGCGTTCCGTGATCGCACTGGAAATCTTTGAATTCTTAAGCACTTCTTCATCCACAAAAATGGGGCAATCCACACGCAGCGCCAGCGCCAGCGCATCACTCGGCCGGGAATCAATAGTCATCATCTGCCCGTCGCGCTCCACCCAAATCAGCGCATAAAACGTATCGTCCTTCAGGTCGTTCACCACAATCTTATGAACCTGCACATCCAGCCCGAGCAGAACGTTTTTCAGAAGATCGTGGGTCATGGGCCGCGGCGTCTGCACCTTCTCGATCTCCAGCGCGATCGCGTTGGCCTCGTACACGCCAACCCAAATCGGCAAGATGGCCTGCCCCTGCACATCTTTCAACACAACAATGGGCATGTTTGTCACGGGATCCATCATCAGGCCGCGGATTTTCATCTCCACTTCCATGTGACCTCCCGGGTAGCACAGACTTCAGTCTGTACCGTCAAAGTGTCCTAGCCCTCAAGCCATTCCAGGTGCGGCTGGGCTAGTCAGAGCGCCTGCTCCCCTACCAAACTGTTCGGTGTCGCTCCCGTCACTCGAACGTGCACGTACTTTCCCAGAAGCGCCTGCTCTTGGGAAGAGAAATTTATGACTCGATGGCACGAAGTATGCCCCGACCACTGGTTTTCGCGCCGCGATTTCCCGCTGACGAGCAGTTCGAACGTCTCCCCAACCATCGTCAAGTGCCTTGCCGTCTGAATCTCCCGTTGTTTTTCCTGCAGCAAAGCCAACCGTCGGCTCTTCTCTTCTTCGCTGATCAAGTCGCTCATTGCCAACGACGGCGTATGGGGCCTCGGCGAGTATTTGAACGAAAACATATTGTCGTACTTAACGGCATCGAGCAGGCTCAGTGTTTCGGCAAGATCTTCGTCCTTCTCCCCAGGAAACCCCACAATAATGTCCGTCGTGATGCTGATAGCGCGTTTCGCCCCACGGATTATCTGAATCTTCTCCAAATACTCTTCGCGACTGTAGGTCCTCTGCATAGCGCGCAAAACTCTCGTAGACCCGGATTGCGCCGGCAAGTGCACGTGATTGCAAAGTTTCGGCTGCGAATCTATGGCATCCACAATGTCCTGAGTGAAGTCGCTCGGATGAGAAGTCGTAAACCGCACCCGCCGAATCCCCACCGCGTCCGCCACGGCCAGCAGCAACTCAGCAAACCGCATTTTTCTCGGCGTCGGGTCCCTGTAGGAATTTACGGTCTGCCCTAGCAGCTGCACTTCGGAGTAACCCAGTTCCGCGAGTTGCCGCACCTCGCGCAAAATCGAATCGCTGGCTCGGCTCCGTTCCGGTCCACGGGTGTAAGGCACGACGCAGTAGGAACAAGCCTTGTCGCAACCCTCAATAATCGTCAAATAAGCGCGCCAGGGATTGTCGCGCCGGGTGATCTCGGTCTCGAACGTCTCGTCCGTCTCGGTGTCCAGTCCGGTCACGCGGTGATTCCCCGCCTCGACTTGCGCCAGCAACCCCGGCAATTTGCTGTAACTCGCGGACCCGCACACCAAACTCACCCACGGTGCGCGTTTAAAAATCTCTTCGCCCTCCTGCTGCGCCACGCAACCCAGCACGCCGATAATCCGCCCCTCATTCTGTGTTAAACCGAACTCCCCAAGCCGCGAGAAAACTTTCTGCGCCGCTTTCTCCCGAATGCTGCACGTGTTGTAGAGGATCAGTGATGCCGATTCAGGCGACTCTACTTGCGTGTATCCCCTGGAGAGTAGAACACCCGCTACCTTCTCCGAGTCGTGATCGTTCATCTGGCATCCAAACGTCTCCAGAAAAAACGTGCCTCGCGACGCGCCCCGAATCGCATCCAGTTCCGATGCCGCGGCCCTCGCGCCCGCAAAGGTAGCGCTGCCCTCATTCTTTAATCTGCCCCTATGTATTGTGTTGATGGCACTGCCGATGGAAAATTCAGACCCGCCCATCAGTCTCTCGAGTCCGATGTCGAACGTTTTGCCCATGCCCACTTCGCAGTTTAACACACCTATCGGCCTCCGAACCTGAGCTCCGTCCCGCTCCTCTACGGCCAATCCTGCCCGCATACCGCGTTCCAGGCTGTATCCAAAGAGGCAGCACCATCTTCAGCTTCTGCATCTCATTTGTTTTGACCGCACTGTAGGCGTGTGCTACGTTTCTGAAGTTGGGAAAATTTATTTCTATCTAAATGAGGGGTTCGATCATTCTTCTGTCCGCTACGATTTTTATCGCCGATCTGGGTAACATTCTTGCACAAACGGGCCCGGTTGCTCGTGGCATTTTGCTCCTGCTCGGGATTTTCTCGATCGTCTCCTGGGCGATGATCTTTCAGAAGCTCGGCCTCTTTGGCCGCGTCCGGCGTCAAAGCGACCAATTCCTGCGCATCTTTCGCGCCACCAAGGGCGTAGCCAATCCACAGGCCCTCGCCTCTGCGGGCTCGCCCTTCGCATCCGTCTATACCGCAGGCTATCGCGAGCTCTTGAGCCAGGTCGGCACGGGCAATCCGCATCCAACTGGAAAGTTGAAGAGCCTCCAGGCCGTCACGGTAAGCATGCAACTCGCTTCCGCCGAAGAAGTCCGCCGCGTCGAAAAGGGCATGTCCTGGCTAGCGACAACCGGTTCTGTAACTCCCTTCATCGGCCTCTTCGGCACCGTTTGGGGCATCATTGACGCCTTTTCAGGCCTCGGGAATGCCGGCGCTGCCAGCCTCCGCGCCGTGGCCCCAGGCATCGCCGAAGCGCTCATCACCACCGCCGCCGGCCTATTTGTAGCCATCCCGGCCGTGATCTTTTACAACCATTTTTTGCAAAGCATCCGCGATCTGGCGCAACGCCTCGACACTTTTGCGCTGGAAGTCGGAGCACAAATCGAAAAAACGTTTACCTAGGCTTTTGCGGCCGCCGACCCTCGGTCGCCACGGAAAACTATGGCGCAACTCTCCAAACAAACGCAGAGCACGCTTTCCGAGATCAACATGGTCCCGTTCATCGACGTTGTTCTCGTCCTGCTCATCATTTTCATGATCACCGCCCCCATCCTGCAGTCCGGCATCGAAGTTGACGTCCCCAAAACGACCACCGTAAAAGAAATCAACGAGCAGCGCCTGGTCATCACCATCGACAAGACCCAGCGCGTCTATCTCGGCGACGCTCCCGTCAATATTCACCAGCTCGGCTCGTTGGTGCGCGCGCAGCTCAAAAAGCCCCAAGACTCCGTTTTTCTTCGCGCCGACGAAACAATTCCCTTTGGCACTTTCGCCAAAGTGATCGATACTTTGCGGCAATCGGGCGTCAGTAATATTAGTATTGTCACGGAGCCCCTAACGGAACGCGCCCGCACGCGCTAGTCCAATATGTGCTGAAAATGACCACCGCCGTTGCCAATCCGGAAGAACTCGACCTCCGAAGATTCCTTGTCTATTCCGTGATTCTTCACGTGTTCCTCGTCCTGTGGATCGCGGTTTCCATTTATCTTCAGATGAGAGGTCCCGAGTGGGGCGGGATTGGCGGCACAGAAGGCAGCGTCAACGTAAAACTTGTCGGCCCGGCGGCCGGAATCCCCATGCCCCCGAAGCCCATCGTCACGGAGAGCAAGGCCGTCGATCCGACGCAAGGTCTATGGAAGGAAGACCCCAAACCCAAGCCTCCGGAGCCCAAGACGCCGGCCGAAAAAATCCCTACTTTCAAGAACGAAAAACCCAGGCCCGTTTCGCATCCGTCCAAGGTTGACGAACCCAAAGTTCCGCCTCCTCCCAATGCTGTTGACTACGGAAAGGGCGGCTCACCGAATCTTCCGAGCAGCTACGCGACTACACCCGGCGGCGGTTCCGGCCCCGTCACCGTACAAGGCCAGGGCGGCGGCGATTTCGCTTCGCGTTACGCCTGGTACATCGAAGCCGTACGCCGCAGCGTCGCGCAGAATTGGCTGCAGTCCACGATTGACCAAAACGTTCGCGCCGCGCGCCAAGCCCATTGCGTGATGAATTTCCGCATCAATCGGGACGGGAGTGTTGCGAACATCCAGATGTCGCAATCCAGCGGCAATCTCTCCATGGATAATTCAGCACGCCGCGCGCTGGACGGTATCCACTTCGGTCCATTGCCCAATGACTACAGCGGCAGCGGCGTGGATGTCATATTCGATTTTGACCTGTCCTTGACACACTAAAGCCGCACCGTCTTTTGCGTTCTGCGCGGCATGGAAAACCGGAGGTAAGAGTGCTAGCGAAGTCCAAACACTTTAGTTGGCTGGTCGTTGTAACCGTTCTATGCTTTGCAGCAAATCCCCTACGTGCGCAACAGGGACAGCTGCCATGGTTCCGGATAGGCACCGGCCTCGGCGTCGATAAAATTCGCCTTGCCGTAGCCGACTTCGGCCCGCGCGCCGACAACGCAAAAACCCACTCTCAACAGTTTACCCAAATCGTGCGCGATGACCTCGCCTTCAGCGGCATCCTCGACTTGGTCAGCCCGAGCTTTTACCCCGCTCAATCGCCCACCGAACCTTCCGAACTCCAAAACGCCGCGTGGACCGATCCCCAAGTCAACGCCCACTACGTGGCCTTTGGCAATCTCTCAGAGACCACGTCCGAAGTCGCTATCCAAGCCTGGCTCTACGACGTCACCAGTCCTTCCTCCCAGTCCGTAGTCGGCAAAATCTATCGCGGCGCCCCCACCGACGCGCAAGTCCGCAAGTTTGCCCACCAGTTCGCCGATGAAATCATCAGCAAACTCTCAGGCGGCCTCCCGGGCGTCGCCTCCACGCAAATCGCTTTCATCAGTTCCCGCACCGGCTCCAAAGAAGTCTGGGTAATGGATTACGACGGCGCCAACCAGCACCCGCTAACAACTCTCCGCACCATCTCGCTGATGCCCCGCTGGTCCCCCGACACTTCGCGCATCGCCTTCACCTGCTATCAACCCGTAAGCGGCGTCGTAAGCGCCCAAATCTGCATGTACTCCACGGACGCCGGCAAAGTCATCTCCTTCCCGCGCTTCCGCGGCACAAACAGCGCCGCCGCGTGGTCCCCCGACGGCACGCAGCTCATTTTCTCCTCCTCCATGGCCGGCAATCCGGAACTCTACGTCACCGACATAAACGGCAGCAAACCCAAACGCCTCACATTCTCTACCGGCGGCAGCACCTCTCCCACCTGGAATCCCAAAACAGGCCAATCCGTCGTCTTTGTGAGCGACCGTGGCGGCATCCCCAAGCTGTACATGATGAATGCCGATGGCACCAACGTCGTCACGCTCGATCTCCCTGACAAGGGCTATCTCATCGATCCTGCCTGGTCTCCCAACGGCCAATTGCTGGCCTTTAGCTGGCGCCGTCCCAGCGGCAACTACGATATCTACGTCATGGAACCTACTTCGCAGCAGATCGTCGAGCTCACCCGCGACGAAGGCCGCAACGAGCGCCCCAGTTGGGCCCCCGACGGCCGCCACCTCGTCTTCGAATCCACCCGCGCCGGCCCGCGCCAAATCTGGACTATGCTGGCCGACGGCTCCGCGGCTCACCAGCTCACTATAGACGGTCACAACGAGTCGCCCAACTGGTCGCCAAAGTAACGGAACGGCTGTTGAGCCTGTTGAAAGAACTTTGGCCGAAACTTTCCGCCCGTCCGGCGCATCACAAGCCTTGGTTGCTATAGTCTCCCTGAACGATGGTTTTTGTCGTTGCTTCCTGCGATTTACTGTCGCATTTGTCTGTGTACGATCTAGAATATATCGTGCTACGATGTATTTCCCTAACCCAGCCCGCTAGTGATAGGATGATGGCTCTGGTGGGACGAACAAGGGATTCTTACGCTGAGGAGGATTCGAATGATTCGGGTTTCTAGCTCTTTGTACCGCGGGGCCATTCTCACTGCCATGCTCGCTCTTGCTTTTGTAGCGGGTTGCAAAAAAAAGCCGCCAGCGGCGCAGCCGCCACCGCCACCTCCACCGCCTCCAGCCGCTCGCCCGACTGTCTCGCTGCAGGCGAACCCCACCTCCATCAGCCGGGGCGATTCCACGACCCTGAGCTGGACTTCTACCGACGCCACGCAGCTCACCATTTCGCCTGATGTCGGCGCCGTCACGGCTCAAGGCTCGACCAAAGTCACTCCGTCGGATTCCACGACCTACACGATCACCGCCAGCGGTCCCGGAGGCTCGGCTGACTCCAGCGCCCGTGTCACCGTCGCTGCGCCTCCGCCGCCTCCAACGCAGCAACCAACCGGGCCCTCGATCAGGGATCTGTTCCTGAGAGATGTGAAGGACGCATTCTTCGACTTCAACAAAGCTGATATCCGAGCCGATGCGCGCGAGGCTCTCGGTAAGACTGCCGAGTTCCTGCGCAATCACCCGGAAGTCAAAGTGACCATCGAAGGCCACTGCGACGAACGGGGCTCCACCGAATACAACCTCGTCCTTGGCGATCGCCGCGCCGCTGCCGTCAAGAGTTACCTCGTCTCTCTCGGCATCTCCGCAGACCGTATGACCACGACGAGCTTGGGCAAGGAGAGGCCCTTCTGCACGGAAAGCAATGAGGAATGCTGGCAGAGAAACCGCGTCGGCCACTTCGTCATGGCCGAGTAACCCGGGGATAACCACGTAACTGTTCGATGACCGACAGAGCCGCGTGCCCGAGCAATCTCTTGCTCGCGCGCGGCTCTGCCGTTAAAGTGAGTAAAGAGCCGTCCGGTTCCAGACGTACCGGCTGCTCAGCGATTACCAGCTAGCGCGCTCTTCCCTTTCGTCCGAGAAGCAGCCGCATCTGAGGAGGTTTTTTTCATGAAAATCCGCACCATCGTCATTTTTGCCGCCGCCGTTTTTGCCGGGGCGCTTGGCGGCAGCCTCATCGGGCCACGCCCCGCGGAAGCCGTGGCCCGCGAAATCATCGACCTGCAGCGCGACGTGACCACGCTTCTGCAAGGTCAAAAGGACATGTCCACGCAAATTACGCAGGACCATACGGTCCTGAAGACTCTTGTCGAGCAAGCCAGCGACAATGTCGGCAAACTCAACGCCACCATGGGCTCCGTCCAGAAGTCCGTGCAAGACGTGCAAGCCAACTCCGGCGCCCGTCTGGACACCATGTCCACCCAGGTCCAGGGACTTTCCGACAATCTCGAAGAAATCAAATCCCGCCTCGGCAAACTAAATCAGCAGCTCGTCGATCTACAAAGCGCCGTTCAAAGCATCGACTCCAAAGTTTCCGGCTCGGCCCCGGCCGGGGGCACTCCTAATGCAACCCCCAGGCCAGCGAATGACGGAAACGCCGCTCCCCCCGCCGCGGGCAATGCCGCCTCACCCGCTCCATCCGCCGACATGCTCTATTCCAACGGCCTGCGCGATATCACCAGCGGTAAATACGATTTAGCCCGCCAGGAATTTCACGACTACCTGAAGTACTACGGCGACACCGATCTAGCCTCGAACGCCCAATTCTATCTCGGCGAAATTGCCTACCACCAGAAACAATATCAGGACGCCGTCGCCGAATACGACAAGGTGCTGACCGTTTACCCGAAAAGCTTTAAGCTCGCTCCGGCTCGACTAAGGAAGGGTATGGCGCTGCTCGATCTCGGTCAGAAGTCTGCCGGAGTGCGCGAACTGCGCGAAGTCGTTCGCCGCTACCCTGGTACTGAAGAAGAGCGCGCGGCCCGCGCCAAACTCAAAGAACTCGGCGTAGCTGTCACCGCTGCACGCTAGCCGGATTTTCCTCCCGGCCCGGTCTCATTCCCCGCGTTGACTTCTCGCCCAGCCCACGGTCGTTTCCTTCGAAGCCCTACTTCCTCAACTCCTACGCTACCCCAATCAACAATCGATCTATCCGCTTGCTCACATCACGCAAATATGCCTCGTCCCCTCGATCCAATTCCGCAATCACGCTTCCTGAATAACCAATCTCCGCAAATGCTCGCCGCACCGCCGCCCAATCCACATCGCCATCACCCAGGTTCACCCAAGCGTACCCGCCCTCTTTGCGCTTGAAGTCTTTCAGATGCACCTTGTAAATGCTCTTCCCGAGCGTCCGAATCCAATCCTGCGGATACCCATAAAGCACCACATTTCCCACATCAAACCAAGCCTTGATCCACGGACTCCGAAACTCGCCGATGTAGTTCTCCATCTCCAAGGGACTCAGCAGAAACTTGTTCCACACCTCTTCGATGGCAATCACGACCTTCAGCTCCGCAGCCATCGGCAGCAGTTTGCGAATCTCTTTCTGCGAACGCGTCCACGCCTCGCTGTAAGACGTCTCCGCATTCACCACCGCCGGAACCAGCAACACCGCATCTGAGCCCCACAATTTCGCATTGTGCAGCGACGTCTTCATTCCCTCCACGCTCTTCGCCACCACCGCCGAGTCGTTCGACGACAGCGGATATTTCCAATGGTCCATGTTCATCACAGAGTCGATCCGAATGTTCGCCGCGTCGGCAGCCTTCTTAATTTCTTCCGCCTCGTGCTGGTCCGGTGTAGTCGGCGCCTGCACCACCTCAAATCCCACGTCCCGTGCCAACTTGAACCGATCCGTAAAGCTCAAGCTGCTAGGCAGCATGTCAAAAACCAAACCCTTCTGGAGCGGTAGTGCAGCAGAAGCCTCGAAGGCGGCCGCCCGCGAACTCGTCAATCCATTCAGAGCCGGCCGGCCAGCCAATGCTCCGCCGCCAATCCCCGACACCCACGCCGCCGCAACTCCCGCCTTCACAAACTCCCGCCGCGTTGTCCGCCGCATCATCACTCCTTAGCGATCGCTGTGTGAATTCCCTCTTTCATCCCAATTTGTTCAAATCGATCTTCGAATCCCAAACCTCATGCGACTTCATCTGCTCGTCCCATGTCACTTCGCGCCCCGTGTACGCCGCGGTCCGCGCCATCATGCACGAAAGCGCGGATTCCGCTCCCTTCGCCGCCTGATTATGAAAATTCCCGCCTGTGATGCTCTCCACGAACGCTTTCTTCTTCTCCGCATCTGCAAACTCCAGATTCGAAGTGAACTTTCCCGTAGCCGAAAACCCTTGCGAATCCTTCGCCGGCGTCAACGGTGTCTGCCACGGCTCATCGCCCCAAATTCCCAGGGGCCCCGAGTACGGCGACTGCGAAGTCCCCTTCGTCCCAAAGAATCGCTCGGTAACGTCCCACCAACCCTTGGCAAACTGAGTGGAGCTGAAGGTCACATCAACTCCATCGGGGTACGTAAACACCACGTTGTAATTCCCGAACACATCTCCATCCGCAGGCCGCCCCAGCCGCCCGCCTGTTCCCGCACACCTCACCGGGTGCGCTTTCATGATCCAGTTGCAGATATCAATCACATGAATGTTCTGCTCCACGATGATGTCGCCCGAAAGCACGCGGTCATACACCCAGTTCCGCAACCGCCGCTCTGTCGGGGCCGCCCCAGCCCATGCAGGCCGGTCCAAATATCCCGAAAGATAATGCGCCTCGCCGCAAACAATATTCCCCAGCGCCCCGCCATGAATCCGCTTCACCAGCTCCACAAACGGCGGACAATCGCGAATCTGAAATCCCACATCCAAACTCAACTTCCCTTCCGCCCGCTTGCCAATTTCCACCACCTTCTTCGCACCCGGAACGTCCACCGCCACCGGCTTCTCCAAATACACGTGCTTCCCGCCAGCGACCACCGCCTCCAAATGCTGTGGATGGAAATACGGCGGCGAAGCCACTACGATTGCATCCACGTCCTTCGAAGCCGCAATCTTCTCGAACGCCTTCGGCCCAACAAAAAGCTGCGACACGTCTATCGCCGAATACCCTTTAGCCAACTGCATCTTGTCGAACGCCGCCCGCGCCGTATCCAACTGATCCTGAAACATATCCGCAAGCGCCACCACACGCGCCCCACCCGTTTCCACCAGGTTGGTCGCGTCCTCCGTCCCACGCCCGCCGCAACCCAGCAGTCCCACACGCAACGCCGAGTTCGCCGCCGACCCACGCACCAGCCCCGCGGGAATAAACAGCACTCCTCCCGCCGCCGCAGCTACATCTCCAATAAATTTCCGCCGGTGAATTTCCGTGCCAAACCCTGCTCCCTGTTTCTCATCGCCTGCCATGTGCCCTCCTAATTCCATGTAAGGACCACCTTCAGCCTGCCCAAGCTACCGCGAGGCGGCTTAGTTCACAACCGTGCAGCTACCCCCCACTCCGGCCGCTAACTCCCGGTTATTTGGGTGGCCTCCAGCCCGGCCCGCGCACCACCCTCCCCGGTTTTGCCCCGGTGTGCTCGCCATTTCTCAGTACCTGAACGCCGTTAACGAACACATGCTCGACTCCCGTCGAGTACTGGTGGGGATTCTCAAACGTCGCATGATCCTGGATAGTTGCAGGATTAAAGACCACCACATCGGCGAAGTAGCCCTCCTTCAGCAATCCACGATTTTCGAGACTGAGGTTCTGGGCCGGAAGCGAGGCGAGGCGCCTCACGGCTTCCTCGAGCGGCACGACCTTTTCGCCGCGCACATAGCGGCCCAGAAAGCGCGCGAAATTCCCATAGGCGCGTGGATGCGGATTCGATTTCAGAAAAACGCCTTCGGGCGCTTGGGAGTCCTCATCAGCGCCGAAACTCACCCAGGGCAACTTGAGCTCCTGCCTCACATTTTCTTCGTTCATCTCAAAATATATCGTTCCCACGCGGCTGCCGTCCTCGATCACGAGGTCAATGGCTGTATCTTCGGGTGACTTGCCGCGCATCTTGGCAATTTCTGCGAGCGTCTTTCCCGTGAGCGGCTTGAGCGCATCATTCTTGAAGCCCACCAGCAAAACGCGATCGGGCGAGCCGGCCGAGAGCAGGCCGTTGTCCCATTTGTCCGAGGGAGTGCGCATCTCTTCGATCACCCGCTGGCGCACGGCAGGGTCCTTCATTCGTTGTACCCACGCGTGGTAGCCGCCCTCTTGCACCCACGGCGGGATGGCCGCGTCGAGTCCGGTGGCGCTGGCGGGGTAGGTGTACATATCCGCGGTGATGTGCAAGCCTTGCGCCTGGGCTGTTTCGACGTGTTGGATCAGCTCATTCAGCTTTCCCCAATTGGCTTGGCCGGCTGCTTTGAGGTGGTAGATTTCGGCGTGAATCTTTGCCTTCCGCGCGATGTCGATGAGCTCGTCCACCGCAGGGATCAACTGGTTGCTTTCGTTCCGGATGTGCGAAATGTAGATGCCGCCGGAGGCACCAACGGCTTCGGCCAAAGCAATCAGCTCGTCGGTCTTGGCGTAGGCTCCGGGGGCATAGATCAGTGCGGAGGCCACGCCGAGTGCGCCCTCGCTCATGGTTTTTCGCGCCAGCTCCTGCATTTGTCGAAGTTCGCTTGCGTTGGGCGCGCGGTCGGCGAAGCCCAAAACATTCTCGCGGAGAGTCGCCGCGCCCACGAATGACGCGACGTTCGAGGAAATACCGTGATGCTCGAGCGTTTTGAGGCCTTGCTCCAGGGTCGTCCACGCGATCGGGTAGCGGATATCGCCCTGTAGCGCCTGGAAGTATTTCTGCATTTCCGGAGTGAGCGGCCCCATCGAGTCGCCCTCTCCGAACACCTCGAACGTCACTCCCTGCCGGATATCGCTTTGCGAGCGGCCGTCCACGAACAGCGTTTCCGGTCCACTCATCATGTTGATGAACCCCGGCGCTACCGCCAGGCCCTTAGCGTTTACCTCTTGCTTGGCGCGCGCGCCGTCGAGCTTCCCCACGTGCACGATGCGATCACCCAGAATGCCGACATCCCCTGTGACGGGAGCGCCGCCGGTGCCGTCGTAGAGCGTGCCTCCCCGGATGATTATGTCGTATTGCTGACCGCGGGCCGCAACCGCAAAAAAAAGCGCAGCAAACAGAACCTTAAACAGCTTGCCCACAGTTTCCTCTCTCCTAAAAATCGATTCAAATCCGGGCCGCCCAGAGCAGCATTCCATTGCGTTAAGGCTCTTGAACCTGGAAGTTTAAAACTTACTGCCATTTAGCCGATCAGTTTCTCCAAATACTCTTTTGCCCCCCGCACATCCGCCATCTGCTGGGCCCCCGAAATCTCCCGCTCAATCGTCACCGCCCCCGGATACTTCATCTCCTTCAACCGCGCAATAATCCGGGCAAAGTCCACCCTCCCCTTCCCAATCGCCACTTCCTCTCCTAGGTCTTTCGGGTTCCTGGGCCACAACCCATCCTTCGCATGAATCCCCTGCACATACGGCCCCAGAATCTCAATCGCATCCACAGGATTCGCCTTCCCATACAAAATCAAATTAGCCAAATCAAAATTCACTCCCTGATTGTCCAGCCCCACATCCCGGATCGCCCGCACCAGGGTAATCGGCGTCTCCTGCCCTGTCTCATACCGAAAATTTTGCCCATTTCGCCTGCAATACTCCGCCACCTCCCGCATCGCTGCTACGGTCTCCTTGTACAACTCCTCGTTCGGATTCTCCGGAATAAATCCGCAATGCGTCTGCACTGCCGCCACGCCGCATTCTTTCGCAAACTCGGAGGCCTTCTTGATATGCGCCACCCGCGCCGCCCGCGTCTCCCGCGGCACCAGCCCAATTGTCAGCGGCCCCTCATAAAAATCCCACACCTCTTTGCCAGGACCGCCCACCACGATCGACGTTGCCTCGATTCCATACTTCAGAAGCCCCTTCGTGAACTCTTCCGCAAGCTTTGGCGAAAACTCTTCGAAATATGCCTGACACGTTGGCAACCCAAGTTCGTGCACTTTCGCCAGTGCCGCATCGGGATCTTTCCCCATTCCGATAATCAGCCCCAGCCTCAGCGGTTTCTTTCCATTATTCCCAAACGCTTTCTGTGTACTTTCCGTAGTACTGAACCCCCGCGTCGACACTTCTTTCTTTGCGCCAGCCATCAACGACTCTCGCCCAGACCCAAAACCTGCCGCCAACGCCACAACCGAGCTCTGCAAAAATCTCCTGCGATCATGTTTTTTCATGGTTTTTCGATTCTAATGGCATCCTCCGCGTCATTTCCTCAATCGGCGCCCGGTCATCCGTAAATACCACCGCTCCCGCCCCGTAGAAACTCAACCATTTCCGTCGCCGCTCTTTGCGCTCACTCTTGCACGCAAGCTGGCCCGCCGCTCTGTTTCAATCGCCCTACCGTCGCCGCCAGCCCCGTTTCTCCGTAAACGCAAAAAGAATCTGGTTGAGTTTTCCATCGAGAGCTTCTCCACCGACAGGAACGCCTTCCCCATCGTCGCCAGAAACTCATGCCTCGGGCTGTTATCGTACACGCCTACGATCAGCAACCGCCACCCGACATCAGCGATCGCACCAACCGGGAAATCCCACGGTCGTCGTCATGGGCGGCACAAAAATAATCACCGTCGCCAGCTCCGGAGAGTCCCCCATTTGCCATAGCTTCAGCAGCACCGACCGCACCGCGAGCACAATCAACAGCTGATATACGCCGCTACCCAAACCAATAAAGTAAACCACCTCGGTAGGCTTTCGATCCGCAATCCACCCGCCCAAGCTATACCCAGCCGCCAACGCTAGCATCGCCACCGAAATCATTCTGCCCTAAACATAGATCGAGTTTCCAAAATACGCCGCGTACAACCGCAACGCCGGCAACTCCATCGCCATCGCGCCGGTCACGGCAGCCGTTTCCATCCACAAGAATGCCCGCGCGCTGCTCGGCGGAGTACCGTCGAAAGGCCCGCTCAGTTGCCTGGAGTTTAGAGAGGGAGCGGTTTTCACAGCCCTGTATATTCCACACGAGCCGGTTAACCGTCAATGAGAACAATCTGACTTCGTGCGCTGCAAATGTGTTCAGTCCGCAATCTGCTAACGAACTGGCGTAGCATTTCGCTGGTTCAAAACGATCGTATTCGCCCCGGTTCGTAGGTCAACCTTTATGTCCCACAACAGTATCTGCCCGCCGCTAAACATCGATCCCATCAGATAGTAAGTCCCCGGCACCACTCCTGGGAACGTAGCTTTACCCGTGGCGTCGGTTCTGATCCCAGCAACGGTCTGCCCATTAATCGCCGCCGATGCCGTCTGACAATCTGGCGTGCGTTGCGCACACGCCACGACCATCGCCCGATACGGCGCGATTCCCGCCGGAATCGGAAAGCCGCCCTTCGCCAATACGCTATCGAAACTATCTCTCAACAAAACGAACGCCCGTCCTGCCAGCGGGTTCGCACCACCAGCCTCGGCCGCAACAAATCCACTCGTAAAAGACAAGACCGCGTTACCGGGCGCCACCGCTACGGTAGGCATAGTTGACGGCTTTCCACTGGCAGGAGCCGCAGCCGCACTATTTCCCGGCGCGTTCGATACCGTCGTCACTGGCGGCGGAGGCGCCGATGCAGTCGCCCCCGGCACAAGAATCCCCAGATTGCACGTGGTCTCCAGCGGTGCGAATGTAAAGTCGCCATCGTTGTTTTGCCCCGTGATTCGTCGTCCATGAACAAGGTAGGATCCCATGCCAGGTTCCAAGGTTCCGTCTGACCTCATATTGAGCAAAAGCGGATGCTCAGGATTCTCGACCTTGACTGCCGTCTGCGAGCCGTTAGCCACAACTTGGTAGGGATACGCGCGCGCCGGCTCGCCGCAAGCCACGATCACCGACTCCGGGTAAAATTCGACACTGAATCCAGTTTGCGCCGCGTAGTTCCCGTGCATGCGAAGACCTGGCGGCGTGGGCGCGCCCTTATCTCCCCCGAACATGGTCTTCAGGAGGTCCGTTTGCATCGTCTGCACGCCAATGCCTGCCCCCTTTGAGGAAAGGTGTAGGGCCGGACAGGTGGCTGTTCTGGACGAAAACGTGGCATGGCCGGGAGCGCCCCCGGAGCTGGTGGCGCCGTAGACGCGGTTGCCGCCTGAATCGAAAACCGGTCCGGCGCTCGAGGCGGCGGAACTATTCGAGATGCTGTTCCCGTATTGGTCGTGATATCCGCCGCTGTAAGACGATCCGCCGTCGCCGCCACTCGTGTACCCAGTGGCAACAACTCCATCTATCTGGAGCGGACCCGGCCCGACAATCGTTCCATCGGCGGTGAGAGTGAGGACTAGGGGCTTTGGTGTAGTATCGACGATGATGGCGGTACGGCCGTTCTTGAACTCAATCCTGTAGTTTTGTTGATTGGGAGAAAGGAAGGAGCAGTTCACGAGCACGCCGCCGTCAATGAAGTCGAGGCGCCAGTTGCCAGCGCCTTCGAAGACACCCGCCATGTTCAGCCCGGGCGGAGGCTCTTTGCCAAGGGAGGGAAGGACCTGGGAGACCATCTGGCTAAAGGCGCCGAGAAGTGAGTTGCCCGTGCAAGACGCCGGAAGCCTTCCCGCAGTAATGCAACGGTTCAGCGCTTTCTGTTCTGCCGTTTGTGGCTTCACCATCCCACTCGATCCCCCGCTTCCCCCCGGCGTCGGTGGCGGCGCATCCAGTTTCGCCTCGGCTTCCTTCTTCAAGGCATCCTGTCTGTCCTGCACCTTCTTGGTAAACGCTTTTTCCTTGGCGATCTCATCCGCGGAAGGCTGCTTGCACGTCGGCAGCAGTTTTTTCAGCGAGCCACGCGTTTCGTTCGTGTATTTCATCATTCCGTTGGAAAGAATCGTGTCGGGGTGCCCCACGAAGCAGTTCGCAGTGTCTGACAAATTTTGCGTGTTGCAATTCTCGATGAACAAGCGCTCGCCGTTGCAGACATACGTCACATGCAATTGCAAATCCTGTGCCGAAGCAATCGCGCACACCACCAGCCCCATTAGCGACGTCATCCCGATAACGCCCGCTCTAATTTTCATTCCAACTCTCCTTCGCGCTCCCACTCCCCGCAAGATGTTGGATTCTCCATAGGATTCGCCTGCCGCAAGGCCAGAGAGCGCCCGGTCCAGGCGCTCCTGATCCCCGAGGGCTCTCGTGTTGCGGCACTCTACTACGCATTGCGCAGAACCTTGGAAAAAACCGTCATGCGGGGCCGGCCCTTAGACCGGTATCTTCGGATTTTCGACCACGCTGGTTTTGGGACCGGGGCCTTCAACTCGAAACATTCAACCGCCGGATTTATCTCCGCTGTCGTTTAGTGACACGACCCATCATCCACATACTGCCCGCTAGCCACCATTGCCGTCAAAGACCGCGCACAGTTCAGGATTTGCTGATCCAACGCATCATCCTTCAATGCGTCTGGAGACGTGTAATTCAGCGACGTATGCGCCGCGACAAATCGATCGCTCAACTTTTTCATGTTGTCAAACTCATTCGAAATCAATTGATAGGCATTTCGATCGGAATCGGTTGTCGCAGCCACGGACGCTAGTCTCAGGTCTGTAATCGCCGGACTTCGGTATAAGGCTATCCAGTCATCGGTCACTGGAATTCCTCTTTGCACCGCGTTAGTAAGGGCGATGCGCCATTCCCGGATCACCGCCATCTCCTCGATGCCCGCCCGCAAGAAATCTTTCGAGAATTCCGAATTTGTAGCCACACCCTTCGCCGGAGCGTTACCAGGCGAGCTCGGCAGTGTCAACGTAGTCTGGTTCCCGTTGAAGCTAAGCGACCCATGTGTCAGCCGCGCCAGCGCCTCAAGTTCCACGTACGACTTGCCCTGCAGCCGCACGATAGGAGCCTGACCCGCCTGCCCATTTACGACGAACATTCGCGCTTCTTCCCCAGCCTGCGACACAGCTATCCCCGGCACCACCAGAACGGCTGCAAGTATCAGCCATTCTCTCCATGATCTTTTTCGCATAAGCCCGCCCCCCAATCGGCGAGGTCACCGAATTAGCTTGCCATATTGTTTTATACTGGGAGGGAGAATTCTACAAACCAGGCGAGCGTCTAAATGTGTCTTGCGGAAGTTGCTAAATGCCAGCGCGCTCACACCTCACCGTCAGGTTTGTCGGTGGCAACCAAGCTTCGCCAAAGCTGCCCCCATGCGCCGCACCGCCGGTTTCTTCAGAAACACAAATGGCGGCGCGGCAACACCAACCTCGCGCTAGCGGGGTCTACACTACCCACTATTCACTTTCCACTGGTCATCGATGATCGGAAAACACGCCATTCGCCCTCAATGACTATCCGGATGACTGTGCCGCCAATTCCAATACTTATTCTGTTGCCCGTGATTCAGCGTTGAGTATCCCCGGTATTCTTGGTGCTGTTCTCCAAGATATACGCGGTAGGTGCGGTCTTCGTTATCATCCCAATTGTGGTAGTCCTTGTGCTGCCGATCGTAAACGCGGGCCTGTTTCTTTTCGTCTCGGTGGTCGTCTTGCGTCGCCGCGCTCGTTATAATTGCCACGGGTGCGGTCAGTGCGGCACTCAAGAAAAGAAAACCTATGTATCGGTATCCGGCTTTCATGTTGTACTCCTCCTCAGCCAAAGAAATCCAATTCCGGTTCTCGGCTGGCGTCAGTATGCTCGTAGCCTCTCGCCGAAGATGTACGATAGAAGACACGTCCGCGGAACGGCAAAATTGGCCCATTTTTTCGAGTTCGAGAGTTTAGCCCCGAAAGATATCTGCGTCATCAATCCCGACTGCGGCCATTCCCTGCCAAAGCCCGCACAATCAGGCTCTTCCTCTCCCCTTTCCCAGCCAGTGGGCGCCTTCCGGTCCTAGCCAAAAAAGTGTTCACTTTTGCACAGACACCTCCGTTCGATGCTCGTAGGATGGGTGCACAAGCGGCGAGGGGGGCAATGTTAGGGACCGGAAAGCAGGGCTGGGCCGTGTTCTTTTCACCTCCTCGCCGTTCCACGAATCCAGTTTGGCAGCGATCAGTTCCGTCAGCCCGGCAGGACCTGGACACTTGCCGCGCTCCGCTATAGCCAAACTGGATTCAGATATAGGGACCGCCTCAGTTAAGCCGTACCCTAGTGAAGAGGGGGCCACCCTCCAAGGTCGCAACAGACGGACCGAGTTCGCAGGATGGCCTTCTCCCCTTAAACCAACCGTCGATTCATTTTCTACCTCGCGCGCGGCCTGAACTTTCATCTATCTGCGGACCAGGCGAACCGGAGCTCACAGCCTGCTCTCTCGAGTAACACTTCCTCTCTCGCGAAATTCGCAATGTGCGCCTTATGGCACAGTTTTTACCTACCCGATCTGCCAGATTAGTTTCTCTGTCTTTAACTCATGGAAAGGGCTGCAAAGGGCTACGCGTAAGTCAGGACCTCGCACCTTGACCCTATAACTCGTGTGCAGGACGCTCATTCCATCGCGGGACGTTCTCCCTGGCGCTTTCTCCTCACCTTAAAGGCCGTTTGGACCCGCTGCAAGCGCCGTCGCCTTCTACAGATCGCAGCTGCAATCGCTGCGTTCCCTCTAGTTACCACGATTCTAATTCTCTTCTATGTCAACTTCGGTCGGTCGGATTTGCCGGACCTGGAGGCTTTCTTTCGCTTTGAGCCTCCCACCATTGGCCATGTCTACGACGCGCAAGGTCAGGTCCTGATCCAACTGGCCCGCGAGCGGCGGCAAGTCATCCAATATAAAGACATTCCCGAAGTCGTTCGCCAGGCCATCCTCTCCGCCGAAGATGAAAACTTTTTCTCCCACTCCGGAGTGGACTATTCCGTCTTCCTCCGTGTCCTGGCCAAGAGCAACCCGCGCGCCATCTTGTCCCGCCACAAAAACTCGCTCGCCGGAGTCCCCCCAGAGCGCGCCCTTGTGTTTCCCCAAGGCGGCTCGACCATCACCCAGCAGCTAGTTCGCGGGTACTTCCTCCAGAAACTCACCAGCACGGAAAACGCCGCCGTCGTC
>Ga0210410_10001718_pt1 | contig 20245 bp, 15 predicted proteins | sample IncBWC4MmetaG_FD_161058 | JGI IMG/M metagenome (GOLD analysis project Ga0210410, IMG submission 161058) | Forest soil microbial communities from Barre Woods Harvard Forest LTER site, Petersham, Massachusetts, United States - Inc-BW-C-4-M | ecosystem: Environmental > Terrestrial > Soil >... | reverse complement strand
GGGCTGGTTGAGGTCGCGGAATCGCAGCAGTTTGTGCCCTTGCGATCCAACGTAGCCCAGTTGGAGCGTCATCTTGCGGGTGATCTGCTGCTGCAAGTTCAGGTTGTAATTTTCCATGTAGGGCGTTCGCAGATTCTGGTCCACGCCGAAGCGGTCGAACATCCGGCTGGCGGATTGGAAAACTGGAAACGTTGAGTTGAGCGCCGATTTGAACGCGTTAGCCAGAAAGATCGGGTTCGACCCGGCTCCCGAGTACGCGGCGCCCGGATCGTAAAAACTGTTGAAGGGCAAATGGCCCATGAACATGTCCTGCGAATAGGCATCATAGAAGATGCCGAACCCGGCGCGAACGACCGTTTTCTGGTGGCCTGTCACGTCCCAGGCCACGCTTACGCGCGGTGCGACGTTTTTGTAATCAGGCTGGTAAAGACGCCCCTGGCCGACCAGTATGTCCGCACCAGTCAGGGGATTGAAATTCGTGAAGTTGCCGTGCTTTTCCTGGATGAGCCCGAAGTAGTCGTAGCGCAGACCGAGGTTCAACGTCACGCGGGTCGACCAGCGATAGCTGTCTTGCAAGTAGATCGCGTGCGAATTCTCGAACGTGTTCCGGTTGGCGTCCCCGGAGTACTGAAAACCTCCGGTGGGAGTTCCTGCCAGAAAGTTAGACAGGGCGCTGAAGTTCAGCCGGCCCTTGAAATAGGAGTCGAAATTCTGGGAAACGGTAGTCCGGCGGAACTCGTAGCCGGCCTTGATGTCGTGCTTCCCGTGCTTCCAGGAAATGTTGTCAATGTAGTGCCAGTTGGAATCCACACGATTCCGGGTGTCGGTTGAACTTGCCCCCAACTGCGGAAATGAGCCGACGCTGAAGCGAGGCAACCCCAGATCGATGCCTTTCGCGTTGGTGTTGAGGCCGATGCTTGCCGGGTCAAAGTGCCGGTCCTGGGCGTAGAAACCTTCGGCAAAGCGGTTCCAGCCGATGCGCGCTTCATTGACTGTGGTCGGAGAAATCACGGAAACGAACGAGATGCTGACCAACTGGACACGAGTAGGCGTGAACGTATTGTAGTTGGGAAGCGCGCCGCCACCCACAAGAGCCAAAGGAAAGCTCTGTTCACTGTCGCCAAGGAAGTACCGCCCACTTAGCGTATTGGCCTGGCTGAACTGATGATCGATTTTGATAATTCCGCCGTTGACATTATTGGAAAACGGGGTCGCGAGAATCGTATTGGAGGACACTTGTGTTTGCGCAACCGGACTCGCGATGGTCGCTTGTGAAGCGATGCAGGAACCCGTGCCGTTCGGAGTCGGCCAGCCCTTGCCCGCGGCCAGAAGACTTGCAATGACCTGGTTAATGCCTCCTACGGGGGTGTTATTGGTGATGTCTATCGCGGTTGGGACGCAGGAAGGTGTGGACTGCGCGCCCACTTCGCGAAGCCCCTCGTAGTCAACGAAGAAGAAGGTCTTGTCCTTGATGATGGGACCGCCGAAAGACCCGCCAAATTGATTGTTGTGAAATGGATTCTGCGGCAGTGAGGTGTTGTTGAAAAAGTTCCGGGCGTCCAGCGCATTATTGCGGAAAAATTCGGATACGGTGCCGTGATACTGATTGGTGCCGCTCTTGGTTACGATATTCACCACGGCGCCGGCACTGCGCCCATACTCGGCTTCGAAGTTAGAGGCCACGTGTAGCTCGGCAATCGATGCCACGGGCAGGATGGTGGCCGGCGTGCCAAACACCCCCGCTTCATTGATGGCCGGGTCGTTGCGGTAGCCGTCATTCATGTCTGTGCCGTCAAGGAGGAAGTTGTTTGCGCGGCCGCGGGCGCCGTTCACAGAGAAAATGCCGAAAGAACCGGGGGAATCAGTGATCTGGTCGGGAGAGCCCGTAACCCCGGGGACAAGAAAGATCAACTTCTGGTAATCCCCGCCGTTGATCGGAAGCGAAGTAACGAGTTTCGATTCGAGGATGCCACCCAGCGTGTTCGAAGTGGATTCCACCATGGGCAATTCTTCGCCACGGACTTCGACACTCTGAGCCGATTGACCAATTTGGAGAGCGACATCGGCGCGCCGCTCTGACGAAACTTCCACCTTGATGCCGGTGACCAAACCGAGCTTGAAACCGGGCTTTTCGACCGTGACGCTGTAATTGCCAATGGGCAATTCCGGCGCGGAATAACTGCCGTCATCGGACGTAGTGACCGTGCGGACCAGGCCGGTATCCATATTCTTGACAGTTACCGTGGCGCCGGGTACGGCAGCTCCTGAACTATCGGTGACGCTTCCCAATATCGTGCCGCGGAACGTCTGGGCGAAGCTGGACGTCCCCACAAAAAGTGTCAATGCAAATGCAACCAGCGCAAGCGTGCGAATAGCGCGGAAAAAGCTGTTCATCAGCTACTCCTTGATCGGTTCAGTAGTCATCTCGAAACCCCGAGAGTTTTGCGGACGCGTTCCCCGACGAAGCGTCCAAGGACACCATGGATTGTTGCCAATGAACATACTCAGAGAAAGGAAGAGAAGCAAGGTTTTCAAAAGAAAATGTTTCTATTTGAACTATCAAGCGCATTGGTGGATTACGGGGGAATTGCGTGACGCCGGTTCCAAGCCAACTCAACCTGGGTCGTCGACAACTCGCTACTTGGGTGGGGATGCGGTAGATTGGAAGATTGAACTTTCACGAAAAGATTGGCCTGTAGGACGCAAGCACAAAATTATGGCGGAGAAACTACCATCGCTGGTCATCGTCGGGCGGCCGAATGTAGGCAAGTCCACGCTGTTTAACCGGCTGACCGGAACACGGCGGGCCATCGTCACCGACGAACCGGGCATCACGCGCGACCGCATGTACGGCAAGACGGAATGGAACGGCCGTGTCCTGGAAGTGGTGGACACGGGCGGCATTGTGCCCGATGACAAGGCGTTGATTCCCACCGAAATTTTCCGCCAGGCGCGCGTGGCCTTCGAAAACGCCGCACTGCTCGTGCTGGTGGTGGACAGCCAGGCGGGATTGACGCCGCTCGATCAGGAACTGGCGCGGCTTCTGCGCGCCACCGGAAAGCCGTTCGTGGTTGCCGTGAATAAAATCGACTCGGCGATGCAGGAAGCCAACGCCGCAACCTTCTATTCGTTGGGCGTGCCCGTGTTTCCGATTGCCGCCGAGCACGGCACCGGCGTGGACGATTTGCTCGACGAAGCCTTGAAACAGGTGCTCGGACACGCGGTCGAGGATCAGCCCGCCGAGAAGAAAGAAGTCGAGATTGCCATCATCGGCCGGCCGAACGTCGGCAAGTCCACGCTGCTGAACCGCCTGGCGGGTGAAGAACGTTCAATCGTTTCGCCCATTCCCGGAACCACTATGGACAACGTGGATACCGACGTGGTGCGTGACGGCCGCGTGTACCGCTTTGTGGATACCGCCGGGATCCGCCGCAAGGGCAAGACCAAGCTGGTAGCGGAAAAGCTAAGCGTGGTGATGGCCAGGCGCGGGCTGGAGCGCGCCGATGTCGCACTTTTGATAATCGACGGCGAGCACGGCGTGACCTCGGGCGATGCCACGATTGCAAGCTATGCCGAACAATCCGGCCGCTCGGTGATCATCGTCGTGAACAAGTGGGATCTCGCCGTCGAGGCAGCTCAGCGCGCCGAAGACGTCTCGGAAAAGAGCGCCCGCGGCAAAGCGAAACGCGCGGCGACAGGCGGGGCGAAACAGCGGCCTGTGGACAAACACAAGCTGCTCTTTGATTACGAAAAGATGGTCCAGCAAAAATTCAAATTCCTGAGCTATGCCCCGATTATTTTCCTCTCCGCGAAAACCGGCGAGCGGACCGAGAAATTGTACTCGCTGATCGACCACGTCGCTCAGTCGCGGAATCGCAAGGTCTCCACCGGCGAGCTCAACCGCTGGCTGAAGGAAGACGTGGACTTGCAGCGCGCCTCAAACCCGAAGGCCCGGCCAGTTCGCATCTATTACATGACCCAGGCGAAGACGGCCCCGCCGGTCTTCTTGCTCTTCACCAACCAGAAGAGGCCGCTGCACTTCAACTTCGAACGCTTCCTCGAAAACCAGTTGCGCGCAAAATGGGATTTCACTGGCACCCCGGTTCGTTTCATTCAGCGCTTGAAAAAGCGCGAAGATCGCTCCCCTGCCGGTGGCGACGAAGAATAAATACGTCGGCTTGTACCATTCGGAAACACCCCGTCGCGCCGTTCAAGTACTGTGGCTGCCCGTAATCCCTTCTGCTAAACTCACACCGTGAAAGCGGGAGTTCCCCTCCCCCGCGCTTTTCAAGGTGAACCGAACACGAAAATGAGCACCGCAGCCTCAGTCGCGGTTTCCGAGGAGCAGGACGAACGGTATTACCGCATCGGCGAAGTCAGCCGCATCACGGAAGTGCGCCCCTTTGTACTCCGATATTGGGAGGAAGAGTTCCCCATGCTGGAGCCGGTAAAAGGCCGCCAAGGCTATCGCCTCTACCGCCAGCAGGACGTGGACCTAGTGCTGAAGATTAAGCGCCTTCTTTACGATGAAGGCTTCACAATTGCCGGCGCGCGCCGCCATCTCCGCGACCTCGAAAACGGCGGCGGCCTCGAAGCGGCGGTTGAGGAGTTGACGGCATCCACCGTAACCGAAGGCGAAGCGGTCAAATTGAACCGCAAAATGCTGCTCGACCTTCGCGATTCCCTGCGCAGTTTCTTGACGCTGCTCGAAGGCAAGTGATACCGTGGAATTGGTTAGTTTGCGGCCGTTTGGCGTGACCGCTCCGGTCGGGACGTAGCGCAGCCTGGTAGCGCGCACGCTTGGGGTGCGTGAGGTCGCGAGTTCAAATCTCGCCGTCCCGACCATTTTTCCCTGCCAGAACAGTTCCCCGTGAAGGCATAGGTTCCTACTACAATAGATGCAGGGAGTGTGTGCTGACGTGAAAAAGGCGCGGGTGTTGTTGACGAATGATGATGGCTACCAGGCTTCGGGGCTGAAGGCGCTGGCGGAGGAGTTGCGCGCAATCGCGCACGTGAGCATTGTGGCTCCTAGCTGGGAGCGTAGTGGGGCTGCGCAGAGCCTGACGCTGCGGCAACCGATCGTATGCCACGCGACCGGGGAAAACGAGTGGGCTATCGACGGGACACCGGCCGATTGCGTGATCGTGGCGCTGCACAAACTGCTGAAGGAGCCGCCGGACCTGGTGATTTCGGGAATCAATCACGGCGCGAACCTGGGCGAAAACGTTTATTACAGTGGAACAGTAGGTGCGGCGCGCGAAGCGGTGATTCATCACGTGCCGGGCCTCGCGATATCGTTGTTCTCGAAACGGGCGAATTCGAATTTCGCGCCATCGGCGAAAATCGCTCGGCGCGCGGCGGAGCTGATCCTGAAGGAAGGCTTGCCACCGCAGGTGCTGCTCAACGTGAACCTGCCGGAGAACTGGAACGGTGGGGTGAAGTTCACGCGGCAATCGAAGAAAATCACGCGAACCGTTTTGCGAGAAGGCAAGGATCCGCGGGGGCAAGATTATTACTGGCTGAGCGAGCAGCGGATTGACAGCGCGACGGAGGTGGATGCCGAAACGGACTACGCCGCAATCTTTGCAGGTGAGGCGTCGGTCACACCGCTGCATCTCGACCCGACGCACACAGAGTCGCTTAATCATCTGAGCCATTGGGCGGCGTTGCTCGCTTCGAAATAGTCTCCACAAATATCTATCAGCGCACCAGAAATCCCTTTGCACGGTAGAATACCGGGGCCATGGCGGAGTCCTCTACTTACGATGTGGTTGTAGTCGGCGCGGGCGTGTTTGGCTCGTGGACGGCCTGGCATCTCGCCAAACGCAAGCTGAAAGTGCTGGTGCTGGATGCCTACGGCGCGGCGCACGCGCGGGCCAGCTCCGGCGGCGAGACGCGCATCATCCGGATGAGCTACGCGGCAGATGAGATCTATACGCGCTGGTCGCAACGATCCCTCGCGCAGTGGAAAGAACTCTCGGCGGCGTGCAGCCAGCCGCTGTTTCAGCAAACCGGCGTGCTTTGGCTCGAAGGCCCGGACGACCTCCGGCTTAGGGAATCGCAGGCCACCATCGAGCGCTGCGGCATCCCCCACGAGGTGATGGACAACGCGGCACTTACAAAACGCTATCCCCAAGTGAATTTCGATGGTGTCAGCCGCGGTTTGCTCGAGCCGGGCAGCGGCGTCCTGCTGGCCCGTCGCGCGGTGCAATCGGTGATGGAAGAAGCGAAAAAGAAACACGCTGAGTTCCTGATCGCCCATGCCATCACACCCGATGGTGGCGGAACGATCAGCAAACTCGCTACTTCGCGCTGCGGCGCCTTTTCCGCAGGGCAGTTCGTATTCGCGTGCGGCCCGTGGCTCGGCAAAGTTTTCCCCGAATTGCTCGGTCAACGCATCTTCCCCACCCGCCAAGAAGTTTTTTTCTTTGGCACTCCGGCGGGCGACGCACGTTTTGCCCCGCCGGCCTTGCCAACATGGCTCTTCAACAACGACGAAGTTTACGGAATGCCAGACATCGAGTCGCGCGGCCTGAAAATGGCCCGCGACGCCCACGGCGAACGAGTGGATCCCGACACGCAATCGCGAATCGTCAGCGCGGAAGGCGCGGAGTGGGCGCGAGACTATGTGGCGCGGCGCTTTCCGGCGCTCAAAAGCGCGCCGATCGTCGAGACCCGCGTCTGCCAGTACGAAAACACTTCGAACGGTGATTTCCTGATCGACCGCCATCCGGAGATGCACAACGTCTGGCTTGCAGGCGGCGGCTCCGGCCACGGCTTCAAGCATGGCCCGGCCCTCGGCGAATACTTGGCCGCACGGATTTGTGGCGAAGGAAAAGCGGAACCCCGCTTTTCCCTGGCAAGCAAAGCGACGCAGCAGAAACGCGCCGTTTTCTAGCGCCCCATACTCTCTCACGAAACTTTCGGCAATCCTTTACGTCTTTATGAAAGTAGGGGTTTGCCTCAAGCCTTTCCCACAGTCATTTCGACGATTCGGATCTAGGAGGAAGCATGCGAGGAGCACGAAGAGGAGCCGGGCAGGGTGTGCTGGCATTGCTGGGCCTGCTTTTGGCCTTGACGCTGCCGATGGCGGTGGCGGCCGCGCCCGCGGAGGAATTTCACGTGCCGGTCGAGTATTACAAGTTGCCGAACGGATTGCGCGTAGTGCTTTCGCAGGATCACACCGCACCGACGGTCTGCCTAGGCGTCTATTACCGCATCGGCTTCCGCATCGAGCCGAAAGACCGCACCGGCTTCGCGCACCTCTTCGAACACATGATGTTCCAGGGTTCGAAGAATCTCGGCAAAATGGAGTTCATAAAGCTGATACAGACCAACGGCGGAATCCTGAACGGCTCCACGCGCTTCGATTTCACGAACTACTTCGAAGTTGTGCCCTCCAACAAACTCGAAACGATTCTGTGGGCGGAAGCCGACCGCATGAGCGGCCTCGCGGTGACCGAAGACAACCTGAAGAACCAGCAGGGCGTGGTGGGCAACGAGGTAAAGGTGAACGTGCTGAACCGCCCGTATGGCGGCTTCCCGTGGATCGACCTGCCGATGGCCGCAAACACGAACTGGTATAACGCACACAATTTCTACGGCGACCTGACGGACATCGAGTCGGCAAAACTGGATGAAGTAAAGCAGTTCTTCGACACCTACTACGCGCCCAACAACGCCGTGCTGGTGATCGTCGGGGACTTCGAAAACGCGGACGCCAAGAAATTGGTGGAAAAATATTTTGCCGGGATCAAATCCACTCAGGTGCCTCCGCAACCTGACCTGACCGAACCCAGGCAAGAAAAAGAAAAGATCATCGTAAAGAAAGACCCGCTCGCGCCGCGACCTGCAATTGCCATTGGCTACCAGATGCCGGAGCGCAACACGCCCGAATACTACGCCATGGGCCTGCTGGAACAGATGCTGATCGAAGGCGACGACAGCCTGCTCCGACAGGAACTCGTACAAAAGCGCGGACTGACGGACAGCATCGAGGGCGGCATCAACATGCTCGGCAACATGTTCAACTACAAGGGCCCGATGTTGCTGGCGGCGGATATCACGTATGACCCGACAACCAAGCCGGAAACGGTAATCGGGGCCATAGATGCGGTGATCGAACCGCTCCGCACCAAACCCGTCGACCAGAAAACCCTCGACCGCGCGCGGGTGAAACTCCGCTCCAGCCTCTACGACACGATGGGCGAATTCGGCGGCTTCGGCTTGATGGATCTGCTCGCCAGCTTTGCTCTCTTCGACGACAATCCAGCCCGCGTGAACGACCTGGTGAGCCAATTCAACAAAGTCACGCCCGAACTCGTCCAGAAAACCGCGCAGGAATATCTGCGCTCGACGAACCGCACCATCATTGAATTGCAACCCGCACCGAAAGACGCCGCAGCGCCGGCGAAAAACCAGTAGGCAAGGAGAATGCAAATGAACACGACAATAAAAAAGCTGGGCCTGCTGGCAATGGCGGGAAGCGTTCTGGGAATCGCACCTGCCGTGGCGCAAAAACAAATGCCGCCCGAGGGTGGTCCGCCGAAAGCGTTCACGGTGCCGGCGACGGAAACCTATACGCTGCCGAACGGATTGAAAGTCACGCTGGTCCCCTATGGAATTATCCCGAAAGCGGCTATCAGCCTCGCGGTGGATGCCGGACAAATTAATGAAGGAAGCGGCCGCGTCGGCGTGGCCAGCCTGACGACCGACCTAATGAAGGAAGGTACGGAGAAACTGACCGCCCAACAAGTCGCGGAAGCCGCGGCGCGCATGGGCAGCACGCTGGAAATTCATGCCGGCACGGACCAGACCAAGCTGGGAATCGACGTCCTGCAGGAGTTCGCGCCCGATGCGGTGAAGCTGCTCGCCGACGTAGCCCAGCATCCGCGCTTGCCTCAATCTGAAATCGACCGGCTTAAGAACGACGCCTTGCGCCAGATCGCCCTGCAAAACTCCCAGCCGCAAACGATCGCCGTGGTGAGATTCCGGAAAATCCTCTACGGTGTTCATCCCTACGCGATGGTGGTGCCGGCCGAAGCCGACATCAAGAAATTGACCCTGCAGGACGTGAAGGATTTCTACGCCGGAAACTTCGGCGCGCAGAGGGCGCATCTGTATATCGCCGGAAAATTCGACGGGGCGGCGATCAAGCAAGCAATCGCAGAAAGCTTTGGGGGCTGGAACAAGGGAGCGGCCCGGATGGAAAATGTGCCGGTGCTGAAGCCGCAGCACGTGCTGGACTTGACGGACCGTCCGGGCGCGCCGCAATCCACGCTGATCGTGGGTTTGCCGGTGCCTCCCGCAACCAGTCCGGATGCGGTCGCGCTTGGTGTAACAAATGCGTTGCTGGGCGGCTCTTTCAATTCACGCATCACCGCAAATATCCGCGAGGCGAAAGGTTATACCTATTCCCCGCGCAGCGAAATCTCCCGCCGTTATCACGACGGATACTGGGCGGAAGTCGCGGACGTAACGACGCAATTTACGGGACCTTCGCTGAAAGAGATTTTTGGCGAGGTCACGCGCCTGCAGAAGGAGCCGGTCACCGATCCGGAATTGAAGGGAATCCAGAACTACCTTTCGGGAATCTTCGTGATCCAGAACTCCAGCCGCGGCGCCCTGATCGGGCAACTCGAGAATGTGGACTTTCAGGGACTTGGGGAAAATTACCTGAAGACGTATGTTGCGAAGGTGAACGCAGTCACTCCGCCGATCGTCCAGAAGACGACCCAGGATTACATCAAGCCGGAAGAAATGACCATCGTGGTCGTCGGCGACAAAGCAAAGATTGCTGACCAGTTGACGCCGTTTCAACCGTCAAAATGATGCAGCGATAGGCAGCCTAGGTTTTTTTCAAGCGGCGGCGGGAAGCGTCGGAAGCGCGCGCGGCGCTTTCCTTCCGCTTCGCTTTTTCGACGTACAGGTTCTGGTCGGCTTCCTTCAGAAGTTTCTCCACCCGCTCGCCCTCCCCGTGATAAACCGAAGCGCCAATGCTGGCGGAAAGAGGCGGGTGTTCCTGATCGGCAGCGAGCGTTTCGCGAATGCGGGCGGCCACCCGTTCGGCTTCTTCCTCCCGCGCTTCCGGGAGAATCAGCGCAAACTCATCGCCGCCATAGCGCGCTGCGGTATCAATCGCGCGGCAGTGGAATCGCAGGATATCCGCCACACGGCACAACGCGCGGCTGCCAACGAGATGGCCATAGGTGTCGTTGATCTTTTTCAGCCCATCAAGATCGAGGAGCAGCACGGCAAAAGGCCGGCCAGTGCGCAGCGTGCGCTCCGTCTCCGTGTCCAGAACATCCAGGAGCTTTCGGTAGTTGGCGAGGCCAGTCAGCGGGTCACTGGCCGCGAGGTGCCGCACCTGCTCAAAAACTTTCGCGCTATCAATGAGCGAACCGCCGAGCAGAATCGCATAGCTCATCACATTCATGGCCTGCGCGAAAACGAACGGGCCGTCCAGCAGCTTGATCGACTGGCAAGCCGCGAGCTGCGCCGCCAGATTCAGCCAGACCGCCAGGTATACGGACTTGTCGAAACCGGAATCCTGCAAATACTTGCGCCGGCGGTAGCCAAACAAAGCAATGAGGAAAATGACCGCGGGAATCAACTGCAGCGGATTCGGGATAAATGCTTCGGGTTGCCGCGAAACCTCGGGCGGAAGCCTGCGCAGCATGGCCGTAATCAGATACGTCAGCGCGAGCACAGCGAACAAGCCGCCGGCAATCTCCATTTTTGGATGGCGCGAACGGGGTCGGAAGTGCTCCACCAGCAGGGCCATCGCGAAAAGCAGGGCCAGCAGTAGGCGGCTGATCCACCAGGCCACCGGCGCCCACAGGAACCAGATCTGTGACTCGTGGATGAGCTGGAAAAACAGAATGCTGGAGGCGATGAGGGTCGCGCCGGAAAGCAGGAAGCCGGAGCCGAGAATCAGCGAAATGCGATCCTGAGTTCCCTGGAAGCGGACCAGCGCGACGGCGGCAAACACAAACGCGAAAATACCGGTAGTAATTTGCAGATAGCCCTGCAGGATCGGATTGGGCCGCAGCGAAATTTCGCGCAGCCAGTCCGCAGCCAGGAAAATCAGCAGGAATCCGGCCGCGTGCAGCAGGATACGCTGGAACTGGCGCCGCTCGAAGATGTACGAAATATCGCTCATAATTTAGCCCGGTTTCAGCCGGGCCAACCTCATCCTTTGTATATTCTATTAGACGCTAAAGCGTAAAGGGGTGTTACCTTCGAAATGCGCGTTGTGAGCCAAGAGGTATACGCTGTGGAAAATCAGCCGCACTGTACGAGAGGACAGGGGATGCGCCCTTTTCCGCCGAAGAGCCCCGCGAAAAACGCGGAAATTAAAGCTTGCGCGGAAAAGGAAGATTGCGCAATATGGCAGTATTGAAACGGTTCAATAAAAGGCATTCCTTGACGAAGCACACTGCCAGAGCCAAGCCAGCGGCGCGGACCACGCAAAGCAAGCCGGGCGAACACACCCTGCAGGAAATCCTTTCCCAGCCGCGCATTTGGAGCGAAACGGAAACTCAACTCCGCGAAGCCCGGCTGCTCGAGAAATTCTCAGATCTCTTTTCGCCCCGCAGCCCGTGGCTTTTTGTCGGCTGCGGCTCGAGCTACTACCTCTCCAGGCTGATCGCCGCCCTTTGGACCAAGCACTTTTACATCCCCGCGACCGGCGTGCCGGCCTCCGAACTGCTCTTTGCCCCGGAGGAAACACTGCGGCGCCTGGGCGCGGAACAAGTCGTGCTGATGTCGCGCTCCGGCGAAACCACCGAGGTGCTGCGCGCGGCGGAATTGCTGCAGAAACACCAGACTATCCAAACACTGGGAGTCACCTGCAACCCGCAAAGCCCTCTGGAAGGGCTGTGCACGCATTCCTTCAAGCTCACCTGGGCAGATGAAAAAAGCACGGTGATGACCCGATCGTTCAGCGCGATTCTTCTGGCATTCCAGAGATTGGCCCTGCAATTCGTGGGTGACAACCAGTTTTCCGGGGCGCTCGATCAATTACCCCAGCGCGGGCAGGAATGGCTGGACAGTCACGCGAAAAGGATTCAGCAGTTCGCAAGCACGAAGAAATTTGACGACTATGTCTTTCTCGGCCAGGGCGTCCATTACTGGCTCGCGCAAGAGGCGGGGCTGAAGGTGACGGAGATGTCCTCTTCGTATGCGCAGGTCTATCACTCGTTGGAATTCCGCCACGGGCCGCGCTCAATTGCCGGGCCGAATACTCTCGTCACCTTTTTTATCTCCGAAGCGGCTGCAGAGGAGGAAACGCTCCTGGTGAGAGAACTCAAGGAACTGGGCGCGGGAATTTGCGTGATCGTGAATCGTGCGACGCCGGAACTTAAAAAGTACAGCGACCTGCTCATCGAACTCGCGCTTGATGGACCGGAGTTTGCACGGTACGCTGTGACCGCAGTTCCCGCCCACCTGATGGGAACCGCCATCGGACTCCGCAAGGGGCTCAACCCGGACGCGCCGAAAAATCTCACGCGCGCCGTGGTGCTGGGCTCCAACGGCAGCGCGCCGCCGAAAAGGAGAGGTGCTTGAGCGAACAAGCTGGCACCACCGACGCCGGACCCCGCCTCCGTAGAACTCTCACCCTCTGGAATCTGATCGTCATCGGCATCGTAATCATCCAGCCGATCGCCCCGATGGGAATATACGGGGTGATCAACAACGCTGCTGGCGGTCACGTCGTCACCACAATTTTGATCGCGCTGGTCGCCATGTTTTTCACGGCGATCAGCTACGGAAAAATGGCGCGGGTATATCCGAGCGCCGGTTCGGCGTACACCTACGTGGGCCAGGAAATTCACGCTGGCCTCGGCTACCTGACGGGCTGGGCCATGGTGATGGACTACATCCTCAACCCGCTGATCTGCACCATCATCTGCAGCAAACTGACGCAGAACATCCTGCCCGAAATCCCCTACTGGGCCCTGGCGATATTCTATGCGGGATTTTTCTCGTTGCTCAATCTGGGCGGCGTGAAAACCTCGGCGCGCATTAATGAAGTGCTGGCAGCCGGGATGACCGTGGTCGTAGTGATCTTTTTCGCATTCGTGATCCGCTTCGTTCTGGGATATCACCAGCGCGGCCCAGGTTTCTTCACCGAGCCCTTTTACAATCCGGCGACGTTTAACCTTAGTGCCATCGGGCGTGGGACGTCGCTCGCAGTGCTCACCTATATTGGCTTTGACGGCATCTCCACCTTTTCCGAAGAAGTGGAAAACCCGCGCCGCAACATCATGCTCGCCACAGTGCTGGTATGCGTTGTAGCCGGCGTTCTCTCCGCCGCGGAAGTTTATGCCGCCCAACTCGTCTGGGGCTCCAAACCGTTTCCGGCTGACAAAGTCGAATCCGCCTTCCCCATCGTGGCCCAGCAGATCGGTGGATTCTTCCTTTTTCACCTGCTGAACTTTACGGTGCTCATTGCCAACATCGGTTCGGGCATCGCTTCGCAACTCGCAGCCGCCCGCTTGCTCTACGGAATGGGTCGAAACGACGCGATCCCCAAAGGCTTTTTCGGCAAAATCGAAGAAAAGCGCCGAATCCCCGCGAATAATGTCATGCTGATTGGCGCCGTCGCCTTGATTGGCGCGTTTCTAATCACATACGAGCGCGGCGCGGAAATGCTGAATTTCGGCGCCTTCATCGCCTTCATGGGAGTGAACGCGGCGGCCTTCGTCCATTATTACCTCCGTTCAACCGAAAGAAAACTCGGCAACCTGCTGATGCCGCTCATCGGTTTCGTGGTCTGCGGCGTGATCTGGTGGAGCTTGAGTCCCCCGGCGAAAATTGCCGGTACAATATGGCTTGCGTTGGGCGTCGCCTACGGAGTTTGGAAGACCTCCGGATTCCGCAAGGAAATGTCGTTCGAAATTCCACCGGAAGAGTAAAAAGCACTTCCTAGACCGGGCTTCTCGCAATATTCTGATGTGGCGGTTAGTTCACCTCCCTCACCAACTCAGTGGTTAATCTCCATTCTTTTGGATTTGCTATTTGATGGGCTGTGGCCGGATGATAGGCGCGCGAGGCGGGGAATGAACGCACAGAACAGGCGCGGGCTGGTCACCATGCGGGATGTCGCCAAGGCCACGGGATTTTCCCCCGCGACGGTTTCCATCGTCCTGAACAACGCGCCGCTCGCCCGTTACATCGCCTCAGGCACGAAAAAAAAGATTGAAGAAACCGCGAAGCGTCTCGGTTACCGTCCGAACGCCATGGCCCGCTTTCTGCGAAGCAAGCGCAGCCAAAGCATCGGCGTGATGCTGACCGACGTCACCGATCCCTTCTGCACGCCGATTTTGCGCGGCATCGAAAACGCACTCTACCCGCTTGCCTATCTTCCTATCTTTGCCGATGCCCATAACCAGCGCGAACGATTCGAACGCTACCTGGAAATGCTTCTGGAGCGCCACGTGGACGGCCTGATCGTGGTCGCCAACTGGCTGCTCGTGGACATTCACGTTCTTGCGGACCTGAACAAAGCGGAAGTCCCCACGGTGACGATCGGCTGGGAAATTCCCGGCAACCGCGTGAGCTTTGCCATGGTGGACAACGAAGCCGGCGGGCGCATGGCGTTGGAGCACCTGTATCAACTCGGACACCGCCGGATTGCCTTTATCCTCGGGCCGAAACGCCTGATTGACAGCGCGCCGAGGTGGCGGGGAATTCAGAAATTCGGGCAGTCCGTGAAACTTGAGATCGATTCCTCGCTGGTGACGCGTTTGCCGGACGTGTTCGACGCCAATGCCAGCTTCGAGCACGGTTATCGCCTGACCGAGGAGTTGCTGCAGAAGAAAAAAAAGTTCACGGCGCTGCTGGCGTTCGACGACCTTACCGCGCTCGGCGCGATCCGAGCGCTGGCCAAAGCCGGCATGGGCGTGCCCGAGCAATGCTCGGTGATTGGCTTCGATGACGTGGCCATTTCCGGCCTGTCGGTCCCTTCGCTTACGACGGTGCGCCAGCCGCTTGAAACCATGGGAGGCGCGGCCGTGAACATCGTGATGGAAGCCATCAAAGCGGGCCACGAAAACCGCGACTGGAGCGCCGTTGCGCAGAAACTGCACGCGGAATTGGTGATTCGAGATTCAACACAAGCGATCTGACAAATTCTGGAAGCCACAAAAAAAAGGCGCGAGACTGTCGTCTCGCGCCTTTCCGTTTTGAATCGTCAGCGATTATTGTGCCGTAGGCGGAATGAACACCGCCGCGGGCGTGAGGAATTCCACTTCCTTGAGATCGGTCTTTACCTTCATGCTCTGGAACTTCCCTTTTGCCCCGCCGTTACCCGCAAAGGTCAAAAGGTATTGGTTGCTAAGGTGCACGGAAATCTCATCCAGATACGGCTTGATCGAAACTGGCATCTGCGTACCCAGAAAATACGATTCCGCGCCGGTGTCCTGGGAAAGTTTGTCCAGATTGTTCTGCGCGTTGTTCCCAAGTCGGAACGAATGCCCGCGGTGGCTTGCGCTCGGATAGTAGATTGTCCAAATATTTGTGTTCTGCCGTTCCGCCCGCGAGATCAGCGGATCCAGGTCGGGATAAAACGGCCCAAATCCGGGCCCGCGGAAAAAGTCGATGCCCGACGTAATTAGAATCACGGAGCGGCGCGGTCCGGTATTCGGCCAACGCTTCAGCAGATCGATCGTGCCGAGATACGGGCTCGAGCCGATCGAACCGAGGCCGATGGGGAGGCGCAGAGCTTTAGCCGCCAGTGCGTGGTCAGGCGTGAAGTCTTGCATCACACGCGTGCCGTTATTCGTGAGGTAGCCAACCATGACGGATGTGGAAGGCGGCTGCGCCATGATGAATTCGCGCAGATAGTCCCACTGGCCGCCGGCCGAGGTATCGATGGAATCGTCAATCAGGATGGCCAGGAAGAGCGAATCGCCTTTCTTCCAATCGCCAATCTGCTTGCGATCTTTTCCCTGATACAGCTGAACATCGTCCTTCGGGATGTTCGAAACATCGGCGTCTTTCTTGCCCACCGCGGTGACGGTGAAGGTGGCGTTCCCAGCAGCCGCCTGCGATTGAGCGTTTGCCAATGGAGCGAAAAGTAAAGCTGCGGTAACCACCGCACCAAGGAATGTACTAAGTCTGGGTTGTTTCATAAATAAATCTCCTCTTGTGTTGCTTCCCAGTTAGATGCAGCGACGGCCCAAAACATATATCACGATTTGGTAAAAAGTCAGCGGTTATAATCCCGGTGGAGTGCCTGGACCCCTTTGTTCACCGTTGGCGCGACTTTTTGAACGCCGGCGTGTTCAACAGTGTTGCGGACCACTCCGGGTGAACCTCCGAGATGCCACTCGGCAACCGCTCGAGGATCCATCTTCGGATGCCCTTCGCGATTCGAGGCATACCAAGGCGCGGCACTTCCCTATTCTCTTTAGTGGGACTCCGCTGCAATCTTTGCAGGCTATTATCCGGCGACACCTGAATTAGAATAGGGCCACGAGTGGCGGTCGCACTTTTGCCCCTTCGCGGAGAGCCGAATAGATATGGCGCTGATGCGGTCGGTCCTGCTTGCCGCTTCCCAGAACAGATGGCTGCGGGAAAACGCGGTCAACTATCCATTTGTGCGGCGAAGCGTCTCACGATTCATGCCTGGAGAAAGTCTTGACGCGGCGATGGAAGCGGCGCGCCGTCTTGAACTAAAGAACATCGGCAGCGTCTTTACAAATCTGGGCGAGAACGTCAAGGACCGCGCCGAGGCACTACAGGTGACCCAGCATTACGTCGAGGTCCTGCAGCGTATCCATGAAACCGGCTTGGAAACGGAAGTATCGGTCAAACTGACGCAACTCGGCCTCGATCTCTCGCCCGATTTCTGCTTTGAAAATTTGGACAGGATTATCGCCGGAGAAAAGAAGGACGCCATCGTCTGGGTGGACATGGAAGCAAGCCCTTATGTCGCGGCAACGCTGGACATTTACAAGCGTGCTCTCCTGAAATATCCAAACGTTGGCATTTGCCTCCAGGCCTATTTGTATCGCACGCAGAAAGATATCGAGGCATTGCTGCCGATACAGCCTTCGATACGTCTGGTTAAAGGCGCCTACAAGGAGCCACCCGAGATCGCTTACCCGAAAAAACAGGACGTGGACGAGAATTACTTCTCGCTGGCAACCGCAATGATGGCGGCGCAAGCGGCAGGCCGCTGCATTCGGGCAGCGTTCGGCACGCATGACATTAAATTGATCAGGCGGCTTGCGGAACATGCCTCCCAGAACGGATTTGCCAAAAAGGATTTCGAAGTGCAGATGCTCTACGGAATCCAGCGTGAAGAGCAAGAGCGCTTAGCGCGCGAGGGTTATCGGTCCGCGGTCTTGGTGGCATACGGGACGTATTGGTATCCGTGGTTCGTGCGCCGCCTGGCCGAGCGGCCGGCGAATTTGTGGTTCATGGCGCGAAATTTGTTTGCTTCCTGAAATTGGGTGGGGGTGAGGAATGCGAAGATTGCGTGCTTTGTTGGTGATTGCCGCAGCCGTGCTTCTTTCGGCCGTAGGTAGACCCGAGTCCGAGTGGAAACAGCTTTTCAACGGCAGGGACCTGACCGGCTGGAAGCACGTAGGGCCAGGCGATATGACAGTGACCGACGGGCTAATCGAAACGCATGGCGGCATGGGGCTGTTGTATTGGACGGGCGGCAAAATTGGTCACTGCAAATTGCGCGTGGTTTTCAAGATGCGCGATTTCAACGACAACTCCGGCGTATACATTCGTATCCCCATCGAGCCGCGCGAAGCATGGATGCCGGTCCACTACGGCTACGAAGTGCAGATTGACAATCATCCCGAAACTTCCGGAGAAGACGAATATCACATGACGGGCACCCTCTACTCGCTCACCAAGCCGCTCGCGAAACCAGCCAAGCCCGGACCCGAATGGAACACGATGGTGATCACCATTGACGGTCCGCACACAGTCGTTGAAGTGAACGGCGCGAAAGTGACGGACTATCACGAAGGCGACCCAGTCCCCCCGCGGAAGTTCGATTTTGAACCTCAGGTCGGCCCAAGGCCGGACGAGGGTTATTTTGGCCTCCAGAATCACAGCAAAAACGATGTAGTGTTTTTCAAGGAAGTAAGCATCCAGCCCCTGCCATAGCGAACGATACGCAAAGTAGATCTCGAAACACGGAGACAATCATGAGCAGAAAACAGTGGAGCCGCAGATCGTTTCTGCAAGCGGGCGCGGGAACGACCGGCGCAATGATGGCGGCAAGAAGCATTGCGCTCGAACCGATGAAGATTCCCGGCGCGCTGGAAGGGGCGGCGCTTGAACGCATTCGCTTCGGAATCATCGGCATCGGCATGCAAGGCTCCGGGCTGCTTACCACGGCGGTCGCTCTGCCCGGCACGGAATGTGTGGCAGCCTGCGATCTCTACGACGGGCGGCACACGCTGGCCAAGGAAATCGCCGGCCCCAAAATCAAAACTACGCGGCGTTACCAGGATTTGCTGGACAACAAGGAGATCGATTGCATCATTGCGGCGGTGCCAGACCACTGGCACAAGCAGGTGGTCGTGGATGCTGTGAGCGCGGGTAAGGATATTTACTGCGAGAAGCCGATGTCCCACAGCGCCGAAGATGGCGTCGCCATGGTGGCCGCAGCGAAAAAATCAGGCCGCATCGTGCAGATCGGGTCGCAGCGTGTAAGCTCCGTTATCTGCGCTAAAGCGAAAGAACTGCTCGCCAAAGGAATCATCGGCGAACTCAATCTTGTCGAAGGCTCACTGGGACGCAACGACCCGACCGGCGCGTGGGAGTATCCACCCCCGTTTGATCTTTCCCTGCAAACGCTCGACTGGGACACCTGGCAGGGCACGGTCCCCAAGCGCGAATTCGACCCAAAACTCTTCGCACGCTGGCGCTGCTGGAAGGAATACGGCACGGGCGTCGCCGGCGACCTGCTCGTGCATCTCGTCAGCGGGATGAACTATATGCTCGGATGGAATGAGCCGCCGGCCCGCGCCACCGCCGCCGGAGGTATTTTGCGCTGGAACGACGGCCGCAACATGCCGGACGTGCAGGCAGTGATTTACGAGTATGGAAAAATTCCCGTGTATCTGCGCCTGAACCTCGGATGTGAAACCCCGGAGGTTTACCGCTTCCAGGGTTCAAAGGGAATCCTGGAGGTCACCGAAAACGCGATCGCGTATTTCCCGCAAAGCGGCGAAGACACTTCCCCCAGCTATTACGCAAACGGCTTCCCCCATGAGATGCGCTCTGCGTATTACAAAAAGTGGCATGCCGACAACGATCCGTCCCCAGGCAAGGAACCGATCGCGGAAGGCTATACCTACAAAGGCGATTCGTGGGACGACCTGCGGCCGCACATGTGGAATTTCCTGCAAGCCGTACGCACCCGAAAGCCAGTGACGGAAGACGCGGTCTTCGGCCACAACGCCGCACTGGCCTGCCACATGGCCAACGAATCCTACTTCCGCAAAAACACCGTAACGTGGGATGCGGTAAGCGGTCAGATTAAAGGATGACTTTTTGACTGCGGGAGCGAAGCTCCTGCTTTTACGGCGTAAACGTTAACGCCAAACCTAACATTCGCCTCAACGCTTCAATCTCAAAAGCGGTGGCTTCGCCATCGCACTCAAAAAAAGGCGGGCACCTATTTGGCTCGGCGAAATTCCACGTAATCCCGCCCATGGTACAGCCGATAATTCCCCACCCCGGACGCAGCCGTAAACTGCAGGGGCACCGGCCGCTTCATTTCCGTATCTTTCACTGAAGCCGCCTGCAGAACATCATTTGCGCCAATGTCCATCACCACAAATTTATTGCCTTCCAGAAACCCGATGCCATATGCACCCGGCTTCAGCGTCTGCCCGCCAATCTCAATGGGCACTTCGTTGATCAGATACGCCTGATACTTTTCCCGGATCGCGGTGGAATAGCCGGAACTATCCACAAGCCCCGCGAAAACAAGTAACCCGTCCGCGTAACGAACTCCGCCCGTGTTGCGAGCCTGCACGGGCGCGATCTGCCCGCGGAAAAATACCTTCTCCGGCAACAATTTATTGCCAACATCTGCGGCCGTAAGCAGGCCTTCCTTGACCGGCGCGGAATTCGTGGCCGCTTGCGGCTGGGCGAGCGAAACGGCAGCGGCGGCCAAAAGGATGGCCGACAACAGACAGACCAACGTGCGAAACCTCATTAGACTCTCCTTTTGCAAGAAAGCAGATTTGTGAATGGCACGATT
>Ga0210410_10001717_pt1 | contig 20251 bp, 18 predicted proteins | sample IncBWC4MmetaG_FD_161058 | JGI IMG/M metagenome (GOLD analysis project Ga0210410, IMG submission 161058) | Forest soil microbial communities from Barre Woods Harvard Forest LTER site, Petersham, Massachusetts, United States - Inc-BW-C-4-M | ecosystem: Environmental > Terrestrial > Soil >... | reverse complement strand
TGCGAGGCCATTCCCTTCTGGGGAACGAGGATGTTTTTCTCGTCCTTTTTCCCGTTTCGCAGCAGACGTTCCGACCGCACGACCATTGCATGCGAAATCGGACGATCGGGGCGCACGGAGAAGGCCGGCACCTCTCGAGGCGCGACATTTCCGTCCGGCAGTATGGGCTCGCGAATCGCAATCTCAATCCGGTAGGGATTCGGCTGCTCCACAACCGGGAGCGGCGGGCGCTCCGGCTTTTGGCCCAATTCGAGTCTCCTCCAATACCCAAGCCCGGGTCGCGGAATGTTGTGCTTCTCGCAGAGCTTCGCAAGACCCACGTCCGAATAACCGAACTCCTTCGCCAACCGGTGCATCGGGGTCGTCCAGACCCGTTCGTACAGTTCCTCGCGCAGAAATACTTTTGTCGTTGGTTGCATGGGTATCTCCAAAGAGGATGAAAACTCCTGCGTTCGCGGCAAGGCTTTCCGTTCTTCAAGGAATCGGTTCTTCAAAAGTGCAAGTTCCTGCCGACACCTTCGGAATTCGTAGTTGCTCATCCCAATGGTCTTCTCCGCGGCGCGGACCGTGGCAGTTCGCTGAATCGCGTGTACGACGCGAATGAGATTAGGTTTCGTCTGTAGTACAAACTGCTCGAACTCGCGGACGTATGCTTTTAGGACAGGATCCTCTGCGTCGAACCTTCGACGACACTCTTCCGCAAAGGCACTAGAGTGGCTGCGAAGATACGCTTCGTCGACCTCACCGGCCGGCTCCGGACCGCCTTCGTTTTCTTGAAAGTTCGCGATGCTTACATTTCGAGGATTGCAAAGAGGATTCCGCCTCTGCCTCGCAAGAATCGTGCTCAACCGATTTGCGAGGCAGAGATTGATAAAGTTGTGGAAGCGCCCTGCGGTTGCGCCAAAATGCCGAACCGGATCAAAGCACTGGATTACGTCCGTGCACCCGTCCGGCCTCCCGTTCATTCCCCTCCGGCGAAATCGGCTGTCCGGCGCCAGCGTGCACAGATAAACCAACAGATCCTGCTCCAAGTCGAGGATCGTATCCAGGCTGAACCTTTGCCGCACTCGCCGCGTCAGCCAGTGTCGCACCCGCAGCGGATACCGCTCGAAGAACTCGCCAAAATCCTTCGGGACAATGAATCCGTCCTCACCCACGTAGTGGCCATCGGCGCTTACTGTGAATGGCTCTGGTCCACCCGCGCGGCGGTCCCACACTCGGGCGGTAGTCGCTGTAGCCAGAGTTGGATGCCCCTAAAGGTCTATGCGGCAGTCCCGGATTCTGTCTCACTTTCCTACGATTGAGCCGCAGCAGTCCTTTTGCGCTTCCCTCCGCTTTCCTTGTTCGCCTTCGCTCGCACACCGCCGCGCCACCCGCGGACTCGTGTCACGGCGGTTGCCATGCGCTCCGGCTCGCTGATCTGTTCCCTTTCGTTCTCCTCGAGGCGCGGTCCTTTGGTTCCCCTGCCTCAAGTGAGGGAACCAAATCCCCGCCGAGGAGAACGAAAGATGAAATCAGAACAAATCAAGGAAATCGCGGAAAGAGCCACGGAGCAGCTCGTTGCTGCGCTAAACGCCGGTCACAGCGAGGTGCTTAAGGGCTACCTCAAGGCCATTGGGCGGTTCCACCGCTACAGTCTCTACAACGTCATGCTGATCGCTTCGCAGAAGCCCAATGCCAGCTACGTCGCCGGCTTCCGTACCTGGAACGAACTCGGCCGGTTCGTGAAGAAGGGCGAAAAAGGCATCTTGATTCTAGCTCCCATCGTTCACCGCAAAGCGGGGAAAGAAGAGGATCAGGAAGAATCATCCCCTTCTGTTGCAGGTTTCCGGGCTGCTTACGTGTTCGATGTGAGCCAGACCGATGGCAGGGAACTGCCTCAGATCGGCACCGTGCATGGTGATCCGCGCGAGTATACCGAACGTATTCGTAGCTTCGCGAGTGTACAAGGAATTGCCGTGGAGTATTCCGAGCAGATCGCGCCTGCGCGCGGTGTATCATGCGGTGGAAAGATCGCGCTGCTTCCGGGCCAGTCGCCGGCTGAAGAGTTCTCAACGCTCGCTCACGAAATCGCGCACGAACTCTTGCATCGCGGGGATCGCCGTTCTGCCACTTCGCGTCGAATTCGAGAGACGGAGGCTGAAGCGACCGCCTTTGTCGTGTGCCATGCCATTGGTCTCGAAACTGGGTCCGCAGCCAGCGACTACATCCAACTCTGGAATGGAGACGCACAACTCCTGACGGAAAGCCTTGCCTACATCCGGCAGGCAGCTTCACAAATCCTGACGGCACTCACTGATGTGTGACTGCCGGAGTCCAAAAGGCCGTGAATGGCATGATCGGCACGCAATACTACGGTTCGCAACACCCTTGTACCGGGCTTCTGGCGTAAAACGCCGGCGCCGGAAGCAAGAGCTCTATGATGGTGGCGGTGTAGCGTGGAACAAACAGACTAGCAATCAATCAGTTTCTGGAGTACAACTAACACGAAATTTGTGGAAGGTGGGCAAAGATCGTCGCCCGTAACAAGGATGGAGGATCTGTTATGTCCAACCCGAAGAATTATCGCATCCCTTCTTTTGCGTTTCTATTGACCCTCCTACTAGTCAGCGCTCTGCTTCCTCTAGCTGCGTACTCATCAACATGTACGGGCGCTGATCCCTGCCACGCATGCAAGAACTGCAAGTATTGCAAGCATTGTGCTAAAGAAGGAGGAAAGTGTGGGGTCTGCAAATAGATAGACCCTCCACAGTCGAGCAACTCGACATGGTTTGGTCGCCGTCTCTAGTCGGGGTCACTTATAAGTGCCACGGCTATTCCTCAAGGAGATTTTTGCGATCGTAAGTTCTAGGTCAGTTGGTCTCAGCTCTACTCGGTTCTACTTCTTTGCCTTCAGCATCACTTCGCAAGCATCTTTTATGGCATTCCCGAGCTCTCTCGTTGAGTTGCTGAATATATCGTCTCCGTCGCGATTGAACACCGCTATCTTATTGCGATGGGCCAATAGGCCCTTACCGCCTTCGTGGTCGAGGGTCAGCACAAAATCTGCTTTTCCCAGATTGTTTGTAACAGTCAATTGAGGACACCGTTGATTTATAGTTTTGATGATTTCTGCCGTTTGCGGGCGAGCGCCACCCGCGAACGAACTAGCACCACCCCAGCCGTTCTTGTTTCCGCCCGCCCCGCCGCTTCCGCGTGTCTCCCAAGATTGGCTGTCGGTCACGAATACACGGACTTTGCCATCACTGGGATCGGGGGCCAGCGCTGTGGGATCCGGTGAGGTGGTAATTGAGACTGCATCCAACATCGCCGCGACTACTTTTGAGGAAACACTCGACTTCTTCAAATCCAGGAGATCGGCGTCCGATAATTGAAAATCGCAACTGCTGTGTTTGATTCTCGCGATGATGATGTCATCATCCAATCCTAGTTTTGTCATCTCGACGATTCGCGCATTTGTCATTTTTACTGATGATTGCGCTGACTGCGTTATCGCGGGAGTGGAAGCGGTTACCGCAACCGGTTGCTCGGACTGTTGAGAGTGGGCCTGAGAAGCCCAGACAAAGAGTCCAAACAGGTAAATGCAAGCGATACGGACTGGGGGCATGGATTCTCCTTTGAGGTACTTGCATGGATGGTACCACGCCAGTACCCCGACACATGACAAATGCCACCCGCGCTGTTTCCAATTGATACTCCGTTCCTTTGCATGTCCCCAACTCACTGAAATCGAATGGGAAAGGCATGTTTGGACGAACTGCGAGCGTTCCTGGCGCGGGTGGCGAATTGGCCTGCTGGTTCTGACCTCAAGCGAACTCTCACAAAATCACGATGCCGTAAAATCGCGTTTCTGTGCGGAGGCTACCCTTGGTTTGTGGTCTCCCTGCCTTATGGGAAGAGTAGACAGCCTCCACTAGCGGAACATGCTGTTGTGATGAGCTAAATATTCGCGCGAGGGCAAGCTACTGCGGTCGCGTGGCAACCGCAGCTCTCTTCCCTCCAGATGATAGTATTCTCGCCCGTTCTCATACTCTTCTCGAATTCGACTGCTGACGACCACCCTCAACTGATTGGCGTCAACCGTTAAGTATCCTTGATCGAACAATGTGTGCAGGTCACTCCGCAACAAGAGGCCATTCTCAGCTTCATGGGGACCACCCGAGCTGTAAGGTTTAATGTGAGCAGCCTCCAATACTGGCAGAGTGCGTTCGCCCGTGATTGCACACCTTCGCTCATACGCATCGGTCACGACCACTCTAAAGATGCCTTGGCCAAGTCGCGGACGGACCATGATCGGCTCCCCAAAGCGAGCGGGTTGGACCGCCGCGAGAGTCGCTGGCCCGGGATCGTAGTTATCCGTCACCCGCGCTGCCAATCGCTCCGTTACCGCCTCCCAAAGGGCCATGCCTGTGGCTCCCTCTTCATTCTGGTAACCCTTCCCTTGGACAATATTGAGGCTGAAATCTGAGGGGACCGGAATCCATTCCTCTTCCTTGAAGAAAAATGGTTCCGCCAAGAGTATGCAACCGATCTGCGGATTATCCATGGGTCCGATCGGAATGCGTCTGTATTTCGCAATCCGTTCACGCATCTCGAAAAGTGACCCGACTCCATTGCCTTCACCGAAGGCCTCCCACGCTAGGGAGATCGGCAAATGGACGAAGCGGGTAAAGAAGCCGCCACCGGCGATGAAATTGCGTGGCGAATGCAGCTTGAAGAGCAGCATTTCACCGGCGTTGAGAGCCTTGAATGACGCCTCGGGCGACGGCCGCCAAAAATTCACTTCAACAACCTGTGGTTTGGAAGCATGTAATTGAAACCAATCGTAATCGGTGACGGCAACGAAGAAATTCATCGACCGGCTCTCAGCAAAACGGCAGTGCGGTGGAAATCGAGAAAATGGCGCTGGCCCTCGCTAAACTCCCCTGCATTGAATATCCGCTCCGTTTCGACGCCCATTTTTTGCAGGGATGGTTTGTGAGCGACTGGTGAGATGATAAGCGTCCCAGAATCCTCGAACCCTATGAATCCCCGGTCGAACAAATGGTCGATACTCGGTGTCAGCAGTAAGCCGTTCTCCCCGTCCAGACGCTCTTCATTGGAAGAATCCCTCCAGGGCTTGCAGTGACTCGCCACTAAGTGAGTCGGAGTATCAACACCTGTGATTCGACAGCGGGCTTCGATCCGCATAACGCGTTGCTTGAAGAGGCCTTGCCCGCGGCGAGCTCGGACAAGCGCTTCTCGGTCTGTCTGCTTTACGGACGAGTCAGTCTCGATCTGTTGTTCCAGCTTGCTCTCCCAAACGTCAAGGTCGTCGCCTGTTACGATTCTTCCGTTCTCGATGATGGAACCAGCTCCGGTAGCTTTAATTAGTGAACGAGCCTCTTCTCCGATCAAGCCGCTCAAAACCTCGGCGAAGTCCTCTGAGAGTTCAGTTAGATAGATTGACTGGATCCCGTTTCCGTTTGCTTGGAGAGGAGAATATCGGTCAGGCAAAACCGCCCTCAACACCCCCATGTGATCCTTGGGGCGGATCTTGTTCGAGAGCTGAGAAAACGAGACGTTAACCCTCCATCCGATGTTTTCCCAATTCTGACCCACCGACCCAAACTCACTAGGCTTCGGGCACTCCCAACAATACGATCGCGCAATCCCGATTGCAGCCACTCGAGTATCTGCGAAGGAAAATATCAGATCGCCGGGTGAGACTTCTCGCATGGATTCGTAGAAAGGATTGCGCGCACCATTGGCATTCCGCTTGGGAGACCAGAGATAACCCCCTGCGATCTCTTGGTGGAAAGTTTGATTCTGGTTGACCCACCAATATCGCATCTCGACTCCACAACACAATCTAAGTCACCGTCCCAAATTGAGGCCCTGAGTGGCTGACGAGAATACTCTTTATCCAGGGAGTATATTCGCTTCCGGCCTAGCCTGACGACCGTTGTTATGATCGATCGTCACAATTCTCTCCCTACACCCCTCAGCGGCTGACGACGTAGAGTAGGCCTGTTCTGCCCGTCGTGGCTCATCACGGATCGAACATCGAGATTTGTCTTGCCGCCCCAGTCTGCAATCCCGTGTCCCCCCAGAGGTGACGGAATAGTTCGATCGTCGCAGGACCGTGCCCAGCATAGTGATTGTTCGCAAACGCCAGAATCATGATGCGTCGCTCGTGAACTTTCTTCAGCAGCTTCACCCATTCGAAGAGGTCCCCCTGCCGATCCACGATCACCTTATCCCAGGTGGTCGTCGTCTCTTCGATGCCTTTCCGGTCGCCCAGCCAACGCACATACGTGAAGTCGGCCGTAATCAGATCCAACTGGTTTTTCATCTCCCAGGGACGAGGCATCCAACCCTGATCGATGAGCGCCAGCGCAACGTCGTGCTGCCGCAGCACATCTACAAAACGCTCCTCCAGCCACGCTTTGTTTCGAATCTCGACCGCGAATTTGTATCCCTTGGGCAACTTTTCGAGAAACGGCTCCAGCCGCGCCAGAAATTCCCCGCCATTCTTGAACTCCGAACTGTTGAAGTACCCGAATTGAAGCAGGAGGGGGCCGAGCTTCTCGCCCAACGCATCCATTGTCTTCAGAAATGCAGAAAACTCCTGGTCACAATCCACCAGCACTTTTTCGTGCGTCACAACTTGCGGCACCTTGGCGGCGAAGAGAAACCCAGGAGGGGTCTTCGCGTACCACCCTTTCACCGTGGAAAGAGCCGGCGTTCGATAGAAAGTGTTATCGAGCTCCACTGTGTTGAATTTCGTCGCGTAGAAAGAAAGATAATCGGCGGGCTTCATTCCTCGAGGGTAAAAGCTGCCTTCCCACCCTCTCGCCGTGAACGCCGATGTCCCCATACGGATTTCCGCCATAGCCTCGCCATTCTACATTTCGGACAGCCGGTTCCCATCCGGTCCTTATATATGGCCTTCCTCGGTGCCTCCTTAAGAGGCCAGGGCCACATTCTTGACTTTTCGCCTTTTGTTCGCCTACCATCGTCCTTCAGGGACGCCAGCACGTCACCATGAGCTCACCGATTCCAGCAGCGATAACAGGTCACCCAGTGGCGCCGACCCCCTGGATATTGCCGGAGCACGCGCTCACGGTCCTCTACGGTTGCCCCGAAATCCAGCGCCTGTCCCACTACTTCCTCCCGCGACTTCTGCTCAATCAGAAGCGGGTTCTCTATCTGGACGGCGCGAACCAGATCAGTCCGCTTCTCATAGCCCAATTCGCCAGGGAGCGAGGCCTGGAACCATCCGTGATGAACGGTTTCATTCGCATCGCCCGCGCCTTCACCTGTTTTCAGCTGACCGAACTCATTCGCCGCGTCCCGAAGGTGCTTTCAACATTCCCCGTAGAAGTGCTGATGGTTACGGCACTGCCGGATCTGTTTTTCGATGAGGACGTCCAGGACAGCCCGGCGCGTGCCTCGTTTGAACACGCGCTCGAAGGCTTACGGGAACTCGCGCCTCTGCGGCTCTCCATTGCCGTTTTTTCCGATGCCACGTCGTTCAAAACCAAGAGGCGCGATTTTTTCCCAAGGCTCCGCAACCAGGCAGACAACATCGTGAAAGTCGAACCCGGCCGTGAAAGTTCCCTGTCCTTTACCCGCGAGAAAAATACACCGCTCCTATCAGCGTAAATCGAAAGTGCGAGGTGAAGCATGGGCAGGACCGTCCCTACATTTGTCCAATTGATTCAACAAGCGGCGGACCGCTGGAAAAAGTTTCGCCGCGCTTTGCGGCGGGAAGACCACGAACACTTCGATCGCCTCTTTGTCCGCGTGCGCTATTACACCCAGGCCGCCACCTATCAGTGCCACGACAACCCCATGGAAGCCATCCTTCTTTCCATCGCCCTCGACCAGGAAAAACGGCTCTATGCCGTGGAGAAAGTTCTGCAGAACGCGGGGGTGCTTTGTGAAATTGCGGCAAGGATGGATTCTCGACCTCTACCCCAACCACCAGGGGATCACCCTTTGGCTGATCGACCGGAACCAGTCGCACTACCGTTTGACTGACACTTTCGCGCCGGCATTTTACGTTTCGGGAGATCACGAGCGGCTCACCCATCTGCAGGATGTCGCTCGAAACCAAACGGACGAACTTCGCACGCGGTTCACGGAACGTACGGATCTGTGGCTCAACGCGCCGCGCACGGTCCTCGAAGTATCCGTTCTCCGCCCAACGGATTTTCTCGGTTGGGGACGATGGGTCCACAAACTCGACTCGCGCTTGCAGCTCTACAACAGCGACCTCATGGTCGCCTCCCTCTACTGCTGGGAGAAGCGGATCTTCCCGCTGGCCTTCGTGGAACTCGAAGCGGACGAAGAGGGCAGAGTTCAATCCATCCAATGCCGCGATGAGGAATGGGCCCTCGACTATGAAATGCCCCCTCTCAAAATAATGCAGATTCGGTTGGCCGGACGCGCGCGCATCGATCCGGCGTACGGTCGCCGCGCCGCTCTCGAAATCGAAGTCGATGGGAGTTGTTGGGAACTGGATGAAGCCGGCGAACCTCCGGCGCTCGGATTCGCTCGACTGCTCAAGCGCGAAGACCCGGACGTCATCCTTTCCGAGGGGGGCGACTCCACCATCCTGCCGTTGCTGCGCCAGCAGGCGGAACGTTTGAACTTTCGCTTGCCGCTCAATCGGGACGAGTCTGCCTCCGTCCAACAATCCAAAGGGCGCAGTTACACGAGCTACGGGCGGATTCTGTTCAAGGCGAGCGCCACCACGCTTTTCGGCCGCATCCATGTGGATAAACAGAACTCTTTTATTTCGGAGAAGTGCGATTTCGCCGGGCTCTGGGAACTCGCCCGCGTCACCAAACTTCCGATTCAATACGCCGCCCGCACGACGACGGGCACCGGCATCTCCTACATGCAGATGGAACTCGCGCATCGCGACGGTGTTCTCATCCCCGAACAGAAGGCAGAGCCCGAAGATCCCAAACATCCGGATGAGCTCCTTTGCGCCGACCGGGGAGGACTCGTCTTTGTCCCGAAGCTCGGCTTCACCGCCAATGTGGCCGAGCTCGACTTCGTCAGCCAGTTCCCCAGCATCATGACCCGTTTCAACATTTCACCGGAAACCGTCAACTGCCCGTGCTGCCCCGAGGCTCCCCGGATTCCGGAGCTGGGCTACCGCATCTGTCAAAGGCGACGCGGCATCACCAGCCGCGTTGTCGAACGCTTGATCGCCAAACGCACCGAACTCAAAAAATTGCAGAAGGAATCGGCTGCCGATGCAGCATTGAGATTCAAACTGCAGCGCGACTCCCTCAAATGGCTCCTCGTCTGCTGCTTTGGCTATACCGGTTACAAAAATGCGCGCTTCGGCAAAATCGAAGCCCACGAAGCGATCAACGCGGTCGCGCGCGAAACGTTGCTCGTCGCCAAGGAAATTGCGGAGAACAACGGTTACGAACTACTCCACGCTCTGGTGGACTCGCTGTACGTCTGGAAAGCAGGGGCGGCCCAGGAAGACTACGAATGCCTCGCCCAAGAGATTGAGGAAAAGACGCGACTTCCCTTGGCGATCGAAGCCGTGTACCGCTATGTGGTTTTTCTTCCGTCGCGGCAATTCGCCGACGTGCCCGTCCCCAATCGCTTCTTCGCCGTTGCCGGGGACGGCGAATTGAAAGTGCGCGGACTCGAATGCCGTCGCCATGACACCCCTCCCCTGTTGAAACGGATGCAGCACGAGGTGCTCGCGATCCTCGCGGAAGCGCACGACTTTGACTCGTATCTCCAGAAGATAGGCACTGCGCGCACGATCCTCGCGGATTACCAGGAACGACTTGCCAGCGGAGACGTGGAAGTCCGGGACCTCGTCGTGAGCAAGCGCATCACCCGCGAGCCGCGCGATTACCAGAAAGCTGGCGCCACCGCCATTGCGGCGCAGCAACTCTTCGGCAGCGGCGTCAAACTCCGGCCCGGACAAACCGTGGAATACATCATCACGGACAGCGAATCCTCCGTGCCGAGTGACCGCGTTCGTGCCTTCGCGCTATGGGAAGGATGGTTCGGCTATGACCGGGAGAAATACGCGTCGATGCTGCGGGAAGCGTTTGAACCGTTTGTGCTGTGTATCCCCAAGGCTGCCGAAATCAATCTCTTGCATGACTCCCTCTCTGAGGAGGAATTGAAACGGTTCCCTCTGTTCGCGGCTTTGGCACCCCTGCGTCCTTGAGGGCAGGAGACTGTCTCCTAGATCGCCAAGCGGTACGAACGTCGGCTCATCCCTAAACCCAGGGCTCCAGCACTCCTGTCCGCTCCACGATTCACAAGAATTAGCAACCCTGTCTTTACAACTTCCACGAACGTTCTTCTCCCAATGCCTTCCTGGCTAAACCCTGCGCCTGCTCCGCCCGCTTCTCCTGTCGAAGGGTCTTCGCTTCGCTCCGATGAACGCCCCACCCCGGCGCCCTTGACAGCGCGGACGGACAGGCGCCTACCACCGCCACGAAGGCATTTGTTTTTCATGCGCGGCTCAAGCCGCGCCTCTGGGGAACAAGGGCCAAATTCCAAACAGGAGAACCTCATGCAACAAACAGAGAGAAAACCGTTGTTTGACCTCGGTCAACTCGTCGCCACACCGGGCGCGCTGGCCGTCCTCGAAAAAGCCGGACAGAACCCGATGGAGTTCCTGTCGCGTCATGTCACGGGCGATTGGGGCGAAATCCCCGAAGAAGACAAGAAGGAAAACCAATTCAGCCTGGAGCAAGGCTTCCGGCTCCTCAGCAGCTATCGCACAACCGCGGGTGACCGCGTATGGGTCATCACCGAAGGGAATAGGAGTCTCACCACAGTTTTGCTACCCGATGAGTATTGATTCACAAAAAACGAAAGAAAAAAGGAGAAAACGAAAATGAATACCGAAATCGTAGTGAACGCAAGCAGTCCAATCCCTCCCTTGGTGTCCTCGGTTCAGGACATTCCCCTTACTCGCATTCAAGAATCGAAAACAAATCCAAGACGCATGTTCGACGAAGCGAAGCTCGCGGAACTTGCCAGCAACATCCGGCAGCACGGCGTCCTGCAACCCGTTCTTGTCCGCCCTTTACCGGGTGGCGAGGACGGCTTCTTTGAACTCGTGGCGGGAGCGCGGCGCTTCCGAGCCTCTCGAATCGCTGGACGCGAAACCATTCCGGCAAGCGTCCGCGAACTTACCGACATGCAGTGTCTCGAACTCCAACTCATCGAGAACCTGCAACGCGCCGACGTGCACGAACTCGACGAGGCGCGAGGGTACGCCGCTTTAATGCAGCTACAACCCGACACCTATACCGTCGAAACCCTTGCCGAGAAAATCGGGCGCTCCGAGAAATACGTCTACGCTCGCCTGCGCCTGACCCATCTCGTCGACGAAGTCCAGCAAGCCTTTTACGCGGCAAAGCTGACCGTCGCGCATGCGTTCGAAATTGCGCGGCTCCAGCCGGGCGATCAAAGACGCGCCCTCGCCGAATGCTTCCCGCATCACCGGACGGCGGCAGCCATCGCCAAAGACCAGAAAGCGGAAGCGGTTACGGTCCGGGAACTTCGCGAATGGATTGAACGCGAAATTCACTTGGACATCACCAACGCGCCGTTTGACCCGCAGGACGAAGCGTTGCTGCCTTCGGCGGGAAGCTGTGCGGCCTGCCCCAAGCGTACCGGGAACAATCCGCTGTTGTTTCCGGAAATCCGGCAGAAATCCATCTGTACCGACCGCGCTTGCTATCGCGCCAAGGTCGAAGCATTTGTGCAGATTCGGACCAAACCTCTGGAAGCCACGGGCGAAAAACCCCTGCGCGTGTCACAGGCCCCCGCGTGGCAGGTGAAGAAACAACCCGGCGTTCTCTACGAGGGGCAATACCGGAAAGCGGAGAAGAAAGCGGAGTGTCCGCAAACCAAAACCGCCGTTGTGATCGACGGACCCAAAGCGGGAACCGTGCTTCACGTCTGCCGAGACGAAAAGTGCCCGGTCCACGCCCGCGTTACCCATTACCAGGCGACACCTCAGGAACGAGCGGCACGCGCCAAAGAACTCCTTGCCGAACGTATCGAGAAACAAACGCGCATCCGCATTCTGGATGCGGTTCGCAAGAAGCTTCCCGCGACGCTGTCGCGTCCCGACCTCGAAATGGTCGCGCTCGACTATTTCGAGCGGTTGGGGCATGACAACCACCGCCGCCTTTGCCGTGTCTATGGGCGGGAGGAGAAAAAGACCAAAGCCTCGTGGGGTGGCAGCGCGGTGGATTACAAGACCATCGCGGAAAAAGCCGTTCGCGGAATGAGCACGCAGGAAGTCCAGCACTTCCTCGTTGTGTGCGCTCTCGCGTCCGACCTCTACTGCCCGGGATACAACCCTCGCCAGTCTCTGCCCAAGGACTCCAACTTGGCCCGGACTGCGGCTCGGTACAAGATCGACACGGCCAAGCTATCCTCGACAGTCCGCGAGGAGCTCTTAAAACCTGCCCAGCTGGCTGCTCCCAAAAAGAACAAATTTACGGAGACAAAGTCGAAGTAAAGTCTGACCCAGAATGTACACGCGGGCCGCGCCACTGGCGCGGCCTGCCGTTGTCTAGGCTGTAGCCGCTCGGGTGCGCCGGTTGCCGCCGGCAACCATCTTCTTCGCCATAGCCAGCAGCAGCAGCCGATCCGGCTCCGCCGCTTCGCTCAGGCACTTTCTCAGTTTATGAAGGTACACCGCCTGTTTCCCCGAACTTCCCCAAACGATGTCGTTCGAGCTCTTCAGTTTCACCAGATTTGGCGGCTTGGGCGGCTCCTCACCTTCATAGAAAAGCTGGTAGAGGGGAACTCCCAAGGCTCGCGCCAACTTCTCCAAGGTCTCGATGGCCGGAACCGTGTGCCCGTTCTCGACCCTCGAGATGTAGCAGCGCAGCAGCCCGGTCCTCTTCTCGATGTCTCCCTGAGACAATTTGTTTTCTTCCCGCAATTCCCGCAAACGATCTCCGATAATCACGCACGCCTCCTTTGTCCCTAAGATTGCAAAATCGGGACCTGAAGAGAATATAGGGGCAGCCAGTCCTCTCCAAACGGTACCCAATTTGTTTCTCGCAATAGCGGCCGCCCTTTCAGGGAACGCTTAGCCTTCCCCTGACGCCGCTTCCGTGAACCGCATCGTGACACCGACGACTCTGCCCACAATCTCGGCCTCCCGAGGATAAGAAAACCGCAACACCTCGCATTTTGATTTTGGGTGCGGAACCGCCGATAGGTAACCATCGCTCAGTTCACACCAGCTGCAGAGAAAGCCACCGCGGAGTTCCACGAAAAAAATCGGGCGGTCGTCCTCATTCTTCCAACCGCGCGGAAGTACCTTCGACTGGTTCTGATCGATCTGGACGATAGAACCGGGACGGATGATCGGAAACATTCGGTTGTCCGCCATGCCCACGAATCCGTAAACTCCATTTCGCAGGTCTAGATGCTGGATCAAGCGGATGGGAACTTCACCCCAGATTTCGGCGAGCCGCGACAGGAGATTTGTCTTATCGAGATGCAATCCCTCGCGCGACCGCAGCGGAACAGTCACCGTTTCTTCTTCGACTTTGTCCAAACTGGTTGCCAATTGCGTCTTCGACGGCTCAAACATGGCCTGATCCCGGTCAAAATCACTCAGGTTGCAGCCGAAAAAGCCGAGCATGTTCGACCAGTGAACGCGATAGATCGCGCCCAGAGCGTACAGCTTAAAAAAGCTCAGCTTGTGCGAGCCATTCTCAATGTTGTTCAGCCAGCCGCGGGAAATGAAAAAATCCTGGTTCAATTTCCGTTTCGCCAGCCGCCGGCTGCGGGCTTCCACTTCCCGCAACGTCAAGCCACACTGCTCGCGCAGCTGTTTTAGCTTTATGCCCGCCTGAGCGGTTGGAGCGCCCGAGTCCATTAACGTGTGCGGCTACTACCCTATAAGTTACTACCAGGCACGGCTATACTACAAAACAATTACCACAGCGATGCGCCAATTTTCGGCGGCCCTGCCCTTGCGTCTCGTATTCCGGACAGGGCTTGATGTCCGCAAAAACGGTCACTGTCTCTTTTTCTTAACAGCTGGGTGCCATTCGTTCTGCACTTGGCGGACTATGCCGCTTCCCCCGCGTAGACCGTCGAATCATGCCAATGCCGTGCGTTATGTTCTTTCCTTAGGCGGCCTTACCCTTGCCGAAATATCCCGGCAATCGCGCTCTCGCTTTTCTCGGGACCGGCTCTTTCACGTTCCGCCCAACTTCTACGACCCCTTGCGCCACGCTTCCTTCAGCCCGAGCGCGCAGCAGCTCTACGCTCTAAGCGTGCTGACCGGATACAGGCTCGCCGACTGGATGTCGCTCTTCGGGTTTTCGTTCGACGATGCGGCGGCATTTCAAGCTGCCTGGCCGCGGAACTACACAGCCGAGCTGGATTCCCGCGTCTATGACCGAACCGTGGAGGTGGGCTGGTTCCGCGAACCCGGGCCCGTAACGCTCGGAACGGCCTTGACCCCTTTGAGCCGATGGCTGGCTGGAAAAACAATGCGGCCCCTCGAATCGTTGGCCGCAAAAACGGATGCATCGTTTCGCTACCTCAAGATCGGAGCCCGGGACGCGTACGCTTATCCGGACCTGCTGCCCGGAAGCGTTGTTCGCGTCAACAACCTTAGTCCCGCCGATCCAGTATTGCCACCGGACAAGGCGAACTACATTTGGGCCGTTGAGTGTTACGGCCGCATCCTCTGTGCCAGGATTCGACCGCTCCGCCCTGGACGAATTGTCCTGTGTTCCAGACAGCTCGCGTATGCGCCGTTGGAGCTGAAGTTGGGGACAGAGGCGAAGATCCTCGGCTATGTGGATTGGGAAATTCGGAACGTCGAGTCTCGTGAACTGCCGGAAGTGCAGCCCCGCAGGAATGCACTCGAAATGCACGCCAGTTCGAAACCAGGGATGGGTTCCAATCGCATCGGGGAATTTGTGCGTTGGGCCCGCCTATGCTCGGGCCTGTCATTTCGGGAAACTTCTGAGCGCACCGCGGAGATCGCTCGACTGCTGAAGAATCCTGCCTACTTCTGTGCGCCGGGCACTTTGTCCGATCTCGAGGCGCGCGACCGCCTGCCTCGTCATATCCACAAACTGATCTCCTTGAGCGCCGTCTATTGTCTTTCGATTGCGAGATTGGCCGAGTTGGCGGGGTTCCCTTTGGACAAGGCCGGCCAAAACGCGATGCCCGCGCACCCAATCCACGCAACCCGGCATGAATCCACCGAGGCGGCGTTTCCCCATTCCCCTTTTTTGACTGCGGTCGAGAAAGAGTTGGAAGAGATTCCCTTTTTTCTGAGGAAAGCCCTCCCAGCCATGGTCGGACTGCCGGACCTGTCGGTTCGCGATCTGTTCTGGGCCGGCACTACGGAGGAACTCGTGCATCCGTATTTGCGGGGCGCCGTTTTTCTCGCCGTCAACCGAAAGAACAAGTCGCCCGCTGGCTCCCCTGCTTCACCGGTTTGGGCGCAGCCGCTCTACCTGCTCGAGCTGCGGGACGGCAGGCGCTTGTGCGCCTCGTGCTCCGTGCAAAATGGAATACTAGTTGTCCGACCGTGCACGAAGACCTCGGGCGGCCTTCTTCGCCTGCGTCGCCGTATTGACGTGGAAGTCCTGGGCAAAGTCGTGGCCATCGCGCGCCGGCTGGAGTCTTGAGGCAGCAAGACTTCCTCCCGTGGATTTCCTTGCGCAGGCCCCGCACGTCACAATCCCGAACAGTTGGACGGACACGACCTCGTGCCGCAAGTCGCTCGAAGGCCTTCCTGCCACACTTTCCGCATTCTCACTTCGTATTCGCGAACAGTTCCGCAATCTTCTGGAAACTCACACGCCGGTTTGGCAGGTTGCTCTACACAGGAGCGAAAAGGAACAGCTCGGAAGAAGGTCATATGCCTCCAATAGGAGACCGATTGCGAAGTGTGGATACGCCGGACGGCAGCGTTGTTCTCAATGTCGAAAACGGGAAGATGTTCCGCCTCAATCCGATCGGCATGCGAATCTTGTCGCTTCTGAACCAGGGAGTTCCCACCGACCGCATTTCTGAAGAAATCAGCCGCGATTACGGTGTCGACCTGGAAACCGTCCGCGAGGATGTACGGAATTTTTTCACGTCCTTGAACGACCGCGGACTCGTCGGTTCGGACGCCACTCTGTCCCATCCATAGTTCGGGAGGAACGCCATGCACAGCACAACCAAAGTTCCCGCGGAGGTAAGGCGAGTCGTTCTCTTCTGCCCTTCCCGTTCTGAGTTTTTTCTGGAACCGGGGCCCCGCCGCGTTTCGCTCCCCGAACTTTCCGTCCCTGGGCGCCAACGCGTGTCGATCGATTTGAACGCGTCCATCAAGACTCTGTGGAATCTCGATGTCATCTCCCTCGGCGAAGTCGGCACACAAAAAGGTGGCCACGCCGGAGCATCCGGAAAATACGAAATCGTCGAGGTTCTCGGGGAGCTGAAACAGCCGCCGGCGGGCCTTATGGCAATGCCGATTTCCAAGATCGCAAACGCGCCCTTTGTCGTCGAAGAGGATCTGGCGCTGCTCGAGCAGATTCTAGAGAACCCGCAATGCCTTCCGCTATGCGGTCAACCCGGTCCCTTTGCGCACTTCGGTTGGTTCGAGGAAGTCCGAAGGTGGGTCGAAGAAAAAGTATCAAAATCGGGGCATCATCTGACCGGCGGGCTTACGCAGTTCACAGCGGGCGCATCGTTTTCCCTGCTGCGCCTTGAAACCGATTGTGGTGCAGTCTGGTTCAAGGCTGTGGGGGAGCCCAATCTCCAGGAGTACGCGGTCACGGCAGAGTTGGCAGCTACCCTGCCGCAGTTCGTCCCGACAATTCTGGCCTGCCGCTCCGACTGGCACGCGTGGTTATCTCCGGAAGTGCGGGGCACGTCCCTCTCCGATTCCAACGATTTCCGCAAATGGCAAGACGCAGCAAAGGCCTTCGCTAACCTTCAGGTCGCTTCCCTTACAAAGACCGCATCCCTTCTTTCCGCCGGAGCTCGCAACGTACGCATTTCCTTCCTGCTCTCTCAATCCGATCGTTTCTTCGAGACGCTCGAACATCTGATGCGCAAACAGATCAAATCGCGTCCGGCGCCCTTGACAGCCGACGAACTCGCGGCGATGCGTCGGCGCCTGCCGGAGATTCTCGCCCGGCTTGGTGAGTTGGATATTCCCGACGCGCTCGGGCATCTCGATCTGAATCCGGGAAATGTGGTTGTGTCGGACGCGGGCTGCACGTTTATCGATTGGGCCGAAGCAGCCGTCGGCCCCGCATTCTTGACGATGCAATATTTTCTTGAGCACTTTCGTCTCGCTTTTCCGCAGCACCACGAGGCAAGGCAGGAAATCGTGGCCGCGTATGCGGAGCAATGGAAACCGATTGTCTCCGAAAAAAGAATGAACGCGGCGATGCAACTCCTCCCTGCCGCCACGGTATACGCCTACACGGCGTCCGTTACGGCTGGCCGAGAAATGGAATTCCTCGAGCAACCGCACGTAGCGGCCTCCTTCCGCAGCATGGGCCGCAGGCTTCATCACGAACTCCAGGATGTGCGCGAGGCGGTAGCAGCCGACTAATCGGTAGAACATGGCAGCGGCGGGAGGGAGACATGGTCCGTTTGGTGTCGAAAGCCTTTGGGAAATTGCTCCAGTTTGAACTGTATCTGCAGCGCAGCCACTTCAACGGTTTGTACGAGCGGGTGAAAACTTGCTCCGTGGACACGAGCCGGTCCCGAAAACCAGAGCAAGCGGACGTGGTGCGCGCCGTGAACCTTGCGTGCGCCTTTTACTTCAAAAAGGTCCTTTGCCTGCAACGCGCGGCCGTAACCACCTGCCTTCTCCGAAAAGCGGGAATCCCAGCCGAGCTCGTGATTGGCGTCCAAACCCTTCCCTATTGCGCCCACGCGTGGGTGGAAGTCGGGGGGGCCGTCGTGAACGAAAAATCGTATACGCCGCAAATGTACAGCGTTCTCTCGCGGTGCTGAAGGGATGGGAGGCGAGAATCGTCATGAACATTCAATTCGGTCTATGGAACTTCGAGGCAGGTCCGGTAACACCAATCCAGGTTTCACGCGTGAAGTCGATCCTGGATCGGCTCCCGTCCGAGGGCCACGAGGATTTTCGTGATAGCGAGATTTATTTCCTCCGCCGATATGCGGGCGCCAACAAGGAAACACGCCAGCCGTTCCGGAGCGAGGCCGGTTGCATCCTTTGCTGGGACGGACGGCTCGACAATCGATCGGATCTCGCCGACGCACTCGGGAACAGCAGGCTGCGGACGGTGTGCGACGTAGAAGTCGTTGCAGCCGCATACGACCGCTGGGGAACGGGGATGTTCTCGAAATTGATCGGGGACTGGGCGTTAAGTCTCTGGAATCCCAACGAACGCGCGGTGATTTTGGCGAAGGATTTTCTGGGCGCAAGGCCTCTTTATTACAGTGCCAAGGCGAGTTCCCTTAGTTGGAGCAGTTTGATCGATCCCCTGATTCTCGCGGGAGTCTCGTCCCCATTTTTGGACGAAGAATACGTTGCAGGGTGGTTCGCCCGCTTCCCCGCAACCCATTTGTCACCCTACCTTGGCGTCAAGGCTGTCCCACCTTCCTGCTTCGTTTTGTTCCAGGATGGCCGGCAGATAGTGCAGACCCATTGGGAGTTCGATCCGGCGAAACGAATCGTCTACAAAAACCGGGCCGACTATGAACAGCATTTCCGCGAAGTTTTCGCCAGGTCCGTCACGCGCCGCCTTCGTTCTGCCGCTCCCGTCCTCGCGGAGCTGAGCGGCGGCATGGATTCGAGCTCCATCGTGTGCATGGCCGATCGGATCATCTCCGAAGGCCGGGCAGAGGCACCAAGGCTTGACACGATCTCGTACTACGCCGATATGGAGCCCAATTGGGATGAAAGCGCCTACTTCCGCATTGTAGAGCGGCAACGCGGCCGAATTGGCTTGCACCTGCCCGTCGATTTCCGCAACAACCTTCATCCGGCATTTCCATCGGAACGTTTCGCCGCGACACCCGGTTCCGGGACCGGCTACCACGGTAACGAGGCTTACCTCGCCCACGTGCGATCCGGCGGATACCGGGTCCTCCTCCAGGGGCTCGGAGGAGACGAGGTCCTCGGCGGCGTTCCCGCTCCCTCGCCGGAACTCGCCGACCTTTTGGCGTCGGCGCGATTCGTTTCGTTCGCCAAACGCATTCTTGCTTGGGCACTGGTGATGAAGGTGCCCCTGGTCCATTTGGCTATGGAAGCCCTACGCGAACTCCTGCCGCTTCCCCATGCCCAGGACGCGCGGTCCGCGCTTCCGTGGCTGCGGCCTGAATTCGTTCGGCGGAATCCAAAAGCGCTCGGAGGATACGAGCGGAGCACAGCCTCGTTCTTCGCTGGTCGTCCAAGCTTCCGAGCCAACCTCGCCGCACTGGCAGATTTGCGGCGGCATATCAACTGTTTAGCCTCGGCAAACGCGACTGAAACTCTGGAACGGCGCTACCCCCATCTTGATCGGGATCTTCTTGAATTTCTCTACGCCATACCCCGCGAAGAACTGATTCGCCCACACGAGCGGCGCTCCCTCATGCGCCGTTCCCTGCGCGGACTCGTTCCGGAAGAGATTCTGAACCGAAAACGCAAGGCGTTCATTGCGCGGGCACCCGTTGCGGCCCTCCGAACCGAATTGGATTGCATCCTGCGGGAAACGAATCACATGTTGACGAGCGACATGGGCATTGTGGACAAAAACAAATTTCGGCAAAGTCTCAAGCGAGCAGCGGATGGTCAGGCGACACCCATTGTTCCTCTGCTGCGGACGTTACTGATCGAGGCCTGGCTTCGGCACATCTCCACCTGGACAGGCTGCCGCGAACTTTCGTTCCTCTCCTCGGAGTCGGTGGAATCGCCGCTGTATACGTCTCACAGCATCCATTCTTCCCTCAGCTGATGGAAATCCCAAAGAGAAAGGAGGTGAGTGACGTGAAATACGAAAAGCCACAAGTTGTCGCATTGACGGATGCGCTGGAAAGCATCCGGGCTGGTTCGCTTATGAAGCAGCCGCTCGGCAGTGACGGTCCAGGTAGCAACCAGATCACGGTTGCTGCGTACGCGTCTGACGAAGAGTGAACACCACGGTGAGCGGGGCACCTTACAGGTGCCCCGCTTGCCGCACCGTCAGCGCGTGAGCGGAACGGGCGCCGGCGATTGTGGGGCGGAATCTGCGCGCAGTTTTCGCCAATATTCATA
>Ga0210410_10001715_pt1 | contig 20269 bp, 20 predicted proteins | sample IncBWC4MmetaG_FD_161058 | JGI IMG/M metagenome (GOLD analysis project Ga0210410, IMG submission 161058) | Forest soil microbial communities from Barre Woods Harvard Forest LTER site, Petersham, Massachusetts, United States - Inc-BW-C-4-M | ecosystem: Environmental > Terrestrial > Soil >... | reverse complement strand
CGACCTGCACCTGGACATCGACGGGCCTGACCTCGATACCTTCGAACGCGACCGTGGTGACCCGCTGGACCATGTGCACCCCCACCTGTGCGGCAGAGTAGCGGAACTTTTTCCGCTCATCAAGAACGTTTAGGGAACAGCGGCCCGGGCCGCGGCCGTCAGCGAATAGTGCTCTACCGCCGCGCCGCCGCCAACAGCTCGCACTTCACGGCGGCGATAATTTCGTCCGACAAGGCCGGGTCGCCCACGGCGCGGGCGAGCGACAACGCGCCCACGAGCCCAGCCATGGCGGCAACCGCCTTGCGCCGGCGGATCGCTTTGGTGCGGCCCGGCACGGACTGCGCCAGAATGTCAATCAGGGGCTCCAGTCCTTCGGCGAAGGCATTGCGCACCGTTTTGCCGCTGCGCGCGGCGTCGTTGCTGAGCGCCGCGAAGCCGCAGCCGCGGCCCGGCTCGTCGCGGTGGCGCGGCGTCAGATAGTGCTGCAGCAAAGCCGCATAGGGATCGTCGGGCGCCTGCGCCACCACGCGCGTCCAGTTTGCCGCCGAGCGCGCCATGGTGCGCCGGCTTGCTTGCGCAACGAGATCGTCCTTCGACGTGAAGTGTCCGTAGAAGCCGCCGTGGGTGAGATCGGCGGCTTTCATAATGTCGGCGACGCCAATGCCGGTAAAGCCCTTGGCGCGGAACAGCGAGGCCGCCGCATCGATGATGCGTTCCCGGTTCGCCGCCGCTTGTTCCCGGCTTACTCGCATGCCTGCATTCCAGCCCTGCGTGCAGATGCCTTACACTTGACAAATTATATGACGACCGTCATCAATCGGCAAGAATAATGATGATCGTCATCTAACGCTATCACTTGACGCTCTTTGGCAGTAACGCTCTGTACAAGGCCGGTACGCAAGCACGGTTCACAGGCGCCATGATTTCATCCCCGCTGGCCGCCGCTCTCGCCCGCCGTAATATCCATTACGGCTGGATCGTCGTTGGCGTCACCTTCCTGACCATGCTGGTGACGGCTGGCGCCATGGGCGCGCCCGGCGTGCTGATCGTTCCGCTGGAACGCGAGTTCGGCTGGGACAATGCGCAGATCTCCTCGGCGCTGGCGCTGCGCCTCTTGCTGTTCGGATTGTTCGGCCCGTTTGCCGCCGCTTTCATGAACCGCTTTGGGCTTCGCCGCGTGATGATCTGCGCGGCGGTATTGATCGCGGGCGGCCTGCTCGCGTCGCTTGCCATGACGCAAGTCTGGCAGCTCATCGTGTTGTGGGGCCTCGTGGTCGGCATCGGCACCGGGCTGACCGCTATCGTTCTCGCCGCCACGGTGGCGACGCGGTGGTTCACCACGCGCCGCGGCCTGGTGGTCGGTCTTTTGTCGGCGAGCTCGGCCACCGGCCAGCTCGTTTTCCTGCCGCTGATTGCGTCGCTGACCGATCATTTCGGCTGGCGGCTGGCGCTGGTTTTTGTGTGCGGCCTGCTCGGGCTCGCTGCGCTGCTCGCCCTCGCGCTGATGCGCGACCGGCCGAGCGATCTCAATCTGCCGCCCTACGGCGAGCGCGAAATCGTACCGCCGCCGCCCGCCGGCGACGGCCTCATCTCGCTTCTATCTGCGCCGATCGAAGCGCTGCGCGATGCATCGCGCGTGCCCCTGTTCTGGGTACTGTTCGCGACGTTCTTTATTTGCGGCTGCAGCACCAACGGCCTGATCCAGACTCATTTCATCACCTTCTGCGGCGACTATGGCTTGCCTGCCGTCACCGCGGCTGGCGTGCTGGCGATGATGGGCGTATTCGATTTTGTCGGCACGATTGGGTCCGGCTGGCTGTCGGATCGCGTCGACAATCGCTGGCTGTTGTTCTGGTACTACGGCTTGCGCGGGCTGTCGTTGCTGTTCCTGCCGTTCACGACGTTCACGTTCTACGGCCTGTCGCTGTTCGCGGTATTCTACGGCCTCGACTGGATCGCAACCGTGCCGCCGACGGTGAAGCTCACCGCCGACCGCTTCGGCCGCGAACGCGCCGGCATCGTGTTCGGCTGGGTGTTCGCCGGCCATCAGATCGGCGCGGCGACCGCAGCATTCGGTGCCGGCTTCTCGCGCACGGCGTTCGCGAGCTATCTGCCGGCCTTCTTTGCCGCCGGCGCGCTTTGCATGGTTGCCGCCATGCTGGTGCTGACCATCGCCAAGCCCAAGAGCGCGGGATTGGCCGCAGCACCGGCGCCGGCGCGCGGCTAGATTCAGATCTAGCGGGTGCTGGCGATCGAAATGTCGTATGATTGCGACGCAACCGATCGCCAGCGTCCCAATCCATGAAAAGCCTTGTCGGCCGATATTGCCGCGCCGGCCTGTTGCCGGCAGCCATTGCGATCCTGACGCTGCTATCGGTGCAGGGTCACAGCCAAACCGCGGCGCCATCCAAAGATACGATCTGGACCGTGCCCGAGGTCGGCGCTTTGCCCGAAGATAGTTACGGCCGCCTGGTGCGGCGTGGCCGTGATCTCATCACCGCGACCTACGCCCACATCGGGCCGGACGTCAGCGATCCGTCGAAGCGCTTTGCCGGCAATAACCTGGCCTGCGGCAACTGCCATCTCGAGGCCGGGACGAAGCGATTTGGGCTGCCGATCTTCGGTCTTTACAACGCGTTTCCACGCTACAGCGCGCGGGCGGGCGCCGAGATCACGATCGAGGAGCGCGTGAATTCCTGCGTGACGCGCAGCATGAACGGCCGCGCCATCCCGAACGACGCGCCTGAAATGGCTGCCTTTGTCGCGTACATCAAATTTCTGTCGTCTGGCGTGCCGCCCGACCAGCGCATTCCCGGTCTCGGCGCCGGAAACATTCCGGAACTTGATCGCGCCGCCAACCCCAAGCGCGGCCGCACGATCTATGTCGCGAAATGCGCCGGCTGCCACAACACCGACGGATCGGGCATCCGCCGCAGTCTGCCGACGACCGATCTCGGTTACCTGGTGCCACCGCTCTGGGGGCCGGATTCGTTCAACGACGGCGCCGGCATGGACCGTCTCATCACCGCGGCGAACTTCGTTCATTCCAACATGCCGCAAGGCGCGGATTATCTGAATCCCGTGCTTTCAACGGTCGACGCCTGGGACGTTGCGGCCTTCGTCGTGTCACAGCCGCGGCCGCACAAATCGGGGCTGGAAAAAGATTTCCCGGATCTCGCGCTAAAACCGGTCGATACGCCGTATGGGCCCTATCTCGACGGCTTTAACGAGACGCAGCACAAATACGGCCCGTTCGCGCCGATCCGCGCAGCGCTGGCGCGATTGAAGCCAAAGAGTGAGTCAGCGCGCTGACCTCTAACGCTTCGCGCGCTTCTCCTCGATCTTGTCCCAGATCAGCGCCGCCACGTCCGGCCCGCCGAGATTCTTGATAGCGCGGATGCCGGTCGGCGATGTGACGTTGATCTCGGTGAGAAAGCCGTCGATCACATCGATCCCGACAAAGAGCAGGCCGCGCTCGCGCAGAGCAGGCCCGAGGCGCGCGCAGATTTCGCGTTCGCGCGCGGTGAGGTCGGTTGCTTTCGGCACGCCGCCGCGCACCATGTTGGAGCGCAGATCGTCGGGCGCCGGCACGCGATTGACGGCGCCGGCGAATTCGCCGTCGACCAGAATGATGCGCTTGTCGCCGTCTTTCACCGCCGGCAGGAATTTCTGCACCACCCAGGGCTCGCGCAGCATGGTGGCGAAGAGATCGTAGAGCGAGCCGAAATTGAGATCCTCGCGCTCCAGCCGGAAGACCGCTTCGCCGCCTTTGCCGTAAAGCGGCTTCATCACGATGTCACCGTGCTCGGCGCGAAATGCCTTGATGGCGTCGAGGTCGCGCGTGATCAGCGTCGGCGGCATCAGTTCGGGAAATTCGGTGACGAAGACCTTTTCCGGCGCGTTGCGCACATGCGCCGGATCGTTGACTACAAGCGTCTTCGGATGAATGCGCTCAAGCATGTGGGTGGTGGAGATATAGGCGAGGTCGAACGGCGGGTCCTGGCGCAACAGCACGACGTCGAACGTGGAAAGGTCGGTCACGCGCGGCTCGCCGAGCGTGAAATGGTCTCCGGGCGCGTCGCGGACCACCAGCGGCCGCACCGCCGCCGATACCTTGCCGTCGGCCAGCGCGAGGCGATCGGGCGTGTAATAGGACAGCGCATGAGCGCGGCGCTGCGCCTCCAGCAGCAACGCGAAAGTCGAATCGCCGCGGATATTGATCCGCTCGATCGGGTCCATTTGTACGGCGACGTTCAGGCGCATGAGGCGATCCGCGAGGCGAGGGGATAACCGTCTAAGCAAATTTCCGCGCCGGTTGCTACCGCGCTGTTGCAGCGCTCACCGAACGCCCCGCATTGGCTCCTCGGGCAGGATTATTTCGGCAAGGATAATCTCTTGCCTCTCGCCAGCAGCCGCATCTCTCCTTCGGTCTCGATGCAATGAACAAGACCCGGCTTTTCGGACAAGATCAGAACGCCTCGAGCAAGACACGCCCAGTGCTCTCTCGGATAGTCGGGCGAATATTCCTGCGTGTCGATCGAACAGACGACTGGTCCTTCGCTTCCTTCCCACGGCGCCATGGCGATCGCCGACGTGCATTTCTTGTCCATCGGGATAGTGCATTGGCCTGGTTTACTCTCAAACCCGCAATCAGCGCGTTGTATCGAACGCGTTGGGGATGTGCTGTGGGAGTTTGCCCGGCGTCACCAGGATCACGTCGAAGCGAATCTCTTGTTGCGCGTCGGCGGGGTTGCGGGCAAGCCACAGCTCGGCGGCGGCGACGATCCGTTGCTTTCCACGCCCGGTTACGGCCTCGGCCGCTTCATCGGCGCGTCCGCGCGCTTTCACCTCGACGAAGACCAGCGCCCCGCGGCGGCGCGCGACGATGTCGATTTCGCCGAACGGTGTTTTGAAGCGGCGCGCGAGAATGCGATAGCCCTTGGCGATCAAAAACATGGCGGCGCGGCTTTCGGCCGAAAGCCCGAGCCGGAAGGCAGCCACCCGCTCGGCCTTGGGCGCACTGGGCGGTCGAAGCGGCTGGGCGCGGCGTGCCATCACTCGGCCTCCCGGTCTTTTTCTTCCGTCAGCGCGAGCGCCCGCTGATAAAGCGTCCGTCGCGGCAATCCGGTTGCGACCGCGACTTCGCCCACCGCATCCTTGAGCGAGGTACGCGCGAGCGCTGCGCGCAGGAGCGCATCTGCATCGTCCTCGCTCGCCAGCGCGAGAGCCGTGGGTGGCGCGATGACCAGCACGAATTCGCCGCGCGTTTCGTGCTCCGCGCTCGCGTGCGCAAGCGTTGCGAGCGGGGCGCGCCTCACCTCTTCATGAAGCTTGGTGAGCTCGCGGCACACCGCCGCCTCGCGCTCGCCGAGCGCGGCTGCGAGATCCGCAAGCGTTTCGGCAAGCCGCGGTCCGGTTTCGAATACGATCAGCGTGGCCGGCACGCGAGCCAGTTCGGCGATGCGGGCGCGGCGCGCCGCCTGCTTCGGCGGCAGGAAACCGGCAAAGAAGAATTGATCGGTCGGCAAGCCCGAGACGGTCAGCGCGGCGAGAATGGATGAAGCGCCCGGGATGGCGGTGACGGCGTAGCCCGCCTCCTGCGCCGCCCGGACGAGCTTGTAGCCGGGGTCGGAAATGAGCGGTGTGCCGGCATCGGATACCAGCGCAATCGCCGCCCCTTCCGCCAGCTTCTGCAAAAGCTTAGGCCGTGCTGTCGCGGCGTTATGGTCATGATAGGGTGTCACAGGGGCACCGATGGCGTACCGGTCGAGCAACTTGCGGGTCACCCGCGTATCCTCGCAGGCGATGAGGTCGGCCGCCGCGAGGGTTGAAAGCGCGCGCAGCGTGACGTCGCCGAGGTTGCCGATGGGGGTGGACACAATATGAAGCCCGGGCGCAAGGGGTGCGGCCTCCACGCGGTGGCCGTCGAGACTATAGCTTCGGTCCTGGCGATCGGTGCGCCTCGGCGGGCTCGTGTGCGCTCGGCTCATCACCGTCACCGTAGTGGGAAGGCTTCCGCGGGTCACGTTCGCAGCGAATTGCGTATCTTTTTGGCTTGGTTAACGATTCGCCGCCAGAATGACAGATTGGCGCTACCCTATGGTTCCGGCGCGTAAACGCCGTGAGGAGAACCGCTTTGTCCGCGGAGTTGCCGGTTAAGGGGTCGGTGGTCATGCTCACCCGGCGCCGCTCGCTCGCAGGTCTGCTGGCGGCGACCGGCGCCGTGTTGGGCGGATGTTCGGGCTTTTCCTCGCTGCCGTCACTCTCATCGTCGCCACCGGCGCCGGCCGGGCCGCCAGTGCCGGAGTCGACGCTCGGCACGGGCCAGGTGCGCATAGCGCTCATTCTGCCGCTCTCGGCCGGCGGCAATGCCGGTGTTGCCGGCCAGGCGATGCGCAATGCCGCCGAAATGGCGTTGGCCGAATTCAATTCTCCAAACATCCAGCTTCTGGTGAAGGATGACGCCGGCTCGGCCGACGGTGCGCGGATTGCTGCGCAGCAAGCGGTCGACGAAGGCTGCGAACTGATCCTCGGCCCGCTCTTCGCGCAGGCCGTCAGCATCGTCGGTCAGGTGGCGCGTTCACGCAACATTCCGGTGATCGCCTTTTCCACCGACTCCAATGTGGCGTCGCGCGGCATTTATTTGCTCAGCTTCCTTCCCGAGACCGATGTTGCGCGCATCGTGCAATATGCCGCCTCGGTCGGGAAGCGTTCCTACGCGGCGCTCATTCCCGACAATCCTTATGGGACGGTTGTCGAGGCGGCGTTCCGGCAGGATATCGGCCGCCGCGGCGGTCAGTTGGTCGCGATCGAGCGCTATTCGCATGACAAAGCCGCGATGGCGGCGCCGATCAGGAATGTCGCGCAAGTGCTGGGCCGCGCCGATGCGCTGTTCATTCCGGACGGCGGCGACGCATTGCCGGATGTTGCACAGGCCTTGGCTGCGAATGGCGTCAATACCAAGCGCATTCAACTATTGGGCACAGGACTTTGGGACGATCCGCGCGTCTTTCAGACGCCGGCACTCGATGGCGGCTGGTTCGCGGCGCCGGACGGCGCCGGTTATCGCAATTTCGCCAATCGTTACGCCGCGCGTTTCAAGCAGCAGCCGGTGCGGACCGCGACGCTCGCTTATGATGCGGTCGCGCTCGTTGCCGCGCTGGTGAAGACGCAAGGCCCGCAACGCTTCTCGCCTGAGGTCTTGACCAACCCGTCGGGCTTTTCAGGGATCGACGGACTGTTCCGCTTCCGCCAAGACGGCACCTGCGAGCGCGGGCTTGCGATCATGCGCGTCACCCCTTCGGGGCCGCAAATCATCCAGGCGGCGCCGCGCAGTTTTGGTCCGGCGGCGGGGTAGCGAACACAAGCAAGTCGCGCGTCAGTTGGGGTAAACGCACCGCCCCCTCGCCGAATCCTTCGCAAGAGTGTGTCCGGCACCGTCTCGGCTTGCAGATTCCGTTCACGCCGCGAGATCGGCGACCACCGCATCGAGCACGGGAAAACCCGGCAGGCTGACGCGCAATCGCCCGGCCGAAGTCGTCTCGACCAGCCCGTTTTCGCGTAAAGCCGCGATGCGCGAAGCGTCGAGCGGACGGCCCGCCAACTCCGCGTAGCGTTGCGGGTCGATGCCTTCGGCGAGCCGCAGCCCCATCAACAAAAATTCGTCGGACGTTTCCTCGCGCGTGAGCACCTCGTCGGTGACGAGCCCGTGGCCTTCTTGCTCGACGCGCGTGAGCCAACTTTCCGGGTGCTTTTCCGTCGCGATGGCGTGGCGGTCGCCGTCGATGTCGAGCCGGCCGTGCGCGCCCGGCCCAATGCCGGCGTATTCGTGCATGCGCCAATAAACCAGATTATGCCGGCACTCGGCGCCCGGCCGCGCATGATTGGAAATCTCATAGGCCGGCAAGCCATGCGCCGCACAGATGTCTTGTGTGGTGTCGTAGAGCGCGCGGGCGGTGTCGTCGTCGGGCACGCGAAGCTTGCCGGCCGCATAGAGGGCAGCGAACGGCGTGTCCGACTCGATGGTGAGCTGATAAAGCGAAAGATGCTCGCCGGCTTCGCCCAGCGCCTGCTTCAGCTCGTCCGCCCATTCCCGCGGCGTCTGCTGCGGCCGTGCGTAAATCAGATCGAACGAATAACGCTCGAATACGCTACGCGCGATATGCACCGCCTCGATCGCTTCGCGCGCCGAATGCAGCCGGCCGAGCTCCTTGAGCACGCGGTCGTCGAGCGCCTGCACGCCGAGCGAGACGCGGTTCACGCCGGCCGTGCGATAGCCGCGAAAGCGTGAAGCTTCTACGCTGGTCGGATTGGCCTCAAGTGTGATCTCCACATCGGGCGCCATCGGCCAGTGGCGCGCCACCGCATCCAAAATGGCGCCGACAGTCGCCGGCTGCATCAGCGACGGCGTGCCGCCGCCGAAAAAGATCGTGGACACGGTGCGGCCCAGCGCGCGCGCCGCCGTCGTTGCGATTTCGGCCGTAAACGCGCGCACAAAGCGGGTCTCGTCGATCTCGGCGCGGCGCACATGGCTGTTGAAGTCGCAGTAGGGACATTTCGACAAACAAAACGGCCAGTGAATATAGACGCCGAATTGCGGCGCATCGCTTTCATGAGCCGAAAGCGCGCCAGGCGAATCTCGATTATCCAAGACACGCCTCCGCGAGTTTCAGAAACGCGCGGGCGCGGTGCGAAAGTCCTTTGCCTCTCGGAGGAAGCCCGTGCTTCTCGTCGCTGGGCATCTCGCCGAACGTGCGCGTGTGCCCGTCGGGCAGAAAGATCGGATCGTAGCCGAAGCCTTTGTCACCGTTCGGCGGCCACACGATCGTGCCATCGACGCGGGCTTCGAATTCTTCGACATGCCCGTCCGGCCAGGCGACGCACAGCGCGGAGACGAAATGCGCCTTGCGTTGCGCTTCCGCCGTTGCACCGGCCTCGCGCAGCTTCTGCTCGACCGTTTCCATCGCCACCTGAAAGTTCTTATCAAGCCCGGCCCAGCGCGCCGAGTATATGCCGGGCGCGCCCTCGAGCGCATCGACCACCAGGCCGGAATCGTCGGCAAAGGCCGGCAACCCGGCCGCCTTTGCGGCCGCTTCGGCCTTGATCCGCGCATTGGCGCGAAAGCTCGTTCCGCTCTCGTCGGGTTCGTGCAAGCCCATCTCGCCTGCTGATATGGCCTCGATTTTGTAGGGCGCCAGCAGCTCGCGCATTTCCGCAAGCTTGCCGGGATTGTGGGTCGCGATCACGAGGCGACCGGTGATGCGGCGATGCGCGGGCGCCCTCACATCACCGCCATTTTCTGCAAATCGATCAATTTCGCCACGCCCTTGCGCGCCAGCGCCAGCAAGGTCGTCAATTGCTCTTCTGAAAATGGCACCTTCTCGGCGGTGGCCTGGACCTCGACGATATTGCCCGAGCCGGTGAGAACAAAATTCGCATCGGTCTCGGCCTGCGAATCCTCCGCATAGTCGAGATCGAGCACCGCGATGCCCGAGCACACTCCGCAGGAGATCGCCGCGATATGGTCGCGCAGGACCTCGTCGGAGATCATGTCGCGTGTCTTCATCCAGGCGATGCAGTCAAAGAGCGCGATCCAGGCTCCGGTGATCGAAGCGGTGCGCGTTCCGCCGTCGGCTTGGATGACGTCGCAGTCGATGGTGATCTGACGCTCGCCGAGCGCCTTAAGATTAACGACCGAGCGCAAGCTGCGGCCGATCAGGCGCTGGATCTCGACCGTGCGTCCGTTTTGCTTGCCGGTCGACGCTTCGCGGCGCGTGCGCTCGAGCGTCGCGCGCGGCAGCATGCCATATTCGGCGGTGATCCAGCCGCGCGCCTGGCCCTTAAGCCAGGGCGGCAGGCGGTCTTCCAGCGTTGCCGTGACCAAAACATGGGTATCGCCGAAACGCACGAAGCACGAGCCTTCCGCGTATTTCACGACGCCCCGTTCAAGCGATACGGGCCGCAATTCATCGGGCTGTCGGCGGCTCGGCCGCATGCAGGTCTCCTTGGACGCTTATGCCTTGGGCGCCAGATTTCGGCGCCAGATTTGAGCGCTAGATTTGGCCAAGTCTTTTAGGGGGGCGAAGTGGCAGCGACAAGGGCGCAAACGGGCGAAATCCGTGACCGGAAACCCATGTGAGTACCGCCGCATTGCCTCGGCTGCCGCCTTGCCGCTAACCTTGAGGCGCCTGGATTGTCTGGCTTTGGGCCGTTTGACCTTTGGCTTGAAAGAACCGCGGTGAGCGAACACGTTTTTGCGCTAGCATCGGAGCCGAGCCTTATCGGAGCTTAGTCTTTGGCCAGTCACGATCATCCGGTTGCCGCCAGCCAAGCGAGCCTCGCTCAGCTCAACGAGCGCTCGCGCGAGATCTTTCGCCTGATCGTCGAGAGTTATCTCGCAACCGGCGAACCGGTCGGCTCGCGCAATCTGTCGCGCATCCTGCCGATGACGCTGTCGCCCGCGTCCGTGCGCAATGTGATGTCAGACCTCGAGCAACTGGGCCTCGTTTATGCGCCGCATACCTCGGCGGGCCGGTTGCCCACTGAAATCGGGCTGCGCTTCTTCGTCGACGCGCTCATGCAGATCGGCGACCTCACCGAAAACGATCGCAAGGCGATCGAGGCTCAGGTGGCCGGCCGCGGTCAATCAACGACCATCGAAGCGTTGCTGACCGAGGCGTCCGGCCTTCTCTCCGGGCTAAGTCGCGCCGCCGGCGTGGTACTGACGGCGAAATCCAACCAAAGGCTCAAGCATATCGAGTTCGTGCGGCTCGAGCCCGAGCGTGCACTGGTCGTGCTGGTGGCCGAGGACGGCCAGATCGAAAACCGCGTGCTCAATATTCCGGTTGGGCTGCCTACCTCGGCGATGGTCGAAGCGTCGAATTTCCTCAACGCGCGCATCCGCGGCCGCACGCTTGCCGAGGTCAAGATCGAAATCGAGCGCCGGCTCAAGGAGGGCCAGGCCGAACTCGACGAGCTGACCCAGAAAATCATCGCCGCCGGTCTTGCGAGCTGGTCGGGCGGCGAGCGCGACGAGCGCAAGCTGATCGTGCGCGGCCAAGCTCATCTCCTTGAGGACCTCAAAGCGCTCGCCGATCTGGAGCGCGTGCGGCTCTTATTCGACGACCTCGAGACCCGCCGCGAGGTGGTCGATTTGCTCGGGCGCGCCGAGCAGGCCGAAGGCGTGCGCATCTTCATCGGCTCGGAGAATAAGCTGTTCTCGCTGTCGGGTTCGTCCACGATCGTCGCGCCCTACCACGACGCCTCGGGCGGAATCGTCGGCGTCCTCGGCGTCATTGGGCCGACCCGGCTGAATTACGCCCGCATCGTCCCGATGGTGGACTACACCGCCAAGATCGTGAGCAAGTTGCTGGCGGGCTGAAGTTTCAGGGGGGAACCGCCTGTCTACCGCGCGTGTCTTGGACAGTCCCGGGGGCACTAGGGGTAGACGGCTGCTTGATTTTTATCCCATGAACCCTGATATGCCGGGGCAGCAAACAGGATAGGTACGGATATGACGGAAAAGACCGCGCGTGCTGAGGACGCAGCGGCCCCTCCGGAGGCCACCGCTTCGGCCAACCCATCGGCGGCTCAGCAGCAGTCCGATGCAGCGGCGCTTGCCGTCGAATTGAAGGACCGGCTGCTACGGACGCTGGCCGAGATGGAAAATCTGCGCAAGCGCACCGAGCGTGAAGTCACCGACGCGCGCCTCTATGGCGTTGCGTCCTTCGCCCGCGACATGCTGGGCGTTGCCGACAATATGCGCCGGGCGCTTGACGCGGTGTCGCCGGAGCTGCGCGCGAGCGCCGAGCCCGGCGTCAAGGCGCTTATCGACGGCGTGGAATTGACCGAGCGCGAACTCCTCAAGGCGCTGGAAAAGAACGGCGTGCGGCAGTTCAGTCCGCGCGGGGAAAAATTCGATCCCAACGTGCATCAGGCGATATTCGAGGTTCCCAATCCTTCGGTGCCGGCGGGCAGCGTGGTCGAGGTCGTGGCGCCGGGCTACATGATCGGCGAGCGCGTATTGCGTCCGGCCATGGTGGGCGTGTCGAAGGGCGGCCCCAAAACGGCACCGGCCTCGCGCGCGGTCAACGACAACGCGACGGCTGACGCCGGCAAGGATTCCTAAAAATCACGAAGCGTATCCCGGGCGCAGCGCAGCACGAAAGTGATGCGCTGTGTAGAACCGGGATCGTTTGAGAGACTGAGCTTGTGTCGATCCCGGCTCAGCGGTGCACCGCTATCGCGCTGCACCGCGTCCGGGATACGCTTCTACTTCAGTTCGACGCTGTCGCGCACCGTGCGCAAGCGCGAGAGCACGTTGGTCCAGCCGTCGGCGCCGCCGATGCCGACCATTTGCAGATAACCGCCGCCGCCAAAACGCAGCCATTGGATGACGCGCACGTCGGTGCCGCTGCGCACATCCTGCGCCTCCGCCATGGTCTGAAAACCGGATTGGCCGCCGATCCGAAGCGGCTCCGACATCGTGATCCTGACCTGACGGATACCGCCGATCTCGTTGAACATCAGCCGGGCGAAATCCGCGCGCTGGTCCGCCTCGGAAGGACCGCCCGGCACCGCGGCGATCAGCATGCGCGCATCGAAGCCACGCGGGGGCGTTTCCTTGCCGGCATCGGGTGCGGAGGGTGCGTCCCGCAACATCAGCGCGCGGCCGCGCAGCACGTCATCGACATGGAATCCGGCAAGCTCTCCGACCGAGAAGGGCAGGAGGCTCAGTTCCTCCTCTTCGGGCACCTTGGCGCGCACCGCAAGTGTGGCAAGCGCGGCCCGCAACGCGCGATCCGAATAGGCGTTGTCCGGATCGGGGACTTGAATGGTCACCATCGCGGTTAGATCGCTGGCGGAGGCTATCAGGAGCCATTTCCTGAAGTGCGTTTTTTCTGCGACCTGCCGGCCGACGAGGAGAATGCCTTTGCCGAAGCTGAGCTGCATGGGCTCACGTTTGTCCACCGTCACGCCCTGCTTTTTCAGGGCGTCGCTCTCGATCACTTTCTCGATCTGCGCGTAGGCTTCGGCCGGCAAGACCGCGATCAGAATCGCCGCGTCCTTGGCGGGGTCGGCAAACCCGTCGAAGGTCTTGCTCGCGATCATTCCGGGCGGCGGCACCAATCCGACGCGCGAGCCGACCGGAAAGATCACCTCTTCGGTCCGCGCCGGCGCCGCCTGGATCGCCAGCGTCAATGTTGCAAAAACGACCAAAGCTCGGGCGGAGCTGAAGCTAGTGCAAATCATGTGTATTCTCTGATCGCGCCTAGAGCGGGTGATTTTGGTCGAATGGTCATCCCGCTCTAGCGTTTTGTTTGAGCATGATCTTTTCCGAAAACCGGTTCCCACTTTTCGGGATCATGCTTTAGGCAGACGGTATCTGGTCCATCCGCGGGTCGGGGTCACTGCGTGTCACCCGGCGCAGCGTTAGATTGATCCGTCCGCCCTCCGGGAGCAAGCTTGATGTGCCCGGATAGATCCGGTCGACGCCGTGAAAGGCAAGGCGCGCGGCGCCGCCGAGCACCAGAACGTCACCGGAACTTAGCCGGACAGACCTGGTAGGATCGCGGCGCTCGCGTCCACCGACCCGAAACAAACAGGAATCGCCGAGCGAAATCGAGATGACCGGCGCATCGAATTCCAATTCGTCGCGATCCTGATGCAGCCCCATTTTTGCATGCGCGCCATAAAAGTTGATCAGGCAGGCCTCGGGCGGGCCGCGAAAACGCGCCAGCGCGCTCCACAATGCCATCAGCGCGGCCGGGATCGGCGGCCAGGGCCTGCCGGTCTCCGGATGTGAGGGTTGATAGCGATAACCGCCTTCATCGGAGACCCAGCCGAGCGGCCCGCAATTCGACATACGCACGCTGAAGAGACGACCCGACTTCGGCATGCGTGGCGTGAAGAGCGGGGCCGTTTGCAGAGCCTCGCGCACGGCCGCGAGCAATTCCACTTGGCCTGGGCGGTCAAAATGGCCCGGATAGAGGCGGAAGCCGGCCAGGGAGCCGGCCATGTCTGATGGCATGTCCGATTGCAAGATCATCGCGAATAGTCGTGTCGCTTATCGGCGTTACGCGTCAACCCGGATACCTTTCCGGCATGCAATCCTGTCTTGCGGGTGGATACCGCCCTCCTATATGAGCCAAGGGAAATCGCCCGGTAATCGACCGGGTCGATTGGTTTAAGACTATCAAGGACTATCAAGGGGGTCGGACAAAGGGCGCCTTTCGGGCCTGCCCGACCTGCCGATAAAGAGAGGATTAACTCCATGGCCAAGGTCATCGGTATCGATCTCGGGACGACCAATTCCTGCGTCGCCGTGATGGAAGGCAAGTCGCCGAAGGTTATCGAAAACGCCGAGGGAATGCGCACCACGCCGTCAATCGTCGCTTTTACGGACGAGGGCGAGCGGCTCGTCGGCCAGCCGGCAAAGCGCCAGGCGGTCACCAATCCGGAGCGCACTATTTTCGCGGTCAAGCGCCTCATCGGCCGTCGCTATGACGACCCGATGGTGGAGAAGGACAAGAAGCTCGTCCCCTATAAGATCACGCGCGCCTCCAATGGCGACGCCTGGGTCGAGATCGAAGGCAAGACATATTCGCCCTCGCAAATCTCCGCTTTCATTCTGCAAAAGATGAAGGAAACGGCGGAAGCCTATCTGGGCTCTAAAGTCGAGCAGGCGGTGATCACCGTTCCGGCCTATTTCAACGATGCTCAGCGCCAAGCCACCAAGGATGCCGGCAAGATCGCCGGCCTCGAAGTGCTGCGCATCATCAACGAACCGACGGCTGCCGCGCTCGCCTATGGGCTCGACAAGAGCAAGACCGGCACGATCGCGGTTTATGACCTCGGCGGCGGCACGTTCGATATTTCCATTCTCGAAATCGGCGACGGCGTGTTCGAGGTGAAGTCGACCAACGGCGACACCTTCCTGGGCGGTGAAGATTTCGACATGCGGCTGGTCAACTATCTGGCCGACGAATTCCAGAAGGAGCAGGGCATCGATCTGCGCCGCGACAAGCTCGCGTTGCAGCGGCTCAAGGAAGCCGCCGAGAAAGCCAAGATCGAGCTCTCGTCCACCACGCAGACCGAAATCAACCTGCCGTTCATCACCGCCGACGCCTCGGGACCGAAGCATCTGACGATGAAGCTTACCCGCGCCAAGTTCGAAGCGCTGGTCGACGATCTGGTGCAGAAGACGATCGAGCCGTGCCGGCAGGCGCTCAAAGACGCCGGGCTGACGGCGGCCGAGATCAACGAGGTCGTTCTGGTCGGCGGCATGACCCGCATGCCGAAGGTCCAAGAGGTCGTGAAGCAGCTGTTCGGCAAGGAGCCGCACAAGGGCGTCAATCCTGACGAAGTGGTTGCCGTCGGCGCCGCGATCCAAGCCGGCGTGCTGCAAGGCGACGTTAAGGACGTGCTGTTGCTCGACGTCACGCCGCTGTCGCTCGGCATCGAAACGCTCGGTGGCGTGTTCACCCGCCTGATCGACCGCAACACGACGATCCCGACCAAGAAGAGCCAGGTGTTCTCCACGGCCGAGGATGGTCAGACCGCGGTGACGATCCGGGTCTTCCAGGGTGAGCGCGAGATGGCGGCCGACAACAAGATGCTCGGCCAGTTCGATCTCATCGGCATTCCGCCGGCGCCGCGCGGCGTGCCGCAGATCGAGGTGACGTTCGACATCGACGCCAACGGCATCGTCAACGTGTCCGCCAAAGATAAAGGCACCGGCAAGGAGCAGCAGATCCGCATCCAGGCTTCCGGCGGCCTGTCCGAGACCGACATTCAGAAGATGGTGAAGGACGCCGAGGCGCACGCCGAAGAAGACAAGAAGCGCAAGGCGCAGGTCGAGGCCAAGAACCACGCCGAGGCGCTGGTCCACTCGACCGAGAAGACGCTGGCCGAGCATGGCTCGAAGGTCGGCGACGCCGACCGCCGTACGATCGAGAATGCCATCGCCGACCTGAAGGAAGCCCTCAAGGGCAGCGATGCGGACGCGATCACGGCCAAGACGAACGCGCTGGCGCAAGCTTCGATGAAGCTTGGCGAAGCGATGTACAAGCAATCCGCCGAGCAGCCCGGCGCCGCCGGAGCAGCCGAAGGCAAAAAGGATGACGTCGTCGACGCCGAGTTCACCGAAGTCGACGACGACAAGAAGAACAAGAAATCCGCCTAACAGCGGGGCAGGTCGATGCCACTGCGCGCAGTCAAATTTGCACCCCCGGACGCAAAGCCGGGGTGCATGCTTTTGACGCGCGCCATCCCGACGTGGAATGATTGGACGTCATCGGGTGGGGAATGATGGCCAAGCGCTGCTACTACGAGACACTGTCCGTCGAACGCACCGCGACGGAGATCGATATCAAGACCGCCTTCCGTAAGCAGGCGATGCAATGGCATCCGGATCGCAATCCCGGAGACGATGCAGCCGAGCATCGCTTCAAGGAGGTCAATGAGGCCTACGAGGTTCTCAAGGACCCCGACAAGCGGGCGGCTTATGACCGCTACGGCCATGCCGCCTTCGAGCACGGCAATGGCATGAACGGCGCCCATGGCTTCGGGGCCGATTTCGCCACCACTTTCTCGGACATCTTTGACGATCTGTTCGGGATGAGCGCCAGGCGCGGCCGCGGCTCGGGCCGCGAGCGCGGCGCCGACTTGCGCTACAATATGGAAATCTCGCTGCTCGAAGCCTTTTCGGGCAAGACCGCGCAGATCCGCATTCCGACGTCCGTCACCTGCGAAGCCTGCTCCGGCAGTGGGGCAAAGCCCGGCACCAAGCCGAAGGCGTGCCCAATGTGCGCAGGCCAAGGCAAAGTCCGCCATGCCCAAGGCTTTTTCACGCTCGAACGCACCTGCCCGAATTGCCAGGGCCGCGGCCAGGTGATCGAGAGTCCCTGCACGTCGTGCTCGGGCTCGGGCCGGGTGATGCGCGAGCGCACATTGTCGGTGAATATTCCGGCCGGCGTCGAAGACGGCACGCGCATTCGCCTCGCCGGCGAAGGCGAAGCCGGCGTGCGCGGCGGGCCGCCCGGGGACCTCTACATTTTCCTGTCGCTCGGCAGCCATCCGTTCTTCCAGCGCGAAGGCGCCGATCTGCACTGCCGCGTCCCGGTATCTCTCGTGACGGCGACGCTCGGCGGCGAATTCGAAGTCCCCACCATCGACGGCGGCAAAACGCGCGTGAAGGTGCCGGAAGGCATGCAGACCGGCCGGCGCTTCCGCCTGCAAGGCAAGGGCATGCCGGTGCTGCGCAGCCGGCAGTTCGGCGACATGTATGTTCAGGTGGTCGTCGAGACGCCGCAGAAGCTCACCAAGCGCCAGCGCGAACTTTTGCTCGAATTTGATCGGCTTTCGTCGACCGAGACGCAGCCCGAGTCGTCCGGATTCTTCGGCAAGGTCAAGGACTTCCTTGACGGGCTCGGGGCCGGCCGCGCCAATTCCGCGTAAACCGCCGCGGCGGAGCCGGGCGGCTAGTCTTTAGGCAGTGAATGTTCTAAAAGGGCGGCGTTTCGTCGCGTGTGATTGCCATGCCGCTTACGGCCCTGCGTACATTCGAAGAGAGGATCGAGCGGCAATTGCGGCTCCTCGAGCTGAAGAAGACTATCATCGAGCGCAACATCGGACGGCACATCCGGCTGTTTGAGCGTCGCCGCGACGATATCGGCAAAAAAATCGAAGATCAGATCCGGCAATTCGAGCGCAAGCGCGGTATCCGGCTCGACGACGAGGTGCGCTTCATCCGCTCCTGGATCGAGCGGCCGCTCAGCATTGGCGCGGTGACGCCTTCGAGCAAGATGCTCGCGCGCGCCATGGCTCGCTATGTCGATCCGCATAGCGATGGACCGGTCGTCGAGCTTGGCCCCGGTACTGGGCCTGTAACTGCCGCGCTCGTCGAAGCCGGCGTCGACCCTTCGCGGTTGGTTCTGGTGGAGTTCAATCCGGCCTTTTGCCGGATTTTGCGGACGCGCTATCCCGGCGCCACGCTGGTGCAGGGTGACGCCTACAGCATGCGCCGCCTGCTCGAGACGCTGTTGCTGCAGCCGGCGGCCGCGGTCGTTTCCGGCCTGCCGCTTGTGACCAAGCCCATGCGCCAGCGGCTGCGTCTCATCCGCGACGCTTTCGACCTCATGCTGCCGGGCGCGCCCTTTGTGCAGTTCACCTATTCGGTGGCCTCGCCGTTGCCGCGCCGGCTGGGCGGCTTCACGGTGGAGGCGTCGGAGCGCATCTGGATGAACATCCCGCCGGCGCGGGTATGGGTCTACCGGAAAAACTGACGCCTTCCACATGTATGGGCCGAAGATCCTGGTGATGGCCGGCTCGCTGCGCGCAGGCTCGCATAACGGGCGGCTCGCAGCTTTGGTTGCCAAGGAGCTGGCACTGGCTGAAGCCGACGTCACCCGCATCTCGCTCGCCGACTATCCGCTGCCGCTCCTCGACGCCGATCTCCTCGCCGATTCGGGTCCGCCCGATAATGCGGTGAAGCTCAAGCATATGTTGACCGCGCATCAGGGCGTGTTCATCGCCAGCCCCGAATACACCGCCTCGGTGACTCCGCTCCTGAAGAACGCCATCGACTGGACCACGCGCGTGCGCGGGCGCAACGACGAGCCTTACGCCGCGTTCAAGGATCGGGTGTTTGCCTTGGGCTCGGCGTCCGCTCGCGCCGACGGCGGCCTGCATGCGTTGTTGGCGCTGCGGCAAATTCTGGAAGTCGGCTGTAGCGCGCTGGTTCTGCCCGAGCAGATCAACGTCGGCCGCGCCGACGATGCTTTCGACGATATGGACAATCTCAAGGACGAAAATCTAACGACCACCTTGAAGGAAATGGTCCGAAGGCTTATCGACTTGGCGAGTGTGATGCCGAAAGCCGTGGAGTGAACGACCGGAATGCCGATTGCGCCGCGTGAGCGCCTGATCGTGGCGCTCGACCTCTCGTCGGTCGAGGCCGCGGAAGCGTTGGTGGTGCGGCTCGGAGATGCGGTATCGTTCTACAAGATCGGCTATCAGCTCGCTTATGCTGGCGGGCTGTCCTACGCGCAGAAGCTCACCGGCGCCGGCAAGCAGGTCTTTCTCGACCTCAAGCTGCACGATATCGGCAACACGGTTGCGCAAGGCGTGAAGAGCGTCGCGGCGCTGGGTGTAACATTCCTCACGGTTCACGCTTATCCGCAGACCATGCAGGCGGCGGTCGAGGCGCGGGGAGGGGCTTTGCGCATCCTCGGTGTCACGGTGCTCACCTCCTATGACGAAAACGACCTCAAGGCGGCCGGCTACGAGACTTCGGTAGAAGCACTGGTTGCGCGCCGCGCTGAGCAGGCGCGCGCGCTTGGGGTCGACGGCTTGGTCTGCTCGCCGGAAGAGGCAGCCAATGTGCGCGCCATCGCCGGCGCCGGCATGGCACTGGTGACACCCGGCATCCGCCCCACCGGCGCCGAGGCCGGCGACCAGAAGCGTATCATGACGCCGGCAGCAGCGATTGCGGCGGGCGCCGATTATCTCGTGGTCGGCCGGCCGATCGTGGCCGCTTCCGATCCGCGTGCCGCGGCGGAGGCGATTGTCGCTGAGATCGCGCAACAAGCGCGCAAGGAGACATGAGCATGCCGAAGGCCTACTGGATCGGGCGCGTCGATGTGCACAATGAGGAAGGCTACAAGCCTTACGCCGCTGCCAATCCCGCCATCTTTCGCAAATATGGCGGCCGCTTTGTCGTGCGCGCCGGCAAGTTCGAATGCGTCGAAGGCGGGAGCCGTTCGCGCAACGTGGTGATCGAATTTCCCGATTATCAGTCCGCGGTCGCCTGCTATCGTTCGCCCGAATACCAGGCCAACATCAAAGTGCGCCAGCCGCACGCGATCGCCGACCTCGTCATTGTTGAAGGCTACGACGGCCCGCAGCCGTAAATCTATCCTTCCCCGCAAGCGGGGGAGGGGCCGCGCGCCATGGCGCGGCGGAAGGGGCAAGTACGGCGCAAGCCACCACCGCCCCCCACCGGCTCGCTCCGCTCGCCACCTCCCCCCGCGAGCGGGGGAGGATGAAGGCAGCGTCGCGTTGCTCACCTCAGCCGCTCCCGCTATACCCCCGGCGCACGGAGAAAGTCCTCATGGCTGCCGAAAATTCCGACATGCGGCTGGTGATCGCCGGAGCCGGCGGGCGTATGGGGCGCACGCTGATCAGCGCCATCGCGGCGACCAACGGCGTCGCTCTCGCTGGCGCGGTCGAGGCGGTGGGGTCGGCCGTGATCGGCCGCGATGCCGGCGAG
>Ga0210410_10001714_pt1 | contig 20271 bp, 19 predicted proteins | sample IncBWC4MmetaG_FD_161058 | JGI IMG/M metagenome (GOLD analysis project Ga0210410, IMG submission 161058) | Forest soil microbial communities from Barre Woods Harvard Forest LTER site, Petersham, Massachusetts, United States - Inc-BW-C-4-M | ecosystem: Environmental > Terrestrial > Soil >... | reverse complement strand
TCCTGACGCGACGTAATTTGAGACCTCTTCCCGCAGATGAGTTTTTCAACAGCCACGCCTGAAGTCGCCAATCCAGAACAAACCGACTGGGTCAGCGGCCACTTGCCGCCTTCCGGGAGCCGATTTCGGAGAATTGGTCCAAATGCCAGTTCGCAGCGCTGTGGGCTTCGTGCCACCCCACCCGGTATGTGGGTGGGCCACCCGTCAAAGTCGATTTAGCTGTCTGCGGCGGGCTTTCCGAATTAGGATAACGGTCACCGGTCCAAGTGAATCCAGTAGAGCTATGAGAAGAGACTATGCGGAATATCGTGATTTGCTGTGACGGCACCGGCAACGAGTATTGTGACGCGAACTCAAATGTAGTTAAGCTGTATCGCGCGATGGAGCAGAGCTCGCGACAGGTGGTGTACTACCACCCTGGCGTGGGGACGATGGGGGCGCAGCAGGCGTTGACTGCCGCAGGCAAGACGTGGACGAAATGGCTTGGGTTGGGATTCGGCTACGGGCTTTCAGAGAACATTGCGGATGCGTATGGCTTCCTGATCCAGAACTACCAACCGGGTGATCAGGTGCTTGTGTTCGGATTCAGCCGGGGGGCGTATACGGCGCGGGCGTTGTGTGGGCTGCTGGAGATGTGCGGATTGCTCCGGCCCGGCAATGAGGGGCAGATTCCTTACGCGATGCGGTTGTTTAAGAGACAGGGTCGGTGCAGGACTGCCGGATGCGCCAGATCCTCTCCGCGTGATGCCGTAGACGTGATGCTGCTTCGTGAACTGTGGAGCGAAGCCGTCGAAGCGATGCGCCGTATCCCCAGCCCCAGCCAGAAAGAAAACTGTGGCCCGCTCGGGTGGGTCAGCATTGAAACAAGCGAAAACTACGCCGCTAGAGAAAAAGCTTCACACACTCCAGAATCGCATCGACAGAATTCAGGAGCTTTCCGATTTCCTAAAGAAGCATCCTGGCCTCGCTGGCATCAGTACCCTGAAGTCAACCTACGGAGGGTTGGTGGGACTCGTTATCGACGGGAAAGCGTTTGTTCGGCCGCAGGGAGTGAACAAACCGGGGATGAGAATGGAGAGATGGTTGGAAGATACCTTCGCTGACATGGAACCTAATGATCGTTTGGTCTGCGAGGAAGTCATAGGGCTCTCAACCGAAGGACTGGAAAAGCTGCTCGAGACCGTACCTGCCGCACGATCCGGATGATTTGGAAGAGGACGAGGAGAATGAGGAATAAAGCTTTGCAATAGAGGATTTAACGAAGCATGGTGGGGGGAGCAGTATGTTCGCCCAGAGGATACAGAGTGTGCGCCATGCATCCAGTATCGTCTCTATACGAACTGGCCCGCTTTCTCCCTCCCCTGGTCCCCAGCCTAACGCGATAATGGATTTTATCGTGGTTAGAAGTCAATCGCTAAAGCAACATAGAAACGTCTCAATGAGTGCATGGGCGATAATGTGCTCACCGATCAATTGTCGCGAAGTTGGCTTGGCCTTTTATCCGCCCACTTCAGAATCGCATCGAGAGCCGGACACAGTGATTGTCCCCATTCTGTGAGCCTGTACTCGACTTTGGGCGGCACCTGAGGATAAACGGTTCGCACGACAATTCCGTCCGCCTCCATACGCCGGAGTTGCTGTCCCAACATCTTCTGAGTGATCGCGGGAATCGCTTTCTCCAGATCGGAGTAGCGCAACACCTTGCCGCCAAACAGATGAAACAGGATGACAAGCTTCCATCTTCCTTCGAGGAGCCGAAGCGCTGCTTCGACATCTGCTGCAGCAGAAGTGGGGGTGTAGCGCTTGGCCATGATGGCTCCATAACATACTTTTTAGTGCGTACTTCCTATTTCATCAGTATGGTGCGACACTCCTGAATATGCAAGCGAAAACAAGGAGATTTCGATGACTCTCGATAACTTGCCCGAGCCGGTTATGGCCTACCTGGCCGCCGAAGAGGCGAAGGATGCGCAAGCTCTCTCCCGTTGCTTCGCCGAAGGTGGCATCGTCCATGATGAGGGCAGGGATTACCACGGACGTGCGGCAATCCAGCGATGGAAGAAACAGGCGGACGCGAAATACCGCTACGTTTTGCAGCCGATCGGGGTGCGAACTGAAGGCGACGCAACCACCGTGCTGGTGCGACTCACAGGCGACTTCCCCGGAAGCCCGGTAGACCTGAATCACACCTTCACAATTTCACGCAACGAGATTGTCTCGCTGGAGATTCGGTCATGACGGTGGCTTATCCTTTTCGTTTTTTGAAAGATGAGTTCAAAGACAAGCGTGTTTTAGTAACGGGCGGCACAAAGGGCATGGGAGAGGCGATGGTGCGCCGCTTTACGTTGGGTGGAGCTTCCGTTGCGACCACAGCACGCTCGCCATTGCATGCTGATCAGCAGCCTGCGCTGTTTGTACAGGCTGATCTTGGAACTCAGGAAGGAGTTCAGGACGTCGTTGACCGCATTCTTCAGGAATGGGGTGGCGTGGATGTTTTGGTGAATAATCTGGGCGGCTCGGATGCTCCAAACGGCGGGTTCAAGGCACTTTCCGATGCGGATTGGCAACGAGCTTTGGACGTGAACCTGCTGGCAGCGGTGCGATTGGATCGCGCGTTCGTCCCGGGAATGATCGAACGTCAGTCAGGCGTCGTCATTCACATCTCCTCCATCCAGCATCGGCTGCCGCTTTATGACTCAACCCTCGCGTACGCTGCGGCAAAGGGAGCGCTGCGCACGTACAGCAAAGGCCTTGCCAATGAAGTCGGTCCCAGGGGAATAAGGGTCAACATGGTCTCTCCAGGATTTATCGAGACGTCAGGCGCGCACGGCATGATTCTCCAGCTTGCAAAGAGCAGCGGCAGCAACGAAGATACCGCTCGGCAGCAAATCATGAACATGATCGGAGGCATTCCCCTCGGTCACCCGGGTCGGCCCGAAGAGGTTGCTGAACTGGTGGGTTTTCTCGCATCGGATCGCGCAGCGTCGATTCATGGCGCAGATTATGTGATCGACGGTGGAACCATGCCGACGGTATGACCGCGTCAACAGTCGCCAACGATTTTTCGCCAATGATCGACAGAAACCGTCGGTAGTGTCTCAGTTTGAATTTCCGGGCTAAAACCAGTGGTCGTGCATACGCTGTAGGAATTCAGCCGTAATGGGATAACCAGACGCAGAGCCAATTACTGAGTCCACAGGACATTTGGGACATAGAGCGGTCTGACCGTCATCGATCCATTCAACGATGTCCGAGGGTGGGAAGATGGCAAGGCAATAAAAGCAGCCGCAAAGGCTGCTCTTTTCCAATTCGCTTCGATGCTTGATGCAGTGTTTGTGGGCGAGAACGTGGTCTTGGCTCATCCTGCCAGTTAGTCTATCCCGCCAGCGCCGCGATTTCCTCATAGCTCCAGACGTGATCCGAAATCCCAGCGGCCATCGCTGGGGTGATGCGTAGTGTTTTGTGGATTCTGGCGAAGTTGTAATGAATGAAATGCAGCGCGACCGCCGCCGCATGATTCTCCACTTTCTTAGAAAATGCATTAGTTAGGCGGGTGAAGCGGCGCATAGACATCCGCATGGTAAGGTTCTGCCGCTCTACGAAGCTCGTTGAGACGTGCTCGGGATCGGGACGACCGCTGACCACCTTCATATCGCATCCAATGCACTGCGCAGGGCTGTAACGCTTTTCAGGTTCATTCGACGCGCCATAAATCTTCTGAAGTTGTGCATAGTCAACGTCGAGGCCAAATGCATCTTCTACGGCATTCAGATATGCCCGGTGGCCATCCGTAGTTAGCTGTACGCGGCCCTTGATTCTGTCGGCCACATCACGCATAAACTCGGTTGCCCACCATCCATCACGACCGCCGACGAGGTAACTCACGCAGAGCTTTGTATCGGCATCGATTGCCGTCCACGTCCAAACATCTCCCCAGCCATCTTGTTCTTTCGCGCTCGGTACGTTCTTTGCCTTTGCTCCGACGAAGCACCAGATTTCGTCGCACTGGACGCGGCGGCACCGAACATCTCTCACTACCGCATTGTGGTAAGCGAAAGCCCCTTCCGCCACGTCTACCAGCAACTTCGTGACGGTGTTGATGGACACATCGGCCATGCGGCTGGTAGCGCGGAGACTGCTACCTTCCACGAGCATTTGAATGATCTGTGCCCGCTTCGCAATTGGCAGCCGGTTCATAGAGATAAAGATAGTGAACTATCTCTCTTTTGTCAAGCATAAAGTTCAGTTTGCTTAAATATGATAATTCCACATTTAAACCACTTTCCATCTGATAGACTCAAGAACATGATTCGGGCTGAATGTCGGACTCCTTCGCAATTGATCCAAGCGCACCTTCAAGAGAGGGGTTGGACGCAACGGGTTCTCGCACTGATTTTAGACGTTAATGAGCAGGTTGTTAGTCGCATTCTCAATGGCAGCAAGTCGATAGATGCCGAATTGGCGCTTAAGCTGAAAACGATCTTAGGTATTGATCCTCAGCATCTACTTCAACTGCAACAGGAATATGAGCTTGCGAAGGCTCAAATTGAATTGCAATTCGACCCGGGACTTTCAACCCGTGCCACGCTGTTCGGGGAGTTGCCCGTGACTGACATGATTAAGCGTGGATGGTTCAGAGGTATCACTGATGTCCGGGATGAAAATCTTGAACCCGCAATGTGCCAATTCTTTGGCGAAAAGTCCATCAAGGATATAGAAATATTCCCCCATGCTGCAAAGAAAAGTAGCATGTTCGATGGTGTACCGCCTGCGCAACTTGCATGGCTATATCGTGTACGCCAAATGGCGTTAGATTTGCCCGCTGCCAAATACTCGCCTTCAGCAATGACAACAGCACTGGGAAAACTGAAGCCCCTCCTAATCTCTCCAGAGGGAGCACGCAAGGTTCCCCGAATCATGATGGAGGCTGGGGTGAGGTTCGTCATTGTTGAAGCGTTGCCATCTTCAAAAATTGATGGTGTTTGTTTCTGGCTAGACGACCGCCATCCCGTTATCGGGATGTCTCTCAGGTTTGATCGTATAGATAACTTTTGGTTCGTCCTCCGGCATGAGATTGAGCATGTCATGCGTGAGCATGGTCGGAGCCGAGCAATGCTGGATGCCGATCTTGAAGGCGCTCGGGCTGGAGTCGGAGACGAATTGCCCGATGAAGAGCGCGTTGCAAACGAAGCAGCTGCCAACTTTTGTGTTCCGCGAGCTAAGCTAACAAGTTTCATTGCCCGTAAGTCCCCTATGTTCGCCGAGCGTGACATTCGAGGTTTTGCAGCCACGCTAGATGTTCATCCTGGAATTATCGCGGGCCAATTGCAACACGAGACTGGAAGGTACGACCTATTTCGCAATCATCTAGCGAAGGTAAGGTCAATCGTCACACCAAATGCATTCGTTGATGGCTGGGGAGATGTCGCTCCAATTGGAGCATAAGGAGATTCACTGATGTCTACTGCAATTGAAAGACGACAGACGTTCATCCGTTACTACCGAAAGGTGACGGGAGCACTTGAAGTTAATATGCATGATGTTGCCGCGATGGCAAAGAAAATGGGATGGACTCTTCCTAAACCAGCAGACCCGATGGACTTGTTCGCAAAACAATTCTCCGACGCGGCCCGCGAAGAAACTCGCGAGGATAAAGAAACCAACCAGACATATAAAGCGAATCTAGCCTATACGAAGCGGCAGGCTAACGGTTCGCAACTATGGTTTTGGTTTGACGTTGATGAGGCGACTCGACCGCAGATGGTCAAAGGACTTCATCTTTATCGGGAGCAGATGGTGGGTGAAGCAGTAATAGGAGTAAACACCGCCGACCATTGGAATCGCCGCAATCCAGATCAACCAGAGTTGCCCTTTGTAACTGACTTGACTGAGGACGTGAGAGAGCGGGCAGAGGCGGCCCGTCCGGTGAAGAAGAAGGACAAGGTAAAAAGGCTAGCTAACTCTTCTTCCACCGTGCATTAGCAGCAAGCCGGGCAATATCCACTCGTTCGGCTGGGTCTAAATGTTTGGCTCTAGCCTTTCCACCTTTGAGACCGCCGCTTCTGCCACGAACAGAAGTGGCTCTCTTCTTTGAAGAAATCGTATCTTCAGCGTCACCCGTAGCAATATCTACGATGAGTTTGGCGAGTTGGTTCGGATCGCGGGGACGCTTTGCCATGACTCTAGTATCAATCTCCGCGTACCCCGTTGCAAGGCTGTGCAAATTCAAACTGAGACACTACCAAACCGTCGACTCTGTTGACACTTGCCGCCCGAATAAATATGTTTCTTCGCAAAGGGCATGCCACATGAGACAAATATTCGCGATAGCCGTCGTGGCTTTCTCAGCGGCCGCCATCGCCTCAGGGCAAGAGCAGAGCGCGGTCAGAGATCCAAAAAGCATCGCTGAGCAGGTCATCAGGAAACTGGACAACGAACGCATACAAGCACAGATCCACGCGGATGTGGCGGCGCTAGAACGGATCTACGCTGACGATTTCATCGGCGTAGGCCCGAGTGGGACAGTGCGAACTAAGCCGCAAGTGATTTCAGATTTCACGTCTGGTGATTTGAGATTTCAGTCCATAACCACCGATGACGTTCGAGTGCGCGTTTACGGAAATGCGGCGGTCGAGACTGGCCTCTCAACAATGAATGGGCAAGATAAAGGCAACGCAGTTCCCCACGACACTCGCTTTACCAGAGTGTGGGTAAGGCAGCATGGGGGCTGGCGACTGGTCGCCAATCACTACTCGTCCATTGTGTCGCATCAATAGGGGCTGATTGTCGCTAATGGCCCGCTGAACGACTTGCAGGAATGGCGCGCCCTGAGAGAGGCGAATTCCTGACCTGCTAGGCAAGGTAAGTCGATTTTGAGGAGTTTCCAACTACGTAGCTGTCGAAAACAGGCCTTCTCACGTTTTGACCGAAGGCCATTGAGCGATATGGGAATTTGCTCTCATGGAGACCTTACGGCTTCGATTCTCAACTGTTGACTTCAGGGCAAAGCACGTTTCCAGCATGAAGCGGCTCGATTTGATACTCGGCGATTTATCACTAACTAAGAAGAAGTCCGGCCAAAACCGCCAACCTGGACAAGTAGATTCCCGCCCCGGATTGGAGCCACATTTATGGATGGTATGTTGTTTTCCTTGTGTCTATACTTGTGGGACTCGCCGAGCCGTTCCCCATATTGCGCTCCCCTGGCACTGGCCGGGTACGTTCCCGAGTACCTCGCGGCTGCTCGTTTGGAGGTTCATTGAAGTCTACGATGATGTCATCTCCGCTTCTGGTCCCAAGCATGCTGGAGCGGGCTGGGAAATTGTTTCCTCGTGTTGAGATCGTCTCGTCTCTCCCCGATGGTTCTCGCCATAGCTATACGATTTCCGATCTCCACAGACGTGCGCGCCATTTGGCAACAGCGCTCCGTCGCGCGGGAATCCGCCGAGGTGACCGAGTTGGCACTCTACTGTGGAATGGGCATGAACATTTGGAAGCCTACTTCGGAATCTCCGCGGCGGGCGCGGTTGTTCACACCTTGAGCGTGCGTCAGCATCCGGACGAACTCGCCTACATCATGAATCACGCTGAGGATCGCTTCCTCATCGTCGAGGATGTGCTTCTCGATGTCTGGCAACAGGTGAAGTCGCGGGTGCATTGCGAGCGTATCTTCGTGGTCGACCGCGGCAAGGGATTGCCCGCCGGAACGGAATCCTTCGAGGCGTTTCTGGCGGAAGCAGGCGACGACCCGCAGTATCCCGATCTTGAGGAAGACGATGCTGCCGCGATGTGTTACACCTCCGGCACCACCGGCCGGCCCAAGGGGGTCCTCTATTCACACCGGTCCATTGCGCTCCATTCGCTCGCGAGCTCGATGCCCGATCACTTCAACATCAGTCGCCATCACACTGTTCTTCCTGTTGTCTCCATGTACCACGTCAATGCCTGGGGTTTGCCATATTCGGCGGTTATGAACGGAAGCAAGCTAGTGTTGCCCGGCCGAAACCTCCAGCCGCCTGCTCTGCTTGACCTGATGCAGGAGGAGCAGGTAACGCTCGCCGCCGGGGTTCCGACCATATGGATGGGGATCCTGGATGCGCTCGGAAAGGAGCCAGACCGTTGGAACCTTGCGAGCGAGTTGCGCGTTCTCATCGGCGGCGCAGCAGCTCCCGAATCGATGTTCCGCCGGTTCGACAAGTTCGGCATTCAAGCCATTCAGGCTTGGGGCATGACCGAAACGAGTCCAGTGGCTACCGTCTCCGCACTGAAACCCGGCATGGAGGCATGGCCAAATGAAGAACTTTACCGGCTGCGCGCCCGACAGGGGCTCCCGCTGCCATTCGTTGAAGTGCGTGCCGTCGGCGACGAGGGTGAGGTCCCGTGGGATGGAGAAACTTCGGGTGAGTTACAGGTGCGCGGGCCTTGGATCGCGGGCAGTTACGTTGGCCTCGAACAGCCGGACAAGTGGACGGAAGAAGGATGGTTTCGAACAGGAGACGTGGTCACGATCGATTCGGAAGGATACGTCAAGATCACGGATCGTCTCAAGGACCTGATCAAGTCGGGCGGGGAGTGGATCAGCTCGGTCGACCTGGAGAATGCCTTGGTTGGACACGCAGCGATCCGAGAGGCAGCTGTCATCGCCGTGCCACACCCGAAATGGCAGGAGCGCCCCCTGGCTCTGGTTGTCCTGAAAGAGAATCTGACCGTAGACTCTTGCGAGTTGCGTTCCTTCCTGCAGCAAACCTTCGCGCCATGGCAAGTGCCCGATGCATTCGTGGTTGTCGAGGAGCTTCCACATACCTCAACCGGAAAACTGCAGAAGAGTAAACTGCGGGAGGAGTTCAACGATTGGCAATGGGATACTGATCGCAGCGTTGCTGTGTCCTGACCGCCCCTAACCATTTGCTGAAGGAAAACGCAGGGAGATCGATTCCATGCGCTCATTGACTCAATGAGTGATAACAGGGCAATGCGCTTATTGAACCCTCGGAAAGAGAGAAACACTTTCGCGAAGCGCGTTTATCGGGACTAATCCGCGTCGCCGCCCAGCGATGGGTCAACGTGCGCTTTGGACTGAAACTTAACGCAGGATTTCTTATTGGCGGCAATGCTGCGCTATCATTTTCATCGATTGACACTGCTTACCAGGCGATCCAATCCGGTGTTCCCGGAGCACTGGATTACCGCTAGGCCAAGGAGATCAACTTGTCGGTGCAAAAACAAATCAGTGAGTACATTGCCGCTCAACCGGAGCCCAAATATAGCGAAATGCAAGAGCTACATGGCATGATTTTGACGTTGATGCCAGCTTGCAAGTTATGGTTCTTAGATGGGAAAGACGAGCAGGGAAAAATTGTTTCCAACCCAAACATTGGATATGGAACCCAAACCATGGAATATGCCAATGGAAAAACCAGGGAGTTCTATCAAATCGGGGTCAGTGCCAATACAACAGGCATTTCCGTCTACATTATGGGATTAGAGGATAAGAAGTATCTGGCCCAGACATTTGGGCGGGGTCTCGGCAAAGCAAGCGTGACAGGGTACTGCATCAAATTCAAAACATTAGCAGACATAAAAGTCGATGTTCTCAAAGCAGCAATACAGTATGGGATTGCGCAGACAAGCATTCAACATTGATGCAACCTAGGTCAACGCACTGCAAAACCACGTTTGAGGTATTCACCAGGGTTGGCTCCGACAACTCGCTTGAACGCCTTACTGAACGCAGCGTCGGACTCGTAGCCGACCAACCGAGCGACGTCTATGAGCTTTTTGTCACGCTGTTCGAGTAACTGCATCGCCTTCTTCATCCGCCACTCGGTTACATATTCCAGTGGTGTCTGTCCGAGTAGCTGCTTAAAACGAACTGCGAATGCGGAGCGAGACATGGTCGCCGCTACGGCCAGGGATTCCACCGTCCAGGGTGTACTCACACTGTCGTGAACGGCACTCAGGGCAGCGCCTACTTGAGGATCGAAAATTGCACGAAGCCATCCTTTGCTGCGTTCCGGTCCAGACGCGATATGCGCCCGGAGCACTTGGATAAACAAAACCTCGGCCAGTCGAGTCGCGACGACTTCAGATCCCGGCGCCTGTTCTGCCATTTCCGAAGCAAGCGCCTGCACTGTGTTGTGAAGAGCAAGCGTGCGTGCCTCATCGGCCTTCATCAAAATGAAGCTCGGCAATAACTGAGTGATCGGCTTCAAGCTGGCGCGATCAAAACTCAAGGAACCACAGACGATTGTCGTCGGTGCGCCACCGCCTCCACAAAGAGCGACATTGCCGTTGGCCCTGGCCCCGATCTCGCGGAAACTCCACTTCGGACGTGTCCGCGGGCTGTCGCGCAAAACAATTGAAGTCCCCTTAGCCAGCAAAAAGCAATCACCACCGGTGAGGGGAATCGGCTCCGCAATCCCTTCAACACTCAACCAGCAGTTGCCGCGCGAAAGCATGGCGAAGTGCGCCAAATCTGTTGGGGAAGTCTTTTTGCCGGAAGGCGTGACTTTTTCTTCGGCCTGATTTTCCTGTTTCACGCCCCACGGGGCTGTGGCTTCGAGCCTGTGCAGACCGAAAGCGGTTACGTGCATCGTTCTAAAGATGTCTGTTATCGGATCCAACGTAGCCTCCCAGTTTTGGACGAATGGACAAAAAATTAGGACTTACGAGCAGTTCGCGTCCGCCTCCAAAGAACTCTACTCTCTTGTACGGAATGCTACACATCTACCGAAAGGAAGTAATTATGGGAAAGCTTGAAGGTAAGGTTGCAGTCGTCACAGGTGGATCGAGCGGCTTGGCGCTGGCGAGCGCCAAGCGCTTCGTTGAAGAAGGTGCCTACGTTTTCATCACGGGTAGGAGACAGGAGCAGCTCGACGAGGCCGTCAAGCTGATTGGCCGGAACGTGACCGGCGTGCGCGGTGACGCGGCAAATCTCGACGACCTCGACCGTCTGTTCGATACGGTCAAGCGAGAGAAGGGCAAGATCGACGTCTTGTTCGCGAGCGCTGGCACGGGCGAGGCCTTACCATTGGGCAAGATTACCGAGCAGCACTTCGATGCGGCCTTCGGCCTGAATACGCGCGGAACGCTGTTTACGGTTCAGAAGGCGTTGCCGCTGTTCAACGATGGCGGATCGATCATCATGACCGGATCCGTTGCTTCGGTGAAGGGTTTTCCTGGTTTCGGCGTATATGCGGCGAGCAAGGCGGCATTGCGCTCCTTCGCACGCACGTGGCTCAACGAACTGAAGGGCAGGAAAATCCGGGTAAACGTGCTGAGCCCGGGGCCGATCGCCACACCGATGCAGGAAGAAGCTCTCACCAAGGAGGCGAAGGAGATGTTCGAATCCCTGATCCCGCGGGGAACGATGGGTCAACCTGAGGAAATCGCGACGGTCGCGCTGTTTCTTGCTTCAGACGATTCGAGCTTCGTGAACGGGGTGGAGTTGTCCGTCGACGGCGGCTTGTCGGCGATCTAACGTCTGCAGACTTCTGCTAGCGGTTGACCTTCCGGCGGCCCGCAAAGTAATTTACCGCGGGACGTTCACGGAAGGTCCCTACAGAACGGAATTTGATGTCCCGCGCCGTCGACGGTTGGGAATCAATATCACAAGGATCGGAGAAACATTATGAGCTACGCGATTGTAGGATTCGGCAAGATAGGCCAGGCCCTCGCCCACGCCTTCGCCCGTAAAAACATCGACGTGACCGTCGCGAGCCGCCGGCCGCCTGAAGCATTGGCGCCGCAGGCTCGGGCGATTGGATCCACGGTCGTCGCCAAGTCGCTGCAGGATGCACTCGAGGCTGACACAATCATCTTGGCGGTCCCGTTCGGGGAGCATCGCGAGGTTGCGAAGGCCCTGCCAAGTTGGAAAGGCAAGACGGTCATCGACGCGATGAACTCGTTTCCAATCTCACCTGAGGAGCTGGACGGTCTCCCGTCCACCGCATTCGTTGCGAAGTCGTTCACTGGCGCCAAGCTCGTGAAAGGCTTTAACCACTTGGTCGCGGCCACCCTGGCTACCGATCCGATCGTCGAGGGCGGCCATCGGGTCGTCTTTCTGTCGAGCGACGACGAGGTCGCATTCGCTCCCGTTGAGGATTTGGCCAAACAACTAGGATTCGCGCCCGTCAAGCTGGGAAAGCTCAACGAGGGTGGCGCGCTGGTGCACGCACGCGGCCGCACTTGGGGTCAGCTCATCTTCCAGGATTTGCTCAAGAAGCAGCAGTGATCGATCTACGACCGTGTGATTTGGCTCGAGAAGGATGGTTCCGAAACGTCCGATGAGATCGGACACACTTGATGTGAGGGGAAACGAGAGATTTCGATGAGCATCGAAAAGAACGTTCAGGTTGTGACGGATTTTCTTGCAGCAATAGGCAGCGGCGATAAGCAACGTGTGCTTGCGTTGGTTGCCGAAGATATTGAGTGGATCGTTCCAGGCGAGGACTGGCCGCTGGCCGGCACGCACCGCGGGCATGCGGGATTGGCGGATGTGCTTAAGAAAGCGTCCGAAGAGATAGAAACGACATACCCAAAGCCTCCCGAATTCGTGGCGCAGGGAGACCGGGTTCTGGTCATCGGCGTCGCTACGGGGAAGATCAAAGCCACGAATAAGACGTTTGAGGACCACTGGGTCTTCGATATTACCGTTCGAAATAGCAAACTGACGAAGATTCGGGAGTATATCGACACCCAAGCATTGGCGCGGGCCTCCGAGATGGCCGCGAGCCCCAGGCTCTAACCCATCTGAAATTGGCGGATCTCAGTGAGTACATTTTCGCCAATGCACTCACTGAGACACGATAACTACCGAGAAGTCGGCATCTATTTACTAATACTGGTGCCGGAAAGTCTCGATTGGCGAGAACAGGGCTTACCGCTCGTTGAGCCGAATTTCCCATGGGGGCAGAGGTCTACAGGGCAGAGGTCATGGGTTTGATATGGGTTCGATAACGGTTCCCGATCGTACCTTACAGCGCCAAAAGAAGCCATCAGTGACGCTTGTTTTCTGTAAATTACGACCTTCCTTTTCGCTGTCACGGCAGAGGTCGCGGGTTCGAGCCCGTCGTCCCCGCCATACATTCCAAAAGACTTACGGAAGGTATGGACCTATAGTGACATTCAAATCTGGGCACAATAAGGGCACAATAAGCTTCTTAACCTGCATTTTGAGCCTGTTTTTTTGAATCAGTTGTGCCCACAATCGCAGCTTTAGTGCCTTCACTCGAGACCATCATCTTTTACAACCTTGCTCTGTGCGGCTCGCTTGTTCGAGTTCACCGCTTGCGTGTAAACATCGAGCGCTATTCTGCTGTTCGCGTGTCGTAAGAGTTCCTGAACCGTCTTGACGTCTTCTCCATTCGCCTTCAGCAAGGTGCCGAAGGAGTGACGGAAAGTATGCCAGCCGATCTTCTTGTGAATGCCATTTGCCTTCGCAACTGGCCTGATATGACGCTTCATGAGGTTGTCCGGCCAATAGGGCTGCTTTCCCCTCATCGTCTCACTGGCAAAGACGTAATCGTCATTCGACGAGTAAATACTCTGACGGCGCCAGCTGAGAAGATCCTCTGCCATGTAGCTGTCCATAGGGATCCGTCTCGGCATTGCGCTGGATAGCTGGCGTCCGACGCAGGGTACGCGGATAACCGGTCAGCGAAACACGGCCCGGCGGCTGGTCATTGAAGACGGAAAATTTGTGCCGCTGGCGCAGCCCGCTCCGCAGACGTTTTGGGATTTTCCTGAGCCCTTTGGGCGCCAGGATGTCAGTGGGCTCCCGTTCTCAGAAGTTCCGGTCATCGCTCGCCACTTACGAGTGGCACGCCTTCGCACTTACCTCAACAACACGCCGCTTCGCGACCTTCGCGATTCCACCACGCCGCCACCGAGCGCCGACGACGAAAGAGGACGATCCGCGGAGACTTTCCTGGTCGACGTTGTTGTCCGGAACGGAAGCAGGATTCGCCGGGCGATCGCTCAAGGACGCGACATCTATGCCTTCACCGCGCCACTCGTCGTTGAAGCCGTCGAGCGGATTCTCGACGGACGAGCGCGCGGCAGCGGCGCTCTTGCGCCGGGCGAGACGTTCGATTCGACGGACTTCCTCGAGGTCCTCGCGCCGGAATATCTGACGTTCGAACTCGGCGCCGACTAGGCTGTCGGGCGCCGACGTCGGCATGAGATGAAGTCCGTTGTAGAGTGTGAGTGACGCCCCTTTCCCATGAAGCACGCCAAAGCATTTGACCCTATCGAAACTGCGGCATACCAGCATCACCAGAAAGCAAATTCAACCGAACTCTCACCATTTGAACAGAGTTTTCCGATGAAGGAGGCGAGACATGGGAGATCAAGTGGGTAAACAAATACACCCGGATCAAGTCAGCTCATCAGAGCTCGGAGGTTTGGCAGTACGAGCGCTTTCAGCCAGATAGTTGATTTCAATGTTGATGAAACGATCTGTTCTGAGACGATTCGCTTTACAAAAATCAGAACTGCATCTTGAGCGCTAACTGGATGGAGCGAGGGCCCCCGATCTGGTACAGCGGCGTGAGTCCGCCGTTCTGTCCCCCGCCGCCGAGGAAGTTGTTCAGCGTTTGTGTGGCTTCCCCGAACTGTGGCGAGGTTAAATAGTTAATCGGGGCGCCGAAGTTCGGATGATTCAGAGTATTGAAGAAATCGCCTCTGACCTGAAGCAAGAGATGTTCGTAAAGGCGAAACTGCCGGCGTAACGTCAAGTCCCACTGCGTTGCGCCGAAGCCGCGGAGAGCGTTGCGTCCCAGATTACCTTGAACGGACGCAGGTACAGGGGCGCTGAATGCCGCCGAATTGATGACCTTGCGTCCAGGCGCGTTTGGTGGGTAAAGATAAAAAGGAACGCCAGGAACCACATTCGGCCGCTGCACGCTGTTGGGGCCCAACAACGAAATGTAGGGGAACGGATTGTTCCCCGTTACGACATTCACTGGAGGAGCCGTGCGGGAGTAAAGGATCGAATCCGCAGACCATCCTGCGAAAGTCTTTTTCAGCACTCCGCTTACTGGTCCCGGAATATCCCATGAAACCGCACCAGAAAAACTGCTCCGAACGTCGTAGTCAGACGGGCCTCGTTCATTCGTTCCACTCGATTCAGCAAGCGGCACATTGTCAATATCGCCGTCGGAAGAAACATCGTCTAGAGAGTGACTCCAAGTGTAGGAAAGAAGTGACTGTAATCCATGCGAGAGCCGGTGACGATATTGCACTTGCAGGGCGTTGTAGCTGGAACTCCCAGCATTGCGCTGAACGTCGAAGCGATAGGTGAAGTCTGGATTTGGAGCATAATAAATGTCTCTTCTCATTAATTTGCGACCGACCGCGCCGACATACGTCAGCCCCAGAACGTCATTCCCGCCAAAACTCTGCTCGGTAGCAACATTCCACTCAAAGGTCCTCGGTAATACATGGTTCGGATCTACAACAGAAATGGATGGCACAGGAGGGCTCGTTGTAAAAGGCGGAGGGGCCGCGCTACTGCCGGTCAACGGAAATGAGCCTCCGAAAAAAGACCGTTGTTGAACATAGGGGAACGAACTGATTGCATTTGTTATGTCCGCATAGCCGAGGTCATAAAACACGCCCACTCCGGCTCTCATGACCAGATTTGAGGTTGGCTGCCATGCGAGACCAAGTCGAGGAGCGAAATCATTTTTTTGGGCATGCCAGAGCGCAGTTCCTTCCGGTGCCAAAGCAGTTGTCGCCAGGTTGGTCACTTGAGTGACAGTAAAAGGCGGAGTCCCATTTGGCGATGTAGGCGCCGTGTTGTACTCCCAGCGGATGCCGTAGATCGCTGTTAACTTACGAAATTTCCATGTATCTTGTGCGAAAAGACTGACGTTGTATGTCATGAACTGCACGTCGGGGGCCGCGGAATTCACGTTCACTTGTGTTGCCGAGTTAGCTAATACATCTGTCAGCGCGTCGAAGTAAAACGCCTGCTGATACGTGTTCGGTTCTTTTTCAGGTCTTAAACGGCGAAAATCGATCCCGAATTTCAGTTGATGGTTGTCCACCATCCACGATAGGTTGTCTGTGACATTGATCTGATGTTGTACGGTGTTCCCGATTGGACCGAGATCAAAACTAATGCCAAATGGAATCAAGCCCACTTGAAAAGTAAATAAGGATGTACTGAAGGATTGTCCTGTTGGAAATAGCTCTGAACTTGAAGGGGGAATTGCCCCTCCGAAGTCATCCAGTGTCACAAAGCTGTCGCCTTGGCTTAAGCTGCGATTAAATCGGAACTCATTCACAGCACGAGATGCAAACGTCTGATCTGAACCCAGCGTAAGAGCCTGAGTACGATCCTTCGTATGTAGCAGAGTGCTGTAGTTGAAGGACAGACCAGCGCGCTGAATGAGGCTCGAAGGTGCGTCGCTGTACCTTGCAAAGAAGCTTAACCGAGGTGACATGATGTAGTCGACGCGCCCACTGTACGAATCGAGTGACGAAGGATCCGAGTAGCCAGCTGCAAATGCGGCGGTGCCATTGCCAAAATCGGGGCCGTTCGGCTTTGGAAATGCGTTGAGCAAAGGCTGTACGGCATTGGGCGCACTTTGGCGCGCCGCTAGCGAGGGCTCGAACGTGTTGGCGATTTGTGGCTGACGGACGCGAAGCCCTTCATAGGAGCCAAAGAAGTACAGTTTGTCCTGCTGTATCGGGCCGCCAAGTACGCCGCCAAAGTCGTTCTGCCGTAATGCGGGCTTCGCTAAACCCTTGTTGTTAGCGAACCAGTCATTCGCGTCGAACGCGTCATTGCGGAGATATTCGAAAACTGTGCCAGAAAATCGGTTGGTCCCAGACCTTGTCACGACCGAAATCTGTGCCCCCGGTTGACGCCCAAATTCCGGAGCGAACGTTGAGGTCTGGACCCGAAATTCCTGCAATGCGTCCAGGGACACCAGATTGCTCATTCCTCCGAATGCGCTGGTTGCTGGGAGTTGGCCCGTTCCACCTTGGCTAAAGCTAGCGCCTGGCGTCCCCAAATTCGCGCTCACGCCGTCCACCATAAAGTAATTGGCATCTGGGCGCTGACCGTTCACGCTGAATTGGCCCTGTTCATAGAAACCTGCCGTCGGAGTCAGCACAATCCCGGGTGTCAGATTGAGAAGCGAACCGAAGCTGCGACCATTGAGGGGCAAGTTTTCCACGAACCGGTTTTCAATCAGAGTACCCACGGCCGCCGTTTCCGTACCCAGCAGGGGCGCACCGGAGTCCACCCGGATTGTTTCGGAGGCGGAGCCGACTTGCATCACGAAATTCAAACTGAGCACATCTTGCACGTGCAGGATCACATCTGGCCTGATGAGCGTTTTGAATCCCGACTTCTCCACTTTCAGTCGATATGGCCCAGGAGGAAGCCTTGGCAGGTTGTAAACGCCGGAGGCGTCGGTACTGGCATCAAACTCTGTGCCTGTGTTTGCACTGGTAGCCGCAACTCTCGCTCCTACGATCAGGGCCTTCGATTCATCTGTCACCTCGCCCACAAGGGCGGCATTCGTTGATTGCGCCTGGAGACAGGGACCAAGCGCAACAAACAGTACGCCGGTAGACAGTACGAGGACTCGCATCGCATTTCGCGTTTAAAACGTGGTGAGTTTGAATCGATCGCCTTTTCTGGTGGCTTCTTGATTGAGCCCATTACGACGCCCCCGCTGGGGCAAGACCACGGGGAAATCCTATCGCGTGCACCGCGCGCCCCGCAAGAAATTGCTCTTTTCCTGCCATCGCAATGCACATGGCAAGCATCTTTTTCGCACGATGCCGAGAGAATCCGAGCCGGTATTATCATGATTCCACATGGAAAATGCCCCCAAAAATGTGGGCAATCGCTGGCTGGGCTTGATCCTGACCGGCCTGTTGGTTGTGTGTTCTCCTGGCGCATATGCATTGAATCCTGAGCTGGATGTCAGCCAATACGCGCATACGGTATGGAGAGTGCGCGATGGTTTTACCCAGGGAGCGATTCTGGCAATTGCGCAAACGCCGGATGGTTATCTGTGGCTCGGAACAGAGTTCGGCCTGTATCGCTTTGATGGGGTTCGGGCGATTCCCTGGCATTCGCCGTCAGGTCCGGACCTCCCTTCACAGCATGTTTACTGCTTATTGGTTGCGCACGACGGAACACTGTGGATCGGCACTCAGGGTGGCGCCGCGTCTTGGAAAGACGGCAAGCTGAGGCGTTATCCCGAGCGCGACGGACAGAGCATTAGCTCCTTCCTTGAAGACCGTGAAGGCACGATATGGTCCAGCGGTAAAAAAGACTTCTATCCTCCGCAGATTTGCGCGATCTCGAAAACCGGTGTTCACTGCTACGGCAACGATGGCAGCCTGAATCGCGGAGGATTTGTTGCCAGCATGTATGAAGACGCGAAGGGTACTGTTTGGGCCATCGCCATGGATGGGATCTGGAGATGGAGGCCAGGACCTCCGGAATTCTACCCGCTGCCATTTGGAATTGATGAAACCCATGGAATCACGGAAGATGACGCCGGCAACTTGCTCCTCGGTTTGGCTGGAGGAATTCGACGCTTCCACGACGGAAAGACAGAAGCGTTTCGGCTGCCAGGCAAGCTGCAACCCTTCACAGTCAGAACGATGCTCGATGACCGAGACGGTGGTCTCTGGATCGCCGCGTACCATACGGGGCTTATCCATGTACATCGAGGAAAAGTAGACGTTTTTAGACAAGCAGACGGTCTATCGAGCGACGAGGTGATGGCACTCTATGAAGATCGAGAGAATAACCTCTGGGTTGCGACAGAGGACGGCTTGGATCGATTTCGGAACACTACCGTTGCTACCTTTTCCGTAAAAGAAGGGCTGTCGAATGGACAGGTTCGGTCGGTTCTGGCTGACAAGGACGGAAGCGTTTGGATTGCTACGCCAGGCGGCCTCGATCGGTGGAGTGACGGGCAAATCACCACCTACAACCACCACGATGGAATGCTGAACGGATTTTCGCCGGCCTCTCTTTTTCAGGACAGGAGCAGGCGATTGTGGCTGTCGACGACTCAGGAGATCGGATATTTAGAAGGCGACCGTTTTGTTGCCGTGACTAGCACCTACGACGGCAGACTGTTGGACATCGCTCAAGATTCTGCTGGGGACATCTGGATGGCCGATCAGCGAGGAGGGCTCCTTCATCTGAGCAGCGGCAAAGTCGTCGAACGGATTCCCTGGTCGAGTCTCGGGCATAAGGACTTTGCTATCAGTTTAGCTGCAGATCCCTCACGAGGCGGTATTTGGCTTGGATTCTTTGAGGGAGGTATCTCCTACTTCGCTAGCGGCAAAATTCAGGAGACGTACTCTTCTGCAAAAGGATTGGGGACCGGTAGCGTTACGGATCTTCAAGTCGAAAAAGATGGCGCGCTTTGGGCGGCAACGGACAGCGGCTTGAGCCGAATGAAGAATGGGCGCTTCGCCACGCTTGATCGTGAGAATGGATTGCCTTGCGATCCAATTCACTGGATGATACGTGACGATGAGAGCTCGTTTTGGCTGTACACTCCATGCGGTTTATTGCGCCTGGCGCGCTCTGAGATTGACGCTTGGACTCTTGCGGTGGACAGCGGGCGAGCCACAAATCTCGTTCTTCATCCCAAGGTCTTTGACAACTATGATGGCGTAGCGGTGCATGAACAGGCCTACCGACCCTACAATCCTCCGATCACGACATCACGAGATGGCCGAATCTGGTTCGTGCCCTTCGATGGTGTCAGCCTGATCGATCCGGGCCACCTTCCCTTTAACAAAGTGCCACCACCTGTGCACATTGAACGGATTAGTGCGGATGGAAACAGTTACAACGCATCAGATGGCCTGCGCCTGCCGCCAGTGGTTCGCGATCTGACGATTGACTATACGGCACTGAGCCTTGCTGTGCCGCAGAAAGTCCGCTTTCGTTACAAGTTGGAACGACAGGACCCAGACTGGAAGGAGGTGGTCAACGAACGAGAGGTACGGTATACGAATCTGTCACCAGGCCACTATACCTTTCATGTAATCGCATGCAATAACGACGGTGTATGGAACGAGATGGGGGCATCTCTGCATTTTTCAATCGCGCCGGCGTATTACCAAACGAACTGGTTCCGGGCTATCTGCGCGGCTGTCTTCCTCGCGCTAGTCTGGGGGGCCTATCGCCTCCGCATTCGGCAATTTCGGCGTCAAGAAGAAAAGCTTCGCGATGTGATTGAAACCATGCCGACTTTTGCCTGGACCGCTCTCGCCGAC
>Ga0210410_10001713_pt1 | contig 20282 bp, 20 predicted proteins | sample IncBWC4MmetaG_FD_161058 | JGI IMG/M metagenome (GOLD analysis project Ga0210410, IMG submission 161058) | Forest soil microbial communities from Barre Woods Harvard Forest LTER site, Petersham, Massachusetts, United States - Inc-BW-C-4-M | ecosystem: Environmental > Terrestrial > Soil >... | reverse complement strand
CTTCCGGCCATTGATAAGGTAATAGTCGCCGTCGCGAACAATCCTCGCCTCGATGTTCGTCGCATCGGATGACGCCACGGCAGGCTCCGTCATCGCGAAACACGACCGAATTTCACCCGCAAGCAAAGGCTTGAGCCAACGTTCCTGTTGTTCCGGGGTGCCATACCGGGCAAGCACTTCCATATTGCCGGTGTCCGGCGCCGAACAATTGAAAACCTCGGGGCCCATCTCGCTGCGGCCCATCAGCTCGCAGAGCGGGGCGTACTCCAGATTTGTCAGTCCCGCGCCGTGCGCGCTTTCAGGCAAGAAAAGGTTCCAAAAGCCGGCGGCACGCGCTTTAGGTTTGAGCTCTTCAACAATCCTTGTGGGCGACCACCGATTCCGCTCGATCTCATTGTGGAAGCGCTGCTCATTAGGATAGATGTGCTCGTCCAGGAAGGCTTGCAGACGGCGCTGAAGCTCCTTCACTTTGTCGCTGAATTCGAAGTTCACTGGAACGTCCCTATCTTCCGGTGAAAGCCGCGGCCCGCTTTTCGATAAAGTGCGCCACGCCTTCCTTGAAATCTTCGGACTGCAAGCTCGCCAGCATTTCCTGCTCGGAACTCTCAAACGATTCCGCAAGCGTCTGGAACATAGCGTCATACACCTGTCGCTTGATCACTCGGAGGGACCTCGGGCTGACGCTTGAGGCCAGGTTCATCGCATATTTCTGCACGCTTTCCAAAAACGTTTCTTGCGGATAGATCTGGTTCACCAATCCCATTCTCAGCGCTTCCGCGGCATCGATCATTCTTGCGGTAAACAGCAGGTCGAGAGCGTTGGCGTGTCCCACCAGGCGCGGCAGCATCCACGCCATGCCGTACTCGGCAATGAGTCCACGTTGGGCAAAGGTTGTGGCGAAGCGGGCGCCGTCTGCTGCTAACCGCAAATCACAGTACAAAGCGATCACCAGTCCCAACCCCACAACCGGGCCGTTGATGCCGGCAATCACGGGTTTGGAAACCGCGGGGAAATAGGAATATTTCTTTTGGAAATCGGGCCGCACATTTTCGCGACTTCCGGTTGCGGGTTGCACCGCCTGTGCTCGCCTGGCTTCATCGAGCCCCTTTTCCGCAACCATACTCAAGAGTGACATATCCGCGCCCGCGCAGAATCCGCGTCCTGCGCCGGTTAAGACAATCACACGCACGTTGTCGTCCCGCTCCGCCTCTTGCATCGCCGCGCGCACTTCGCGTTCCATCACGGCCGTCCAGGCGTTCAGTTTGTCGGGCCGGTTGAGTGTAATGGTGGCGACCCGGCCGGCCACGCGGTACATCGTTTCTTGGTTCGGCATGATGGCGGGATTATATCCAATCCCCGCGGCGATAGTCACCTTTATCTGTGGGTGACTATCGCGTTTACGGAGTTTCCCGAGGCCGCCGAGCGATGAACACGAGATGAACGGGTAGGGAAGCCTTGCAGCAGCAGCTACATGCCCGGAAAAGAGTGTGGCAAGCGCACACCTCGTGGTGGGAAATCGCGGCTCAAAACGGTTGTAATAAAACGAACGGTCGTGCTATTATATTTCGCAAACATGAAGACTGGCCCACCACGGATGAAAACTCCCGAGCCGCCACGCCATCGCACTGACCGCGAGCTCAAAACTCCCGTGCGCCGGCCTCGTGGACTAAAGACCCGCCGCGCAATCCTGCGAAAGGCGGTCAATCTTGCCTCCCTGGAGGGGCTGGAGGGATTGACCATCGGAAAGCTGGCTACCGCGCTGAAAATCAGCAAAAGCGGTCTTTTTGCCCACTTTGGCTCCAAGGAAGACTTGCAGTGCGCGGTGGTTGATGCGGCACGCGATATTTTTGTCGAGAGAGTGGTTCGCCCGGCGCATGAATTCCATGGGCTCCAGCGTCTTCGCGCTCTCTGCGAGAACTGGCTGTCGTATGGCGAAACAAAGGTTTTCCCTGGCGGCTGCTTTTTTTCCGCCGCGTCGCTGGAGTTCGACGATAGGCCCGGGCGTGTCCGCGATCAGATCGTGGAATTGATGAAAAAGTGGCTGGGGAATCTGGAGCATGCGGCCCGCGACGCGCAGTTGGCGGGAGAACTCAAGAAGGAAGTAGACGTGCGCCAGTTGGCATTCGAAATTCAGGCGCTGGCGATGGGTGCAAACTGGAGCTCTCGCCTGTTCCGGGATCAAAACGCATTCCGCCTCGTCCGCGGCGCGATTCTGCAGCGGATCGATCAAGCCACAGGACCTGTGCAATCGAGGGAGTGATGCGACTTTGTCTGTGTTTGTCCGCTGGTGTTATCGCAGGGTTGACCCTCATCCCTGCCGCCCAGTGCGCTCAAGCGCAGACCCCCGCCAACGGAAGCGAGATTCCTCTCCAGCGTTGCGACCGACTGCCAATTGTAATTCTGCGGGCAGATAACGTCGATAAACGCTTCCTAATCGATACGGCTGCTACATCGCTGCTCAACGAGAAGTCATTTCCACGGGGGCGTAGCCGAACGGTCCAAATCCAATCCTGGAATGAAACGACCGCCCTCAGCGCGCGCGAAGTGTCGATCGGCGAGCTCTCCTTGGGCAATCACATTCTGCAAGGCGTAAAGCTTCCGGCGATTGATTTGAGCGCCATCGCCAAAACGTGCGGCGGCACGGTCGATGGGATCCTGGGTGTGGATCTTTTGGAACAGTTGGGCGTGTCAATTGATCTGAAACGCAGCGTCGCGCGCCTCGGCATCACGCCATCAAGCTCCGCTGAAGCTTCTCTGATCGCGGACATGGACAAAGCAATGCATTCCTGCTCCGAGGCTTTTAATAACAAGGACGCGGACAAACTGGCCTCCTGTTTCGATCCGGATTTCGTGCTGAGCTCTCCGAGCGGGGAATTGCGCGGGCGCGACGAGGCCACCAACCATTTTCAGAAAAAATATTTTGGCGCGACCCCTCACGTCCATCTTTCCCTGACAATGCGCGACCAGCGGGCCGTCGGCGATGTAGTGTGGAGTTTGTACGACTACACGATTGATTCTCCATCCATGCACACCGCGGGCCGTGGCATGATGCTTTGCCGCAGATCCGACAATCGTTGGCACATCCTTAGCATGCATGAGTCCCCGATTGAGCCCGGCTCGACGACCGAGGGTCCAGGAAGCCGGTAAGAATGGCAACTTTCCAGCGAAATAGTGGTAAGAACCGGCCGGGATTCTGCCCTCGCACTGGGATGTGAGGGAGAAGGATTTCATTCTTGGCTGCGGAGTTTTGCGTACAGCGCCGTTCCGGGTAACGCGGAGGCTCGCGCTTCCGGGTTGTAGTAATTGTAGAGAAAGGATTCCGTTGGTCGAGCCGCATTTATGCAAAACACGGCCTCACGCTACCGCCTTCACTTCTACTCTAGTGTGTCCACCAATCTCGGGGGGTAACGAAGTCGACCGGTAAGAAGCCGCGGACAATGTTCATGTTGGTTCGCGAATGCAGATTCAGTTTTTCGGCCGTAAAGGCGGCGCCACCCGTCAAAGCGAATGGAAGGAGGAGTTGATCTGCCAGCTGCGCTCCGGCGACGGCTCCCGAAACAAAGTACGAACGCGCGGCGTCGACTGCCTCTGAAGCCACGCACTCCGCGCTTGCGCCAATCCGCCCAAAAACGCAGAACACTTCGTCGACGATGGCACTAGATTGTCACTAAAGGCCGGTATAAGCTACAATGTTTCAGCGGGTTAGTAACGGAGAGGTGGCCGAGAGGCTGAAGGCGGCGGTTTGCTAAACCGTTGTAGGGGCCAAAACTCCTACCGGGGGTTCGAATCCCCCCCTCTCCGCCAGATTTCCCCTAACCACGTCTAGCGTCAAGGACTTACGCGCACCCTCGTTCCCCACATTTGCTCCCAATTTTGGTGACTCGAACTGCAATTGGGGAACAGTTTGGGGAACAGTTAGGGAACAGTTCGACTCCAACCTTTTCATCGCTTCTTCCGCATCGCGCGTGACCATCTTCACGTAAATATTAATTGTGGTGGTCACATTTGCGTGACGCAGAATCTGCTGGATGACTTTGTCGGAAACGCCGAGCCGATGAAGATTCGTAGCCAGTCCGCGCCGAAACGCGTGCCAGCCGTACCACGGAATCTTCTCCGCTTCGAGTGCGGGCCGAATCACTTCACTCGCCAGCAGATCGAGATTCAACGGGTTGCCCCAGAGATTTCGGAAAATAAATCCCTGCGCAAAATTTCCCGTCGAAGCCCGGTGCCGATCGAGAAAAAGTTTCAGCTGCGCGATCACCGGAATGGTTCCTTTGCTCTTCTCCCTCTTTGGCTCGCCTACCTGGTTCCGCCACACGGAGTGCTTCACTTCGATGGTGTAACCGTCATAGTTCTGCCAAAGAAATCCACGGATTTCGCCCTTGCGGGCGCCCGTGAATGCCGCCATCGCGACAACCGTCGCGGCGGGTTCGGGAAGAATTGCCAGCATCCGAACTTCTTCCTCCAGCGAGTACGCATGCGTTTCACCTGCAGGGCGAGCTCTCGGAATCTCCACTTCCCGCACGGGGTTGGGAGAATCGAGCACACCTTGCCTGCGGGCGTAACGAAATGCGCCGCCGAGGAAGTGTTTGATGTGAGCGAGCGTCGAACGGCTCAGATCGTGGGTGCGAGCAATCGATAGCAACATCTGCTCGCACTCGAAGGTGCGGAATTCGCGCAGCGCCTTGTCTCCATCCGGTTTGATGTAACGCTTCCACATATTGCGATAGCCGATGAACGTGGACCGACGTTTCTGACGTTCCGCAAATGGCAAATACACGGTCTCCATGAATCGGTTCAAGCTCATCGTGCTCTCTGGGACAAGCACGCCATCGTTGAGCGGCCGTAACGTCTTTTCGGCCAACCCCTCTGCGGCGCGCTTTGTTTGATATGGTCCGGTTGCTCTCGTGAGTTTGCGGGACTTGTGGACTTGCCGCACGGTCCCATCTTCCAGAACTACCGGCTCACGATACCGGACATACCAAAAGTCTCCTTTTCGAACTACACATCCTGCTTGTTTCTGACGGGCTCTTTTCATTCCTGCTCCTTTCGTCGAGTCCGTCCCAGGCGCCTGTTGTTCCCCTCCACTATACGACGGCGTATCCACAGTTCAAGGGCGGGGCTGCCCCAGAGAAATCGCACATACTTTCCCAAATTCAAGTGGGGAAGAGGGTCTTCGGACCGGTCGCGAACCTGGTCCCGAACCCAGGAAAGCGGAACCGTCAGGCGGCGCGCCAGTTCACGACTGTCGATGAATTCGTATTCCGTGAATCTTTCGGGGTCGCGCTCTTTGAGCGATGTTGAACTCATCTGGTCAGGTAGTTGCGCACTCGGGTTATCGTGAAACTCTGAAGAGCTGGCAGGCAGTGCCATCTGGGGTGTGAGTTCGGCGGTGCGTTCGTTTTGTGACATAGGACCTCCGATTACTGAAATAAGTTTGTGAAGACCTCATCTACTACTCCCCGTACACTCATGCACCCTGTTCGCGGGAGTCTTCATCGCTCGGAAGCTCGCCTTTCTCATCGGACCGGTTGCTTGACTCGAGCTCAGCTCGGGCTTTGATGACCGTGCGACGTGCGTAATCGAGGGGATCGTGTTTGTCCGCGTACCGGTAATCCGCGATCTGGCGGATGACATCTTCCGGGGCCGCACCACGGGCGAGGGCTCGCTTCGCGAAAGCCCAGTCGTGCTCGGACTGGCTGAGATTAGCTCGGGGAGAAGATTGTGGCTTCGGGCGGGAGTGGTCGTTGTGGCGGGGCGATCCCTGGGAGTCGATGGGCAGTTTGAAATCTCGAGGGTGGTAGATATCCGTGGATTTCTTGCGAGCCTCCACATAGAAATCGGTCCCGTATTTCTTGTTCGAGAAACCGGGGAGCCGCAAGACGCGCGTAGCATCGGTGGCGGCTGGATCTCCACCAAATTCGCGTGCCATTGCGTGCAAAAGTCCTTCTGCCTCGTCGAGGCTCATGGCCTCCACTTTCCAAACAACCTGGAATTTCCCGGGCGAACTGGTGAGGACGTAATTTGGTTTCGGAACGGCGCTGGATTTCTCAACCGATGCGAGAGCTTCAGGTCCCCCGTGGTCGAGGTCCAGATAAACATGTCGGATGGATGCAATGTCTTCCTTCGTGCGCGTCGAGGCATCCTGCCGGAGCGGATTCATCCCTACATAAATGTCCGACCCATTTGCGTTCTTGTAGCGCAGCCAGGACTGAAACTCGGAGCTCGCCGCTTTCTGCGCGCTGGTGATGCGCTGGATGGTTTCGCCGAGGGTGCGATTGAGAACCAGGAGGGCGATCCGGTCACTCTGCTTGAAGTTGTCGAGAATGTATTCCGCAGCGGACGGGACAGACGCGCTGGGGCTTGCTGCATCGCTCATGGCAACTCCTTGCGGTTGTCGAAAACGAAGCCGTAATTGAATTCATCCCTGTCGGGATCATAGCCGTGGATTTCCACGACCTCGGAGATGAAGCGCCGGCCGGGCCGCCGTTCGAGATGCACAACGACGTTCACAGAATCACCGACGTTGGTTTTGATCGAGCGGTAGGGCAAATCCACGCCACTTTGCAACACACAGCTCGTAAATCGGGCCAGGGCCTGCTTTGCGGAAGTAGCATGTACGGTTGACATACTCCCGGAGTGCCCTGTGTTGAGTAGTTGCAAAAGATCAAAAGCCTCGTTTCCCCGAATTTCCCCCAGAATCAAACGATCGGGCCTGTGACGAAGCGAAGCTTTGAGGAGATCCCGGATCGTAACGGCGGGAAGACCGTTCTGCGCTTGTCGTGCCTCGAAACGAACAAGGTTGTCCTGGCACATGTGAATCTCGGATGTGTCCTCGATAAGGACAATCCGTTCATCGGGGGGAATGAATCTTCCTAGCACATTGGCGAGCGAAGTTTTTCCCGACCCGGTAGACCCAGAAATCAGGACGTTCTTCCGAGCGAGAACGTAGCCTTCAAGCTGGTCGGCCAGCCAGCGTTCCAGGGTTCCCGCGTGTATGAGGTCTTCGATCCCGAAGTGACGTGAATTGAACTTACGGATGGTCAGCGTAACGCCGTTCACACTGCAAGGGGGAATCACAGCGGCAACACGACTGCCATCGGGTAGCCGTGAGTCGAGGATAGGCTTCGATTCCGAGATGTCGTCACCCAGTCGCCGGGCGATATTCTTGACAGCCACCATCAGGGATTTCTCGCCAAGAGTCACGCCCCGAACAGGTTCGATGAATCCTGCCTTCTCAATAAAGATGTGGTCGGGCCCGTTGACCATGACTTCGCTGATGGAGTTATCGAGGATGAGGTGCTCGATGGGTTTGAGAAAAGGCAGGATGGTTTCGAATCCATTCATCAGAGTTCTCCGTCCGCCAACTGGCGGAAGTAGGATTTGTTCACGTCGTTGTAGTAGGGCTTGAGGTAACAAAACATCGGCGGCATGGGGTTCGTGCCGTCGTAGGCGATGGTTACGGACTGGGCATTTCGAAGTTCCATGAATATCTTTGTGTCGAAGCGGAGATCGTGGTGCGGGCTGTAACTTTTGGAAGCCGTGATGTTCGCTTTGGGCGAAAGGGCTTTCCCTGTGAGGAAACTGACATTCGCGTCGTGGCCGCTTTCTGAAAGGTTGTAGCTGGCCTTCAATCTATCTTCACGCCCGCAGAGTTCGCTGGCTACCCGTGCGGAAAAGTCATCGGAAAGGGATAAGAAGATCTTCGTTCGAAAAGTCTGGAGCAAAGTGCGCCACGATTCACCCGGCAGTGCGGTTTTGAGAGAACTGATGCTCTGAGTCGCAATGATGGGAATGCATTTGGGTTGCCGGGAGAGGCTAAAAAATTTCTCGTCGCCCGTAGGTTCGCTCTCGCCGACCGTGGCAAAGTGCTGATACTCATCGCAGAGAAACAACACCTGGCGGAAATAGGTTTTCGGATTCTTCTCCATCATGGGCACGCGGTTGAGCACAGCTCGCTCAAAGTCGAGCTTCAACATCACGCCAAGGGCCTTCGCGAGGCCGGCATTCATGGCTACCGGGAAGTTCAAACAACAGAGGTTCCCTCTTTCGATGAGCCAAGATAGCGAGGGCAGGGGTTTCCCGAATTTGCAGTCCGCGTTGGCCTGCGGGTCGTAGCATTCGGCGGGAGGACAGAACGTCCGTTTGACATCGGGGTTGTCATCGAAGAGCGACAGAAAGACTGAGATGCCCTCGACGATCGAAGTGCGCAATTTGGGCTCTATCCTTCTCCAGTCATAGTCATGCCAACGGATGACGGCCTCGAGTTGCGCTCTCTTTTGGGCAGGAAGGGGGTTCTCGCGAGAGGCATTTTCCGCTTCCCACTCGACGGATTTCTCTTTCAGGACTGCAGCGAGACCCGGCGTCAGGGGTGCACGGTAGCGGTTCGACTCCTTGTCGAGCCGGAACCCGAATGGGTCGAGATCGTGCGGATACTTCAGATACTCCTCTTCCGGGAGCAGGACCGAATCGGCCTCGATGAGCCTACGCTGCGCTTCCTTGATTCTGCTTTCGAGCAGGTGCGGGTTGATCGCACACTCGTAGACATCGAAGAGGGTGACGTAATCGAAAGCGACCTTGTGCAACAGAATGATGAACTTCACAAGGTTGGTGTAGGCCTGCTGCCAAAAAGGCTCCTTGCCTCGGCCGAAAAGGTTGTTGAGTAGCGAAGCGATGTTGTATGCAAGCGCGTAGGCATCGAGGTCGTTGTGAAGCGGGTTGTAGCGATACTCGGATCCTAGACTGATTTCGACGTAGTCGCCCTCACGTCCGTGCCGAGTGAGGATTTCGAGCACTCGAGCGCAAAAATCTCCTTTCACTTCCAAGATAAGTCCGCCGATACGCCGGTCGGGGTCTTCGGCCCGGTAGGCCAAAATCTGCTCGGCGAAGGGATACATACAGCTCGCGGTTTTTCCTGAGCCAACGGCGCCCAGGATAGCAATGCCCGTAAATAGACCTCGCTCAGGAATCGTTAGCCACCTGGGCGTTTCCGAGGGGATTTGTTTTCGGGGATGATGGACTTCGCCGAGGACGAGAGAAAGCTCCGCCCTCCTCCGGGCATCCGGATAAAGCGGCAACCGGCCCGCCCGCACCTTGTTGCCCGCCTTGAGAGCGAAAATATAAATCCCGGACAGCAGGACCGCGTATCCGATGTACGGCGTCGTGTAGAGGAACAGTGTGTAGGAGTACTTCAGGAACAAAAAGGCATAATGCGCCCGCAGAGCCATCAGTTGAAGAAAGAGATTCGACTCAGGGAACGACGCTCGAAAATAGAGGGCCATTCCCGTCGCTGCCGCGAGCAGACAGGCAAAGAAGTGTCTCGCGTGGAGAATTTTCTGAATCACGCACGCGCCGCCTTCGCCCCGGCGTGGCCATCCTTCCTTTCTGTGGGCGTTTGCTGTTGCTTGCGCCAGCGGCGGAACTCCGCGTCTCGCCAGATCACCATCTTCAGCGCGGAGTTGACGACGTGGTCCGGCGTACTCTGGATGAAGGTGGCGTATTTCTCGACGGCAACTGCGATCGGTTCCTGCAATTCGTACTCGCGTTTCACCATTTCGGGCGGTTTGTTGATAATCGACATAATCTCTCCTTCCTTATTTCTTCTTGGCCTTACAGGACACGGGCAAAACGCATCGAGGAACAGAGCACTTCCCTGTTCCCTGGGCTGGAGCGACCGCCACGGTTTCCGTGGCAACGAAGTGGGGTCGCTCCAGCCCAGCCGGGTGTTTTGCGCGTGTCCAAAATCAACCGTCGCGCCATGCGCAACATCTCTCCTCCCAACAACTTCCGTTCACCGCGGGGGTGAACGGAATGGTGAACGGCGTGGTGAACCGCATCGTTCATGCCCCGTTCACCCGCTTCCTGATTCGTTCGTCGATGGGTGACTGCCCGTTCCGGACGAGATAGGTGTCGAAGAAGATGGTGCGTCCCGGAGTGACTTGTGAAAATTCGAGCCGGAGGTCGCATTCGGAAACTGTTCCCGCGATCCATGCCGCATACAAACTGTCAAAGCGCTCTCCGTGAAAGCGCCGCCGTGCTTCGTTCAAGAACTCAAAGTCCGCCGCTACCGGCACGACGTATTCGTGGTTTTCCCACTTCCGGCGAACGTGGAAGTAGCGGAATATTTCCCTGGACGCGTCGGATTCGAGCGGCTGCTTGACGCTCAATCGAAAGCGCTCTTCCGCGCGCCGAAACTCCGCGGTGCGCGGCGCAATGTAAAGCAGACGGAACGACTTCAAGTGACGGAAGAGTCCCTGGTAGGCCGCCAGATGCGCGACAAAACCCCAGAGACTCCCGGCACCGGAATCCACATAACCGAAGGTGACCACAGGCGAGGCATTCGAGACGGGAGGCGCCAGAAACAGGGGGAACTTATCCACGAAATATCTAACCGTAGGATCGCTGCCAGGACGACCCTCGTAGATCTTGGCGGGGAGAACGTCGTTCGGAACGGCGAGGGATTCACAGAAGAGACTGACCTTCTCGTTTTCGGTCTCGAGAAAGTCATGCTCCGGGTTCTCAAGAAGGAAGTCCATCTGCACGAGACGCGTGCGAATGTACTCGAACGAGTGCCGGCGACGATTGCGGACGTTGTCCTTATCAATGGGCCCGTAAATGAGTCGAGAGAAGAGATGGAAGACGCAGCCGGCCCCCATGTAATCGCGAACCGTAGCGTGTCCATGCTTCAGGAGTTTTTGGGCAAAAGTCATCGAACGCTTTCCCCGGCTCACCCCGGTAAAGGCGTTGAACTGACGCATGGTGAAGTAGCCGGAGTGTGTCGCTACCGTGTACAGGAAACGTGCTTCGGGTTCCGTATAGCCGAGAGCGGCAATTCGTTCGATCTGTTCCTGAGGCATCTTCATAGCGACAGAATCTCCGCCGTTAATTCGCGCTGATCGAGAACGCGCCGGAGATTCGACACGTCCCCAGCGCGCGCGTAAATGGAAAATCCGGCTAGCACCTTTTCCACAAGATTCCGGAGACGGTAATGGCTGGTGGCGAGCTCGATGTCCGCGCGGGCCCGGTCACCCTCGCGCGTGTCGTACTCGATGCGCACGTCAGGAAGAGGGATTTTTCCGCGCACCACTTGAAGGCCATGCCGTTCAGCGACGGTCCGCTTGCCCTCGGAGGAAGCCCTATCGGGGCCGAGTTTCGCGAGGTCGTGATAGACCCTCTTTTTCAGTTCATAATCGAGGACCACCCGAAGGTTCCGTCCGCCCCCACGTTCAATCTTCCCCGCAGCTTTCTGGTAGAGCCGATAGAGGTCCGCGTCATGGTGAGCTTCGCGAGGTTTGGCGAAGCCGAAGTAAAGGGCCTGATCCTTACCGCCGAATCTGTTTTGGACTAGGAGACGATGGCCCACCTTGGTGAGCGTCAGCAATTGTCGTGAGCCCTTTTCCTCGTGAGGAATGGACTTCACCTGAACCAAGCCTTGGCGAACGAGGTTTTCGACATCGGGCTTCACGCGGTCTTTGTAGCCGCCATAGGCGAATTCCCGCAGGTCTTCCAAGCCGATCGTCCGGAATTTTCCGATTTCCAACATCGCTACGATTTCGGAAGTCCGCAGACGATAGGTGCGGCCCCGGATTTCGTAAACTTTGCGAGGCTCAGGCGAACGCGTTTCCTCGGGACTTGCCTGGGGGCCCGACCCTTGCCCACGGATTTCTTGCTTCTGGTCACGAGGCTCATCATTTCGGGATAGCTGTTGGGCATTGGGTGCGCGCCCCTCAGAGACCTCGCGCGGGTCGATGAACTCCCCGGATTCGTGACCGCGCGTCATTTCAGTCGGTCTCCTCTTCAAACCACGGTGCAGGTACCTCGGTTTCCCCGAGATGAAGCTGTTTGTCGAGGTGGAAGAGTTTGCGTCCCGTGTCCTTGAGGAAAAACTTGCGAATCAGGGCGAGCGTGGCTGCGAAGAGATTCACGAACAGGACGGCGACATAGATAAGGATGGTGTGTCCATATTCGTGGAGGAGGATGACTTTGTAGGGGACGAAGAACTTCAGTTCGCCCATGAGCCAGAAGCCCAACGCGAGAAGCAAAGCGACGGCGATGAACAAAGCGTTGGCAATCATTCCCGGCTCCTTTCAGGGGTCAGAATCCAAAGGTATTTCCTTCATCCCTTCGGGGATTCGGGAGCGGGCGGAAAGCCGTAAAGTACCGGAGGCCCTCCCGAAGCGCGCCTGGTGTGTCGAGAAAGGAAATCGATCGGGTGGGCTGTGGCGTCGGTCGGGTCGAAAAGCGATGGGGTGAAGAGGCTGTGGCGCGCGGAGGTTGGGCCGAGGATGCGAGGCGTCTGCACGCGACTCTTATTTCGAACGCGGTGTGCGGCCTCATCACTTGAATGCCTCATCTTCGCGGAAATAGGTGACGCTCAGACCTAACGGATTGATCGGGATAAGTTCATTGGGGACCTGGGTTCTGAAAACGAAAACAACGTTCGCTGTGTAGAGATCGCGCTTCAGCTCGCTGTGATCGGAAGGCGAGTAATAGACCAGGTAGAAATCCACCCGCGCACGGAAGGGCGGAGTCTGCATCTCTTCGAGCGCGACTTTCTTCACATCCACATCAATTTCGGGCGCGGCGGTGTTGGTGATGAACTTCTTGATGATGTCGTCCTTGCGGTAGGCGTCGAGGATGCCGTTGGCCAGCTTGCCGTCGAGGAAGTACAAGGACTTCGAAAAATCGTTCTGAATCGTGTAGCGATTGCGGCGGTAGAACAAAGTGCAGAACTGGGAGAGAAAATACTTCGCTTCGGCGTCCTGGGGTTTGTATTCGAGATTGTGGTAGTTAATGGCTTCGGCGCGGCCGAGGTCGTCAATTCGGATCACCAGTGGACGGAAGTTCTGGAAGGTGCGAATGGTCTTCAAATCGACAAGCGCCAGGCCCAAGGCCACAAGGGAGACGAGAACGAGAGCGATCTTGAGATAGGTGTTCGTCACCATGGGATCTCCGTACGATTCGAGATAAATGCGCTTGGCGTCGTAGAAGCTCTGATCGTTGTTCATTCGAAAATCCTCTGGATGATTCCCACGGAAGAACCGCCGGCCGTGCCGCTGAAGATGTGATTGGTCAGCGCGGGCACTTTCAGGAGCGTGTAGATCGAGGCGAGGAACGTGATAAAGAGGACGGGAAACCAGGCGATGAGCTGAACGGTCGAAAGCGCGCCGGCAGGCGGGAGGCGCAAGGCCCCAAGCATGAGATTCCCGATGATAAACACCACCGCCGCGGCGATGACTTGGTAGAAGGCATATTGGATGAAACATCGGAACCAGCCCCAGAAGAGCCACTCCATTTTTGGAACAATGAAAAACGGGACGAATACAGGCCCTACCAGTACGCAAACGGCCGTAGCGATGAAGCCGTAGGCGATTACCACAATGGCCACGGCCTGCGCGGTGGCAAGCAGAATGGTCACGGTTACGTAGATGGCCGTGCCCAGAATGTCTCCCCACGTAGGGGAATCCATGCGGGATTCAAAATCCGCTACTTGGGCGACTACTGTCTGCAGCTGGGCCTGATCAATCTGGCTCGACAGAAACTGGGCTTCATTGGTGACGAGGTTGTGGAAGCTGGTTCCCACACCTGGGATCGGCGCGCTGTAATAATTGACCATGGCGAAGCCGAAACTGATGGTCAGCAGCAGGCTCGCGAAATTGTCGAAGTAGAACGGGTACTTGCCACTGGCGGCGGAGAGAGCGGATTTGATCCCGTACCAGGCGATGAGGATGGTAGCGAACGAGCGGAAGAGATTCTGGCCCATGGCGTCGAAGAAGCCGAGGTTCTGGGTGAGCAGGGTGTTGATGGCTTGGAAGATGTACTGCAGATAGTCGGTTTGCATTGCCGTCAGCTCCTGCGACGCCCGGGCGTCTGTCTCCGCACGCTTTACGGCATGCGGAAGTTCTGAAGTGAATTGGTCAGGGTGGCGGTTACCTGTTGCAGGTTCGCGGCAAGACTCGCCTGTCTCTGGATGTCGGCGTTGATGGTGTTGGTGGTGGACTCGCGCTGCTGCTTGGCGAGGATGGTCTGCTGTTCGAGAAGCGAGGCGAGCAGTTTGTTGGAGTCCTGGAGCGTACGGAGCGTCAGGACTCCCGCCGCGTTGATCTTGTTCAGAACGGAGACTTCGGTGTTAAGACCGGAGTTATCCGAGAACGAATCCTGTTCGAGGTTGCCGATCTGCGTCTGGATGTCCTGGGCGCCGCCCCGGATGGAGCCGATGGTGGCCATGGCGTTCACGTTGGCGCCGTCCACGAGTTGGACCGACGCGTATTGCGACTGCACGCGCTCCAACTCAAACGGATCCATGCCGGAGAGGTGATCCGCGCCGTAGGGAAGCAGTTGGGTTGTGGAGCGCTGGTATCCGGTGTTAATCGTGGGGAGCAGGCCGGAGTTGATGCCGCTCACCCAGGAGCCGGTGTTGCCGAAGGTGTTGAGCGAGGTTACATTTCGCCATTGCGAAAACAGGGCACGGTAGCGGGCGGGCATGTTTTTGATGAACTGCGCCATCTGCATGGCCAGGTTGAGTTGGCTGGTGATCTGGGCGTAGCTTTTCTGCAGTTGACTGAGCTGCTGCTGGAGCTGGTAGTAGCGGAGCAGGGCGTTATGGTAGTTGGTGGGGTCGTACACGATCCCGCTTCCGAACTGCGCGGAGGCGGTACTGACACACAACGCCGTGACGAGCATGAAAACGAGAGCCTTTCTCTTCATCAAACTTCCATCCTTTCTTCTCTGCCTTTACAAATCGGAAGGCATTTTGTGGTTGAGGTAATCGGGCAAGGCCAGATCGCCCGCAAGGTAGACCTTGACGCGGTGGCCTTCGCGGATAGTCACGGTCGGCATGACGTTCAGGAACTTGTCGAGGATTTGTGCGGAAGACTGCGCGGTGCTTTGCGCGAATCCCTGACGCATGAGGTCGCCGCCGTTCGCGGTGAGCGCACCGGAAGTTCCGCCCTGCGCGATGGCCCCGAGGGCGCCAATGGCCAGCGACACGCCAAAGATGCGGAGGTAGTGGTTGTTGACCTGGTCCCGCAATCCCGTGTCGCCGGTCTGGTTGAGTCCCTTGAATCCGTCGAGACTGACGGAGAAGCCGTCTGGCATGAGGAGGCGATGGAAGACGACGGCCAGACGCGTCTGCCCAAAGGTGTCCACCTTCCGGGTTTCACCAAGCAGTTTGGATCCTGCCGGAACGAGCAGGTGCTGCCGGTCATTGGAATACACATCCGTCGAGAGCAGGCACTCGACGGGTCCGGCGAAGCTCCCGTCGAGACGGTTGATGAGAACGGTTTCGAGAATGGTTCCTTCAAACAGAACATAGGTTTTTCCTGCCGCCGCATTGGCGGAGGCGGCCGACGCGGCGGCAGGATTGCTGGGTTCCTCCTTTCGATCCTTGGGCGTTTCCGCGGAGTCGTTGTGCGTTGGCGCGGAAGAAATCGAAGCGGGCTGCATTTCTTTTGAAAGTAGCGGGAGAAGATCAGGCCGCAAGGCAGGTGACACAGGAACGGAAGGATTTGCTTCACCCACAGGCACGGCGGGACTCGCCGGAGTCTTCCGGTAGCTCAGTGCAACGTTCGACGAGAACAAGGAAACATACGCACGCCGCTTCCGCTCGGCCTCGATCGGGTCCTCAGGCGGGCGCTGGCCTGTCGCACCAAACGCAGCGGCTTCCTGAGACTCCGTTGTCTCACGCTCGGGTGGACCAAGTTGACGGGTTTGCTGGGCGAGTGCGGTTTGGGCGAGAAGCTGCTGGCGCTGAAGGTCCTGGATGCGATTTTGCATCTCGGCGATCTTGGCTTCGTTGACTTCCAGCGGCGCCTGCACGGGCACCGGGGCCAAACCTGTTTTCGCCGCCATCTGCTGCTTCTTGGACCCGGTGAGCCACATGATGGCGACCATGAGAAACGCCAAGCCGATGAGGAGCCAGGACTGGACGTTTTTTGGAAGTAAGCCCGGAGGTTTCGGGGCCTTTTCCTGAATCGAAGCAGGCGCTGTCGGTTGGTCCATGGCTCGTCCCCCTAGTTCCCTGCCGCATGCCGCGTAAACGGCAGTTTCTTTTTGCCGATGGCAAGGTAGCCGGTGTCGATGATTTTTGGCGCGATGTACACACCGTTTTCGACCTGGAAGGAGAGCAGGTTCGGCTTGCCGTCCTTGATTTCATATAGAGCGGGCTTTTCCCGGGCACCGCACTTGATGTAGGTGAAGGCATCGTCGTGGTAGATGGCGGAGACAAGGAACGGTTCGCGGGCGGCTTTCCCATCCAGTGGGTAGTCGAACTGGAGCTTCGCGGCGTAGCTCGAGCGGAACTGGCTGATCTGCTCGGCGGACTGCGCGCGCGCAGCGTGGATCTGCTCCGCTGTCTGGGAGCGGAGTGATTCGAGTTCCTTTTTGTACGCCTGGGCCTCGCCGGCGCTGACGTATCCGCGCAAGGCGCTGTTTGCCGTGGCGGCCGACCCTTCTTTGGGTTCCACGAACAGCTTGAGATCGGGCTCGGCACTTGGCAGGTTGCTGATTTCGGTCAGCAGAAACGAATAGACGTGGCCGCTGGCCGTGATGAGGTTCAGATTGCTGCGGATGCCGGCCTGAGCCGGATGGACGTAGCAGAGATTATGCGCGCCGTTGATGACCCAAAATTCCTTGTCGCCGGTGGTGAAATCGAGAATCTCTTCGTCGTCGGGGAGGACGATGAGGGTGGAAAACCGGAGTTTGGCATGGACGGGAACAATGTCTTCCTTCGCATACTTCACGACGCGCGCCGCCACTTCCGTTGCTGCGCGTGTGGGCGAAGCGTAGAACGCAAATGCGCCGGTAATGAGGATGAGCAAACATTGCAGCGAGAGATTGTGCCGCTGGGTGTTACGGAACTGTTTCATCGAGTTGCTCCTTTGTGAGAGAGATGGGTAGTGCTCGAAACTTGTTCGCGATGGGAGAAGAGGCCGAGGCACACATGGACGCCGAGGATGACTGCGGTCGAGAATCCCGCGACGGCGAAAGGCAGGAATGCGCAAAGCGGGCCGCTCCCGTCGATCGGTAGTCCGATCAAACATCCCGACATCACGGTTGTGCTCCCGCCAGAATTTCGAGGCCTCTCTCGAACCCGTACCGCTCGAATGCTTCCTTGCGTCTCTTGTTGTCGTACGGGTCATTCGTGTAGAGCCAATAGCTCTTCGGATCGACGTGGAGATTGGCGACCTTCGCGAGTTCTGGGGTCTTGATCAGGAACTGCTGCTTGGGAATAAGGCCTGAGATCAGTTCGACTTCGGTGTCGTTCAAATGGAACTGCCGCCGGTAGAGGTCGCGGTCCATGTCGGGGTTTGCCAAGAAGATTTTGGTCGCACAACTTTCGATGATGACGTCGAGAATGTCCGAGCGTTTGAGTTCGTCAAGGGATTGCGTCGAGAGGACCATGGCCGCGTTGTGTTTGCGCCAGGTTTTCAGGGCTTCGACCACGTAGCGCTGGATAGCCGGGTTCTTCAAGAACACCCACGCCTCATCGATGAAGAACGCTTTGAAAACGGAGGAAATCTGGCGATCGGCGATGACGGCATTGGCGCGATGGAGGATGTAGAAGAGGAGTGGTTCCAGAAGTTCCGGGTACTGGCTCATGCGTTGGAAATCGAAGCATTGGAAACGGGAAAACGAAATGGTGTCTTGGGCGTTGTCAAAGAGAAATCCGAACTGTCCCCCGTGGGTCCATTTGGAAAGGCGGCTCGACATGTCGTGACCCAGCGTGTTGGCCAGGACACTCAGCGTCCGTAATGCCGGGTCCACCTCGTAAAGGTTTTCGATCTGATGAAAGAGGTCACGCTCGGTGGCAGGGTCGAGCTCGCCTGCTCGCTGGCTCTGCATCAACACTTTCAGAAAGAGCGCGAGGAAATCGAGGTTCTCCTTCGTCGGCGGCAGGGAGAAAGGATTGATCTTGAAATCCGGAGATTCCGAGCCAACTCGAATATAGGAGCCACCAAACAGCTGCGTGAGGCTTTCAAAACTTCCACCCAGATCGAAGATGAACGTGTGCGGGTCGTATTTCTGCAGATTGGTGATGAGGAAATTCAATAGGAACGACTTTCCGGCGCCCGTTCGCCCCAGGATCATCGTATGGGCCACGTCGCGATAGTGAAGATTCAGGAAGTACGGCGTGTGGTGATTGGTCTCCAGGACCGCGAGATACTCCTGCCGGAGATGTCTGTTCCGAGGCTCGCCACAGTGAAGGGTGAAAAGAAACGAGAAATCCGCATAGTTGGTGTTGAGCAAGTACAGGGAACGCAGGTTGTGAGCGTGGTTGCCGGGAACCGAAGCGAGGAAGGCGTTCAGTAGGTTGTATTTTTCCTCGTAAAGTTGGGCATCATGAACGCTGAACACTTTGTAAAACTCGGCGCACGTCCGGTCCACCTTGGCCAGGTCGAGATCGTAGATCACGACCGTGAGCGAAAACCGACCGAAGTAATTTCCGTGCAGCTCGATTTCCTTGATACCTTCACCCAATTCCCGGACCTGGGATTCTTTGGAATCGTCAAGCAATACGTCCTGTGCGGGAGCGTCGTTGAGACTGACCTGGCTGCGGAATGAGCGTTTGGTGTTGTGAAAGTGGCGGCGCTTGGCCTGGATGATCCGGCGCATCTTGCCGGAATCTTCTTTTTTCCACTCGTTCACCACGTAATAGTTGGCTTCCACTTCGAGCAGGCGCTTAAAAATGAGCGGGAAGCTCTGCGCGGAAGGTTCCTTGAGGGTCAAAACCTTGACGTAGTAGTTGTCCACGCGGAGATATCCGCGATGGCATTCGAGGGAAGACTCGGGCAGGTAGTAGTCGAGGAAGGTATCGTATTTCAGCTTGGCGAGATCGATCTTGTCGGGACTGAAATTGAGCGTCTTTTTGAGAACGCGGAACGCTTCCTGTTTGTCGAGGATTCGGACCGGGAGAAAATCGCTGACCTGGAGAACGAAGCTGCCGGCCTTTTGGACGAGCGCCGCTTGCGCATTGTCGACCTGCTGACCTAGAACGACGACCTGCTTCTCGGAAGAGAAATGCGCACCGAGTTCGGCAAGTGCTGCCTTGGGATTGTTCGGGAACTTGGCAAGAACGCTCCCCATTTTGTGTGTCACTTGGTTTGCCTGGTGCAGGACCACAAAATAGAGCGACAGCGAAAAAAGCGTGTCCGCCTTGCGTTGGAGATAGGCGATGCGGTTTTTGATAGCGGTGTCTACGACCGGATTGGCGTAGAGCTTGTAGGGGATCGCTTCGTTGTTGCGTTTGAAGAGGTACTGATAGACGCGGTAGTTCTCATCGAACAACTTCAACGCTGATTCGAGCCTCTTGGTGAATCCGTCAACCGAAGCGGCATCGAGACACTCGTAATCCACTCCGCGGACTTCGAGGATGACGCCGACCTCCCCGGTCTTGGTCAGAAACGCATGAGGGCCGATGAACCCGTAGAGGTTGATCTGCTCGCCCAAAGAGCCCGTCTCGCTGTAGTTTTTGAAGATTCGGCTAAGCCTGAGCATGACCGTCCCTTCGGATTTCAATCGCACTGAACTTCATCGGGTCGTATTGCGCGCGGAGCCGCGCCGCTGTCAGGAGAAATCGCAGAATCTGCGGATCGGTCTGGGTGGCCCAGCGGGCGACCAGATACAGAAGAAAGAACATGAGAACGCCGCCGAGCAGGCTGCCAAGCAGGTTGAAGGTGGCCGCACCCAGACACATCCCAAAGAAGAACAGTTTTCTCTCCGCGCCAAGGATGGTGAGGGGGCGTGAGAGCGAGCGGTGCACCGGATTGATTCGCCGTTGGTAAGTCATGGAGCGCTCCTCAACAGGAATTCTTCGGCCTTTATCCGGGAAACAGCCAAGCCAGGAAATTCACGGCGGCGATCGCCATGCCGACGCCGAAGAGCACACCGGCGAGCACGCGCTTCGAGCCCCCTTCGCCAAAGGCGAAGGTGAGGCCGGACACGACAATGGCGACGAGCGAGAGCCCGCGGGCAATGGTGCTGGTGAAGGCGGTTTGCAGTACGTTGACGGCGTTCTCCCAGGGAGAGTTGGCTTGGGCAAAGGCGGGAGCCGCGAGTACCAGTCCAGCGAGAGATAAGAGAACGGTGGGCAAGTGGAGCCGGCCAAAACTGATCGTTTTGTGTAATTTCATGTCAGACCTCACGAAGAGATTCGATCGCACGTTCGAATGCGAGGGAGGTTCGGAACTCCGCCAAGAGCCTTGCGTCGCGGCCGGAACGCACTGGTCCAGAGACACGCTAGGCTTACCCCGGATAACCTCGCCCGTTGCGTCTTGACGCCGCTC
>Ga0210410_10001711_pt1 | contig 20288 bp, 22 predicted proteins | sample IncBWC4MmetaG_FD_161058 | JGI IMG/M metagenome (GOLD analysis project Ga0210410, IMG submission 161058) | Forest soil microbial communities from Barre Woods Harvard Forest LTER site, Petersham, Massachusetts, United States - Inc-BW-C-4-M | ecosystem: Environmental > Terrestrial > Soil >... | reverse complement strand
ATCCGGCAACCAATTCCTCTCGGCTTCGGGCAAATCAAATGGAATACGATTCGTCTCCGCGTAGGCTGCCGTCAAATAGCAGAAGAAGCCGATGATCTGGCCGCTGAAAATGTTCCAGCGCGGAATGATTCCCCAGAAATGTCCGCCTTGCGAATTCACAATGTCACGAAGGCTGAAGCTACCAGCCATAATCAGCACGCCCACGAGCGACAGCCCGAGCGAAATTTCGTAGCTCACCATCTGCGCGCTGGCGCGCAATCCCCCGAGCAGGGAATATTTGTTGTTCGACGACCATCCGGCCAAGGCTACGCCGTATACGCCGACGGAAGTGACGCCCAGAATCAGCAAGAGGCCGGTGTTCACATCCGTGACTTGAAACGGAATGCTGTACCCGCCAATCGTGATCGCGTTGCCGAATGGAATGACCGAGATCGACGTCAACGCAAAAATCACGGCAATCAGCGGAGCCGCGATGTAGAGTGGCTTGTAGACGTGCGGCGGCGTCAAATCTTCTTTGAACAAAAATTTGATGCCGTCGGCCGCGGGCTGCAATAGCCCGAACGGCCCCACCCGCGTGGGTCCCCAGCGATTCTGCATGCGACCCACGACCTTGCGCTCGAGCCAGACCGTGTAGGCCACCGCCGTGAGCAGCACGAACAGCAAGAGCGCGGATTTAATCGCGGACGCGAGAATGAAAAGCCAAATCGGCAACGCGGTGCTTCCTCTCGTGATGACTCAAAATCGTGCTGCGAATATGAACTGCAAACGACTATTACGGAAATTAGTCCGCTGCAACTTCGGCCGGCCTGACTTCGTGACTTTCCATGACAGATTTTAAGGCGCGTGAGTAGCGTCCCAGCGTGCCCGAAGTGAAGAGGCCGTCATTGGCCGGCGAAATTGAGTCCGTCGGATACACCGCGCCAGGGCCACTCTCCGACAGCGACGTATGCTCGCTGTTACCGGCGAGCAGATTCATGCGCGAGACGCCGTAGCCGGGAACAAGGCGCCGGATTTCATCGAAAATAGCAGCCGGATCGAGTGGGCTCAGCTTCGGTTCCAAACCCTGCCCTTCCAGCCAGACCGCATGACGATCAGCCTCGCCGGACTGCGCGCCTCGCGACTGGCCCATGTCGGCGCGGCTGCCGCCGCCAAAGGGAACCAGTTTGTGAACGTCGAAGCCCATGGCGTCGGCGATGCGGACAATCATTTCGAAATCGGACTTCGTCCCCGAAATTTCGCCGGCCTTCTTCACCAGTTGGATGTCGCCGCAGGTGTTCGTCATCGTGCCGGATTTTTCGTAGCATTCGCCGCCGGAAGAACCACATCGGCCATGACGGCCGTTTCAGTCAGGAACATATCTTGCACCACGACGAAGCTTTTCGAAAATGAGAAGGGATCGATGTCCGAGCGTCCCACCGGATTCGAGCCAACCACGTAAAGCGCCTTCAGCTTGCCAGCCATCGCCGCGGTAGCAATGCCCGCTGCGTCGAGTCCTGCGTCCTGCGGAATGTCGGCCCACTCGCGGTGAAAGTCGCTGTTGCCGGACACGGGATGATAGCCGGGAAGAAGATCGGGATAGAGCCCCATATCGGCCGCACCACGCGAGTTCGAATAGTCGGCGAGGCAGATGAATTTCGCTCCAGTGAGGCTCGATCCGTAGTTGACGAGGCTGGCGAGGTCGGCACCGCGAATCTCTGAGCCAAAGATGACGACGAGATCCTTTTCGCCTCGCAGTTGATCGCGCAGAGCGGCCAGTTGATCTTTGCTCAGAAGTTCATTGACCAATCCTTCGGCCGCCAAATCGTTGCCCGCCAGAAATTGAACCGCGTTGCCCTCGGTGGCCGCCGGAATCTGCACGAAAGTCGTCGCCTGCCGGCGCAGCTTGATGGAATTCGCATTGATTGCATAGAGCCTGGCTTGATGCAGCCGAACGTTGTTGCGAATCTGATACGCCAGGAGCGGATGCTGTTCCGTTGGATCGTTGCCGATCAACAGAATCGCAGGCGCGGTGAAGACATCAGCCATGCTGGCGGTTGCTTCCGGTTTAGTGCGTAGCGCGGCGGCAAGAGCAGGGAAGTCGGCGGTGCGGTGATGGTCGATATTATTCGTTTTCAAAACCACGCGAGCGAACTTAGAGAGCAAATAGTTTTCTTCATTCGTCGTGCGCGTGGAGCCGATTACGCCGATCGCCTGTCCGCCATCTCTATCGCGAATTTCGGCGAAGTTCTTCCCGATCAGGGTGAACGCTTCCTCCCATGTTGCTGGGGTGAGCTTGCCTTCTTTCCGAATGAGCGGCTCAGTAAGTCGCTCTTCATGATTCGCAAAATCGAAGGCGTAGCGGCCCTTGATACAGAGGAAATCTCCGTTGGTCCCGCTCTTGTCGCGATTGTCTCCGCGCACGATTTCCATCCCCGTGTCGGATCGGCGCACACCGAGCGTGGTCTTACAGCCGTCGCCGCAATGCGTACACACCGTACCGACGTGGGTCATCTCCCACGGGCGTGTCTTGTAGCGATACGCGCCGGAGGTGAGCGCGCCGACGGGGCAAATGTCGATGCACATGCCGCACTCTTCGCACTCCAGGTGATCTTCTTTATTGGGTGCGATGACGGAGCTGACGCCGCGGTTCTGCACCCCCAGCGCCCAAACATCCATAGCCTCTCCGCAAACGCGGACGCAGCGGTAGCAGAGAATGCAGCGGGGCCGGTCGAAGAAAACCACGGGCGACCACTGCTGCTCCTCCTTGTGGTTCTTCGCCTCCATGAATTTCGATTCGGCGGCGCCGTAGGAAAAAGTCATGTCCTGCAGTTCGCACTCGCCGCCCGCGTCGCACACCGGGCAGTCCAGCGGATGATTGCCGAGCAGCATCTCAACCATGCTCTTCCGCGCCTGCCGGATCTCGTCGCTGTCGCTGGTGACGATCATGCCTTCCGCGACCACCGTAGTACAGGCGGTTTGCAGCTTGGGCATTTTCTCAACCTTCACCAGGCACATGCGGCAAGCGCCCTGCAACGAGAGGTTGGGGTAATAACAAAAAGACGGCACCTCGATGCCCACCGTCTTGCAGGCCTCAATAAGCAGGGTGCCCACCGGAGCCGTGAACTTCTTTCCATCAACTGTGAGCGTTACTTCAGCCATATGAGTTACGTCGTTCAGTAGCGCCGGCGTCCCGCCGGCTGTCGCGAGGGCGTCTCGCCCACGCTGCCATCAGCATTTGAAACCTGCGGGCTTCCGCCCGCACTTTGGGCCGGCGAGACGCCGGCGCTACGCGTGAACCAGTTCCTGCGCAGCTCCTTCTTTTTCAAGCGGACACGGCCGGCCTTCCAGATGATCTTCAAATTCCTTGCGGAATTTTTTGACGAAGCCGATTGTTGGCATCGCCGCCGCATCGCCCAGAGGACAGAACGTTCGTCCCAGCATGTTTTCCGCCAGGTAACGCATGTTGTCGATATCTTTCATCATTCCGCCGCCGGAATGAAAACGCTTCAGCGTTTTCTCCAGCCAGTCCGTGCCCTCGCGGCAGGGAATGCACCATCCGCAACTTTCGTGGCGATAAAACTTCATGGTGCGCAATGCAAACTTCACAATGCACTGCGCGTCATCGATGACAACAACGCCGCCAGAACCCAGCATCGAACCGGCCTTCGCAACGGAATCGAAATCCATTCCGACATCAATCTCATCCGCCGTGAGCACCGGGCAGGACGATCCTCCCGGAACGACTGCCTTCAAGGAGCGTCCGTTGGGAATGCCGCCGCCCACGTCGTAAATCATCTTCTTCAGGTTGTAGCCCATGGGCAGCTCGTAGACACCAGGCTTGGCGATATTGCCGCTCAGGCAAAACAGACGCGTGCCGCCGTTTTTTGGCGGACCGAGTTTGGCAAATGATTCTGCGCCGCCGAGAATAATGTGCGGCACGCTGGCCAGCGTTTCAGCATTGTTAATCACCGTGGGACCGCCCCAAAGTCCAACCACGGCCGGAAAAGGAGGCCGGATGCGAGGAATGCCGCGCTTACCTTCCAGCGATTCCATCAGCGCCGACTCCTCGCCAACCTCATACGCTCCCGCGCCGCCGTGCCAGTAAATGTCGAAATCCCGGCCGCTGCCGAAAATATTCTTGCCTAGAAATCCCTTGGCATAGGCGTCGCGAATCGCCTTCTGCATGATGATCGACAGATATCGATATTCGCCGCGGATATAGATGTAGCCGCTTTGCGCGCCCACGGCGAAGCCGGCAATCATTACCCCTTCGATGACCGAGTGCGGATCATGTTCGAAGATCAGGCGGTCTTTGCAGGTGCCGGGTTCACTCTCGTCGCCATTGCAGAGTACGTATTTTGGTTTGGCCGATTGCTTGGGCACAAACGACCACTTCATCCCCGTCGAGAATCCTGCGCCGCCACGCCCCCTCAACGCCGAGTTCTTGACCTCATTGATAATGGCGTCCGGCTCCATGGCGAGCGCCTTTTGCACGGCCTTGTAGCCATCCAGTTCGAGATAACGGTCAATATCGGTCGCACCCATGCCGAAGCGCCGGGAGACGATCTTTACCTCGTCGGGATGAGAGACCAAGTCAGCCATGAGGATATCGAGTGATTTTGCGATTGAGTCATTGTGCGATTGAAACCAATTTTCAATCACTCAATCACCAAATCGCTAAATGTTCTTCACTGCGTTGCCTTCATCTTGTACTCGTCGAGAATTCTGTCCATCTTGTCGGCGGTCAGGTTCTCATGAAAATCGTAGTTCACCTGCGCTGCTGGGGCCCAGCTGCAGGCGCCAATGCATTCCACTTCTTCCAGCGTAAACATGCCGTCTGGAGTGGTTCCTTTGTGTCCTACCCCCAGCTTCTTAGCGCAGTGATGCAGAATCTCTTCGCCGCCGCGTATCATGCAGCTGATGTTCGTGCACACCTGCACGTTGAATTTGCCTCGCGGCTTGGTGGTCAACAGGGAGTAGTAGCTGATCACGTTACGCACTTCGAGTTCCGTGAGATCGAGGCGTCCGGCAATCTCCGCGATCACTTCGTCGCTCAGATATCCGATTTCATCCTGCGCGTAGAGGAGCGTTGGAACGAGCGCTGACCGTTTCGTCGGATAGTGTGGCACCATCTCGGCAAAGCGCGATTCGAATTCGTTTGAGAACTTCATGAAGATTGGGCCATTTTGCGATTGAGCGATTTAGTGATTTAAAACCTACGCTACACTCCTGGCAGTACGTTGAGAGGCAGGGAAAATCGCTGTCAACTCGTTTGCTTCTTTAAGCAGACTCTCGGCCTTGTCCAGCGAAACGACCCCCGATTCCGTCATCAATTCCAGCCACAATACAGCTTCGTCTGCCTCTTCCACCACAATGCCCATCTTGGCTACGAATTCAGCCTTTGATCGGGCCCGGCATACCGCCCGATAATTGGCAGCTACCGAGGTTCCACAGCGCAAAAGCTGCTTTCCCAATACCTGACAGTCAGTCTTGTACGGCAGCGATTGATAGAGCCGAATTACGCGCAACGCAAATGCCTTAGTTCGATCACGCAGTTGCTCCGGCTGACTACTCACAGCTTAACTCCTCAATCGCTCAATCACCCGATCGCAAAATAGCTCAATCTCTATCGGTCGATTTCCCCTAGCACGATATCAATGCTCCCGATCGCCGCGACCACATCCGCCAGCAACCTGCCTTCGCACATTTTAGGCAGCGTCTGCAGATTCGCGAAGCAGGCCGAACGCATGTGTACGCGATAGGGTTTCGCCGTGCCATCGCTGACGATGTAATAGCCCATCTCGCCGCGTGGAGATTCCACCGCCTGATACACTTCGCCCGCAGGAACCGCGAAACCTTCAGTAATGATTTTAAAGTGATAGATGAGCGCCTCCATCTGCGTCTTCATCTTTTCACGTTCTGGTAACACGACTTTGGGCGCGTCGGCCTTGATCGGCCCTTCGGGCATGCCATCGAGCGCCTGGCGAACGATCTCCACCGATTCGCGCAGCTCCTGCACCCGGCACATATAGCGGGCAAAAACGTCGCCTTCCTGCGAAACCGGTACTCGAAACTTGAAATTCTCGTAGCCTGAATAGGGCATATCGCGGCGCAGGTCGATATCGACGCCGCTGCCGCGCAGCGTCGGCCCGGTAGCTCCAAGCGCGATCGCATCTTCGGCAGTCATGCGGGCCACGCCTTTGGTACGCATCATCCAGATGGGATTTCCGGTCAGCAGATTCTCGTACTGATCGATGCGCTCCGGAAAATATCCTGCGAAATCGCGCACTCGATCAAAGAATCCCAGCGGCGGCTCCAGCGCGATCCCGCCCACACGGAAGTACGACGTCATCATGCGCTGCCCGCTGACCATCTCAAAAATCTTCAGGATCTCTTCGCGCTCGCGGAAGCAATATAAAAACACCGTCAGGGCGCCAATATCCATGGCGTGAGTCCCCAGCCACACCAGGTGCGAATTGATGCGCGTCAGTTCATTGAGCAGCACCCGCAGCCATTGCGCCTTCGGAGGAATCTCCAGCCCCAGCAACTTCTCAACCGCCAACACGTAGCAAAGATTGTTGGTCATGGGGCAGAGATAATCGATGCGATCGGTCAGCGGCACCACTTGCTGGTAGAACTTCGCCTCGCAGGTCTTTTCAATGCCGGTATGCAGGAAGCCGATGTCGGGCATCATGCGTACAACCGTCTCGCCATCAATCTCGAGCAGCACGCGCAGCACTCCGTGTGTCGACGGATGTTGCGGCCCCATGTTCAGGATCATGGTTCGATCCTGACCAGGTTCCAACACCGGGGTTGAGGTCATGTGCGCCATCGTTATCTCGCCAATCTTTATCGACCTATCTTTATCTAACTGATCTTTACCTCGCCGATCTAGCGATAGCCCTCCACCGGATAATCTTTGCGCAGCGGATGACCTTCCCAATCCTCCGGCATCAGAATGCGCCGCAGATAAGGATGCCCGTTGAAGCGAATACCGAAGAGATCAAAAACTTCGCGCTCAAAATAATTAGCGCCCGGCCACAGCGAGGTTAGCGTCTCCACCGTGGGATTTCCGCTGTGCAGTCGAACCTTCAGCCGCACTCGCTCTTTTTTCGGAATTGAAAGCAGATGGTAGACCACTTCAAACCGCGGCTCAGAGGGAAGCCAGTCGACGCACGTAACGTCCGACAAAAAATTGAACGCGCACTCGGGATTATCCCGAAGCACGGCGCAGGCCTCACGAATGCTGCCGCCGTCCACATAAATCGACATCTCGTCGCGATCGAATTTCACTCCCTGCAGTGCAGCGCGATTCCACGCCAACAACTCGGCCACGGCAGGATGGTCTTTCAATTGTTCGAGATCCGTAATTGCAGGTGCGAGGGCCATTAGAAATTACCCCGCTTCGACGAAGTTTCGCCCCAATCGAGCACGCCCTTTTTCCACACATAAAAGAAGCCAACCAGAAATACGCCGATGTATACCAGCATCTCCCACAGTCCGAAGCGCTTCAGGTCGCGCAGAATGATTGCCCACGGATAGATAAAGATCGCTTCCACGTCGAACAGAATGAACAGCATCGCAACCAGATAAAACTTCACCGAGAAGCGCTCCCGCGAGTCGCCGACCGGCGTCATCCCGCATTCATACGGCGACATCTTGGCCTTTGTCGGTTTGCGCTCCCCAATCAGCCAGGAAAGTGTGACAATTGCAGTCGCAATTCCGCCCGCCATCAGAATATGGATCAGAAAAGGCAGGTAGCGGACGAAGTAATTGTCGGGCATGGGAGCAGGTCTATATAATCCGCGCTAGTTGTTGATTAAACATTTTAGATTATGGGCTTGTACGCACGAGTGTCAAGCGACGCAGGCATCGATTTGTAGATTTGGGAAAGATAATTTTCGAATGTTATTCCAGCTCAATTGTTCGAGTGCAAAACCCAAAAGGGATGGGTACTTCGGTGGTGCGGTACTCTTGCGCGCGAAGGCGTTCGACCCCACAATTGGCTAGACGATTTCACTCCTTCTTATGATTTTCGGCTTCAATACCGACGTAAAGCACGGCGACACCATCTACCACGTGCAGAGCGAGGCTCGCGAAAGCGAGTTGCTGTTGCAAACGCAGGTCTTCGTACGTGGACGCTGCGTCGGCAAAAAGGCGACTTCCTACGCTAACGCCGGAGCCTCCATTGCCGATACGCAGAAAGAGCAGCAACTACGCGAGCAACATCGCCTGGTGCTCGATGCCATCCGCGAAGGCAAACTCGATTTAGCGCTGGACCATCCTGAGCCGGAGGTTCTGGCGACAGTCAAAGAGCTCGAAATGGAATGGCTGAACGCCGGCTCCGTTCACTCCGATCGCAATCTTATTATGCAATTGCGTGTGACTGAAGGAGGCTCAGCCGCCGCCGGCGCCCGTCTCACCTTCCGCTTCGCCCGGGCGGGAGCCGCTCCCTTTTATACGCAGGCAGTAGCCGATTCGGCGGGCAGCGCCGAAATCAAAATCGAAGTCGAGGAATCCGATCTCCCGGATTCCTCCCTGTTGGTCCAGGCCAACTACGAAGGCCGCACCGCGACCAGAAAGTTCGTCCTGCAAAAAGCAGAATAATCCGGATGTAGCCACGCATGGGCCACGTATGGACGGACGCATTCGTCCTCTAATCGGCCAGGTGTCTCGTGCCGCCGCGGTTTCTGCCGTTGCAATTTGAACTACAATCGTTTCACCAGCACCCATGAGACTAACCGTCAACGGAGAAGAGCGTATTTTCGAGGCCGACACGACTTCAACGCTTTCAGCTCTGATCGAATCCATGAGTATGAAGGCCGACCGAGTAGCCGTGGAGTTGAACCACGACATCGTTCCCCGCGATAAGTGGGGAGCGACTACCCTGAACGACGGCGACCGGCTTGAGATCGTCCACTTCGTGGGTGGGGGCTGCTAGGCCGCCACGTATACATCTAGTCACCCTTTTTCCACCGTATCCCCGCTTGACTCTCCCGCAATCACCCCTAGAATGTTTGAAACATTCCGATAGCAATTTGTTTCAAACATTATTTGGACGATTCATGCAAGATCGCTTCACATCCCGCGAGGTAATTGCCCTCACCGGCATCACGCCCCGCCAACTGCAATGGTGGGATGAGCGTGGAGTTGTCAAGCCGCGGCGGGAAGGGCATAACCGGCTTTATTCGATGGCCGATCTTACGGAAGTTGCCGTGATCTGCGAATTGCGCCGGAAGGGATTCTCGCTGCAGGGCGTGCGCAAGGTGATGCGCTTTCTTGATCGCGAACTGGGTAAAGGACTCGCTGAAATCGTCAGCCGCAACTCCGACTGCCACCTGCTGTCTGACGGCAAGCATCTTTATCTGGAGACTTCGGCCAGGCAAATCGTTGATATTTTGAAGAATTCGAGCCAGCCGATTCTGGGTGTTTGCTTAAGTGACGCGGTGAGGCAGGTGAGGGCTGAGGTCATCTCCCGTAAGGCGAATACTTCAGTAACTTCGTCTGAGCACCGGCGGCATGTTAAAAAAGCTTCAATGGGCAGCTGATTTGCCTGCACCGAACGCGTACAAGCAGGTTGGGCACAGGAGGAAGACAATGGTCGGCGAACTGGACTTGCTAAACGAGTGGATTCCGGAGCAAATGCAGCCTGGCACGGTTTTCGTCCTGGAAAATGCCGGTCAAATCGGTGAGAAAGAAGATCCGTACTGGGCCGTGCTCGCCTGTCCGTCCTGCGGAATGCTGGGCTTGATCACGCGCAAACAGATCAACGGATTCATCCCCGTAATCTGCGGCTCAGAATGCTGCTCGGCGCAATTTTTTATCCGCGACGCCGAAGTAGTCGTGCGTAAACCCTTCTAGAATTTTTCGTGCGTGCGCCCGGTGCCCGCCAGAGCACCTCGGACAAAGCGTAGGCGTCAAATCGACTGCAAGTTATTGCATCTTGCTCCACGATCATATCCGCCTCATAATGCTCGTGCTCGCCTGCGAGGTGCTTATGACGACCCTATGGTTACGGTCACGAACGTTTGCTCTCCTTGTCCTTTGGGCCGGGCTCGCCCTCGCTGCAAAAGCTCAAATGTTCACAACGTTACTCAATTTTAATGGCGCTAACGGCGCGACCCCCCAAGTTCTTGTGCAGGGAATTGATGGAAACCTGTACGGAGTAACCTTCGAAGGCGGCGTTTCTGGCGCCTGTCAAGCCCTTGGCGTAGTCAACGGCTGCGGCACGTTTTTCAAGATGACGGCAGATGGAACTCTGACCACGCTCTTCAACTTCTGTCAGCAGAGCGGATGCACCGACGGGTACGTTCCTGTTGGGATCACCCTCGCAAGCAACGGCACTTTTTACGGAGCGACCTTAGCCGGAGGAGCGAATCTTCAGGGAACGATATTCAGGATCACACCGAGTGGATCTCTGACAACGCTTTACAGCTTTTGCGTTCTGTCGAATTGCGCTGATGGAAAATTCCCCGATGCCGGATTGTTTCAAGCAGTTGATGGAAACTGGTACGGAACTACGTTCGGCGGAGGGAACTCGGTATGCGGCTACGGCTGTGGCACGGTCTTTCGGATGACGCCGGGAGGGCTACTGACAACCCTTTACGCTTTTCCGTCCAGCGGTAACCCGGCAGGAACTCTGATCCAAGGTAGGGATGGCAACCTGTACGGTACCGCGACAGGGAACGACGGTGACCAAGGCCTTAGCACTGTCTTTAAGATTTCGCCTTCGGGCAGCTTCACAACGATCTATCAATTTAGTACTCCCGCCAACGTGTACGACGGACTGGCGCTGGGAACCGACGGCAATTTTTATGCCACGAGTGCTCTGGGCGGTAGCAACAGCAACGGTATCTGCGGCGATGCTTCCACCTGCGGCAGCGTCTTCAGGATGACTCCAAGCGGAACACTGACAACGATCTACAATTTCTGCGCCGCGACGAATTGCACCGATGGAGCCGAGCCCATTGGGCCGTTGGTTCAGGCGACCGATGGCAGATTTTATGGCATGACCGGGACCGGCGGAGCATTCGGTAGTGGTGGCACCATTTTCTCAATCTCTCCCGCGGGCACTTTCTCAAGCCTGCTAAGCTTCGATGGCACAGATGGCGACCGCCCAGAGGGCGGATTTCTGCAGCACACCAACGGAATCCTGTACGGCACCACGTCCGGCGGCGGAGCGTCAAATGACGGCACAATTTTCAGCCTAAATATGGGCCTTAATCCGTTCGTGACTTTCGTCCGCAGTTTCGGCAAAGTGGGATCGACCGTTCAGATTCTCGGTCAAGGATTCACCGGAGCGACCGCGGTTTCATTTAACGGAACGGCTGCGGCCTACAGCGTAAAGGCCGATACCTTCATTACTGCAACTGTTCCGTCCGGCGCAACGTCGGGATCCGTCACGGTAACGACCCCAGGGGGAACGCTAACCAGCAATCGGCACTTTCGTGTTAATCCGTAGTATCCCCGAGCAGAAGATCGGAAACTGCGCATATGACGCCGCAGAAAAGTAAACCTCACTTCGCTAGGTTGATCCCAGATAATTCCACTGGAACCTGCTCGACGATCTCGATATCAAATCCTTCCAACGCCGCGACCTTTTTGGGACGATTTGTCAGCAGCCGAATTCTGCGCAGGTTCAGGTCCGCCAGAATCTGCGCGCCGATGCCGATCTCGCGCTGCGTCTGCCGCTCATTTTCCAGAAGCGAAGTTAGTTTGCGTCCGCGATGAAAACTCAGCGCGGTGCGGTCGGCGAGCTTCTCGACGGAAAATCCTTTGGAGGTTTGATGCAAATAAATCAGGGCGCCGCGGCCTTCTTCTGAGATGCGGCGCAGCGAGCCTTCCAGCGTGGCATGGCATTCGCATCCGGTCGCGCCGAATACGTCGCCCATCAGGCAGTGCGCGTGCATGCGCACCAGCACTGGAGAATCACCGCTTTCGATATCTCCCCGAATCATGGCCACATGCGATTCGCAGCCGCCGACCTCGGTCTCGTAGGCGATGAGCCGAAATTCTCCGAAACGCGTATCCACCAGCGCTTCGCCCACGCGGGCGACGTGCCGTTCGTGCGCCATGCGATAGCGGATGAGTTCGGCGACGGTGAGCATCTTCATGCCGTGCTCGCGGCAAAATTCGATCAAGTCCGGCACACGCGCCATGCTGCCGTCGTCTTTCATGATTTCGCAAATGATTCCTGCCGGAACCATCCCGGCGAGTCGCGCCAGATCGACCGAAGCTTCGGTCTGTCCGGCACGCACCAGCACGCCGCCTTTGCGAGCGCGAAGTGGGAAGACATGGCCGGGGCGGGCGAGATCAGCGGGCTTGGTCGCGGGATCGATCGCCACCTGAATCGTGCGCGAGCGGTCATACGCCGAGATGCCGGTGGTAACCCCTTCACGGGCGTCGATCGCCTCGCAAAACGCCGTGCCATATTGCGAAGTATTCTCCGCCGACATGGGACCGATGTGCAGGTGTTCGAGACGCTCTTCGGTCATCGTCAGGCAGACCAGGCCGCGTCCGAACTTGGCCATGAAGTTGATAGCTTCGGGAGTGACCTTCTCAGCCGCCAGGGTCAGGTCGCCTTCGTTCTCGCGGTCTTCGTCGTCGACCACGACAATCATGCGGCCAGCGCGGATTTCCTCGATGGCGTCAGGGACATCGGTAAAAGGAGGATGGGGGCTCATAATGAGGTCATTCTAGCAAAGGCCTGCTCGAAGGATGGTCGGCTGTGGGCGCAGGGCGCTTCATTTTTGGGGGAAGGAGGTGTCTGATGGGGCGGCAGGCACCGCGCTAAGCCGACTTGTTCGGCTTTGGGATAGACAATGGCAGCCGTTCGGTTAGTATCAGCGATTTCTCACGGCAAGTCGCCACAGCGCCGTCTGAACCGGCAAACGCACGCCGATACGCAGATCAACCCCTTGAGCTTTCCTCTTGCCGAGCTTCTTGCTGAACTTATTTCCTACTGAACCTCGTTCAGCTTTTGATAGATCAGCATCGCGACAAAGGCCACCAGAAAAACTCCCGAGCCGATGCTGAAGATTCGAACCGGAATGTTGAGCCGGTTGACTTTGACCAAAAGTTGAGTCTGCTCTTCCTGCATTTGCGAATGCGAGTCATCGAGATAGAGAGCTTCTTCCTCATGCATGGTGAGCGTACTGCGATAGATGAGGAGAAGTACCAGTCCTACCGCGAATACTCCGAAGACGATCCCGATTACAGTCAGCGTCATAAGCCACCTCGGTGATATCCAAATGCAGCGGCTTCCGGGTTCCAGGACCAGCGAGAAATCCTCGCCACATCCTGGTGGGGAGGCCCTAACGCAGCGATTATAGCCCTGTTCGGTGGCAATGGAAGGGAATTTATCCGGAGGTTCGGAAAACCGGAAAAAGACGGGAATGGGCCGTCATGGTTCTGTGGAAAAGGCTTGAATCCTGAAGAGAACGAGGAACACGAGCGAAACCCAGCGAAATCTGGTGTTTCGCGACTAGCGAAGAATGCGACTTCTGGGGCGCGGGATCATCCAAAGAACAGAAGGCTTACGTCCGCTGGCATGAACCAAGTATGAAACGAGTTCAGACCTGCGGCGTCTGTTATAATTTAAGAACCTTAGAGTCTGGGAGAAATAAATGGCTACGACCACTATTCCTGAAGTCACAACTGCGCCGCAGACCCCGGAAGTAACGAAGAAAGTGCCTCCTGTTTCCCTGACCGCGAACGCCGTGGCCAAGGTGCGCGAGATCATGGGCCAGCAAAACCCCATTCCAGCCGGATTGCGCATTGGCGTGGTCGGCGGAGGCTGCTCCGGGTTTTCTTATTCGATGCAGTTCGAAAACGCCGCCGGAATGATGGACAAGACGTTCGACATGGACGGCGTTAAAGTGTTTGTTGACGCTACGTCGGTCATGTATTTGAACGGCTGCGTGGTCGACTATGTTGAGACTCTGGAAGGCGCCGGCTTCAAGTTTGAGAATCCGAACGTTAAGAGCACCTGCGGCTGCGGCTCTTCGTTTAGCGTGTAGTTGAGAGAGATTCGAGTGATGACGGCCTCATCTTGGAGATGAGGCCGTTGCTGTTTTGAGTGTCCGCTTTGTTTTGGCCACCGACGGCTGTTGCATTGGGAGAAAGAACCGATGGGATTGAATTCTAAGAAGCCGGTGCTGCTAACTCTGATTCTAGGCGTTGGCATCATCGCTGGCGCGGCGACGAAAGAGCAGGCCCTCACAGGAGTAGTCGGCGACGCACTCTGCGGCCGCGAGCACTCCATGCCCGGCACCCCCGTCGCCTGCATTCGCGAATGCATCGGCAAAGGAGGGAGGTACTCTCTGCTCGTCGCCGATAAGGTTTATGTCCTGGAAACGACGGACCAAGCTCTTCTCGATACGCTGGAAAAACAGTCGGGACTCCGCGTGAAAATAACCGGAACGGACAACGGCAAGACCTTCCTGTTGAAAACCGTCAAACCGGAGCCACCTGAATAGGCGCGCTGGCGTGAGCTACTGCGGCGGCGGATTTGGTTGGGAATTTTGATTGAGACCAGGGTCGTTCAGCATTCCCGGAGGCGGCGCACCGATAGTACCTCCGAAACTCCCGTTGTTTCCATTTCCAGTACCATTCTGTACACCCTGCTGCCCGAATCCCTGCTGCAGTTGCGGTTGATTGGGCGTCATCAACAATCCGCCGCGATCGGTGGCCGGATCGTAGATGAATTGCCAGTCATTGTATTTTTTCTTGTGATTGAATTCGCGAATCGTGTCTTTCTTGCTGGCGCTGGCGACGCCCACCACTGGGCCCCCGCCGAAAGTCTTGCCCGCCAGCTTGTCTCCTCCCGCACCGTTGCTGTCGGTCGAACCGGGCTGGCCGGAGTTGGCTTGCGTGCTTCCGCTCGGCGTCGAGCCAGTGTTGGTTGAGTCGGTGTTCGTCGAGCCAGGGTTTTGAGTGGAGGTTCCGTTCGAGGACGATCCGGTTTGTGTAGGGTCTCCACCCAGCGGCTGGCTTGGATCGCTCGTCCCGAAACGGCTGTTCCCGGGCCCGTTGTTGTTTCCGAAGCTATTATTTCCACCCAGAGTATTGTTTCCACCGAAGGCGCTGCTGCCTGATCCAAAGGCCGACTGCTGGCCGGGGCCGTTCAATCCTGTTTGCCCGCCGACGCCGTTCGCGCCCGGAATGCCAGCACCGGCCAGGCCGATGGACGACGACATTTTCACTTCGCCGAAGTGGAGCAGCTTGAAATCCTGCCCGGTGATGGGATCTTTGTAGCGCTTGCGCAGGAAGCGCAGATTGTTGGCGCTTTCCAAATCTTCAATGCGTGTGGGATAGCGACCGAACTTCTTGTAGTAAAGCCGGATGGCGCGGGAATACTGCACGCCGCGGTGGATCATCTCTTCTTCACGGTCGCGCTTGATCTCGAAGGTAATCTGTGGCAGGATCGCACCCACAAAAATCGCCATCAGCGCCACAGTCAGCAGCAGCGTGAGCAGGACGTAACCCCGCTGTCGTGATGATCGCCGGCGACGCGGATGTGAGGTCGAGCTCATTTCAGTCACCCATTCACAACATTCCCCAGTCCGTTCTACCCCTGCGTGAGCTGTATGGTCTGCGGCGGTCCGCTATTGACTACGTCTTGAATCTCCACCGACGTTGGCGAGATGTGGACGATTTTGTAGCGGCGGTCCACGATCTCGCCTTCTCCTGCCACGAAAACGTCCTCATCTTTCGAGAGAAATACTTTCTTGGGCTCGCCGGGCTTGCTGGCGAATCCGAAAAACTTGAGCGGAATAGGCTGAGGCGGAGGCTGTATAGGCGGATGGTAAGTCTCGACGACCTTGGCCGGATCGATCTGACCGGGGGCTATCGGCTTCGGAATCACAACTTCGGCTTGAGCGACGAAAATGTTGCGCCCCGAGCCTTCGTACAAAGTCTTCTCGGTCGCGTTCAGCATATCCAGCCGCAATGTGGGGTCGAGATTCTCGGCCACTGGAGCCTTCTTGCCGTTTTTGCCGCTGGCGCGAGGCGCTGGGCGCGTGGCATTCGAAGTGGAGGCCTGCACGGGCACAGGATCGGAGCCAGTCCAAAATATGGGCACGACCTCGTAGACGACGGCGAACAGCGCGATCACTCCGAGCACCGCGGCCCAGATCGTCTGCTTGCGATTTGCCGTTCCCAGTTGCACTTACGATCTCGCCTTCAAATAAGTTTCGAGTTTCACGTTGAGCTTGACCGGGCCCTGCGCCTCGCCGCCCAGAGTGATGCTGTTAATAATAAAAAAAACGTCGTCGCGTTCCAGGCCGTTGATGAACTTGGCCAGCGAAACATAATTTCCGGCTAGGTCGGCGTCCATCTCCACCGGTTGCAGGCCGCCGGGGCCGACTTCCTTCACTTTATATTTTGCCTGCTCGATGGTGATGCCATTCGCCGTCGCCTGCTTGCCCAGTGCGGTGGAGATTTCCGAATCGCGGGCAGGGAACCGCTTCTTGTAGAAATCGTCGATCTGGTGGCTCGCGAGGACGACCTTCTCGGGTAAATTGCGCAGCGGCGCCACTTGATGGGTCTTGGTGTTGAGCTCGGTCTGAAGCCGGTTGATCTCCTGCCGGCGGCTGTCGGCGGAGCCCACCAGCGGCGAGATGAAGACCGCGAGCGCCAGCACATCGACTGCGGCCATGACGACCAGCGCGGTCTTGATGTTCTTGCGGGTTTGCCGGAGATCAGGCATGAGGCTTGCCCCCTTGGGTGGCCGTGACGGGAATCTTCGGCGCGGGCGTTTTTGGGGCGGACTTCTTGCTCTTCGCGGGCTCCGCGGACTTAGCCGGCGCATTCGTCTTCGCAGGAGTGGTTGCTGGTAAGGGAGCGAACGGCTCGGGAATGTAGATGGCAACGATATCGAATTTCTCGGTGTCGCCGTTGTTGTTGCCCTGAAGGTAGGCTTCGCCGACAATGTTGGTCTGCGCGAAGCGGTGCGAGTCTTCCATGCGGCGCGGGAGTTCAAGGGCGCGGTCACGGGAGTCACCTGCGATTTCCATTTTCAATTCGAGTTGATTTTCTTCATTCAACTCAGGATGGATCGACTGAAGATGTACGCGCGGCGGCATTACTTTTTCGAGATCTTCCAGAACGCGCGTCCAGGACAAAGACTTGCGCTCGATCATTTCGTTGAGAAAAATGGACTGGTCTCGGGTGTTGCGGTTTTCGGGACGGTTGAGAAATTCTTCGGCGTTGGCGCGGATGCGGTCTCGGTCAGCGATCTTGGCGCGCTCGTCGGCGATGGTGGCGTGGTCGCGCCGGGCGTTGAACCAGCCGGTGATGGTGAACGTGAGCAGAACCAGGGTCAGCAGCGCGACCGCCCCCAGAGCGGAACCCCAGCGCATCCAGAACTGGCGCGCGTCCTCGTAGGGTTGACTGGCGAGATTGATGTCGAGACGCATTTAAGAAATCAGAGCCCCCAGAACGCCCGCCATTCTCCAACGTGGCACCGCACCACCCATGCTGGCTCCCAGTTGCGCCGAGGCCACCAGATCCTGCAGTTCAGCACCGGTCTGATCGCGCAAGGCGGGCGCGGCGCCGCCGGACTCGGACAATCCGGCAACATAGATGTGTTCGATGTTCAAGTGATAAGTGTCCTGAAAAAACACCACCGATGGATAAACTTCTTCGGCTAGTTGCTCACCGGTGATGGTCACGCCGCGCGTGTTTTCCAGAGTGCGGAAGAGTTGTAGCTGATCGTCGTTCAGGATGGCGATGCTGGTGGTGTGGGCATCGACCTTTACCACCAAAGTCGGGCGCTTGCCTTCCGCTGCGCCGAGAGCGGCCAGCATGGAGGGCACAACGACGCCAGGGATAAAGCCGGCATCGCGGAAAGCGGATTCGTAATCTTCGACGACGCTGGCCAGCGCCACTGCCGCTACCACCCTGACGCCGCCAGAGAAGCTCTGCGCGTGAAAGGAAACTTTGGCCTTATCCACGTCAAAGGGCAGAGACTTTTTCAAACGAAAGCGCACCACGCCGAGGGCTTCATCCGTGTCGGAGGGAAGCGCGTCGAACTCGACCAGGGCGACGCGTACCGAGGCATCGGGAAGAATGGCGATGACATCCTTGGAGCGACCGGCGACGCCGCCCAGCGCGGCCGCGATTCCGGCGCGGACGGCTTCGCGCTGGCGAAGATTATTTTCGACCAGATCGGGTATCACGCTGCCCGGAGCGAGTTCGTGGGCGGCGCAGGCCTCGAGAGCGGTCCCGCTCTCGGCGAGGCGTCCGGCGAGCACGCGGTCGGCCGCGATCTCGCAGGCTAGCTTAGGTTTTGGCGTACTTGAGTTTGAGCCCATTCCAACACTTTCGCAGAATCTTTGATCGCTACTTCATCAGAAACTGTCTACTTCCGAAACGCAATAACTCAAAGAGCACTTAAGAGAAACTTTGGACCGTAACCTCGTCTGCGGGGTCTGAAGGCGAGACGCCGCCAACACCGCGGCGCTACTTCGACTTCTCAACTTTGTGATCGCGTGGCCTTATCGCATGGCCTCGATGAATGTGACTTTGTTGATTTCCTTTAGAGTGGTCATGCCCAGGCGAATTTTATCCAGCGCCGACTCACGCAGGAAGCGCATGCCTTCCTCGCGGGCGGCGCGGCGAATTTCAGACGTGGGCTTACGAGCCAGAATCATTTCCCGGATGCGATCGCTAAGGTCGAGCAGTTCGTGGATCGCGGTACGGCCGCGGAACCCCGTGCCGGCGCACTCGATGCAGCCCGGTCCTTCGTACAAAGGAACGTCCGCCCACTGCTTCGGATCAAGGCCGCTGGCTTCCAGAACATCCGGCGGATAGTGCACGGCCGTGCGGCAGGACTCGCAAATCAGTCGCACCAGGCGCTGGGCCAGAATGCAGTTCAGCGCGGAGACAAAATTGTAAGGCTCGACGCCCATGTTCAGGAATCGGCCGATGACGTCGACCACGTTGTTGGCGTGAACCGTGGTGAAGACCAGGTGGCCGGTGAGCGCGGATTGAATGGCGATCTGCGCGGTCTCGGCGTCACGAATTTCGCCGACCATGATTTTGTCGGGATCGTGACGCAGAATCGAGCGCAAGCCACGGGCGAAGGTCAGCCCCTTTTTTTCGTTGACCGGAATTTGCGTAATGCCGCGCAACTGGTATTCGACCGGGTCTTCGATGGTGATGATCTTGTCTTCGTCGGTCTTGATCTCGTTGACAGCCGCATAGAGCGTAGTCGTCTTACCGCTGCCGGTCGGGCCCGTCACTAACACCATGCCGTAAGGCTCTTTGATGTAACGGCGGAAGCGCCGCAGGTCATCCTCGTCAAATCCAACCACGTTCAGAGTGAGTGTGCGGAACTTCTCGCTCATCGACTCCTTGTCGAGCACGCGGAGTACCGCGTCTTCGCCGTGAATCGAGGGCATGATCGACACGCGGAAGTCGATGGCGCGCCCGTTGTATTTCACCCGGAAGCGGCCATCCTGGGGCACGCGGCGCTCGGAAATGTCGAGCTCGCTCATGACCTTGATACGCGAAATCACGGTCGAGTGATGCTCTTTGCCGATCGGCGGCATGGCCTGTGTGAGCACTCCGTCGATGCGAAACTTGATCATCACCGAATCGTCCCGGGTTTCGATGTGAATGTCGGAGGCGCGGCGCTGGAGCGCGGTAAAGATCGTGGTATCGACCAGACGGATGATGGGACTGGTATCGCCGGTGGCCGTCAACTTGTCGATGGTCAGCGTCTCTTCGACGCCTGTGTTTTCGTCTTCGCGAATGATCTGGAAGCCTTCGCTGGCCTCTTCCAGGACGCGCTGCGACTGCTCTGTCTTGGTGAGGATGTTGTCGATCTGCTTCAGCGTCGAAACTTTGGTGATGATGCGCTGCTTCAGCAACAGGCTGATTTCGTCGATCATCATCAGTTGGCTGGGATCCGCGATAGCGATGGCCAGCTTTCCGTCGGCGGTCTCTTCCAGGGGAACGAATTTGTAGCGGAACATCAGCTCGACGGGAATTTTCTTGAAGAGCTCGTGGTGCAGTTCGAAGCCACTGAGGTCGACGAACTCGCAGCGATAGCGCCGCGCCACGTCCTGTGCCCGCTCCAGATCGCTGAGCGGGTTGCCAGTGGGGCTGATCGGCGCGCCGTTCCCGCCGCCTACGAAAATCGATTTCTTGTCCGCTGTAGCCATACGTTTAACCTATTGCCCGATATCAGCTTCTTGCGTCGTCGTCGACCTTCTTAATGCACTCCCAGAGTGAAGATCGGCAAATAGAGCGAGATCAACACTCCGCCCACAAATATCGCCATCACCATCAAAATCAGCGGCTCG
>Ga0210410_10001710_pt1 | contig 20291 bp, 15 predicted proteins | sample IncBWC4MmetaG_FD_161058 | JGI IMG/M metagenome (GOLD analysis project Ga0210410, IMG submission 161058) | Forest soil microbial communities from Barre Woods Harvard Forest LTER site, Petersham, Massachusetts, United States - Inc-BW-C-4-M | ecosystem: Environmental > Terrestrial > Soil >... | reverse complement strand
CTGCGCTTAAATCAGCGTCCACGAAAGACTTTGGGATTTAAAACACCAGCAGATAAACTTCAAGCAAGTGTTGCGCTGACCGATTGAAACCGCCCGTTTTGTCACCCACCTAAACGTCAAAACGCTACGTCTTTTATAGGGATATCCTTCGGGCGCGCTAGCTTAGCTTAGCTAGCCGGCGACGGAACTCAACCAGCGGGTCAATGCACTCGTGTCCATCGCCCCTGATTGGCGGGCGATTTCCTTGCCCGCACGGAACACGATCATGGTGGGAATACTGCGGATGTTGTAGCGTGCCGCGGGCGCGGGCTCATCCTGGGTGTTCAATTTGGCGAAGCGGAATTTGGGTTCGAGTTGGCGGGCCGCCGCTTCGTAAAAAGGCGCCATGGCAATGCACGGGCCGCACCAGGGCGCCCAGAAATCCACCACCAGGGGCAGATCGCTTCGCGTGAGATGCCGGTCGAAATTGGCCTCGGTCAGTTCAGTCGGCTTGCCTTCGAACAATGGGAAGCGGCATTTGGGGCAGCGGGGTGAATCGTCGAGGCGATCGCCCGGCAAGCGCACCACCGAGTCGCAGTGCCCGCACACCAGATGAATCGCCTCGTTCACCACTATTTGGGCTGCGCGATCAAAATGACGAAGCTGTCGGGGACGATGGCGGGACGCGGATGCGGCCGCTCCTCGGTTGCCGGCGGCGTCGCGCCCAGTTTCGCCGCGGCCAGATAAATCTTGTGGGTGGCCGGATCAAGCACCATGGTGCGCGCGCTCACCTGGGTATTCACGGTGGCAATCACTTTGTATTCGTCGGGCGTGTCTTGGTGAACCACCGTCAGCGTTCCGTCCATGCCGTTCGAACTGAATGCCAGGCCTCGATCGGAATCGAAAACCGCCGCGTCCGGTCCTTTGCCGATCACCACTTTGGCAACCTGTTTTCCCGACAGGGCATCGGTGACCGCCATGATCTGGTTCTCGCAGACCGAGAACAGCCGATGATGAACCGCGTCGAGCGCGAGACCTGAGGGGCTCATACAGCCCGGCAGAGGCCAGGTTGCCTTCACGGCCAGCGTCTTCGCGTCGACGGCGACGAGCTTGCCCGGCTCCGTTTCGATGTTGACATACACCGTGCCGGCAGCATCGGTGGCCATGAATTCCGGCGGGCCCGGAAGCGCCACGGTGGCGACCACTTCAAGCGTCCCCGCATCGAGCACCGTCAGATTGGCCGTTCCGCCGTTGGCGGTGATCACGTGGTTGTGCCGTGGTTCATACACTATGGCATCCGGCTTCTTTCCGGACACCGGCACTTCTTTGACCACCCGCAGCGTGTCGAGCTCGAACACGGTGACGTTATTGCCGCGGCCATTGCTGGTGAAGCCCCGCTTCAGCGCCGGCGCGAACGCGATGCCGTGAACGCCCGCGGTGTTGGGAATGGTGCCGGCCAATTTGCCGCTGACGGTCTCGACGACGTCGACGCGATCGCCGCGGCTGACAAACAACCGCGCGCCGCTCGCCTCCAACGCCAGGTAATCCCATCCGCCGGTCCCGCCCAGCGGGAAACTTCGGGATACGGTGTAGTCCGCTCCCGGAACAGGGGATGTATCGGTTGCCGGCGCGGCCGCTGCGGCGGCGGTCTGCGACAGTGCGTACAGGATCAACACCAGATTGCGCATCGCGGCAGTTCCCACGGTCCGAACGGTCCAATAGTCTACCCGGTCGGGTATCATCGATCCATGCAGCGCGACTGCTTGAACAATCCAGTTGCTGCCCATTGCGACGCCACGGTGCGTGCCATCGCGCGTGCCAGAGCCGTGCTCACGCGCTCCGGACACCGCAGGAGAGAAGCCGATGGACTCGACGGATAAGCTGTTCCAGAGCATCGATAAGCGGCGCGACGAACTTGTCGAACTGACTCGCGCGTTGATTCGCTTTCCTACCGTGAATCCGCCGGGCGAGGGGTATCGAAGCTGCGCTGAATTCATCGGCGAACGCCTGCGCGCCCGCGGCTTCGCCGTGGAGTATGTGCATGCGGCGGGCACTCCCGGCGACAGCGAACGCTACCCCCGCATCAATGTCATTGCGCGACACCAAGGCGCCGCGCCGGGGCCTTGCGTGCATTTCAATGGCCACATCGATGTCGTGCAAAGCGGCGGCGGCTGGACCGTGGACCCGTTCGCCGCTTGCGTAAGGGACGGCAGGGTCTACGGCCGCGGCGCATGCGACATGAAAGGCGGCATCGCGGCATCCATCATCGCCGTCGAGGCATTGATCGACTCCGCCGCGAAGTTGCCGGGAACGCTGGAGATTTCGGGTACCGTCGATGAAGAGTCGGGCGGATACGGGGGCGTGCACTATTTGGCGGAGCATGGCTGGTTTTCGCCGCCGCGCGTCGATCACGTCATCATCCCCGAACCGCTCAATGTCGATCGCGTCTGCATCGGGCATCGCGGCGTGTGGTGGGCCGAGATAGAAACTCATGGGCGCATGGCGCACGGCTCGATGCCGTTTCTGGGCGACTGCGCCGTGCGCCATATGCATGCCATCGTCGATCGCTTCGAGCGCGATCTTTACCCCAAGCTTGCCGCGCGGCTTACCCGTATGCCCGTGGTTCCGCCAGGGGCGCGCCACTCGACCCTGAACATCAATTCGATCCACGGCGGGCAGGCGGAAGCGCCGGGATATCCCGCGCCCTGTGTGCCGGATTCCTGCCGCATGGTCATCGACCGCCGGCTGCTGATAGAGGAGAGCATCGACAGCGTCAAGGGTGAGGTCGTCGAGTTGCTGGAGCAACTCGTCAGGACCCGGGCGGGATTTCGCTACAGCATTCGAGACATTTTCGAAGTGCGCCCGACCATGGCGGATCGTCATGGCCCCGTGGCGCGCAGCACCGCCGCGGCCGTCCGCCGCGTGATCGGCCGCGACCCCGAGTTCATCTGCTCTCCCGGCACCTACGACCAGAAGCACATCGATCGGATCGGCAAATTGCGGGACTGCATCGCCTACGGCCCGGGAATTCTGGATTTGGCGCATCAGCCGGATGAGTATGTCGTGATCGAGGATATGATCGCTGCGGCGAAGGTGATGGCGCTGTCCGCCCGGTCGCTGCTCCACGGCACGGCATGAAGCGAGGGCTGCTCGCAGGCGCGCTTCTGTTGTGGGCGCTGCACGCACCGGCGTCGCAGCGGGTCACGATCGGCATGCAGCTCGAACCGCCGATTCTGGATCCGACCGCGAATCCCGCCGCCGCAATCTCCGAAATCCTCGACGGGAATGTCTTCGAGGGGCTGGTGCAATTTGCCGCCGATGGTTCGGTGGTGCCGAAGCTGGCCGTGGCCTGGGAGATATCGCAGGACGGGCTGTCGTATGTCTTTCACCTGCGGAAGGGAGTGCGCTTTCATGATGGGAGCGCCTTCGATGCGGCCGTCGCGAAGTTTTCGCTGGATCGAGCGCGCGGACCCGGGTCGGTGAATCCACAGAAATCGCGCTTGAATAGGATTTCCACGGTCGACGTCGTCGACCCCTTCACCCTGCGCATTGCTCTCAAGCAGCGCTCGGGAGGACTGCTGCAGTCCCTCGCCTGGGGAGCGTTCGTCATGGTGTCGCCGCGGTCGGCCGCGGCCAACGCCGCGCATCCGACTGGCACGGGTCCGTTTCGATTTTCCGCCTGGCGCCGCGCCGACTCGATCACCTTGGTTCGCAACGCGGATTATTGGGGCGACGCCGCCGCCTTGAGCGAAGCAACCTTCAAATTCATCGCGGATCCCACCGCCGCCTACGCCGCGCTGATGGCGGGCGATGTGGACGCATTTGCGAACTACCCGGCGCCGGAAAGTTTCGCGCAATTTGCGGCCGATCCACGCTTCGCAGTTTTTACCGGCACCACCGAGATGGAGACCGTGCTGGCGCTCAACCAACGCAAGCCGCCGCTGAACAATCTTTTGGTGCGCCGGGCGATTTCCCATGCGCTCGATCGACGCGCCATCATCGACGGGGCCATGTTTGGATACGGCACACCGATCGGCAGCCATTTTCCGCCGCACAATCCGGCCTACGTCGATCTCACGGGGGTGTACCCCCACGACGTGGCAAAGGCCAAGGCCCTGCTGGCCGCAGCCGGTTTCGCGCAGGGCTTTTCCGTTACGCTGAAGCTGCCTCCGCCGAGCTACGCGCGGCGCGGCGGTGAAATCGTGGCCGCGGAGCTCGCGCAGATCGGCATTCGTGTGCGCATCGAAAACCTGGAATGGGCGCAGTGGCTCGACCAGGTATTCGCGCGACATGACTTCGACATGAGCATCGTGGGACATGCGGAGCCCATGGACTACGATATCTACGCGCGCGATGACTACTATTTCGGCTATTCGAGCCCGGAGTTCAAGGCGCTCATCGAGACACTCGACGACACCATCGACCCGGAGCGGCGGCGGGACCTGCTGCAGCTAATTCAGCGCAAACTTGCCGAGGATGCGGTCAACGGTTTCTTGTTCCAGTACCCGAAATTGGACATCTGGGATGTTCGCTTGCGGGGCGTCGGGTTTGACAATGTGCTGGGTGTCGTCGATCTGAGCCGCGCGCGTTTCGACCGGGGCGCGAGCGGCGGCCACAGCGGCGGTCGCAGGGACGCCGGCAGCGGCGCCGTTGTCGACGTCGGCGAAGGCGCAGCGGCCATGCAGCCGAAGCCGTTGCGCTTCGCCGGCGGGGTCTTGTCGGCGGGGGCCTTGATCTTGTGCTTTCTAGCCGCGCGCCGCTTCGGGGGAGCGTATTTGCTCGGGCGTTTGAGTGTGCTCGCTGCCACTCTGCTCGTCGCGACCGCGATCGTATTCGTCATCGTGCAAATCGTGCCTGGCGATCCGGTACGCTACATGATGGGCCTGCAGGCGGATCCCGAGAGCATGGCGCTGACTCGCCATCAATTGGGTCTCGATGCCGCTCCGGTGCAGCGATACTGTCGCTGGATCGCCGGATTGCTGCGCGGCGACTTCGGGCGCAGCTTCACGTACCGCGTCCCGGTGGGCGAACTCATTGCCGAGCGCTTGGAAGTCTCTTTGCCGCTAGCGGCGTTTGCGCTGCTGCTGTCCACCGCGATTGCATTCCCCCTCGGGCTGGTGTCCGCTGCCCGGCGCGGCGGCGCCTGCGATGCCGTTCTGAGCGGCGTCACGCAATTGGGCTTGGCCGTCCCGAATTTCTGGCTCGGCATGTTGTTGGCGATGCTTTTTGCAGTTTCGCTTCACTGGGTTCCGGCGGGCGGCTTCCCCGGCTGGGATGCGGGGTTCTTGGCGGGTCTGCGCTCGCTCGCTCTGCCGGCCATTGCGCTCGCCATGCCTCAGGCGGCGATCCTGGCCCGCGTGCTGCGCGGCTCGCTCATCGACACCCTCCATGAAGATTATATTCGCACGGCGCGGGCGAAAGGCGCCGGCGAACGGCAGGTCCTGTGGCGGCACGCCCTGCCGAATGCGCTCGTGCCGGTGCTGACAATTCTCGGCATGCAGTTTTCGTTTCTGCTGGCGGGCGGCGTCATCATTGAAAATGTCTTTTTTCTGCCGGGTCTGGGACGGCTGGTATTCCAGGCCATCGTGCAGCGCGATTTGATCGTCGTGCAAAGCGTCGTCGTGGTGCTGGTGTTCGCCGTGGTGACGGTGACCTTTCTGGTGGACCTGTCATACCTGCTGGTCGATCCGCGTCTGCGCGCGGCGGATGCCGCATGAGCGTCCTGGCGGCGCGCCGGGGCTGGGTTCCGGGCCGGGGCTGGGCGCCGCGAAGCGCCGGTTTCGTGCTGGGCGCGGCCATTACGGCTGTTTTTGCCGGGGTCGCCGTGATCGCGCAATTCTGGACACCGTACGATCCGGCCGCTTTGTCGATCTTTGACAAGCTCCAGGCTCCCAATCCTCGCCACTGGTTCGGTACCGATCAGCTCGGCCGCGACGTGTTGTCGATGATCATGGCCGGCGCCGGCAACTCGGTGGGCGTGGCCTCGCTCTCGGTGATCATCGGAACATTCATCGGCGTGCCGCTGGGACTGACGGCGGCGGCGCGCCGCGGGGCAATCGATGAGCTGATCATGCGCGGCAATGATCTGATATTCGCATTTCCCGCCTTGCTGCTCGCGATTCTGATCACGGCCGTGTTCGGTCCCGGAGCCGTCAATGCCATCATCGCCATCGGCATTTTCAATATTCCGGTGTTTGCGCGCGTCGCTCGCGGCGGGGCGCTGCAGCTCTGGACTCGCGACTATGCCCAGGCGGCGCGCGTTGCCGGCAAAGGGCCTTTGAGAATCTCCTTCGAGCACATTCTGCCGAATCTCGCCGGATTGCTGGCGGTGCAGGGCACGATCCAATTTTCGCTGGGGGTGATTGCGGAGGCCGGACTCTCCTATGTCGGATTGGGTGCGCAACCGCCGACTCCCAGCTGGGGGCGGATGCTCAATGAGGCACAAACGCTGACTGCGCTGGCGCCAACGCTCGCCCTGTTTCCGGGCGCAGCCGTGCTGCTGTTCGTGCTGGGCTTGAACCTGCTGGGCGACGGCTTGCGGAACCGAAGCGAGCGCAGGCGATGACGGAGCCGCGGCTGCTCGCGATCGATGGATTGAGCGTGTCGATAGGCGGGACGCAGATCATCAGGAACCTGTCGCTCGAAGTCGGCAGCGGCGAGATTCTCGGCCTGGTCGGCGCCTCGGGATCCGGAAAATCCATGACGGCGCTGGCGATCATGCAGCTGTTGCCCGCGAATGCCGCGCTGACGGGGGCGGTGCGCTTGCGCGGCGAAGTGTTGACCCAGAAGCGCGAGAGCGAACTGCGGAGCATTCGCGGCAAGGACATCGGTATGGTATTTCAAGAGCCCATGACGGCTCTGAATCCGCTGATGCGCATTGGTGATCAGATCGCGGAGACGATCCGACTGCACCGTCCGGTCACGGCGGCGGAGGCGCGGCGCGCGGCGCGCGGCATTCTCGATCGGGTGGGTTTGCACGGCGAGCAAGGAGACCCCGATCGTCTGCCCTATGAGCTCTCCGGCGGTCAGCGGCAACGGGTTGCGATTGCGATCGCCGTGGCGTTGGCGCCGCCGCTGCTCATCGCGGATGAGCCGACCACGGCTTTGGATGTACGCGCGCAGGCGCAAGTACTCCGGCTGCTGCAGGAGCTGGCGCGCACCCACGGCATGAGCTTGATTCTCGTGACCCATGATCTCGCCGTGGTGGCGCAGCTGACCGACCGAATCGCAGTGATGCATCAGGGGGAAATCGTCGAACAGGGCGCGACCCGGCAACTGCTGCGCCATATGCGGCATCCCTATGGCAGGGCGCTGCTGGCCGCCGCGCGAGTGAGGCCGAAGCAGGCGATGGAGCTGCCGCAAATCGCCCCGCCGGTTTTGCAGGTGCGCGATATCGTTCGCGAATATCCGCGTCGAAGGCGCTCGCTGTGGCACGCGGCGGCGCCCCTGCGGGCAGTCAACGGGGTCTCCTTATCCATCCGCCCGGGCGAGACGGTGGGCCTGGTTGGCGAGTCCGGTTCCGGCAAATCCAGTTTGCTGCGGGTCATACTCGCGCTGGAGCGGCCGCAGGGCGGCGAGATTCTGCTGCTCGGCGATGAGTTCTCGACGGCGAAGGGCCGAAAGTTGCGTCGACTGCGCCGCTCCATTTCCGCGGTGTTCCAAGATCCTTACGGCAGTTTCGATCCCCAATGGCGCGTGGAGCGGTTGATCGCGGAACCGTTTCATCTCCTGGATTCGCCGCCGGCCGCTGCCGAGCGTTCCCGCAAAGTAGCCGCGGCGCTCGAACAAGTGGGCCTGTCGGCGTCGGATGCGCTGCGCTACCCGCACGAATTCTCCGGGGGTCAGCGCCAGCGTATCGCCATCGCGCGCGCGCTCGTCACGGAACCTTCGGTGATCGCGTTTGATGAAGCGGTGTCGGCGCTCGACGTCCTGGTGCGGGTGCAAATACTCGAGTTGCTGGCGGAGCTGGCGGGACGGTTGAAGCTGGCCTATCTGTTCGTGTCGCACGATCTGAACGTCGTGAGATCGATTGCCGATCGGATATATGTCATGCAGCAGGGCCGGATCGTCGAACACGGCACGTCGCACGCGATCTTCTCATCGCCGCGCCATGCCTACACCGAGGCGCTGATCGCCGCCACGCCGACGTTGGAGTCCGGCGATGCCTAACGCGAAGCTTGGCGCCTCAGGGGCGGCGCCGCGGCGGCGGGCGGCGCCGCAGGGCCGGGCCGCGCCGAGGCCGCCGCGGGAATGTCGCTGATTTGGTATTTGTTCATCGCATCGTTGAGCTCATTGGTCTGAGTCAGGAGCGCGGTGGCCGCCGCGGCGTCTTGCTCGACGAGAGCGGCATTCTGGCCGGTCATTTCCTCGATTTTCGCGATGGCGCTATTGACTTCGCCGATGCCCGCATTCTGTTCGCGAGTCGCGGCGGCGATTTCCGCCACGATCTTGCTCACGCTGTGCGCGGCTCCGACGATCTCCTGCAGCATTTCGCCCGACTGATCGACCAGCTTCGCGCCCTCGCCAACCTTGGCGACACTGTCCTTGATCAGCGCCTTGATTTCCTTCGCCGCCTGCGCCGATCGGCCCGCGAGGTTGCGGACCTCGGAGGCGACAACCGCGAAACCGCGGCCCTGCTCCCCGGCGCGAGCGGCTTCGACGGCCGCATTCAAGGCCAGCAAATTGGTTTGGAACGCGATTTCGTCGATGACCCCGATGATGTCCGCGATCTTGCGGCTCGAGGCATTGATCTGGTGCATGGCTGCAATCGCCGAAGCGACCACGACGCCGCCGTTCTCCGCGCGCTTGCGCGCGGTCGCGGCGAGCTCATCCGCGTGGCCGGCATTATCCGAATTCTGGCGCACGATGGCGGTCATCTCTTCCAGGGTTGCGCCCGTCTCCTCGAGAGCGGAGGATTGGGATTCGGTTCGCGCCGACAATTCCGCGTTGCGCGAGGCGATTTCGTCCGCGCCGGAGCGAATCTCGACGACCGCATGCTTGATCGAACGCACCATCGTGGATTGATTGTCGAGCAGCTCGTTCAGGCCGCCGGCAAGATTTGCGTGAAAGCCGGTCTTTCCCTCGGTCGGCAAGCGCGCCTGCAGATTGCCGCGCAGAGCCGCGTCGACCACGGACCTGACTTCGTTCTCCATGGCGACTCCGTTGGTGCGATCGCGCCATTCGAGCACGGTGCCGAGTCGGCCGCCCGCGTCGTCCACGATCGGGCTGGCGTCCAATACCAAGGTGTGTCCGCCGAGCGTGAGCAGCTGTTTCTGAGAGCCGCGCAATCCATCGAGGGCGGCTCTGCCCAAGCACGGCACCGGCTCGAACATGTCGATGGACCGGCCGACCAGCTGCGCGCCGGAGAATTGTGGCAGCTCGCGCCGGATATCCTGCTGCAGGCGGGCAAACGTGGTCTTGGCCGTTTCGTTGGCGTAGACGATGGTATGCTTTTCGTCGACCACCATGACGACCGTGCCGGCATTGTCCAGCGCCTGGCGGACGCGCGTGTTTTCCGCAAGGACCACGCGATCGGCTTCGATGCGGATGCGCAGGATGCTTTGCATCTTGTCGAGTGAACGCAGTACCTGACCCGCTTCGTCCGCGCTGTCCACCATGATCTCATTTTCGTAGCGGCCCGCCTCGATGGCGGCAAAAGCCGTGACCGCGCGGCGCATCGAGCGCGTCAGGCCGCGGGTAAAGTAGCCGGCCAACACGATAGCGGCGGTCACCATGGCGGCAACGAAGACGAGCGCAAGATTGCGCTCCGTTCGCTCGGCCGCCAGGCGCTTTGCCGAACGCGCCCGGACTTGGTCCATCAAGAGATCATGCAGCGCTTCGAGCTTGTTTTCGAACGGCGTGCCCTGCTCCATCACCTCTTGCGAGGCGACGCCGACCGGCCGGCGCGTCATGATGTTGGAGGCGACCCAGCGCTGATAGCCGTCGAATGCGTCTTCGCTTGCGTGGAGCGCATCGCCGGTTTGTCTCATCTGGGCGCCGAACACCCCGTCGTGCGCCCGCCCGGCCCACTCGTTCAGGGAATCGAGTTTCCAATGCGCATTGTCCATCAGGAAGCGAATCTTTGCGGCAATCGCGTTGATCCGAGCCTCCTGATCCTGGGTGATCGACAGCATCTGGGCGGCGACCGGGGCCGCCGCGGCGCGCAGCGCACCGAATTCAAAGGACAGGCGCGGAATTTCGAGGACGGCGAGATCCTGCAAATAATACTGCTGCAGATCGCCATCGCGATCCAGATGATGAGTCTCGCCGATCAAGCGCACCAGCTTGGTCAGCTTCGCAGAAAGCGAATCGTGACGCTGCGCGGAGGCTTCCGGAGAAAGCTTCGACCAATCGTGCGCGAGGCCGGTCCAATCGGTCTTGATCTCTTGCCACAGCGCGCGCTCCGGCGTGCCCTCTTTGCCGTACTTGTCCTCCGATCCATCCTGCATGGCGATGCTGGCATCGAGTCTGGCAGCCGCTTCCGCGATTCTCTTGTCGAAGTAGGACGAATTGGCTTCTGCCGCGAGTACCGTGGCGGTGAACGACGCATGGGCCGCCAAGGCGCGGCCTGCCTCTTTCAGTCCTTCGAAGTAGTGCAGCCCGTCGTCGGCTTGCCGGTGTTCATCGATCCGCGACATCAGACCAGCGGCGTACTCGACGCTGACATAGCTCAGGGGCAGCAGCAACACGATGATGATCATCGCGATTTTGTGAGCCATCTTCATTCGAGCCGCAATATTCATCGTGCAATCCTTCCGCCAAGCCTTATCGTCCGATTAGCGGCGATGCGAGCAAGTCACGGGTGTCGCGGCGCATCCGTGTCCTGACTATGTCGGCCGGTTGCGCCAAACCTGATGAGTTCGCGGGCGATACGACGGAATTTCGCGCACCGCCGCGTAATTGCGACGCGCGTCACAATGAGTGCCGGAGTTTGACCAAGCGCTCAATCTCGAACGCTTGGGGCCGATACCGTTGGTGCGTGCGCGCCGCACGCCCTACCGGCCCATCGGAGCAATACCCATGCGTAGAATCGTTCCTGTACTTGTATTGGCGTCCATGGGAAGTTTGGGCGCAACGGCTGTCCTGGCCGATGTCTGCCATGGGCCCAATGCGCCGGCCAATTTTCCCGAGGCATCGACCGCGACCGAGCAAGATATTCTCTCGGCGCAGCAGTCCGTGAAGCGGTACCTGAGCGAGATGGAATCGGCGATCAAGTGCATGGATGCGCAGCACAATGAGCAGGCCCACAACGATGCCGTCGACGACATGCAAAAGACCGCCACGAAGTTCAACAGCCTCTTGAGAGCGTTCAGGGCCCGGCAAAAGGCCTGATTTGCATCGTCGGCGCCGGCGATGGCGCCGCCGTCTCACGGCCGTTGCGGTTCGCTGAAATGCACCGCACGAGCGATGGCGCGGGCCATGCAATCCGCCGCCGCGGAACCGATGCGGCCGATATGGGCGCCGCGCTGCTGAGTCGCGCCCAATTCCACCGCACCGCTCGCCACGGCGAAAATCGTATCGCCGTCGAAGGGCGTGTGCGCCGGGCGCACGGCGCGCGCGATCCCATCCTGCGCCATCATGGCTACGCGCTTGCATTCCGCGGTGGTCAAATCGGCATTGCACGCCACCACGCCCAGCGTGGTGTTGGCGCCGCCTTGCAATCGGCCGAGCGCCCGAAGCCGGGATTCGTCGGGCGCGGGATCGCTCACGTCCATCGATTCGGGCGGTCCGCCGCCGCCGAACTCCCCGTCAAGCTCGAAGGGCCATGCCCAATAGGTCTTGCCGTCGGGCATCAGCGCCGAGCCAACGGAGTTCAAGGCCGCCAATGCGCCGACGATGAGTCCCTCACGCAGATCCAGCGAAGCGGAGCCGATGCCGCCTTTGATCACGCCCGCCATGGCGCCGCGTCCGGCACCGACCGACCCCAGGGCAAAATCGGCGCCGGCGGCTTTCAGCGAGCGCACGCCCAAGTCGCGGTAGGGCGGTGCGAGCCCCCAGTTCTTGTCGCCGCCATTGCCGAGATCGTACAGAACGGCCGAGGGCACGATAGGAATCCGCGGCGAACCGGGCCGCAACTGCAATCCGATTCCCTGCATCGACAGCGCTGCGGTGACCCCGTCGGCCGCGGCCAGCCCGAAGACCGAGCCTCCCGCGAGTACCACGGCGTGCGCGCGGCCGACCAGATTCTCGGGAGACAAAACGTCGGTTTCGCGCCCGCCAGGTCCTCCTCCCCGCACATCCACGGCGGCCGGCCAAGCCGCGCCGAATAGCAGCGTGGTCACGCCGGATCGGACATGGTCGTCGCTTGCGTGTCCGACGCTAAGCCCCGCGATATCCGTGATCAAGTTCTTGGGGGCGGGCCGAAACACTGGTCGCCTAACGCGGCTGCGCCGCGATCACCGCCAAACCCTGAAGCACGAGATCCGGCACTATCTCGCCGTGCGTGCGCATCGTGCCCGTGATCATGCCGGCATCGCCGCCGGTGATGAACAACTTGGGCTTGACGCCGGTGCTTTGTTCGATCACCTCGGCCGCCCGATCGGCCATGCCCGCCAACGCGAATACGGCGCCGCGCGACACGGCACCGATGGTGTTGTTGGCCAGTATTCCTGCCAGCGACGGCGTGCTGAGCCGTGCCGCCGTGGCGATGTCACTGGTCTGGTTCATCAAGGCTTCGCGCATCATGTGGATGCCGGGCGCGATCAGTCCGCCGAGATGCTGGCCGCCGGCGTCCACACTGTCGACTTTGACCGCGGTTCCGGCGTCCACCACGCAGAGCGCCGAGCGCGCCTTGGTCCAGGCCCCGATCAGAGCGAGCCATCGGTCCGCCCCCAACAACGCAGGATCGAGATAGCCGTTGGTCAATCCCTGAAACTCCGGTGCGGCGGTCACGAATTCGATATTGACGCCAAACACCTTCTTTGTGAGCCGAGTCAGCGTCTTTGCCATCTCCGGCCCGGCGACGTTGGACACCAGCACCCGGTTTGGGCGCTGTCCCGACTCGAACAGGGCGGTGGTCCACATACCGGGCTTCGCGTCGCGATGTACGACAGCCTGTTGGTCGGACAGTCCGGTACTCGTGAGCCAGGCCCACTTTAGGCGCGTGTTACCCACGTCGATGACCAAAATCATGCGGTGTTCATTACCCTAAATGCGCCGTCGATCGCGCAAGCGCGCAAGGATAACATCGTCGCGATTGTGTTGGCCCCCATCAGTGAGACTGTCTGCTAGGCCTGGGCGGGGCGGCCGGCCTTGGAATCGGCGCTCAGCGAGGTGACCACGGCCAGGAGCGATTCAGACACCCGCTCGTCGATTTCCGCCGCATTCTGCAAATGCACGGGGTAGCGGATGTGGGCCTCGACCCCGGCGGCTGAAAAACTCAGGCGCACGCTGGGCTGCGCGTCGCCGCCGGAACTCGCCGCCGTGGCTTTTTGGATTTCCTTGGTTTGCCGGACGATTTCGTCGCGGTAGTCTTCTATGGCGTGGGACAGCGCCGCCGTGAGCTTCTCCTTGGTCGCGGCATAGTCGATGCCCGCCGGGAGGTTCAGGATGATTTCACGCCAGACGAAGTTGACGCCCTGGATCTGCTTGAACAGTCCGCTCGACACTTGAAAGACAATTGAATTCGCAAACGCGACGACTCGCCCGGTTGGTCCCAGCAGCCCGCGGCCGCCGAGTTCCATGAGATACAGTCTGACCAACCCCAATTCGATCACCTCGCCCGTGACCTCGCCGATCTGCACTCGATCGCCGATGCGAATTCCGTATTTCCCGATCAAAAAGAAATATCCCACGATGGACACAAGCACGCTTTGCATGGCGACGGCGACGCCGGCGGTGATGAGGCCGGCAAAGGTCACGATCGAACCCAATTCGCTGGCGAAGGCAAAGCCGATGATCACGGCGACCAGACACCAGAGCGCGATCCTGCGCAGCAGGAGATATTGATAGCGGCGCCTCGTGTCGGGTACGTAGCGCACCACCGCGCGCCGCCATATTTCCGCGGCAGCGAACGTCAGCGCCAGCAGCACGGCGAGCAAGCTCAAACGCACGCCCAGCGTTTTGAGCGCCTCGCGGTGTCGACTCTTGACGGCCTCGCGCCAATTGCCGACGGTGCGGCGATACTGGTTGAGCAGTACGTCTTCCTTGCTCAGCGGGACGAGCAGCACGGAGGACTGCTTGAACTGACTCGACAAGGTTTCGAGCTGTGCGCGCACTTTGTCGAGAGTGGCGCTGTCGGCCGAATCTGCCTGGAGCGCCAGCCCGTCCCCCCTCGCCGACAGCGTCTTCAACTGGTCGATGAGCGGTGTGCGAATCTGGGCGAAGGTCTTTTGCAGCGCCGCGGTTTGACGGTCGATGGCATCGATGATGGCGATTTTCTCTGAGAGGCGCACTACGTTCGCGGCCAGGTCCCAGATGCCGGACCGGGCCGCGGTGCTCGCGCTCGCGCCGGTCAGCGTCGAAAGAGGGCCCGCGGCGGCCGCAGTGTTGGCGGCCGCGGAATTGGCCGACGCCGCATTGGGCGCTGACGTGCCGGATGCGGCTGGACCCAGGGTCGAAGAAGACATGGTCACGGCCATGGCGTCGATCTGCGCCTTCAAGGCGCTCGCATCGAAGCCGGCGGCGTCGCCCCGGTCGGCGAAGGCCGCCATGGTATCGATCAGGCTTTTCCTCGCGTTGATCAGGTCAAGTTCGCCGTTCAGTTCGGAGATCTTAGCCTGCAGCGCGCGCTTTTGCGCCGCCGGCGCCTTCGCAAGCTGACGCCGGTCGGCATCCAGTTCCGTTTGGAGCGATGCGCCCTGCGCGACGATTTTATTTTGCAGCTGGTTCAACGTCGACGACGCGGCGGAATCGCCGCCGGCATCCTTGGGATGCGGCTGCTTGGCGAGAATCTCGGCATTGGCTCGGCCGATGTCAAAGGCCAGGCTCATGACCTGGCTTGCCGTCTGTCGGTTGTCGTACAGGATCAACCAGTCGCTGGGGTTGTTGGCCGCCTGCTGTTGCACGCCGAGCGTGCGATACCACTCGATCGTTTGCTCGAGCATCTGAATGATGCTCGGCCCTGTCATAGGTGCGACGGCTGCGGCCGCAGCCGCGGGCGCGACCGGGACCGCCGCGGGTGTCGGGACCGCCGCGGGTGTGGGGACCGCCGCGGGGGCGGCCGTAGGCGCGACGACGGACTGCGCGAGCGCAGGCACCGCGGCGTTCAGCGCGAGGAGCAGAGCGAGCGCCGCCGCTGAGAGCCGATGGTGAGGATTTGGGCCGGACATGAGTGAATCCTACCTTCGGCGGCATAAAATAGCAGGTATAGGTAAACTGTTGCGCGGCGCGGTGGCGAAACGGCCGAATGTAAATTTTTCCAATGTGTGGTGACTATGTTTGAGTTGAAGCAAGGAATTGCCGACGTCCCGGATTTTCCGCGTCCCGGAATCCTGTTCCGCGATATTTCGCCGCTGTTGCGCAATCACTTCGACGCCACGGTACAGGCATTGGATGGGTTGCTGACGGAGCAGGAATGGAGCGAAATCGACGCATTGGCGGGAATCGAGTCGCGCGGCTTCATCTTGGGTGCGGCCCTCGCCCTGCGCCGCGGCAAGGGTTTTGTCCTGGTCCGCAAACAAGGCAAGCTGCCGCCGCCGGTGGTCGACGTGGCCTATGACCTGGAATATGGATCCGGCGTCCTGGAAATGCAGCCGGGGCGGGGGCGCGTGGTGTTGATCGATGACGTGCTCGCGACCGGCGGCACGATGACCGCCGCTGCCGAACTTTGTCAACGCTCGGGCTACCAGGTGCAAGCGCTGGCCGTCTTGATCGATCTTAATCTTGTCAGGAACTATTCTTGGGCCACGCTACGCCTGCGTGCGGCCGTCAATTATTAGCCGTGAACTTCAGTGCCTAAGTTGCCGAGCACGCTGGTGGTCGTTGCGTTGCGCACGGAATCCGCAGGAGTATTCGAGGCCGCGGGCGTACCGGTGCTGTATTGCGGCGTCGGCAAAGTCAACGCGGCCATCGCGCTCACGCGCGAATTGACGCGCTATGCGGAGCACGGTCAAGCGATGCCACAGGTATTGAATTTCGGTTCGGCGGGCAGCCGTCGCCTCGCTGCCGGAACCCTGGTGGGGTGCCACGAGTTCGTGCAGCGGGACATGGACGTGCGCGGCCTGGGATTTGATCTGGGTGTAACACCGTACGACGAGGCGCCATTCTGTTTGCGCTTCGAGCCGTTGTTCGGGCACCTGCCCCAGGCGGTGTGCGGCAGCGGAGATTCGTTTGCAACCGGCGCCATCGACATGGACTGCACGGTCGTCGATATGGAGGCCTACGCGCTTGCAAAAGCCTGCTGGCACGAGAAGGCGCCTTTCGCCTGCGCCAAGTATGTGACGGACGGCGCCGATCATGCCGCGGGCGATGATTGGCAACGCAATCTGCACAAGGCGGCCGATGAATTTCTGCGTTTGTACCGCGGTGTTGCGACGGCCGGATGACGGCGGTTTTGCGCGCTCTTGGTGCAGGAAGCGGGGGCACGGGAAGAGCGGTGCCGCTGGCCGCGTTGCTGCTGTTGATCCTGCCGGCGTGCGCGGGCGCGGCCGTTCGCGTGATCGTGGGCCCGACGCCGATCCAGAATGGTGAGGCCAAGTCAGCCGGCGATATTACGGTCGTGAACGAGAAGCTGGCTTTCGCACTGGCGGTGGGATCGCCGGTTCCCTACGGCGTGCCGCGCGGGGCGATTGTCGACGCGGCGCCGGTCGTGAACGGCGTCATCGGCCGTGATTGCGTCGTATTCGCGGACTTCATTCCCAATAATTGGTCCGCCTGGCCCAACACCTTTCAGCACATAGACATTCTCGAGCGCGGCCCCGGGCGAGTCGTCATCCGAACCGTGCGCGACTGGGGCAAGGTGTGGATTACCACGCTCTATACGCTCGAATCGAACGCAGACTCGGTCGAAATCCGAACCACCATGCGCAATGGCGGCGCCGCGCTGACGGGCCTGCTGTCGGGTCTGACGCTGTGGCCGAAGGGAGGCTATCTTTTCGCCGTGCCGGGATTGGCGGGTGTCGCGCAGGGCGAGACCGACGGGGCGCTCGCCGCTCGCGTGGTTGCCTACGATGAGAATTGGACGGTGGCTCTGCACGCTCCCTACGCCGACCATATCAACCACGGGTCGAAAGACCTGTACCGTCTGCACGCGCTGGCTCACGGCGAAAGCCGTGAATTCGACGCGTGGCTGCAGGTGGGCTCCCGCGGCGACCTGAAGCCCATCATCGCTGCCGAGATCGCCCGCAACCACCGTGCCTCGGGAATCGTTCGCGGCAAGGTCACCGGAGGAGACGGCAAGGCGATCGATGAGCCTGTCGTCGTGATCGAAAAACAAGGCAAGCCCTATGCGTGGGTGTTGGGCCGGCATGGCGAGTATGAGCTGCGGCTTCCGGCGGGCGACTACGCCTTGTATGCGACGGCGAAGAATTACTCACAAAGCGCGCGCAGCGTCGAGCAGGTCAAGACGGGCGCGGCGGCCGTCGTCAATTTCAGCGATGTGCAAATCCCCGGCGGCGTCCAATTGACCGTGGTTGATGTCGGCACGGGCAACCCATTGGACGCACGCGTCGACATCGCGGAAGGCCAGAAGCCGCTCGTGGAATATCTCGGCCGAAAGACGTTTTTCACCGAACTCGATCGCAAAGGATGGCTCGAAGTAAAAATCGCGCCGGGCAATTATCTGTTCACGGTCTCGGCGGGCGGGGGCTTCCTCGCCAAGCGGCAGCCGCTAACTCTTACGGTCGCTCCCGGAGAGGTCCGGTCCGCGAGCATTGCGGTGACTCCGATGTTCGATCCGCCGGCGCGGCAGTGGTATTCGGCGGATTTGCATCATCACGCGGATCAGGCGGAAGCCGTGACTCCGCCGGCGGATTTGGCGCGCTCGCAGCTGGCGGCAGGACTCGATCTTTTGTTCGTCAGCGATCACGATTCGACCGTGAATCACGGCGCCTTGCAGGCAATCGCCGATCGCCGCCGCATGGCCTTCATTGCGGGCATCGAGCTCTCGGCGTCCTGGGGTCACTTCAATGCGTATCCGCTGTTGCCCGGTCAAAACCTCAGGATCGATACCGGGACCGCTACCATCGATCAGATCATCGAGGAAGGGCGGCGTCTCGGCGCGACAATTGTGCAAGTGAATCACCCGTTCATCCCGTATGGCTATTTCACCAGCGTGATCGCGGGCGTGGCGCCGGGCGGCTTCAATCCGACGTTCGATCTCATCGAGATCAACGCGGCGGAGCCGGCGGATGACATGAAGGTGCTGCAAACTCTATGGAATTTCTGGAATGCCGGACATCACTACTACCTGGGGGCGGGAACGGATACCCACGATGTATGGCAGGACGAATCGGGAGCCGTGCGCACCTTCGCTCACATCGACGGCGCGGTGACGCCCCAGGCGTTTGCGCAGGCGCTGAAGGCGGGTCACGCTTATGTAACCTTCGGGCCGCTGGTCTTCCCATCGGTGATGTTCGGCGATGAATTGAAGGTGAAGCCCGGCGAGCCTTTTGTGCTGGGCTTCGACCTGAAATCCGTCGAGGGTATCAAAAAGGCCGAGCTGATCTCGGGCGGGGCGGTGCTCAAGTCCGAAACTTTTCTCAACGCTCCGCAGGAGGTCCACGTCGATTTCCCGTTGACCACCCGGCGCGCCGCCTGGTACGCGCTCACCGTCGACGACAGCCAAGGCCGCAAGGCGTACACGGACCCGATCTGGGTCGACGCGGTCGAACGCCCGGCGGCGCTCGGCGCGACACCCGGTGCCATCGGCAAATAGGAGCCTGCCTGGAGGCTCGTGAGAATCAATGCTCCCAGTGGCCGCTCACATGCTGTTGGGTCGCTTGCGTGGAAGTAGCACGAACCCTTGTCTGCGCAATTGCAGCCGGTTGCCGGAAACAAGGCCGGGGACGTGACCGAGTTCAGCAGCTGCTTTTTATTCAATACTACGCTGCACGAACCGCCGTAAACCTTTCCGCTGCATAGGGGTCATCGCGATCGCACTTGCTGCCTCGATCGCGCCCTTCGGCTCCTGCGGGCCAAGACCGGCCAGTCAACTTACAAGAATCACTGTCGCTATAGCGGCCGTTGGGCTCCTGCGCTACGCTAAGGTCCACACGGATAATTGCTCGCATTGAACGAAGGGTAACGCGCGGGCAGATCGCGTACCTATAACAAGGGGAAATTGCATGCGTGAATACCTGATGCCGATTTTCGTGATCGCTTTTTTAGCGCTAGCCGGCTGCAACAAGTCGAAGTCGCCGGAAGATGTTGCGAAGGATGTAGCCAAGGCCGAGCAGAAGGCGAACAACGAGGTGACGAAGAGCGAAGAACGCGCGCAGAGCGCGCTGGATAAATCGTACGAGAAGGTCAGTGATCAGGAAATCAAATTCAACAACGATGCCGCACACGAAACCTACAATGTGGCCATCGCAAAAGCCGATGGCAGCCGCAAAGTAGCCCTCGCGACTTGCGAATCGCAGAGCGGCTCTGCTCTAAAGGCGTGCAAGGACCAGGCGGAAGCCGACTACAAGACGGCGCGCGCAGATGCCAGGGCCAGCGCCGAGGCGGCGGTGCAGCAGAAGTAACACATCGCGTGTACAGCCCGCGATGCGTGTTTCGACCGAATTGACCAAAATGCGCGTCAAGCCCCGTCCCTCAGGGCGGGGAAGGAAAGCGCGAAGACCCTAAGCGCCGGTGTGGCGGGAAGCCGGTATCTTCTGCTGTTCAATGTACTGTTGATCAATGCTTATTGCGCCCGTTGATCCCAAATGATCAATATGTTCGGACAAAGTCCAGAAGCAATTGCGGCTGATCACGTGTATCCGTTGTTCACCCCTCAAATAGTGCCCTTTAAGTTGCAGCCCGATTTCCCTGGGCAATTTAAATGCAAGGGCCTCTGCGAGCGATAAAGCAACGTTGTCTTTTCGAAAAATTTTGACGGCTATCGGGCCATCAGCGGCCGGTGGGTGTTCCGAATCGGTAGTCTCGAAACGGACGTTCGCGGCTTGCGGCACGGAGCTAGGTTGACGACGACCACTTTCCCGTTTATGACGATCATGGGCGTGTTCCGTCGTGCAGATTATCCGGCCGCAGCCGGCAATCGGAGCGGACGCTAAGCTACATAGTAAAATGGGCACTACCTAAATTTCGCTTCGGCGAGGGAGGCATCTGTGAGAATTGTCCACCTGGCTTTGGCAGTTTGCGTTGTCGCGGCCGTCAGCGGTGCTAGCTCGCCCGCTGCGACGAAGGAGCCGACGACCAGCGCGAGCAAGGTT
>Ga0210410_10001709_pt1 | contig 20297 bp, 18 predicted proteins | sample IncBWC4MmetaG_FD_161058 | JGI IMG/M metagenome (GOLD analysis project Ga0210410, IMG submission 161058) | Forest soil microbial communities from Barre Woods Harvard Forest LTER site, Petersham, Massachusetts, United States - Inc-BW-C-4-M | ecosystem: Environmental > Terrestrial > Soil >... | reverse complement strand
GCGCTACGAATTCCGCGTGTGCTGATTCCGCGATTACCGGGTGGACTTTCGGCGCTGGGTATTTTGCGCGCGCACGTTGTGCATGATTACTCGCGGACGGTGAGGATGAATGTGACCTCGGTGGCGGAGACGCGCCGGGCGCTTTTATCCGAATTCGCAAAACTGGAATCGCGTGGAAGGGCGGTGCTGAAGGCGGAAGGATTCGCCGACGCCAAAATTCGCGGCGAGCGATTACTGGATATGCGATACGTCGGGCAGGCGTACGAATTGACGGTTTCGGAGTCGGGCGATTTTCTCGCGGCATTTCACAAGGCGCACGAACGCCGCTACGGATATTCGGACGCTGCTCGCGCCGTGGAAGTTGTGAACGTGCGCGCTCGATTGATTGGCGTGACGGATCAGCCACAGCTAGACCGTCCGCGGGCTGTTAAACGCAGCGCTGGGGCGACTCTTGTCGAGACGCGGCGCGCTTTGTTTGGCGCACGCGCGTTTCCGACGCGAGTGTACGACCGCGCTAAGCTCATTCCCGGGCAGAAATTTATCGGGCCTGCGATTATTTCGGAATATAGCGCGACGACGGTGGTTCCCCCGGGCTGGCACGGCAAAGTGGATTCGTGGGGCAATCTGATTTTGACGCAGGGAAGGCGATGATAAAGCGCGCTGCGAAAATGAAATTCGATCCAACTCGACTGGAAATATTCAAGAACCTCTACCATTCCGTGGCCGAGGAGATGGGCGCGAGTCTGAGGCGCTCGGCATTTTCTCCAAACATTAAGGAACGCCGCGATTATTCCTGCGCCGTGTTTGACGGAGCAGGGAATGTACTGGCGATGGGCGATCATATGCCGGTGCATTTGGGCTCCATGCCGATGTCGGTCGCTGCCGCGATCGCTGAACTGGAATTGCGTCCCGGCGATCTCGCATTTTTGAATGATCCCTATGCCGGCGGTACGCATCTGCCGGATGTGACGTTGGTGATGCCGGTATTCGTGCGCGGCTCGCGTAAGCCGATGTTTTACGTGGCGAATCGCGCGCACCATGCCGACGTTGGCGGCGCGAATGCCGGCTCGATGGGAATTGCGCGCGAAATTTATGAGGAAGGGTTCCGCATTTGTCCAGTGAAGCTGATGGTCGGTGGGAAACTTCAGCGTGACATCCTGAAATTGTTCTTGTTCAACGTGCGCACGCCCGAGGAACGCGAAGGAGATTTGACCGCGCAGATTGCCTCATGCCGCATCGGCGAGCGGCGGCTGGCGGAAATATTTGCGAAGTACGGCCGGAAGGAAGTTGAAGAATACGCGGCGCATCTCTTGGATTATTCCGCGGCGATGATGCGCGCTGCGCTCAGCGCGATCCCGCGCGGAACTTACCGCGCAGAGGATTTTCTGGACGACGATGGGATTAATGATCGTCCGATCAAAATTGCCACAACGGTACGCATCCGCGGCACAAATGCCGAAGTGGATTTCGCAGGCAGCGATCCGCAATGCGCAGGAAGCGTGAATGCCGTCGCGGCCATTGCGTATTCGGCGGTATTCTACGTTTTCAGATGCCTGTTGAACGAGCAGGTTCCCGCCACCAGCGGATTGATGCGCCCCATCAAGGTGATAGCGCCGGAAGGGACGATTGTAAACGCGCGGCCTCCTGCGGCAGTTGCGGGCGGGAATGTGGAAGCGTCGCAGCGCATCGTGGACACGCTTTTGCGCGCGATGGCGAAGGCTCTCCCGCTGAAAATTCCAGCGGCAAGCCAGGGCACTATGAATAATTTCACGCTGGGCGGCGCTGATCCTATGCGTGGAGGCGCACCCTTCGCGTATTACGAAACGATTGCGGGCGGCATGGGCGCTCGTCCCGACCGGGACGGCGTCAGTGGAATTCACACTCACATGACCAATTCCTGGAACTCGCCGATAGAAGTATTGGAGCATTCATATCCGGTGCGCGTTCTGCATTACGGGTTCCGCGCTGGTTCTGGAGGCGCAGGGCTCTATCGCGGCGGCGATGGACTAATTCGTGAAGTTGAATTGCTGACGGATATGCAGGTTGGACTACTGAGCGACCGCCGCAAGCGCGGACCGTACGGGCTCTCGGGCGGAAGCGCAGGGAAGCCGGGGCAGAACGAGCTTCGAGTCAATGGCAGGCGCAAGAAACTTCCAGGGAAGTGCGCGTTCTTCGCATCGGCTGGAACTGTAATTCGGATTGAAAGCCCCGGCGGCGGTGGCTGGGGAAAGCCGAAACGCCGGTAGCCGCTGCTGATTCTATTTTCCCTCCAAAAATTCCAGCCTCACGGTTGCCCATAAAAGCGACGGGCGCATACCGTGTCGGTTTGCGCCCGTCCAACAAGATTCAGAATATGAAGTTGAGCTTAGCCTTCCAGGACGTCCGTCAGCACCGGCATTGACAGGCGAGCCTTAGCAAGAGACTTGACCAAAGCGCCTTCCATATTTTCTGCCGAAGAGTTGCGTGCGGTTGCGAGCTCACTGACCAAGAGATACTTCGCTCGCTCCAGCATTTTCTTTTCGCGGAAGGAAAGTGGTTTTGTGCGGCTGAGGGCCACCAGACTCTTGAGGACCGCGGCCACTTCGATGAGCGATCCCGTGCGCATGCGCTCGGAATTCTCTTTGAAGCGGTGCTTCCAGTCGTGGTGCGAAGTGAACTTACCCTTCTCGAGATACGTCATAACTTTTGAGGTTTCGGCCTGGCGCATTACAGAGCGCAATCCGACGGCAAGGGCATTACTCTGAGGAACCATTACTTTTAAGCCACTGGAACTGATTTTCAGCATGAAGTACTTCTCACTGCGGCCGTTCAACATCCCATAATTGACCTGTTCTATTACACCGACTCCATGGTTCGGATACACAACTTTGTCGCCGATTTTGAAGTCCATCAGATCCCCCGTGAGGATGCACTTATAGTAACCGGGAAAACCCTGTAGAGTCAAGCGTATTTCGTTTGAAATCAACAAGTTAAGCGAAATTCCTTTTATGGAATGGCACTCGAATTGCTGTACCGGTTAACCCTTTTTTACTCCAAATAGACTACAATCGTGCCATGCGTGTGCTTGCCATTGATACCAGTACTCCCAGCGGCGGCATCGCGGCTTTGGAAGATAAGCACCTGCTGGGACATGTGTTTACGGGTTCCCACGACGATTATTCCACTCGATTCTTTCCTGAATTGAAGACGCTGCTGGATGAATTAAGGTTGAGCGTCGGTGATTTCGACGTTTACGCAGTTACCGCCGGTCCAGGGTCGTTTACAGGGCTGCGCGTCGGGCTAACGACCGTGAAGGCTTGGGCGGAAGTGCATCGGAAGCTCATAGCGCCCGTCAGCGGGCTTCAGGCCGTCGCTGCACAGGCGTCTGGCGCGACGGAGTACGTAGCGGCGGTTCTGGACGGGCGGCGAGGACAGATCTTCGGGGGGCTATACCGGCGAAATGGCGACGATTTGGAGCCGGTCGGAGACGAAGTTGTGCTGCGGGCTAAAGAGTTTCTGAACGATGTTTATTCGCGATTGCCGCGAGTTCGCACCGCACGGAACGCTATAGCCGCGATTTCGTTTGCTTCGCCTGAGCCGAAACTTTTTAGCGCGGTGCTCGCGTCGTCGGTGTTGGCGGGAGCGCGCGGGGAGAAGGTCTCGGCCGATTTGGCGCCGTGGATCGGAGAATTAGCGTTCGACCTCGCGCGGCGCGGAGAATTGGTGGACGCGCTTTCGCTCGATGCCCACTATGTTCGCCGGAGCGACGCGGAATCGTATTGGAAGGATACCTCGGCCAAATAGTATGGCGTTCCCGCCCGCTGAAATCGTAATTCGGCAGATTGGATCCGATGACGCTGGTGCGCTCGCGTTGCTTGAATCGAGATGCGAGGGCGCGGCTAAGTGGGGAGAATCAGCGCATCGCGATATTAGTGCGAGCGGAATTAGCGGCTGGGCGGCCACGCGCGAGGACTTGATCCTGGGATTTATTGCGGCGCGTTCGGTAGCGGATGAAATAGAGATCTTGAATCTTGGAGTGGATCCGGAGGCGCGTAGGCAAGGAATTGGCGCGCGACTCGTAGCGCAGGCGGTCGAAGTAAGTAGGGAAGCGGGAGTGCGCCGAGTTTATTTGGAAGTTCGCGAGTCTAATTCGGGCGCGAGGGCGTTCTACTCGTCGCTGGGATTTGCTGAACAGGGGCGAAGGAAGAACTATTACTCTCAGCCGGTAGAGAACGCGCTGGTGCTGTCAATACGATTGGATTAAGAAAACGTTAAAATTTCTTCGCCACGTTTCCCGTTTTGTGCTAGTTTCTGCTTGAGATGTAATCAACGAAGCCAAAGTGGAGGAGAACGATGCCCAGTACGACACGGGATATCCGCGAACAGCTTCTGGCCAACAATCCTAAATTTCAGCAACTCGCGCAAGAACACTCCAAGTACGACGCAGAAATCGAGCAACTTTCCCAAGCATCATTTATGAACGTGGAACATTTCACGCACGAAGCTGAATTGAAGAAAATGCGGCTGCGCGTGAAAGACGAGATGGAACGGATCATCGCGGCCACGTCGCGTGTCCGTCAATCCTCGTAAGTAGCGAACTGCCGCCGGGGCAAAAACGGCGGCAAAACTTTTCTCGCCAATTGTCGTAGAATGAGGCGCGTGGAAGCCGTGTCGCCTCAGCTTCCCTAAACGGGTGTACGTGGTCACTGAAGGATATAAATTTGCCGCGGCGCCGATTGTGCTCGGCATCGCCGCACTTTTTCTGGGTTGGCACATTCTTGCGCTGCAAATCGCGGCGTTCGTACTATTGGCTTTGGCCACTTTCATATTGTATTTTTTTCGAGACCCGGAGCGGATCATTCCGTCCGACGGTTTGACGATTGTTTCACCGGCAGATGGGCGCGTGCTGGAAGTAATTGACGAGCAGTTCGGCGGACGAGCGGGAAAGCGGATCACAATTTTCCTGGCGGTTTGGAATGTGCATGTGAATCGCACGCCGATGACCGGGAAGCTTTCGCGGATTGAGTATCGTCCCGGCAAGTTTCAGATGGCCATGCGGAAGAGCGCATCGGCGGAAAACGAACAGAATGTAATTTATTTGGAAACGGCACACGGGCAAATAGTTTTCAAGCAGATCGCGGGAATGATTGCGCGGCGCGTGGTACTCTGGAAGAGGGAAGGCGACCAACTGCAACGCGGCGAGCGCATCGGAATTGTGCGCTTCGGTTCGCGAATGGATGTCTGGTTGCCACTGGAGGCCGCAATTTCAGTGAAGCCGGGCGATCACGTGGCGGGCGGCTCCAGCATTTTGGGCCGGTGGACTTAAAATGGGATTTATTCCAATGGACCATCCTGCAGAAATCTCCGCGGAACAGCAGGAACTTTCGTTTCCGGGGCAGCGGCTCGCGAATGGCCGCCGTCGCCGGGGAATTTATATTTTGCCGAGTCTGTTTACGGTCGGTAATTTGCTGTGCGGATATTACGCCATCATCGCGGTGCTCACCGGCGGGGAAACACACTTGGATTTTGCGGCGCGCGCCATCGGCGTTGCAATTATTTTCGATACATTTGACGGATTCGTCGCGCGGCTCACCGGCACAAATAGTGAGTTTGGGAAGCAGCTCGATTCGCTGGCGGACGTAATCAGTTTCGGAATTGCGCCGGCGGCGGTAGCGTATGCCTGGGGCGTGCGCAGCTTGCAGCTCGATTCGTCTTCGGCGATTCACATAGTGCAGGAACTAGCCTGGCTGGTGTGCCTCACATTTGTGATTTGCTGCGCGTGGCGGCTGGCGAGATTCAATGTACACGGCATGGTAACGACTTCTTCTCCCATGCGATTTTTTGCCGGAATGCCGTGCCCTGCGGCGGCGGGATGCGTCGCGGCTACCGTTCACTACTTCAAGACTCCGCTCGACCAGTGGCACTACTCGGCGATTTTTCTTGGATTGGTGATGGCACTGGCGGCGCTGATGACCAGCAAGATTCGCTATCCGAGCTTTAAAGGAATTAATTGGTCGCGCCGGCAGCCGTCCGTCGCAATTATTGTGATCACACTTACGCTGGGCGCGATCTTCTTTTATTCGGAATATGCACTGATGATTTTGGCGTTTGGATATATGGTGTCCGGAATTGTGATGGAACTGGTTCGATTTGTGCGGCATCGCTCCACGCCGCAGCCCGTTGACTAAGCGATGCCTTCCTCGAAGGATTCTCCGCGAATTGTAATTGTCGGCGCTACCACCTTGCGCGGCAAAGAACTGGTCGATTTGCTGAAGGAGCGCATTCCTCTTGCCGACTTAAAACTTTTGGACGAGGAAATTGCCGCTGGAATCTTAACGGAAGCGGCCGGCGAACCGGCAGTTATTCAGTCAGTAGATCCTGAAAGTTTTGAGAATGCGCGGATTGTTTTCTTCGCGGGCAAGTCCGAATTTGCCGCGAAGCACGCGGATGGTGCGCTGCGCGATTCGCCTTTCGTAATTGACCTGAGCGGTGGTCTGCGGGATCGCGGTGACGTGCCGCAATGGATTCCTTCTCTTGACGCCGCGCTGCCACCCGCGCGCCCCTCAAACGCAACATCGAACAAGGGATATTACTCGCCGTCTGCGCCAGCGATAATTTCGTGCGCTCTTGCGGCGGGATTGATGGAATGGTCCCCGACCGGCGCGTCGATCGTGTTCCTGCAACCGGTTTCTGAGCGCGGACAGGAAGCGATTGAGGAGTTGGAAAAGCAGACTGTGAGTTTGCTCTCCTTCCAGCCAATCGGAAAAACCGTTTATGACGCGCAAGTTGCATTCAACGTGATGGATCGCTATGGCGATGCGAGCACCGAGCGATTGGGAGCGACGCGCGAATCGATTGCGCGCGACGTGGCGAATTATCTCGGAACGCGAGCGCCCGTTCCTGCGATTCAATTGCTTCAGGCGCCGGTATTTCATTCGCATGGATTCAGCGCGTTCGCGGAATTGAAGTCCTCACCCGAACCCGTTGCCGTCGAGAAAAGTCTGGCGGCAGTGGGATTTAAGTTTCCCGAAGCGGACGAGTCGGCGCCTTCGCTGATTAGCGCCGCGGGTGAAGCACGACCGCTGCTTGGGCATGTTGAACGCGATCCGAATCGTCGCGGCGGATATTGGTTTTGGGGCGCGGCGGATAATCTTCGCGTGACCGCGGAGAATGCCGTGGCGATTGCCGAAAGATTATTGCAGGATTAAGCGGAAGTTTATTTCAATTTAGTGTGATAATCGGCGTCCGGACGATGCACAACGGCCAAACTAACTTGCGAAAAACTCCCCCACGAATTCGGATGCTGCAAACTTTCGCCTTGATCATTTCGCTGACTGGCGTGTTGAGCAGTTGCGGATATCACGTTGGCGGGCAGGGCAACGCGCTTCCTGCAAATCTGCACACGATCGCGGTTCCTGCGTTTGTAAATAAAACATCGCGATATCGCGTGGAGCAGAAACTTACCGGCGCGGTGATTCACGAGTTTCTAGCGCGGTCCGCGTACCGCGTCGTCTCCGATCCGGATGCTGGAGACGCCGTCCTCAATGGAGAGGTCACCAGCCTTGAAAGCGTAGTGGCGGTTTTCGATTCCACGACCGGCCGCGCCACTTCGATGCTCGTCACCGTGCGCATGAAAGTTTGGCTGGTGGATCGAGAAACAAAGGCCGAAATCTATCGCAACGATAATTTCGTTTTCCGCCAGCTGTATGCCATTTCCACCGACGTGCCGAATTTCTTCGATGAGCAAAATCCCGCGCTGGATAGACTTGCACGCGATTTCGCGGGGAAACTTGTGGCGGCAATTCTGGAGAAGTTTTAATGGCCGGATCGGGCGTCGAAGCCCTGCTAAAGCGCCTCGAAACCGGCAAGATGGTACCAGCTCTCTTGCTTCTTGGAAGTGATTCCTACCTGAAAGACATTTGCCGCAAAAAACTGATTGAAACTTACGTGCAGGAAGGAACGCGCGAATGGGCCGTCGGGCGATTTTCCGCAAAGGAAGATTCGCCGGATACGGTTTTGGGGCAAGCGCAAATGTTGCCGATGCTCGCGCCCCGGCAAGTGATTTTCTGGAGCGATATAAAAGCGCTGGAAAAGGGCGATGAAGAAACGCGTAAGTCGAACGTCACGAAGATCGCCGCATATCTGGATGATCCTGCGCCGTTTACGGTTCTAGTGATGGATGCCGACGAATTGGACGCCCGAATGGGGCTTTTCAAATTGCTGTCCGAAAAAGTAATTACCGTCGATTGCGAACCCAGTGAGCATATGGAAGTTCGGCTTGGGCTGGCAGTGACGATGGCAGAAGAAATGGCGCGGGAACTGAAAATTCAAATGGATCAGGATGCCACACAAGCTCTTGCGGAAAATACAAACGCTGTCCTTGCTCGCATCAGAACTGAATTGGAAAAACTGGCCACGTACGCCGGAGATCGAAAACGAATTACGCGCGAGGACGTGGAAGCGCTGGTGATCTCCGACCAGAAGTATTCCGTGTGGGAATTATCGGGAATGTTGGCCAGCGGAGATCGTCAAAGCGCCATGCTATTTCTGGAAAGTTTGTTTCGCGAAGGCGAACAGGCGGTGGGAATGGTCGGAGCGATGGCGTGGATGTTTCGTAAGCTGATTGAAGTGCAGGATTTGCCGCGTGGAGCGAGTGAGTGGGATGCCATTCGGTTGGGAATGCGGAAGGAAACCGCGCAACTGGCGTTGAAGTACGCGCCACGAATTCCGCGAGAGCAACTGGTCAGCGGAGTTCAGTACCTTTCTGAGGCGGATAGTCAGTTGAAATCGGGTATTGCCGAGCCTCGTGCGGTGTTGGAGTTTTTGATCGCGCGTTTGACCGCGCGACGGGCGGTAGGCGCGGCGGCAGGCGTATCGTCGCATGTGGCGGCTGTGAATCGGTAGGGCAAAGAAAATCCCCAGGGCTGATGAAACGCCCTGAGCTACAAGTTCCTGCCAAATAATACAGGCCCGCTTTCGCGGGCCTGCATGGAAGCGAATTCCGATTTAGAAAACTGGCTTACGCCTTTTTTGCGGGTGCGGCATTCAATGCGTTGAATGCCAGCGACAAGCGCGACTTGTAGCGATTGCCCGTATTTTCCGTGAGCACGCCCTTCGCAATGGCGTGATCGAGCGCTGCAAGCGTCGGCCGGAACAATTCGGTCGAAACTTTCACGTCGCCCGAGCTGAGTGCCGCGCGGAAATTCCTCATGCTGGTTCGAACCTGTGTGCGGTTATGACGGTTTACGAGCTCGCGTTCGCGGTATTGCCGGGAACGCTTTAGAACTGACTTCTTACGCTTCTTAATTTTTGATCCAGCAGCCTGCGCCATTCAAATCTCCTCTTCAATGTTTCTTGATTTTAGTAAAGTATCCGACCCACGGAGGGATGTCAAACTTCCCGGATCGTGCGCCTATTTCCGCGGTGTTACTTGAGTTGGCCGAAAATCACGATGCCGTTCTTGGTGGCCACGAAAACTTTGCCGCCCGCAACGGTCGGTGAAACTGCGCTGACCGCCGAGTTGAACGCGTCGCGTGAATTCGTGGCTTGCGTCGAGTTGTACATCTCGTGAGAAATATCCGTGGCATCGTAAGCATGCAAGATTCCTGCGGCAGTATTCTCGACCGCCCACAAAACACCGCCCGTTGCGCCCTTTGCGGAAACAGAAATTTGCGCGCCCGCAGCGCCCATCGTGTATCCGCTCTGATTTATGGATGAAGTCGAGAGTCGCGCGTCACTCACTGTGAATGTCTTGACGGCACTGCCACCAGCGGCGTAGTAGGCGGTATCGCCAAAATACGCGATTGTAGGATTTGCACCCGTCGTTGAGACGCCAGCATCAACAATTTGAATAATCGGTGTGGATTGCAACCCAGACCCACCGAGCGCATCGCGGTTCAACACATAAATATTTCCGTCGCTGCCGGATCCTAGCGCCAAATGCCACACTTTTCCCGATGCGTCGGCAAAATCCGGAATGACAACCGCGCCACCGGGTGTGGCAGCGCCAGAACCCATCAGAGTGAGCGATCGGGGAGCAGGCGTCTCGGAATAGTCGACGAGCCCCAGTCCATTCTCAGTGGAAAGTTTAAGGAAAGCGTTACCGCCTTTGGCAGGCGTGACAGCGCTGGTTGAACCAGGGGCTTGATACGCAAAACTTGCTTGACCGAAGACGTAGAGGTTGCCACTCAAATCTGCCGAAAGCCCATTCAGAGTGAACCCCGGCGCGTTCGGACCGCCGGCCGGTGCCAAATAAATGCTTCCCACAGGATTCAGGCTTGCCGCGTCAAATCCGATTACCCATCCGGAATCGACCGGGGCGCTGCACTCCGGACTCCAAGACGCGAATACCTTTCCATTCACCAACTGCAATCCCGATATTGTTCGATATTGCGCTGCATCGAAATTCCGCTGCGCGCCGGAATCTTGATTGTTCGCGGCGCCGGCAGATGCCTGAATCAATGTCGGCCCACTGAAAAGTTCAGTTCCTGTGGCGATATCGAGGGCGTGAATCCTCTGAATTGACGTGCCCGCGCTGTCCTTCGTATTTGCGATCACGTAGATCGCGCCATGCGGTCCGCGCGTGCGATCGATCACAGGCGTAGCGGTGATGCCGCTCTCTTGTGGCTTGTCCGAACATGTTCCTGAATCGGCGGGCTGCTCATTTGCGCCGGATAGTCCTGTTTGCCAGATGACCGAGCCACTCGTCACGTCGAAGGCGTAAACACTTCCGTGTTCAGTTGCGGCGTACAAAATGTTCTGGACATCGCCGGTGGGAAGTGTGACGCCGGAAGCGTAAAGCGGTTGCGCGTCAACTTGTCCGTCCGTGATTAACGTGGCGAGCTTTCCAAATTTTGTGGAGTTCACGTTCGCCGGCGTAAGCAAAGTTTCGCCAAGATATTGCCCGGTGCGCGCGGCGTCGTTGTGTAGCGTCAGCACGTCAGCAGGATTTGCATTACCGAGCGTGTTCGCGGTGACACCCGGATTGGGCGAAGTGGTGGTGACCGTTAAAAGAGCTTCGTTGGTTTCAATGCTGCCCAGAGAATTGGTGATCAGGCAAAAATAAAATGAATTGTTATCCGAGGCCGCGAGGGTTCCGGTGGTGTAGGAAGGCGAGGTGGCGCCGGCGATTTGCTTCGCAAACACAAACCACTGGTAGGACAGTGGAGCTTGGCCAGTCGCGACCACCGTAAATGTCGCGGTGGTGCCGACCTTTGTGGTTACGTTGGCGGGCTGCGTCGTAATCGCTGGCAAATTGGGGTCAACGCCGGAACTTCCGCATCCGCCGGCAAACATAAAAAGCGTCGCCACAAACGCCCAGCCCGCAATCGCCCGAATTTTCATTCCTACCATCCTCCAAAACTTTTTTGGATTGCGGAAATACGATGCCCATACGTGCGCTTACGTTGTAAGCGACACGATTCGCGGGAACGCGTTAGCAGAATACATCATCGCCGGAGACTTTACACCTGTTGCCCGAAACTGAGGATTTATCTGGCGCAGTTTTCAATACAACATGCCGAAAAAAATTGCGGTAGAGGCGGAGATAGTTCGGGGCTGCAGAACGCCACCGAGGGGTTGCCCGATTTCAGTGCGCGGCAGGTCGACATCGAAAGTTCGCCGATGAGACCGATTTTCAGCTAAGTCCCTTATTAGCACATACATGCACACCAGATCGCTGTAAGTCCTTTATTAGCACATACATCACTAACGACCCCCGGGGTGGGGTCTGCGGTTTTATTTGGGGGGTCACTTTAAGTCCTTTGTTTGCAGCACATAACCATCTTTGGTGCACAGAACTATAGCGTGACGCGACATAGTTGAGTCAGCGGCTCCGATGCCATGCGGCGGAGCGGCCTGCTTTCAGAGTGTTGCGTGACCGGTTGGCTCTTGAAGAATAGCGTGAAGATGCGCTACTCTGTTTGAGGACGAGTTTACCATTCCGGCCGGAGAATGAGGCCAATGGCTCGGCGTCGAAATCGGCGGCCGTGCCCACCCCAGATGCGACGCACCGTAGAAATCGCCGGCAGCGTGGGGACGCTGTTCGGTACCCTGGACGAAAACCTTCGCTTTCTCGAATCAGCCCTGCATATTACTGCGGACCTCGAGGAGAACAGCCTGCGCCTGGAAGGTGAGGCGGAGCGCGTGGAGCGCGCGGCGCAAATCCTTGGGGAGTACAACCAGCTCGTCCGCGAAGGGCGCACTTTTGCGAATGGGGAAGTGAACTCGTTGCTGAAACTTGCCGTCGAAGAGCCGGGAGTTCCGCTGAAGGAATTATTGGAATCGGCGGCACGCGCAAAGACGAAACAGTCCGGCAAAAAAAGTATTACGCCGAAGAGCGCGAATCAGCGGCGTTATATGGATGAGATTGAAAAGCATGACATGACGTTCGGCGTCGGACCGGGCGGCACGGGAAAAACTTACTTGGCGGTCACCATGGCGGTTTCCGCGCTGCTGAATAAACGGGTGAACAGAATTATTCTGGCGCGTCCGGCGGTGGAAGCAGGCGAGCGGCTGGGATTTCTGCCGGGCACATTGCAGGAAAAGATTGATCCGTACATGCGGCCGTTGTATGACGCGCTGTACGACATGCTCGATCCGGACAAACTGGATCGTTTTCTGGAGAAAGGAATCATTGAAGTGGCGCCGCTGGCATTTATGCGCGGGCGCACGCTGAACGATTCGTTCGTGATTCTTGACGAAGCGCAGAACACGACCTCCGAACAAATGAAAATGTTTTTGACGCGCCTGGGCTTCAACTCGAAGGCAGTGATTACCGGCGACATTACGCAGATAGACTTGCCGACCGGCCGTCGAAGTGGACTGGTGGAAGCGCTGGAAGTGGTGGCGAAAATCACAGACATTGCGATTGTGACGTTCACGGAAAAAGACGTGGTGCGGCACAACCTGGTGCAGCAAATTATTCGTGCCTACGAAGAACATGACTTGTCGCCGTCAAGGGCGTTGCCGCCGAAGCCGAAGGCAGATTCAGCGCAGTAGTCGCGCGAGTGACGCGCTTCGCACATGATTCTTAACCGCCAGAGCCGAATTCCGTTACAAGATACAGTGCTTACGCGATTTCTGAATTCTGTGAAGCGCGAGTTGAAATTGAGCGGGCGCGAGGTGACGGTTTGCTTCGTCGAGGACCGCGAAATTGCGCGGTTGAACGGCAAATTTCGCGGGAAGTCGAAACCGACGGACGTGCTTTCATTTCCGGCAAACGGGACGGGCGCCTCTGATTTTCCGCACGAAAGCGGCGCTAGATTTCTCGGCGACATAGCGATTTCTCCGCAAGCTGCCCGACGCAATGCGAAGCGATTTGGGCGCACACTTGACGAAGAGCTACGCATCTTAATTTTGCATGGCGTATTGCATCTGATGGGCTACGATCACGAAGCGGACAACGGCGAAATGGAGAGGAAAGAAACTCGCTTGCGGCGGAAATTAGGATTGGCGGGCGACATTTAATAAATGAGTCTTGCACTTCACATTCTCGGCGTAGTGGCGATGCTGGCGGGACTGACGGTCTTTTCCTACCTAGACCGGATTTACCGCGAGCTTGGCCGCGTCGCTTCCAAGCGCATTCACGGGCATCTCGATGTGTTTGAAGCAGAAATCGAGCCACGCATCGGATTGACGCGCCGGCCGGCTGCGCTGGCGTTCAGTTTGCTGGCGCGATTGTGGATGGTGGCGGTCGCGGTGCTTACCGCGCGCGGCGTAATTGCGTTTGTTCCGGAAAGCTGGAACGCATTTATTGAACTGCTGGTATTCGTTCCCGCTGAAGTTGTAATCGCGATGCATTTTCTGCCGGACGTTTTGTTGGCCAGAACGACTGGGCGCTGGTTGCTACCATTGATTCCTGCGATTCGAGGGTTCTTGGTTTTGGTATGGCCGCTCCGCGCTTCCGTGGAAATTGCCGCATCGCTCTCTCGTATTTCAGACGAAGATGGCGCGGGCGGGGAGCCGGCACACCGGACCGAGCAGGAAGGAATTGAAGCGCTGGTAGAGGCGGCGCAGGAAGAAGGAATCTTAAAGCACGACGACGCCGAACTGATTGAGCAGGTGATGGAATTTGGCGACAAACGCTTAAGCGAGGTGATGACGCCGCGCCCCGAAGTGATCGCAATTTCCGCTGAATCCACACTGGAAGAATTGCGTCAGTTGGTTGTTGAGAAAAAATTCTCGCGAATCCCCGTATTTGGCCAATCGCTTGACGACATGCTCGGTGTGGCCTATTCGCGTGATTTGCTGGAAGTGTCTGACGATGACGCGCGCCATCAGAAAGTGCGGAGCCTGATTCGTCCCGTACTGCTGATGCCGGAAACGAAGTACGGTTCGGAACTTTTAAAGGAAATGCAAAAGAAGAATCAGCAGATCGCGCTGGTGTTCGACGAGCATGGACTGTTTGCGGGACTGGTTACCGCGGAAGATTTGGTGGAAGAGATTGTCGGCGAATTTGGCGAATCGGATCGCAGGCCGGCTCCCGATGTGGTGCGCGACAGCGATGGAAGCATGATCGTTCGCGGCAGTCTTTCGCTGGAGAAGCTGCGCGAACTTTTCGATTTGGCGGCCGTACCGGAGCCGGAAGAACCGTTTAACACCGTGGCCGGGCTGGTCAATCATCTAGCGGGACATGTTCCCGCCGCCGGAGAGCGCCTGGACTTTGACGGTTTGAGGTTCGAAGTCCTGGAAGCGAATCAGCGAAAGGTGTTGCGGCTGCGTGCGCGGCGCCACGCCGCAGCGGCCTGGGCGAAATAGAGTTGCAAATCGAAGAGAGACGGGAACTCACAGGAAAAATGCCGGAAAATACAGCAGCGGAGTTTAAGTGTGGTTTCGTGGCGATCGTCGGACGGCCAAATGTGGGCAAGTCCACGCTGGTGAATCGACTTGTGGGGCAAAAGGTTTCGATCGTCACGCAGAAATCGCAAACCACGCGGAACCGGATTTTGGGAATTGTGTCGCGTCCGGAAGCGCAAGTGATCCTGATTGACACTCCGGGCTTGAACGAAGGCGGCACCGCGCTGCGGCGGCACATGCTGCAGGAAATCGCGCAAGCGATGGAAGGCGTGGATTTGCTGGCGGTGATGCTGGATGCAAGCGGGCCGATTGGACCGGGCGACAAGGCAGTTCTTCAGCGCGCGAATCAGTTCAAAGGGCGCGCAATTCTGTTGCTGAATAAGATTGATCGCATCCCCAAAGAAAAACTCTTGCCGCTGATTAACACCTGCATTCACCTTCGCGAATGGACGGATATCATTCCGATTTCCGCGCGCGACGGTGACGGCATCGAGCTCGCGCTGAAGAAGTTCGCCGAATATCTTCCCGCTGGCCCGCCACTATTTCCTACGGACCAAGTTACGGATCAGCCGGAGCGTTTTTTGGCCGGCGAAATTGTGCGCGAAAAGGCCATGGGCCTGACTCACAAAGAAGTTCCGCACGCCATCGCCGCCATTGTGGACACGTTTGAGGAGACTCCGAAGCTCACGAGCATCCGCGTAACCTTATATGTGGAGCAAGAAGGGCAAAAGGGAATCCTGATTGGCAAGGGCGGCGAAATGCTGAAGAACATCGGCATGGCGGCGCGGGTCGAAATTGAAGCGTTGCTTGGAGTGAAGGTATTTCTGGAATTGCATGTGACGGTGCAACCGGGATGGCGGGACAACCCGGCGATGGTGCGGCAGATTGACTGGCGCACTCAGCTATCGCAATTGAGCGAGATGAGCGACGATCTGGATGAATTGAATAAAGTTAGCGGCGAAGTTCCTGAAGGTGAGCTCGCCAGCGAGCATCTAGAAATGTTTGAAACGGACGATGAAGACGACGGAGACGATGAGGCAGCAAGTAAAGTTAAATAGGGGCAGCCTTACTTCAGTTTTGCATACTCCGCTTGTGCCTGCTTAAAGATTGGAAGATCCGGATCGGCGTCCTTCCACAGAGCCAGAAAATTCTGATACTCGGTACGAGCTCCGCTGGTGTCGTTTGCTAGTGCCCGACCGCGCGCAACCCCCAAATATGCCAGCGGTCCGGTGAGCGAGTTTCCCACCACGCCGCGGTGATCAATCAGCTTCTGAAATTCAGCGGCGGCTTCGGCGCCTTTATTCAAACGCAAATAGGTCATGCCGCGCAGATACGCCGGATCCAGATTGGTGAATGAACTTAATTCGTACTGTGTGACTGGCTGAAGCAAATCGATGGCCTTGGCAAAATTCCCCCGTCCATATTCAATTCCTGCTTGCAGGGTGGGCAGCAAAATCTTCTGCGCAATCGTATCTTCCGGAAAACGTTTGGAAATGTCGTCATGGACGGATTCAGCCCGCGCGCTCTCCCCGGTCAGTCCGAGTGTTATTGCGGCGGTGAGTTGCGCGACCCTTCCGGTGGCAGACGCGAGCGCGCTCTGCGCGTCCTTTTTGGCGAGATCCGTTTCGCCAAGCAACAACTCGAATTCAGCAACTGCCGCATCTCCGATCGCAATCTGCTCTTTCGACATCTTGTCGCCTGCGGCGGCGCGTGCGCGGCGCGCGAAATCGCGAGCTTTGGCGACCTGGCCGTGATACAGGGCAAGGTTCGTCTGGCCTTCCAGCAGATTGGCTTCCACCGCGGGCTTTTTTGAGAGCCAATCGATTTCGCGCTTGATCGCCGCCGAATCATCCGCCAAAAAATCTATTTGAATCAGGGTTCCGTGGTAGTCAGTTGAGTCTTGATCGTGAGCGAAGACCTTGTCCAGCATGGCGCGAGCTTCATCCAGGTGCATAGTGGTGATGTAAATTCCCATCACTTGACTCGCGATCAGTTGGCTATCCGGCTGCAACTTAGCCGCTTCCAGAAAGGACGCCTTCGCTTTATCCAGGTCCCCTAACTGCTGATAGATCACGCCGACATTCAGAAGAATCGCGCTGGAATCGGCGGGATAGGTCTGCTTCCATAGCTCGTAGGTGGAAGTGGCCTTCTCGAGATCCCCGGTATAGAACTGCTCGTAGTGCGACATTACGTAAAATCTTTCGCGGTCGCTCACGCGGTCGCGAAGGTCATAGGCCTTCTTCATGCTGTCGCGCGACAATTCAGTTTTGCCGGCATTGTTGTAAACGGTTCCGAGACTGGCATGCGCCATCGCGAAATTTGGGTCGAGAGCAACGGCGCGCTCGAACAAAGTTATCGCGCCGGTGTTGTCGCCCTTCTTAACCAAGGCCTCTCTGCCCATCGAATAAGATTTCAGAGCGTCAAGCGACGTGGTGGTTGCCGCTTCCAGAGGCGCGTCATATTTCTGCACGGAACGCAGAGATTCGCCGAGCTTGCCGCGAATGCCCGAAGCAAGATCGTTCAGCGCTTTCAGGACATGATCTTTATCCTGCGCGGTAGCGTCCACGCTGGTGAGCGTCGCACCGTCCGCGCAGTTCACGGCCTTCAGTATCAAACTATATTGACTTCCGACCTGGCTGATGGATCCTTCGATGGTCGCGTGGCTATTCGAGCGCACGCACACTTGCCGCGCCATGTCGTCCGTCAAACGTTCCATCGGCGGATGACCCATTAGGCTCATGGTCTTTGCGATTTGCGCATCCGATAGAATATTCAAATACGGAGATTGCTCGAGTTGGACGGTTAGACCTTGCCGGAGAGTGCCGTCAAATACGGCATCGCCGGTCGTGTTCGCAAAGTCTGCAATGACCACCGCATCTTTTTCCGCGAGCATTGGCGTGCGGTGCGCGTACATGTAGCCGGCGACGGAAACTGCGGCAACCACGACCACTGTTACCGGCGCCCAAAGCTTCCAGCCCATTCTTGCCAGCAGAGAAGCGCCCGTTGCGCCGGAGCCTGACGCTGCGGATTGGCTAGATTCGATTTGCGGCGTAGCTACAGAACCAGAGCCGGAGCCGGTCCGCGCGGGCCCAGTTCCCGCGGCGCCGACGACGCGAGATTGTGAACTGGCGGCACCGCCGGAGATTGCCGATCTTCCCGAGGCGGCCACGTCGTCCGAAGCTGCCACAATCACACGCGAGGAATCGGTTTCGCGGCGTAATCTTTTCAAATCGCTGCGAATATCGGCGGCGCTCTGGTAGCGCATCTCCGGATCTTTTTCGAGGAGCTTATTAATGATGCGTTCCAGTTCGGCCGGCAAATCCGGATTCAATCGAACGGGCGCAGGTGGCGCGCGATGCAAAATCGCGTCGAATATGGCGGCGGTGGTTTGTCCGGAAAACGGCGCCGAGCCAGTGGACATTTGATAGAGGACCACGCCGAACGAGAAGAGATCCGTGCGCAGATCGAGCGGTTTGCCGAGCGCCTGCTCTGGGGACATGTACGCCACGGTGCCAACCGCAGTGCCGGGGCTGGTCAAGTTAGCGTCGGTATCGTCCATCACAGTAGCGTCTGAAACTACCGTGGCTCCGCGATCCGCTCCCGCTTGTTTGGCCAGGCCGAAGTCGAGGAGCTTCACGCGGTTTCTCATATCTACGAAAATATTCGCGGGCTTGATGTCGCGATGAATAATTCCTTTGGCGTGCGCCGCGTCGAGCGCGTCGGCAATCTGCGTGCCGATTTCCAGAACCTGGTCGAGACTCATCGGATGCGTGCCGATCAATTGCTTCAGCGTTGAGCCTTCCAGGAATTGCATGGCGATGAAGGTGATCCCATCGGCCTCACCGATTTCAAAAATGGTGCAGATGTTGGGATGGTCCAGGGCGGATGCGGCGCGCGCTTCACGCGTGAAGCGCTCCAAAGAATTTCGATCTCGGGCGAGATCGTCAGGAAGGAATTTCAGTGCAACGTTACGGCCCAGGCGCGTATCTTCAGCCTTATAAACGACACCCATGCCGCCATCGCCCAAGCGGGCAGTAATCTTATAGTGCGCAATTTCTTTGCCGATCATGGGTGGAAGAACTCCTGCGGATTATACGGGAAGTTCGGCGCGGTTCGCTAAGATTCTGCGGTAGAAATGCCAAGCGTTTTCATTTTCCGGTACAGGTGGCTTCTTTCCAGTCCCAGCGCTTCGGCGGTGTGCGTCATGTTCCACTGATGTTCTTCCAGCTTGCGCAGAATGAAGTCGCGCTCGTACGCTGACCGCGCTTCGTGCAGCGATTCATACGGCTGTTGCGCGCTTTTCGCGCCGCGGAAAAGTTCAGGAGGGAGGTGATGCGGTTCAATGCGTTGCTGCGGACATATAATGACCAGCCGCTCGATCAAATTGCGAAGCTCACGCACATTTCCCGGCCACGAGTAGCGCATCAGAATTTCCAGCGCCGCGTCGCTCATCTCGCGCGGGCGCTTTCCGTATTCAGCGCTGAACTCAGCCAGGAAACGCCGCACAAAAAGAGGAATATCTTCGGCGCGTTCGCGCAGAGCAGGCATGTAGAAGGGAATCACGTTCAGCCGATAGAAGAGATCCTCGCGAAAAGCGCCGCGCGCTATTTCCTCGTCGAGTTTCTTGTTCGTCGCGGCGATCACACGAACGTCCACGGTCACGGCGGTGTTCGATCCGACCGGTTCAAATCGCTGCTCTTCGAGAACGCGCAGCACTTTCGCTTGCGTTTTCAAACTCATGTCGCCGACTTCGTCCAGAAACAATGTTCCGCCGTCTGCCTTCTGGAATTTGCCGATCTTGTCTTCCGTAGCGCCGGTGAAACTTCCTTTCACGTGGCCGAATAGTTCAGATTCGATCAGCTCATCTGGAATTGCGGCGCAATTCACTTCCACAAATGGGCGCGCCTGACGCAGGCTGGCATTATGCAGAGCGCGCGCCACCACTTCTTTTCCGACTCCACTTTCGCCGTAAATCAGGACCCGGCCATTCGTGGGGGCGGTCAATGCCACCTGTTGGCGCAGCGCCTTCACCGGCATGCTTTCGCCAATCAGTTCAAAGTGCTGCGCCAGTTCCGCGCGGAGCCGCCGATTTTCTTCTTCGAGGCGCATTTGTTCCAGCGCGTTCTTGATGACCAGACCAATTTTTTCCAGCGATAGCGGCTTTTCGACGAAATCGAACGCGCCAAGTTTTGTAGCTCGCACGGCCGATTCGATATTCGCGTGTCCGGAAATCATCACCACCATCGGACAGGTTTCCGCTTCGCGCAACCGACGCAGAGTTTCCATTCCGTCTATTCCGGGCAGCCAAACGTCCAGAAGAATTAGGTCCACGGGCTTGCGCTGAATAAAGGCCAGACACTCTTCACCGGAGGCGACCGCTTCCGTGCGATAGCCGTCCTCCTGCAATACCGAGCTCAGCGACTCGCGGATTCCGGCTTCATCGTCAACGATTAGAATTGTTGGTGGCATGATGTAGCTTGCAGATTATAACTTTCAGCTCCCTGAAGCGACTGGCGCAGGTG
>Ga0210410_10001707_pt1 | contig 20334 bp, 10 predicted proteins | sample IncBWC4MmetaG_FD_161058 | JGI IMG/M metagenome (GOLD analysis project Ga0210410, IMG submission 161058) | Forest soil microbial communities from Barre Woods Harvard Forest LTER site, Petersham, Massachusetts, United States - Inc-BW-C-4-M | ecosystem: Environmental > Terrestrial > Soil >... | reverse complement strand
GTCGAACTGGAAGATGGCGTTGACCAGCACGGCGAAATAGTCGTTGAGCAAATCGAGAACTTGATCGGTGGCGAGGCTCGCGGTTTGTTTGGTAAAGCCGCGAATGTCGGAATTGAGGATGGTGACGACGGATTTCTGTCCGCCGAGACGCAGGCGTCCGTGCGAGGCGCGCTCGAGGAGCAGCGTGCGGATGCGCGGAGAAAAATTGGCGAGGAGATGTTCGAGCAGTTCAGTTTTGCGCTGGAGGTCGGCCTGGAACTGGCGGTTGGAGAGAGTCATGGCGGCATGGTGAGCAGCAGCGACCACCAGTCTGAGGTCCTGCACCGTGAGCGGATTCTTGGTGTCGGTGCTGCTGACGGAAACAACGCCGAGGCTTTCTCCCTGCCAAACCATGGGAGCGTAAATCCCGGAATGGATATTGTGAAGATCGAGGCTGGCGGTGGGTAGAGTTTCTCCACGCACCCAAAGCAGCGCTTCCTTGGAGGCCAGAACCTGCTCGGCCAATTGGAGGCTAGCGGCCGGTGAGCCTTGCGGAGTGTGCGCTTCGAGATTCAATTCGCCGCTGATGCGGTCGCGGACCAGGAGTGCGGCGTGCGTGACAGAAGGGATTACGTCAGCCATGCGCGAGACCACGACCTGGAGCAACTCGGCGGCGGTGCCTCCTCTGCCGAAAAGCAAAGGGAGTTCGTAAAGAAATGCAGCGCGGGCCTCGACAGGAGTGCTTTGTGCGGAGGGAAGAAAAGGCGCGATGGTGGCATCCATGCGGCCGGCGATCAGCACGGTGCCAGAGCCGGACTCGGCGGGCGCGGGTGTGGGGAATCGAATGGTCGTGGCGAGCATGTGGCGCCGGATGGAGTAGCGAAGCAACTCGACGCTGCCGCCGAGACGCATTACTGCAGCCGAAACATGGGTGTCGTTGCAATCGATGAGCGCGGCGGCGAGATGGATGAGCCCGACCTGGGCAACGCCAGCTTGTGCGGCCAGCCGTTCGGCTTCCGCAAAGACGGCGCGGCTGGCGGGCGAACGGGCGATTTTGCCTTTGTTTCCCGGAGTAACGTCACCTTGTGCTGTGCTCATGCGGTCGCGCAGGGCGCGGCGAATGGCGGGGGCTTCGACACTAGCGTCGGTGAGTGATTCCTCCCAAGCATCCCATTCCAGAAGAGCTTCAGCGCGCTGGGCGTCCGTAGGGGGCGGGTTGATGCCGCCACCGGGGCCGAGGAGCTTTTTGATGCTGCAGGCGCCGATCATGAGATGAGCGGGTTCAATCCACGGAGACCCGTGGTGCTTGGCTTCGGCAGCGGCGGCCTGGCGGGCGATAGAGATAGCGAACGAAAAATCAGGCATGGGCAAAGGGCCTCGAGAAAATGGAGTCGCGGGGCATTTTATACTGGGTGGCGGAGGGTGATGGGAGAAAGTTGAGTTTGTTGCCATGTCGTGGGCACCAAGGACTTGAAAAAAAGGGGGCTACCCCCCACCCCCACCTAATTGCAGAAGAGTGCGCAAATGATTGAAAACAAAGGAGACCAAAATGGGAAATGGTGCAATGAGTGACAAAAAAGCGGGGTGGAAGAGACAAGAAGGAGCGATGGAGCCGGGAAAGCGAGGGAGGGGTGGGTGGATCATAGGGAATGGTAGCACGGAAAAGATACTCTGTCAATAGCTATTTATCCAGTACTATATTCGAACGAAAAGCATAGTACATTCGAACGGGAAAAGCTCACTTATTGGAGGGGGCGGCGGGCGCTAACGGGATGAAAAAGCTGGAGTTAACGCAGAGTTTCGCAGAGACACAGAGGACACGGAGAAGAGGGGAATGTTTGCGAACGAGGAAGTGGCGAGTGGCGAGAGAAGAGAAAGTCAGAGACACCGGCCACTACTAAACCAATGAAGAGAGAACGCGGGGTTATTGCCAGTTGCCGATGAGGATGAAGGGGGCCCAGTAGTAGGGGTGGGCGTAGGGTGGCTTGGAGGCGGGCTGGTCTGGAGCGCCGTGTAGGAAAGCGACTTGGGCGCGGCGGAGGGCTTCGGCTTTGGAGAGGGGTGAGCCTGTGTTTGTGGTCCAGTTGCGGTAGAAAGTTTGCATCAGGAGGCTGGTGCTGGGGTCATAGACGCTCCAGAGAGTGGCCATTACGGCTTTGGCGCCTTTGCGTTGCGCCAGGATGCCGAGGCCGTCGACTTCGCGGCCGTCGCCGGGGATGGTTAGGGCGGTGTTGCAAGCGGAGAGCGTGAGGAGTTCGACGTCGTTGAAGGAGATGTCGGGGTCGTCGTTGATTTCCGCGAGCGTCAGGCGCTGCCCACCGGCCTCTGTTCCGCCGAGCAGCAGATAGGAATCGGTATCGTTTCCGGCGCCGAAGACAAAGTGACTGGCGATGTGCACCAGTGGATAGTTCTGCGACAGCGCCTGCTTGAGATTTGCCTCGGTAAAAGAGTCGTCGAGCATGGTGTGGCCGGTCATGACGCCGGCGGACTCGGAGGTGCCGGCTTCGCGGATGATGGCGTGAAGTTCGCCGGGAACAGCGGGGAGCGTGGACATGCCGCCGTAGGATTTGGAGACACCCATCGCCAGGCCACGCCACTGGGCGACTGTGGGATGGGCTGCGAGCTCAGGGATGCTCGCTGGAGTGAAGACGATGTTGCGGTATTTTTCGACGAGGTAGGCGTGGCCGTCGTGGAGGGCGGCCAGCGGGATGTAGCGCAGGACGCCGTCCAGCGACCACATTAGGGTGTTGGCTTGCGCACCGTCGAGATCTTTGGCTACGGGGCCGATGAGAATTTTGTAAAGCTCCTGGGCCTGGGGGACGGGATCCGAATGAGGATCGAGGAGGGCGTCGCGGAAGGCGGCGATTTTCTTGTTGAGGTCGGCGGATCGGATGGGATATTCGCGAGCGAGTTGCAGAGCACTCGTAACGAGGATGACATGATATTTTTCCTCGCCGACGAGAGTATAGAGGGCGACGGTGCCAGCGCCCAGTTGGCGCACCACTTTTTGCAGGGCGCTGGCGTTTTCCTGGAGGTTTTCGACAGTAGTCTGTGGCTGCTTGGATTTGGCGAGTTCGGAATGGAGGTCGTCGAGAAATCCGCTCCAAGCTTGATTGGCACTTTTCAACTGGCCGGTTAATTCCGCAAGATGTTTGTCCTCCTCGAGAGTGCGCGAGGGCTTGGCACGAAGTGTGGTCCACTCGTTGCCGACGGCAGCAATGCTGGCGGCGTGGTCCTCATATTTGCGGCTGAGTTCTGCCTCTTCTTTTGTGAAGGCCACAGGAGCGGTAAGCGAGGCGGCCTGGTGCTCGTCACGGCGGATGAACTCGAAATATTCTTCGTTCTTGAGCAGGTCGAGAACCTGCTGGGCTTCCGGTAAGCGCCCCTGAGCGATCAAAATGTCCGCCAAGACGCGGTAAGTTTTCCCCTGGGCTTGGACAAAACTCTGTTGGGTCTCCTTCCCCAGGTTCCGGATGTTGGTGCGAACCTGCTGGATTTCGTTGACGGCCTGTTTGCCGAAGAAAATGGCAGTATCCGGCTGGTTTTGGCCGCGCCAAATTTTCATCAGATTCCCAAGAACGAGGGCTTGGCCGAGCGGGTCTCGCACGGCGCGGTAAAGAGCGAGGGACTGATTGTAATACTCGAGCGCTTTTTGCTTCTCCCCTGACTCGTCAAAGACGAACCCGATATTGTTGAGCGTTATGGCTTCCGTCGAGCGATCCCCCACCGCACGCGAAATCGGCAGCGACTGGTTGTAGTAGTCCAGCGCCTTCTGCTGCTCCCCTAGGGCTTTATAAACCCATCCGATGTTGTTGAGCGTTATGGCTTCCCCGGAACGGTCCCCCACCGCACGCCGGAGAGGCATCGCCTGATTGAAGTAATCCAGCGCCTTCTCCTTCTCCCCTAAGGTCTGGTAGACGACACCGATGTTGCTGAGCGTGGTGGCTTCCCCGGCGCGGTCCCCCACCGCACGCCGCAGCGGCAGCGACTGCGCGTAGTAGTCCAGCGCCTTCTGCTTCTCCCCTAAGGCATAATAGACGAGCCCAATGTTGTTCAGCGTTTTGGCTTCCCTGGAGCGGTCCCCCACCGCACGCTCCAACGGCAGCGACTGCGCATAGTAGTCCAGTGCCTTCTGCTTCTCCCCTAAGGCGTCATAGACGCCCCCGATGTTGTTAAGTGTTACTGCTTCCCCCAAACGGTACCCCAACGCGCGATGCAGCGGCAGCGCCTGCGCGTAGTAGTCCAGTGCCTTCTGCTTCTCCCCTAAGGCGTTATAGACGAGCCCGATGTTGTTGAGTGTTACTGCTTCCCTAGATCGGTCCCCCACCGCGCGATACAGCAGCAGCGCCTGCGCGTAGTGGTCCAGTGCCTTCTGCTTCTCCCCTAAGGCGTCGCAGATGCCTCCGATCGTCTCTAATGCCAAGCCTTCTTCATAGTCATCGCCTATGGCGCGCCAAAGCGACAGGGTCGCGGTGAACTTTTGAATCGCAGCTTGCGACGTATCCGCGCCTCCTTGTCCTTGGAGTTGACTAGCTTCGGCAAACGCTCGCTCCGCAGTGACGCGCAGGCGATCCTGGTCGGTCGGGGATCGAATGGGATCGACGTGCACGCGATATCGGCCTGCGGGGACATTCTTGTCGCCGGAGGCTACTTCCAATACGTAAATCCCCGGTGCTTCCATAATCGTGGAGATTTTTTCAGGGCCGAAGTTACCGTTGGGACTGTCCATGGAGGCGATGGGTTTGTCGTCGGGGGCGTAGAGGGTCAAGACCACATCGATGCCGAGTTGTTCGACTTCGGCGTGAAGGAATTTGCCGGATTCGGCGCGAATTTCGTAGGTGTGTTTCTCTCCGCCCTGCAGTTCTCGCTCGAGGGGTTTACCTAGTTCGAGGGCGACGGGCTTGGATTCTGCTTGCGGCGTGGTGGATTGGGTTTGTTCCTGGGGAGTTGCGGCGAGAGTTGTGGCGGCGCCCGGAACAAGAAGAAACGCCAGTGCAATCAGTACGGCGAAGAAGACAGAAAGAGCATGTCTACAGCTGATCTTGGCGAGAAGATTTCTCGCTTCGCGATGTCGGGGCCTGGTCATAGAGGCCGCGGGAATCGCGCCTGATCTCATTATCATTTTCATCGCACGGGCGCGTCAATCTGCGGACGCAACCCCATGCTGTTTCAGCTAATAATAGGTTGATGGACCTGGAAGCAAGGATGGCGTCAATCGACGGATGGTGGAAGGAGAAAGTAGCGAGTGCGGCGTGGGTAGGCTTCGTTCTAATCGCGAGGGCTCGGTCCCGTTCCTCTATTTATATTTGCTCCCCGCATCTCGAATGATTGCTTGACGAAACCCCCACTTAGTTCACAATGGCTATACCCCTTCTAGAGAAGATCCCTGTTCGGCGCCTGACTGTTCCCTCCTAGGCTCCCAAGAATCTGTGTCCTGGTGCGCAGCATGACCTTCGAGAAGAAGCTGATCGTGGGATTGGCAACGGCGTTCGGCATTTTGATTCTCGTGGCTGTTCTTTCCTATACGAGCCTGGTTCGCAACGCCGCGGACAGGCGCTGGGTGACGCACACTTACCAGGTGCTGGAAAAGCTCGATGATCTCCAGACGGACATGATCAACGGCGAGACCGGCCAGCGCGGCTATATCCTCACCGGCGATAACTCCTATCTCGAACCCTATCGGCTCGGTCACGGACAGGCACATCGAGATGTCAAAGATGTCCGCGAATTGACAGCCGACAACCCCGTCCAGCAACGCGCTTTGGATCGTTTGGAACCCTTGATTGCGGAAACACTTGTTGTGTTGCAAGAACGCGTTGAAATGCGCAGAAAGGAGGGGCCGACGGCAGGCATTGCGGCTGCGGAGGAAGCCTCTGGAAAGCAGTTGATGGACAGGATCAGAGTGGTGGTCGCCGGAATGAAGCAGGAAGAGAACCGGCTTCTCGCTCTGCGGTCGCGCGAGCTGGAGGCCAGCTCCCGCAGAACCAGAGTACTCATTGTCGTTGGTGAAACATTGGGCTTCCTCTTTCTGTTTGCGGCAGGGTTCGTGATCCACCAGGAAATGAACCGGCGCAGCCAGGCTGAGGAAGAGGTACGAAAACTCAATGCTGGTTTAGAGCGGCGGGTAGCCGAGCGGACTGCGGAATTGGCGGAGCGCGCGAAAGAACTGGAAAGGTCCAACATGGAGCTCCAGCAATTCGCTTATGTGGCCTCGCACGACCTGCAGGAGCCGCTGCGGACCATCGCCAGCTTCACGCAACTCCTGGCCAGGAGGTACAGCGACAAGCTCGATGACAAGGCCCGCGACTTCATCAACTTCGCCGTGGATGGTTCCAAACGGATGCAAACGCTGATCAACGACCTGCTCGCCTTTTCGCGGGTGGGAACGCAAGGAAAGGTCCACGAGCCGACAAAGTGCGACGCGCTGCTGGATCGTGTGCTAAAAAGTTTAAAAATCGCCATCGAGGACAGCTCCGCGGTGATCACGCGGGAACCGCTGCCCACAGTGGTGGCTGACGACATCCAACTCGGTCAGTTGTTCCAAAACCTCATCGGAAACGCCATCAAGTTTCGCGGTGAAGACGTGCCCCGCGTACACATCTCCGCCGAGCGTCATGGAAATGCCTGGAAATTCTCGGTGCGAGACAACGGCATCGGCATCGCCCCGGAGCAGCAAGACCGCATCTTCGTCATCTTTCAGCGCCTTCATACCAAGAACAAATATCCGGGTACGGGGATCGGCCTGGCCATCTGCAAGAAGATTGCCGAACGGCACGGCGGGCGTGTGTGGTTCGAACCGGCAGAAGGGGCGGTTCTGCTTTTTGTTTCACCATCGCGGATGGAGAAGCCAGGAAGATAGAAGAAAGGGAACATCATGAACTTCGAGTCAGCGCCACAGCAAATTGACATTTTATTGGTCGAAGACAGCGCGGCGGATGTCCGGCTGACGCAGGAAGTGCTCACGGAAAGCAAGGTTCGCAACAATCTGATGGTAGCCATCAACGGCGAAGAGGCTATGGCCTGTCTGCGCAAACAGGGGAAGTACAATAACGCTCCACGCCCCGATCTGATTTTGCTGGACCTCAATCTGCCGGTGAAAGATGGCCGCGAGGTGCTGGCAGAGATCAAGCAGGACTCCGATCTTAGGACCATACCTGTGGTCATCCTGACGACGTCAAAGGCCGAAGAAGATATTTTGAGGACGTACAATCTGCATGCCAACTGCTACATCACGAAACCCGTCGATTTGGATCAATTCGTGACGGTTGTGAGATATATCGAGGACTTTTGGCTGGCCATCGTGAAATTGCCAGCCAACCGAAAAGTATGACTGCTGCACGAATAAAGGTTTTGCTGGTGGAAGACAACCCGAGCGACGCGCGGCTGATACAAGAGTCGCTCGCGGAGGCCAGCGACGATCCCTTCGATTTGGAAACCGCGGACACCCTGGCCGCCGGTCTTCAGCGGCTCGGCATCGGCGGTATCGACGCCATGCTGCTTGATTTGGCGTTGCCGGACAGCTTCGGTATGGAGACATTTGTCAGGGCGAGAGCTCAGTCCTTGGGCGTTGCGATCATTGTATTGACTGGACTCCATGACGATTCGCTAGCGCTCAAAATGGTCCAGGGGGGCGCGCAGGACTTCGTGGCCAAGGTGGATGTCAGTGGAAATAACCTGACGCGGGCCATCCTGTACGCCATCGAACGCGAGCGGCTGGAGCAAAAATTCCGAAAGCTCAATGAAGAGCTTGAAGAGCGTATCAAAGAGCGTACCGCGGAGTTGGAAGCGAGCAACAAGGAGTTGGAAGCCTTTTCCTATTCCGTATCTCACGACCTGCGGGCTCCGTTGACGCACATTCATGGTTTTTCCGGTCTTCTGCAAGAAAAGTACAAATCCCAACTCGATGAGCAAGGGCAAAAATATCTCCAAAATATCAGCAACGCTGCCGGTCGAATGTCGTCCTTGATAGACGATCTTCTTTCCCTGGGGAAGGTTGGCCGCCAGGGCTTGAAGCTTTGGGATGTGGGTCTGGCCTCGCTCGTCGAGGAGGTGCAAAGCGAGATCGAGGGCGATTGCCGGGACCGCCAGATCGAATGGCGAATCGGAAGCTTGCCGCATGTCAAGTGCGATCGCGGGCTGATGAAGCAAGTACTCGTCAATCTGCTGTCGAACGCAGTTAAGTACACGAAACCACGCGAGCGCGCTGTCATTGAGATGGGCCATACGATTATAGACGGCGGGCTGACATTCTTCGTCCGGGACAACGGCGTCGGCTTCGATATGAATTACGCCGACAAGCTATTTGCGCCTTTCCAGCGGCTGCACCGAGCAGAAGACTTTGCAGGCACCGGGATTGGCCTGGCGACCGCGCAGCGCATCGTTCAGAAACACGGAGGCCGCATTTGGGCGGAGTCGGTTCTCGATCATGGATCGACGTTCTATTTCACGGTGGGGTCGGAAAAGACGAAGACGAGCCGAGGCGATAGGGAGCGCACGGTGATGGTGTGATTTTCCGGGAGTGGGAGAAGCACGATAAGACTCAGGAGGCGTTTGCGCGTTTCTTGCGGGATTTACAAAAGCGCCGGCCTGAAGCCAGGCCCACCGAAAAAAAACTGCGCATGGCTAGCCAGCTTCGCTGGTTAGGAGGAAGAGGGGTTTGTTTTCGAAGCTGGAGAATTGGGGGCGGAGGCGCTCGGTATTGTAGTGCTCCGCGATGTTGACTACTTTTTTGGTGGAGGTGACGGTTTCGATGGGGACGTCACCGTAGCGGCCGTTTTGCAGGACGACCAGGCGGCCGTGAACACCTTTGAGGAGGAGATCGAGGGCGATGTTGCCGTAGGCCATGGGGGCGATGGAGTCGATTACGTCGGGGTCGCCGCAGCGGGCTAGATAGCCCAGCTTCTGGTTGACTACGTCGATGGTTTTGCCGTGGTTGAATTTGGCGGAGAGTTCTTTTACTTTTTCGGAGACCAGGTCGCCGATGCCGCCCAGTTTTTTGTGGCCGTAGGCGTCAGTGGTGTCGTGCGAGAAAACCATGTCACTGCCTTCGAAGGTGGCGCCTTCGGAGACCAGGACTACGGAATAGCGGCTGGGATTTTTGTTACGGTCGGCGACGAGCAGTTCGGTGAGCTGTTCGATATTGAATTTGTATTCGGGGATGACGCAGCGGTTGGCGCCGCCGGCCATGGTGGGAAGCATGGCGGTGAAGCCGGCATAGCGGCCGAAAACTTCCAGGACCATGAAGCGCTCGTGGGAACCTGCGGAGGTGCGCAGGTTATTGACCAACTGGAGCGTGCGCGTGACGCAGGTGCTGAAGCCGATGCAGTAGTCGGTGCCGGGGACATCGTTGTCCATGGTCTTGGGGATGCCGATGACCTTGAAGCCTTCTTTGTGAAGGCGGACGCCGTAGCTGAGGGTGTCGTCGCCGCCAATGGGGATGAGCGTATCGATGCCCAGCCAGGCGAGGTTTTTGAGGACTTCGGACGTGAGGTCGTTCTTATCTTCGTTGTAGGCGCGCTTGAGATGGGCGGGAACGTTGGCGCGGCTGACGCGATTGGGATTGGTGCGCGAGGAATGGAGGAAGGTGCCGCCGGTGCGGCCAGCGCGATCGACGATCTCCTCGTTTAAGACGAGGTAGTTTTCGGAGTTGTCATAGTCCTTTTCGCGGACCATATCAACCAGGCCGGCCCAGCCGTGGCGAATGCCGATGACTTGATAGCCTTCGTGTTGCGCGCGGAGTGTGACGCCGCGAATAGCGGGGTTGAGGCCGGGGACGTCGCCGCCGCCGGTGAGAATGCCGATGACGCCCTTTTTTGTGTTGATGTTGGCCATGGGGACAGCCCTTTCTCGGGTAATCGTTAAACTTAATTATCTACTTGGCAGCGATTTTTAGAAAGAGCAGCGGTCTGGATATTTTTCAATTCGAATGCATGCGCGTGCCGAAAGTTGGGGCTATGCTTCGATTTTCGTGCCGAGGACGGCGAGGAATTTGGCGAGCCAGGCTGGATGCGCGGGCCAGGCGGGTGCGGTGACGAGGTTGCCGTCGGCTACGGCTTCGGTCATGGCGAGATTGACGTAGGTGCCGCCAGCCAGGGTGACGTCGGGGCCGACCGCGGGATAGGCGCTGCACTTTTTGCCTTGGAGGACGTCCGCAGCGGCGAGGATTTGCGCGGCGTGGCAGATGGCGGCGATGGGTTTGTTGGCTTTCGAGAAATGGTGAACGATTTCGATTACGCGTGAATTTAGGCGGAGATATTCCGGAGCGCGGCCGCCGGGCAGGACTAGCGCGTCGTACTCTTCGGGCTTGATGTGATCGAAGGTGGCGTTGAGAGCGAAATTGTGGCCGGGCTTTTCGGAATAGGTCTGATCACCTTCGAAGTCGTGGATGGCGGTGCGGACGGTTTCGCCGGATTTCTTGCCGGGGCAGACGGCGTGAACGGTGTGGCCCACCATTAGCAGGGCTTGAAAGGGGACCATTACTTCGTAGTCTTCGACGTAGTCGCCTACTAGCATTAGGATGGATTTTTTGGACATTTGGGGCCTCCGGGAAAGGGAAAGGATAGCAGAGAGCGGGCTGAGCGTAGAAGTCCAGCACCAAAAAGTTTGGAAAGAAGGGGCGTCCCGCAAAGCGGGACGCCCCTACAAGCGATGCGTATTTACTGCGGAGCGGTGTGGGAGATGGCGACTTGCTCGGCGGAATCCTGGATGGTGAGCATGTCGGTGCGCATTTTGTCCCACTCGCGGAGCATGAGGCCGTTAGCGGAAAAGAAGCGGCGGATTTTGGCGGAGTCCCAGCGGAGGACTTCTTCGATGACGGGGACGAGGACGCTCATGGCGTTGTCGCTGAGCACCGTGCGGCGCGCGACGCGGGTGATAAATTTGGCTTCGGAGACGGCGATGGTCAGGCCGTCGTGCTGATTGGCGTGCATCATGACGGGCAGATCGGAGCTGCCGTCGCCCATATAGATGATGTGGTCGTGGCTGATGCCCAGGGCGGCGCGGATTTCCTCGAGCACGGTGATTTTGCCCCAACCGGCGGAGGCGCGCACGATGGACTGCACTTCTCCGGTCGATTCGTTGTACTGGAAACGCGTGCCAAAGATATTCTCCAGCGGGACGATGCCTTCGAGGGCGGACTGAATGATCTCCTGCGGCGCAGCGGAGATAACGTTGAAATGAAATTTGTAGCCCTCGGCGAGATTGTCGAGCGCGCGCGCGAAAAGGGCGACGTCGTGCTTGAGCCGGATGCGTTTGCCGGTGGCGACAAGATCCTCGCGCCGGACGCGGCGGAATTCGGGATCGTGCAGGATGAGATAGCTGAGCTCGGCACCCTGCTGGACAAGGTTCATTTGCGATAGTCCGGCGACCTTGTCGTGGAAGCCGTGAAAGCCGATGAGCTCGCTGAGAACGACGCCGGAGTCGTTAAAGCTGAGCGTCTGGTCAAAGTCGCTGGCAAGTAGATACTGCTTTAGCATGTTCTAGTACTCCTCTTACTACCTTTATAGGGAGGGTGGCCCCCGGAAGGCGGCTGCACCCCCTACACCTACACCATAGCCTCGTTCACCCGGGTGGCCCCACGAATTATTTTGATGGGTGCTATGCGTTAAAAGCGTGAACGAATCATTAGTCTTCTGTTAGATGCAGTCTAAGGGTAACTGATTAAAGGGAAAGGAGATGGGCACGGCTTGTGAGGTCTTGATGGCAGCAAATCCCATGCTGCTAGGCACTTAACGGGGGCGAAGAAGAAGAGAAAACGATGGAAATCAGAAACACGAGTCCGAGGGCCAGACTACCTGGGCTGGAAGTATTTACAGTCGTCGTCACGGGTTAAGAGCGATAGAGGCTACATGCCCAAGGCGTCGATTTTGGGGCGCTCGTATTCGCCGTCTTCGCCTGGATAGCGGAGGCGGCTCTCGAAGCGGCCGGTTTCTTTGGCCAGGGCCCAAACGAGGCTCTCGCCTGCGGGGACGATTTTTGGCTGGCTGCGGAAGACGGGGTCTTCAAACGCGAGCGGCGCATCGATCCATTGCCAGCCAGCGGTTTCAAATGCTTTCAGGATATCGGGGAGCACGAAGGCGTTCAGGGCGTTGAAATGGAGAAGAATGGTGTGACGAATATCGCGGCCGAGAACATCCAGCGCCAGCTGGCGGTAAAACGCCGCGCGGTCGAGGAGATGAGCGATCAGGAAATCGCGGTAGGGATCGACGCTGGCGTTGGGCTTCTTAGCGAGATGATCGATCATGCGCTCGTTGACGTACCAGTCCGAGGCGTCGATGGTGACGTGGCCCACGCGATAACCGCGCTCCTTTAGCAATGCGCGGAACTTGTCACGCTTATCCGCAGTGTCACCTTCCTTGAGGAAGGGATAACGGAAGAGAGCGGTGCGGTTGTGGTAGGGCGCGATAATTTTTTCGTTTTTGAGGAAGTCGATGGCAAAATCGGCGTAACTGGTGGGGCCGCAGTAGTTGAGGTGGGTGTAGGAATGATTGCAGATCAGGTGGCCGGCTTTGTCCCAAGCGCCAACCAGCTTTGTGCCGTCTGGTTGATCGACGCGCACGCCGCAAACAAACAGCGCTGCGCGGATGTTGCGGGAAGCGATTGCTTTCAAGATGCGTGCATTGGCGTCCGACCAATTCAAGATGGAGTCGAGCGTGAGAGTCGGGTCATCCATGGTGAGGGCGAGCTGCGGGCGGGCAGAAGCGGTAACGGAATTCGTCGGCGCGGAAGATTGCCCTGGAGATTTTGCGTATGCGTCCGCGGACAAGAACGGCGCGAACGAGGCCGCCGAAACGGTCTGGAGCAACGAAGAAAGGAATTTGCGACGGCCAAGAAAAGACGCATTCATCGAAGAGAATTGTACCAGCGGCGCGCGCGATCCAGCCAGGCAACAACGTTGTTAGAAACTGGAGGAGCCGGCGCCGCCGTCGAGCTTGAGGACGTTACGGTTCCGGTCTGGACGTGCTCGACAGGCTCATCCGTAACCGTGTAAGGCTCGTTGGTGCGCGCATGAATGTAAAGGCGGCGAACTTCGTCGCGGTTGAGAGGACGCGCGCCACGGCGACCGAACACGGCTAACTGGTTCCCGGATTCGTCGACGGCGCGGTCGCGGTCGATGCCTTTAGAAATGGCAAGAGCCGGACCCTTGGTATGCCCGGTGGCGATCAGTTTAGGAGTGGGACGCGGGCTGAAGCCCGAGAAATGGGCAGGATCGTCCCAGGGAGAAAGTATTTCGAGGACGCGGAGACCGTTCTTCCCGTCGGCTACAAACGCGAAGGCGCTGCCCGCAACCATGCCAACTTTGATGTCGTTGACGTCGTTGATTTTGCCCTCGGCGGTGAAAAACTGGTCCAGCTTGGGGGTTTCGGGCTTTTCAACGTCGATAATGGCAACGCCCTGCTTCCCGGCCGATACGTACGCGTACGTGCGCGCTACATAAATGTTGCGGGCGTCTTCAAGCTGGACGAGAGCGCTGCTGACGGGCTTGGGCTGTGCCAGATCGGTGACGTCGAGAACCTTGAGGCCGTCGCGGTCCACCAGGAACGCATAGCGGAACTGCACCGCGATGCCGCGAGGATCGTTGATCTGCGGCGAACCGAGGGTAGCGGTGACACGAGGCGCGAGCGGGTTATCGAGGTCGACGACCACCAGCGCTTTGTCCGTAAGAACGTACGCGTAGGTTCCCACGATGGTGACGCGGCGCGCACCGGTAAGCACCCCTCCCGGATTGAAGGCCAGCGCCCGCTTGAGGAAATTGTTGGCGGGATTGCCGTCGAGGAGCGTCAGAACGCCAGGCGCTTTGGATTTGAGATTGGGGTCGCCGATGATCACCAAGCCTTCTTCCTTGTCTGCTACGAAAAGGAAGCCGTAAATCAAGTGAATGCTTTGCTCTTCGTTTTCCGGGATGCGCTTGCGCAGCGGATCGACAGCGAGCGTGGAAGGTGAAGCCACAGCAACCGCGTCCTTCGTGGGAACGAAGAAACGCTGGCCGACGGGCGAGACCGGAGCGGTGGTCATCTTCTCGGAAAAGCCCTTGTTGTCGATGTTGGCGATGTCGAACACGCGCAAGCCGCCATGACCCGTGGCCGCATAGGCGTACTCGCCGCGCTGCTGAATATCGAGGACGTTGCCGGGATGTTCGCTGGCGGCCTCAAGCTCGCGGTGGTGCCCGACAAATTCCTTGAAATCGTCGGGATAAGCGAGCCGCTGGAGGTCGCTGCCGAAGATGGCTTCGGGTTCGTCATGTTCGGCGACGGCGATGGCTTCGAATCCGGCTTTGCCCGTAGCCACGTAGACGTAGCGGCCCAGGAAATTCATGAAGTTCGTGCCCTGCAATGTCGTCTGGGCCATCCACGCGTTGTTGTCTTTTTGCTCGGAAACGTGGCAGTCGCTGCATTGCTTGGTTTCCTTGGCGCGGACGGTGTGCGGAACGAACGTGCTGTACCCCTGGCCGGAAAAACCCTCGGAGGAGATGGTTTGCTGCGTGTAGTAGATCCATTCGCGGGCGGCGTTCTGCGAACTTACCAGGACCGCACAAGAAGAGCGCGCGGGAGCGAAGCGATGCCCCGTGACGGTGCCATCGATACCCAGCATAAAGATGTCGTCGCGAAGAACCTGGAAGTTGTAACTGGTGTAGTTGCGAGTGATCAGCCCTTCGTTGTGCAGCATGGGCTTCTTGGCGTTGGCGGTCATTTGCAAATGGCAGCCGAAGCACGTGGGCGTCCAAGAAGTGTGGCAGGTATAGCAGGTCATGCTGGCGTTGCCGTGCGCGAGATGGGTGTCATCGTCGGGCATTTTGGAATCGACGACGCCATCTTTGTTGATCAGCTTGGCTCGCAGGGACTTCGGGCTGAAGTGCACATTGCCGGGCGTGATCGAGTCGATGGTCTGCACCACTTCCCATTCCTGGTGCTCATTGGACATGGAACGCTGAATAAGCGTGTCGCCGCGCCATTCGAAACGCCGCAGGCCCCAAGGCGTGCGCAGCGTTTCGAGGTGCCGGCCACGAGGCTCGCCGGGCCGGGGGGGATCCGGAGCCGCAGGTCCGGAGGTGAGCAGCGTGGCTTTCTGGCGAATCGTGCCGTGGCAATCGATGCAATCGATTTCGACCGCAGCGCGCGGCTCGCCATAGATTTTTCCGTTGCCATGATTGTCTTGGGCGAAGTGGCAATCATTGCACTGCATACCCTTGTCCAGATGGATGTCCGCCAGATGCACGGCCTTCCCAAAGCGGTCCGGATCGTTAAAATCGATGACCTTGTCGTCTTTGTCGAGCCAGTTGCCCTTGCGGTCATGCTTGAAGACGCTGCGGAAAACCCAGCCGTGGCCGTGGAAGTCCGCGAACTGGGTGGTCTTCAACTGCGAGTTGAATTCCGGGCTGCCCACCTTTTCCAAGAAATCTTCTTTTCCCCAAAGTCCGCGGACGGCGGCAGCTTCGGGATTCCTCTGAAAGAGCTCGAAACGCTCCTCATTGGTGGGATTGCGCTGCTCCTTCGGATACATTTTGTCGCCGTCGATTTCGTTGTCCCACCAGGTAAGGCCGAAATAGGTCGTGACCATGTTGGTGCCCGGATGGATGTGGCAAATCATGCACTGGCTGGAAGGGATGGAACGCGTAAAAGTATGTTTAATCGGATGCGCGTGCTCATCCTTCTTGATTGTGGGATCGCTGGAGGCGCTGAATCCGGAATGTCCATACTGGGCGAACGAAGCGGCGTGAACCGGGTCCATGTCGTTGGCGTAAATGACATGGCAGGAAGCGCAGCCGCTGGCGCGGTAGTCGCCGGGATGATCGTTCGTGCCAGGCGACGACATAATGGGGTTGAGCAGGCGCGTTTTCTGGAGTCCAAGAAATACAGGGTCGGTGCGCAACAAGGTGCCGAAGCCGCGGTCGCTGAGCTGGTCGTCGGGCTTGCCAGGATCTTCGTCCGGTTCGGGGTTGCCGATTTCGCCTTTCTTGCCGCCGCCGCGTTCGAACACGCGGAGCACGTTCCCCGGCTGCGAAGTTTCCCAGCGCAGTAGCGGTTCCAAGCTGGGCATCACGCCTTTGTATTTTGTTTCCTCCGGAGTCGGAGGCGGACTGCTCTTGAACACTTGGGGCTTGCCGTTGCGATCGTAGTTTTCACCGAAATGGGCGTTCTTGAAGGGGTACCCGCCGTTGTTGTAGAGAGCCGCGCCCCACAAGAAGCCCGCGTGAGTCATCATGCTGGTGGAGACATCGCGGGTCTCCTTATCATGGCAGCGGGAAGAGCCGCAGGTCTCGGGGGCCACGCGAAGGTCGCTGGGATTAACAAACTTGACGTATTCAAAAGATTCCTTATTCCAGTTCGTGAATACACGCGGGGGGACAGCGGTTGCGCCCTTGAAAACAGCGGTGCGCGGCAGCACGTGCGCTTTGTTCTTGATCCCGATGTATTCGGCGGAAGTGGGCGATGCGCCGGGAGGCGCGCTCAACTTGTAATCCCCGCCGTGACAATCCGCGCAGCCCAGATAAAAGCTGCGCGTTGGATGCATCGTCGGTTCATCCATGGGGGTGTGACACGAGATGCACCCCACCGACTTCTCGTCCGCTTCTTCCTTGGACTCGCCGCGAACGATGCCAGCCTGGTCCTGGGCCGCGGCGGTGGCCACGCGCGAATGCGAAGCAAAAAGCAGTAACATCGCAGCCGTTGCAAACAACGAGCAAAGCGTGAGCAAGCGCACACGTCCGCCCTGCGCATGCAGCGCTGCGATTCGGGCAAAATGTTTGGCCGCGGGCATCGAAGGTTTCCTCAGAAGGTAAACTTCACCTCACCAAAAGCCGAAAGCAGGGTGTGTCCGCCGTAGATATCGCGGAAGCCCTGGCCCGGAGTGAGGGCAGAGACGCCGCCCGTCAGGATAATGTTATCGGTGAGCGGTGGACGATAAATCACGCCCACGCCGTAATCCTCTCCGATGGTGTGCCGGATGGGCCCCTGCTGGAGAATATCCACGATCGATTCCGTATGCTGGAATCGCAAATAGTTAAAGTTGATGAATCCTTTGAGTTTTGGGGTGATGTCGATATCCGTTCCGGCGTTGGCGATGAAAATCCCCGGATTCACGAAATTGGCCTGGCCTTCCTCCTTGCTGGAACGCAGGCTGGGGATCAAGCTCCCCGGAGAAATGAGCTGGATGGCCGTGTTCGTGAGCCGTATCCCTTCCCGGTTCCAGAAGCTGAAGATGCCGCCCGCGAACGACGGAAGATCCTCGATGGCATCGAATCCCCTGGCACGCCCGGAGCGCGGATTGGCGTCGCCGCTAGTGTAAAACGACGAGACGCGAAAGCGGATCCAATCTTTATCGTAAGAGAGCTCGAGAGCGGCCATTTGCGCGTTGACGGTGACACGCCTGCCGGCAATGGGATTAAACGTATCCTCGCCCAGCGCCTGGTAAAAAGCATGCGTGACATTGAACCGGTGGATGTGTCCGCTGCCCAGCCATCCGAGATAGCCAACGCGAATGCCGTGCAGAATCGCGCCTGCCCCTGGATTCTGGTTGATCACGTTTCCCACGGGAGCAGGACGCACCAGAAATCCGTTGTCGTCAAAATGGAGGGAAGGGTCATCCTTGTTGTAGGCGATCAGAAACTCTGCCGTGTAACCGGGGGTGAAGAAATCCTGGAGATAGACATTGCCGATAAGAACTTGCTGGTCCCTGCGGTGAAAGGTGTTGAGTTCGCTGTTGGTGTCTTTTTCGAGCAAATTGAAGTAGGAAACGTTGTACTCGATGCGGTCGGAGTGCAGGTCGCCAAAGATGCGCAGACCCGGCTGCTCGTCAACAAATAGAAAACCACGGAAATCGGCGTTGAACTGCTGGATGCCCGCGCGCGCGGAAACGAAATCGTAGTTGGGGCTGAGGTCCGTGAGTTTTAGTTCGACGAAGGCCTCTTGCAGGCCGGCGTGGTAGTCGAAGCGCGTGGTGCCATGACGGACGTCGGGGCTGACGATGCCCGTTTCGCGCGCCACGAGGTCGTTGAGGCTGAGCTCCGGTGTGATGCGGATGCGCCAGTCCACGGGACGGAAAGACGTGTCTCCATGAAATAGATCCAAGGTGAAGCGCAGCGTCTGGTCGGTAAATTCCTGCTCACCCCTGCCGAATACCGTTTCACTCCCCGGGCGCGCCGCACTCACACCGCTCCCTACAGGCAAGCGCCGGAAATCAAAAAAAGTATCGGAGGAACCTGTGAGGTCAAAAAACACCTGCTGTCCAAGAACTTTCGGCCAAATGGGCTCGTCGCCCTTGAGGACATTGCGGTTGAAAGGATCAAACAACCGCGACCGCGTGTACATGTACTCGCCCGGTTGCGGATACCGGCGATAATCCGGCTGATCGAGCGCCCAGCGGTTGGGCACCGTGTTGTAAATGTCGGCCGCGGGCGCCAATACATCCGGGGCCAGCTCGGCGATATAGTTCGGATCGGAGTCAAGCCGATGGCGAAATTCGTGGTAGTAGCCCAGGGAAACCGGGGCATCCGGCGGCAGGGGCGGCCCCAGTTCAGGAAGACGCGGGAGGCGCGAACGAAATTCAGCGCTGCTGGTGGCCACCAGCGAGACTTCCAGAGTCAGAACTTCGTCGGGGTTCAGCAACAGGTCAGGAATAACATAAGTTGCAAAACCCTGGGCTTCAAACCGCACTTCGTAGTGGCCCGGGGCCAGCGGCACGATGCGAAACGCGCCGTCACCGGAGGCCACCATGGGAGTCAGCTGGCCACCCTGCAGATTGCGAAGAGTAACTTGCACGCCGGGGATGGGACGAGATTCTGTCGCGGAGATCTGTTCGCGAATCATTCCGTCCATGGCGGTGGCGCCGAGGGCTACTTGGCGAGGAATGCGCTGGGGCGGTCCGGGCTCGCGGGATTGCGTGGCTGTTCCTTGCGCCGCGGGCGCGGCCGCAGGCTGTTGCGGATCGGGCCGCTGCGGAAAAGCTGCCGCGACTTGTGCGGACGTGGCGAGAACGCCCGCAGCAATGCTCAAGACCGCGAGGGACAGGAGTCGCGTGAGTCGCCGGGTCAAAACTTTCATGCGTTGGGCCTATAAGCCGAAATGAGGACCTGCAATCGGCTAATAGATAACAAGAATCGGGCGCGATGAGCAACACCTTTTCATCGCGCGCCCCGTTAGGGGGTCCTTTTGCCGTGTACGGATTTTTCGGAGGATCGGATGAGCAGCGGCGGCGTGACTCTGGAAAATCGAAGCAGTTCCATCGCGGCTGGGTTTACATTCCCCGGCTCCATCGGCACCTGGGCGATGCGGCAACCTGCAATCGTCAGCTAATCCACTTCCGCGATCGCTCCGTATATGGGAAATAGGCCTTGAAACAAAAGACAAGTTCACAGAGGACTCGTGACGCAGAGCCGAGTCGCATCAAAAATCTTGAGCAGGGCACCGGATTGTGGTACCAATTCACCTAGTCTCCGCATGAAAGCAACTCTTAATCTTCGGCAACCTTTGGACTCCCGTCAGGCGCTCATGCAGCGGCAGAGGCTTCTGGCAGCCGCAGTTGCGCTCTTCCTCGGAGTTGCAGGAACTCTCGCATTGGTGATGACCGGGTGCGGCGGGAGCGGGCCGGGCAACATGCCGCCACCTCCTCCTATGATCCAAGCGGTGGGGCCGCTAAGCGCCATAGACGTCGGGAACATCATTCAAGCCGCGGTCAATTCCGTGAACGTGGATATGGCCGTGGCCGTCACCGACCGCACAGGGAAAGTGCTAGGCGTCTTCAATACTCCAAACGCCCCAAAGATGGCAAAAGCCAACTTCGGGGTAATGCAGGGCGCCGATGACGTAGCTGTGGCGCTGGCGAGGACGGCAGCTTTTTTCAGCAACGACCAGGCTCCGCTGTCTTCGCGCACGGTGAGATTTATCAGCGGTGTGCATTTTCCGCCGGGCGTTAATAATCTTCCCAACGCGGACTTGTACGGCATCGAAAATACCAATCGCGGTTGCACGCTGGTACCGGGCCTCGCCGGAGTGCCTCCTTCGAATGCCCTCAGCGGAGTGATCGGGTCTGGTCTGGGAATTCTCACCGGCAAAGCCGACATAAACGACTCCGATCCCAACGCCGTGAATCCCGGCGGCGTGCCCATCTTTTACCAGAGCGTGGTCATCGGTGGGATCGGCGTGGTGACGACGGCAGCCGACATGGACGTCGCAGAATTTGCCGCCTTTTCGGGAGCTCTGGCCACGGCGATGGGCCGCTCGACGAATATGCAAACCACGTTTTCTCCTCTCCCGACCCCTTTGCCGAATCCAGGAGCTGTTTTTATCGGCGGGATTGCGCTGCCTTTCGTGAATCAGCAGACACTTCCTGCGAGTGTTTCGGTCGGGCCGGTTGCGGGGG